>JAABUL010000307.1_pt1 | contig 105709 bp, 98 predicted proteins | sample 5559151 | NCBI WGS metagenome assembly JAABUL01 (sample SAMN10711876, study PRJNA513368) | rock metagenome | isolation source: Antarctica rocks | place: Antarctica: Victoria Land, Pudding Butte sud | reverse complement strand
GCTTGCGCCGCGGGCCGGGCTGGTGCTTGGTCTGCAGCGTCTCGAGCGCGGTGATGAGCTTCGGGCGCGTCTCTTGGGGGACGATCACGTCGTCGATGTACCCGCGCTCGGCCGCCGCGTAGGGGTTGGCGAAGCGGGACCTGTAGTCGTCCATGAGCTTCGCGCGGCGCCGGTCGGGCGTTGGCGACTGGGCGATGTCGCGCCGGTAGATGATGTTCACGGCGCCCTCGGGGCCCATGACGGCGACCTCCGCGGTCGGCCAGGCGAAGTTGAAGTCCGCGAGCATGTGCTTGGAGGCCATGACGTCCGAGGCGCCGCCGTAGGCCTTGCGGGTGATGACCGTGATCTTCGGGACCGTCGCCTCGGTGTAGGCGTAGAGGAGCTTGGCCCCGTGGCTGATGATCCCGCCCGGGTCTTCCTCTGCGACGACGTCGCGGAGATCCGCGTGCTCATGCGCTTCACGCTCGAGGAGGATCCCGAGCTCGAGGTCGTGGGCGAGGCGGCCGACGGCGAGGCCGGCGTGGCCGGGGTCCTCGACACCGACGCCGACGTGATCCTCCTCGACCTCTCCATGCCCGGGATGGACGGCCTGGAGGCGATCGGGCGGCTGCGCGAGCGGGCGCCGCGGGCGGGGATCATCGTCCTCTCGGGCTTCCCGGCCGAGCGCCTGGGGGTGGCGGCGCTGGCCCTCGGGGCCGACCGCTACCTCGAGAAGAACGAGCCGGCGGAGGCGATCCGCGCCGCGGTGCACGAGAGCGCCGCGCAGCAGTCGGCCGCACCCTCCTCGTAGTCCATGGACCTCAGCGGCCCCAGGGAAAGTCGTCGCCCCAGGGCGTGGGCGCCGCGATTCCACGTTGGACGCCCTCGAGGCGGGCGGCGCGGGCCCACGGGTTCGTGCGGGCCGGCGCGAGAGCCGGGGGCGGGGCCGTCTCGCGCATGAAGCGCTCGATGGCGGCCACCACCGCGGCGGCCTCCTCCGGCGAGGCGCCCGGGGCGACGAGGGTGAGCTTCGGGCGGCGGTTCACGCGGATCGCGAGCGTAGTGACCGTCCTCGTGGCGTGCCTCGGCGTTCCGGCGGCGGTCGCGGCGGCGCGGGTCGGGCTTCGTGGTCCGCACCGCGGTCCGGAACGCCCCGCACCCGACCTCCTTCGCCTTCGACTCAGCGCACCGGCTCTGGTTCACGTCGGCGGTGTACGGCCCCGACGCCGACGCCGGCGTGTGGATCGTCCGGGCCGGACGGCCCGTCCACGTGATCCGCGGGCTCAACACCGCGCTCGGGCTCCTCTGCATCGGGGCGTGCTCTACGTCTCCCACCTCGTGCCCTACTCGTTCGACGGACCGTTCTCGGGTCACGTCACCGCGTTCTCGGGCTTCGATGGCCGCCGCTTCGCGCGCGGCCGGGTCGTGGTCGACCACATCCCCGTGGGGCTGCACACGGTGGACTCCCTCGTCGCCGGCCCGGGCGGTCGCATCTACCTCGGGGTGGGGTCGCAGACCGACCACCAGCGGACCGGGCGGCGGCTCTCGGCGTCGGTCATCTCCTTCCGCTCGGACGGGAGCGGGGTGCGCGTCGAGGGTCGCGGCCTGCGCAATCCGTTCGGCCTCGCCTTCGTCCCCGGCACGTCGACGCTGCTCATCGCCGACCACGGCCGCGACGACCTCGGCCTGCGCCAGCCGCCCGACGAGGTCAACGCCCTCGACGTCCTCGGGCCGGCCGTGGACTTCGGCTGGCCCGGGTGCTACGGGCGCGGCCTGGGCGCCTGCCGGGGGACGCGGACGGCCGCGGCGTTCATCCCCGCGCACTCGGCCCCGGGGCGACCTCGCCGTGGCCGAGCGCTTCGGCCGCTTCGGGCCCTCGGCCTACCTCGCCGAGTACGGCTCCTCGTTCTCGAAGGCACCGAACGGCGGGGACGTCGTGCGCTTCGCGATCGGACGGTCCGGGCGCCGCGTCACCCTCGGCCGCCGTCAGGTGGTGGTCTCCGCCTCGGCCTGCGCAATCCGCTGGCCCTGGCCCTGGCCCACGGCCCCGACGGCGCGCTGTGGGTCGGGCTGTTCAACGCGAACCGCATCCTGCGGATCGCACCGAAGTAGTCACTCTTCCGGCATACGGTGGGTCGATCGCCACTCGCCCAACCGAGGCCTTCGCCGGTGACGCTGCCACGCACGCCTACTACGAGGCGCGGGCGGCGGAGTACGACGAGTGGTACGCCGGCACGGGGCGCTTCGCGGCGCGGGAGCGGCCGGGGTGGTCTGAGGAGGTGGACCGGCTCGTCGCGCTGGTGGCCGGGCTTCCGCCCGGCCGGACGCTCGACGTGGCATGCGGGACGGGCTTCCTCACCCGTCATCTGCGCGGGCTCGCGGTGGGCCTCGACCAGAGTCCCGCGATGGTCGCTCTCGCTCAGGGCCGCCTGCCCGGCGGCCTCGCGCTCTGCGGCGACGCCCTCGCCCTCCCCTTCGCCGACGACGCCTTCGACCGCCTCTTCACCGCGCACTTCTACGGGCACCTGCCGCCCGACGAGCGGCAGGCGTTCCTCGCCGAGGCGGCCCGGGTGGCGGAGGAGCTCGTCGTGGTGGACTCGGCGCGGCAGCCGGGCATGGCGCCAGAGGGCTGGCAGGAGCGCACGCTCAACGACGGTTCGACCCACCGGGTGCTCAAGCGCTACCTGGCCCCGGCGGGGCTCGTCGATGAGCTCGGCGGCGGCGAGGTCCTGCTCGACGGCGACTGGTTCGTCGCGGTTTCGGCGCGAACCGGGCCCCACCCGCGCTGATTTCCGCGCCACGCTCCCGGCATGGAGAAGCGACTGGTGATCTGACTCCGATATGCGGTGCCAGATCACCACTCGTGGCGTGGAAGGGGCTATCGCCGAGCTCGCGGCCCGCCAGCATGGCGTGGTCGAGCGGGCGCAGCTGCTGTCCCTCGGGGTGCTTCCAGGCGCGATCGACCGGCGAGCGGCCGTCGGACGCCTCATCCGCCTGCATCGTGGCGTCTACGCCGTCGGCCACGCGCGGCTGCGCCCCGAGGGCTTCCGCCTCGCCGCTCTCCTCGCTTGTGGCCCCGGCGCCGCGCTCTCACACCGGAGCGCGGCCGCGGAGTGGGACCTCCTGCGAGACGCACGGCGGAAGACGGACGTCACCGTCGCTCCGGGGTCCAACGCCGGTCGCCGCCTTCCCCAGATCATCGTGCACCGGGCGGTTCTGGAGCCCAACGAGATCAGGGAAAGGGAGGGAGTGCTGGTGACCCTCCCCGGCGCGGACGCTCCTCGACCTGGCGGCGACCGAGCCGCGCCGGCGAGTCGCCCGAGTCCTCGACCAGGCCCTCGTCCTCGGGCTGTATGACCACCGTGAGATCGATCCGCTACTGCGCTCTGGCCGCCGCGGCGCCGCTGTCCTCCGCCGCATCCTCGAAGAGCGTCATCCCGACGCGCACCGGTCCCGTTCAGAGCTCGAGTCGATCGCCATCGAGAAGATCGCGCAGAGCGGCCTTCCTCGACCCGAGATCAACGCCTGGCTGTCCGATCTCGGACTCGAGGTGGATCTACTCTGGCGCTCGCGCCGGCTGGTCGTCGAGCTCGACGGCCGCCGGTATCACTGGCACCGCAAGGCCCGGGACGCCGAGCGCGACCGGATCCTGAGCGCGGCCGGCTTCGCCGTCCAGCGCTACGGCTGGGGAGACGTCGTCAGCGGTGCCTTCATCGAGCGAATGGTGATCTGACACCGCATACCGGTGCTGGATCACCACTCGCGCCTCACAGCGGGATGTTCCCGTGCTTGCGCCGCGGGCCGGGCTGGTGCTTGGTCTGCAGCGTCTCGAGCGCGGTGATGAGCTTCGGGCGCGTCTCTTGGGGGACGATCACGTCGTCGATGTACCCGCGCTCGGCCGCCGCGTAGGGGTTGGCGAAGCGGGACCTGTAGTCGTCCATGAGCTTCGCGCGGCGCCGGTCGGGCGTTGGCGACTGGGCGATGTCGCGCCGGTAGATGATGTTCACGGCGCCCTCGGGGCCCATGACGGCGACCTCCGCGGTCGGCCAGGCGAAGTTGAAGTCCGCGAGCATGTGCTTGGAGGCCATGACGTCGTACGCGCCGCCGTAGGCCTTGCGGGTGATGACCGTGATCTTCGGGACCGTCGCCTCGGTGTAGGCGTAGAGGAGCTTGGCCCCGTGGCTGATGATCCCGCCCCACTCTTGCGAGGTCCCGGGCAGGAACCCGGGCACGTCGCAGAACGTCACCAGGGGGATGTTGAACGCGTCGCAGGTGCGCACGAAGCGCGCCGCCTTGCGCGAGGAATCGATGTCGAGCACCCCGGCCATGGACCTCGGCTGGTTGCCCACGATCCCGGTCGCGTGCCCGTCGAGCCGGGCGAACCCGCACACGATGTTGATCGCGAAGTGCTCGGCGACCTCGAAGAACTCCCCGTCGTCGACGACGAGCCGCACGATGTCGCGGATGTCGTAGGGCTTGTTGGGGTTCTCGGGGAGGACGTGGTCGAGCTGTCCGTCCATGCGCCCCGGATCGTCGGTGGGCTGCATCCGCGGCGGCCCTTCGAGGTTGTTCTGGGGCAGGAACGACAGCAGGTAGCGGCAGTCCTGGAGGCACGCGTCCTCGTCTTCGGAGGCGAAGTGCGCCACGCCGGACTTCGAGTTGTGCGACATCGCGCCGCCGAGCTCCTCGAAGCCCACCTCCTCGCCGGTGACCGTCCTGATCACGTCGGGGCCGGTGATGAACATGTGCGAGGTCTCCTTCACCATGAAGATGAAGTCCGTCATCGCCGGCGAGTAGACCGCGCCGCCCGCGCACGGGCCCATGATCAGCGAGATCTGGGGGATGACGCCCGAGCACATGACGTTGCGCACGAAGACGTCGCCGTAGGCCCCGAGGGAGACCACGCCCTCCTGGATCCGTGCCCCGCCCGAGTCATTGATGCCGATGACCGGGCAGCCGATCTTCGCGGCCAGGTCCATGACCTTGACCATCTTCTCGCCCATGACCTCGCCGAGCGAGCCCCCGAACACGGTGAAGTCCTGGGAGAAGACGCAGACGCGGCGGCCCTCGATCGTTCCGTGGCCCGTCACCACCGCGTCGCCCCACGGCTGGTTGCGCTCCATACCGAACGCCGTCGTCCGGTGGCGGACGAAGGTGTCGAGCTCCTGGAAGGAGCCGGGGTCGAGGAGCTTCTCGATCCGCTCCCGGGCGGTGTACTTGCCGCGGTCGTGCTGCTTGGCGACCGCCTCGTCGGAGCCCTGGCGGGCCGCTTCGCGCAGCTCGCCGAGCCGGGTGAGCTTCTCCGCGTAGGTCTCGGGGGCCTTCTCGCGCACGGGGCGCGGGATGCTATCCGCGGCCGAGCGGCCGGCAGGGGTGCGAGCGCAGCAGCGCCGTGGCCTCCTCCGCCGGCAGCGGGAGGGCGAGGTGGAAGCCCTGGGCGAGGGCGACCTGGCGCCCCTCGACGAAGGAGCGCTGGGCTGCCGTCTCGACCCCCTCGGCGACCGCGCAGCGGCCGAGCGCGCCGACCAGCGCGAGGGCGGCGGCGCAGAGCTCGGAGCCCGGCCCGTCGCCCTCGGGCATGAGCGTCCGGTCGACCTTGATGAGGTCGACCTCCAGCTCGCCGAGGCGCCCGAGCGAGGAGTAGCCCGTCCCGAAGTCGTCGATGGCCACGCGGATCCCCAGGTCGCGGAGCTGGGCGAGCACGGGCTCGACGCACGCGGGCTCACGCATGGCGGTGGACTCGGTGATCTCCACCAGCAGGCCCTCGGGCGCGAGCCCCGCGCGCGCGAGCGCGGCCTGGAGCCCGGACACGAACTTCGGATCGCGGAACTGGCGCAGGGAGACGTTCACCGCCACCGGCACCTCGATCCCCTCGGCGCGCCAGGCGGCGGCCTGGGCGGCGGCGTGCTCGCACACCCAGCGTCCGATGGGCTCGATGAGCCCCGTGTACTCGGCCGTGGGGATGAACGTCAGCGGTCCGATCAGGCCCCGCTCGGGGTCCTCCCAGCGCAGGAGCGCCTCGACGGCCGCTACCTCTCCGCCCGGCATGTGGAAGATGGGCTGGTAGTGCAGGACGAACTGGTCGCGCTCGAGCGCCCGGCTCAGCCCGGCCGTGAGCATGAGCCGCTCGAGCGCCTCCGAGGTCCCGCCCGCGTAGAACCCCAGGCCGCCGCGCTGATTCTCCTTGGCATGGCGCATGGCCGACTCGGCGTGGCGCAGGAGCCCGTCCTCGTCCTCGGCGTCATGGGGGAAGAGAGACGCGCCGAGGGTGGCGCCGAGCTGGAGGGAGCGGCCGGCGACCTCCAAGCGGTCACCGACCGCGGCGAGGATGGTGCCCGCGGCGGTCTGGGCCAGGCTCTCCGGATTGCCGTCGAGATCGGCGAGGAGGACCGCGAACTCGTCGCCCTCGAGGCGGGCGACCGGAGCCGAGGAGGACACGGCGGCGCGCAGGCGGCCCGCGGTGACGCGCAGCACCTCGTCGCCGGCCTCGCGGCCGAGCGAGTCGTTGACGAGGCGGAACTCGTCGAGGTCGACATGGAGGACGACGACCCTGCGGTCCTCTTCGCGCGCGCGGGCCAGGGCCACGCGCAGGTGGTCCTCGAAGCCGGGCCGGGCGGTGAGGCCCGTCAGCGGGTCGCGGACCCCGGGGGGAGCGGGCTCGAGGAGCACCCCGAGGGCGAGTGGGGTGCCGTCGCCGCGGATCGTCCGGGTCTCCTGCGGCTTGACGCCGGGAAGGTCGGAGATGGCCTGCCGGAAGGCGTCCGCGTCGCCGACCCACGGCTGGGGGGCCCAGCCCAGCAGCTCGGTGATGCGCGGGGAGGCGTAGACGAGGTCATCGCCCTCGAACAGGTAGAGCGCGAGCTCGGGCTCGTCCATGGGCGTCATCCGCGCCGGCAGGTCAGGGTCATCGGGTCCACGCGCCAGCTTCCGTCGGCCTGGCGCAGGGTCGTGACCGTTCCCGTGCACAGATCGACGTGGTCGGTGTGCTCGGCGCGCGTGGAGATGGCCACCGTGGCACTATCGGCCGCACGGGCCGTCTCCTCCAGTCGCCGGAACGTGATGCGCTGCAGGGAGGCGATGTTGCGGTCGCGGGCGTAGCTCGCCTCCGACCGCCCGAAGGCCGCGCGCATTCGCGGACCGGCGAGGCGCCAGGAGCCGGCGAAGTCCTTGCGGGCCGCGCGGGTGTAGAACGCGCGGACGGTCTGGGTGGGGCCCGGGGCGGCGGGGGGGTGGGCGGGCGCGGACGTGGAGGTGGAGCGCGTGGTGCTCGGTCCGGCCGCCCGGGACGTGGTCTCCGGGCCGCGGTCCGCGCTCGTGCCGAGGACGACGGCGACGATCGCGCCCGCGGCCACGAGGACGCCGGCGGCGGCGAGCAGGGGCGTGCGGGGGCGGCGCGGCCGGGCCGTCGGCGGTGGCGGCGGCAGCGGGAGCGGGCGGAGCTGCTCGGCGACCGGGGGCGACGCGGCGATCTCCTCCGTGGTCGGCGGCTCGGGAGTCGGCGCTGGAGTGGGCACGGCGCGCTCCGGGAGCGCGAGCGCTCCGCGCAGCTCGTCGACGAGCGCCCCCGCGCTCGCGGGCCGGCCGGCCGGATCGCGGCAGAGCCCGCGCTTGAGCACCGCGGCGACGGCGGTCGATCCCGCGCCCAGCGCGGCGAGGTCGGGGGGCGGGTCGTCCACGGCCCGGCGGACGAGCTCGAGCGGGGTGTCCCCGGCCCGCGCCCGGCGGCCGCTCAGGGCCTCGAAGGCGACGGCGGCCAGGGCGTAGACGTCGGCCCGGGGGCCGACGGGGACGGCGTCGAGCTGCTCCGGGGCCACGTAGGCCGGGGTCCCGAGCACGGAGCCCGAGCGGGTGATCTGCGTCCCGTCGGCCGCCGAGGCGATCCCGAGGTCCGCGAGCTTCGCGACGCCCCGCGCGCCGAGGAGGATGTTGGCGGGCTTGACGTCCCGGTGCACGGCGCCGGCCGCGTGGACGCGGTCCAGAGCGTCGGCCACGGGCGCGAGGACGGCGAGGGTGCGCTCGGGGCCGAGCGGGCCGCGGCGCAGCGCGGCGGCGAGGGTCTCACCCTCCACGTACTCCATGACCACGACGACGTCCTCCTCCTCGGAGAGGACGTCGAAGACGGTGACGAGGGCGGGGTGCGAGAGCCCGGCGCCGATGCGGGCCTCGCGGCGCAGGCGGCGCACGGCGTCCTCGCGGCCGCCCTCGAGGTGGAGGCGCTTGACGGCGACCTCGCGGCCCAGGCGCTCGTCGTGGGCGAGGTCGACCCGCCCCATCCCTCCTATCCCGAGCCGGCGGACGATGCGGTAGCGGCCCGCGAGCAGGGGATCTTGACCGGCCATCGTCGTGCTCAGGAGAAGGGCTTGGCCGTCATGACGTAGATCGTCACGAGGACGAGCACGGCCAGGCCGGCGCCGACCTGGCCCTGCCGGCGCTCGAGGGCCGCGAGCTCGGGCGAGTCGGGGTCGCGGTCGGCGAGCTCGATCGCCTTACGCTCGGAGGGGACGAGCACACCCCCGACGACCCCGCCGATCACCACGAGCGCCCCGAGGGAGAACCCGACCCACGGCTCGCTCCAGTAGTGCCGGTCCGTGGCGAGGTAGATCCCCGCCGCGAGCACCACGAGCATCCCCCGGGTGACGAGCCGGTCGATCGTGTGCACCGCCCGCCAGACCACCGGGCGGTGGCGCGGCTCGCCGGCGCCGAGGCGGAACAGCAGCGGGTTTACGAACGTCCCCCCGAAGGTCACCACCACCGCCGCGATGTGCAGGGCGAGGATCGAGCCGTAGAGCGTGACGGCGACGGGCATCAGATCTCGGGCTGGTACTCGCCGAAGACGTCGCGCATCGCGCCGCAGACCTCGCCGAGCGAGCAGGAGTCCCGCAGCGCCTCCTTGATCGGCGGCAGCAGGTTCTCCGTCCCCCGGGAGGCCTCGCGGAGCTCCTCGAGGCGCCTCCGGGCGGTCTCCTCGTCGCGCCCGGCGCGGAACGCCACGAGGCGCTCGACCTGGGCGTCCTCGGAGGCCTGGTCGACCTTGAGCGTGTCCGGCACCTCGACGTCCTCGGTGACGTACTTGTTCACGCCGACGACGATGTCCTGCTCGAGGCGGTAACGCTCGTGGTAGCCGAAGGCCGACTCCTCGATCTCCTTCTTCATGAACTCGATGGCCGAGACCGAGCCGCCGAGCTCGTCGACCTTCGCGATGAGCTCGAGCGCCCGGAGCTCGATCTCCGCGGTCAGCGCCTCGACGAAGTACGAGCCCGCGAAGGGGTCGACGGTCTCCGTGGCGCCCGACTCGTGGGCGAGGATCTGCTGGGTGCGCAGGGCGACCCGGGCCGCGCGCTCGGTGGGGAGCGCGAGCGCCTCGTCGAAGCCGTTCGTGTGCAGCGACTGCGTGCCGCCGCACACCGCCGCGAAGCCCTGGAGCGCGACCCGGACGATGTTGTTCTCGGGCTGCTGGGCGGTGAGGGTCACCCCGCCGGTCTGGGTGTGGAAGCGCAGGCGCAGCGACTTCGGGTCCTGCGCGCCGAAGCGCTCGCGCATGATCTCGGCCCACATCCTCCGGGCGGCGCGGAACTTCGCGACCTCCTGGAAGACGTTGTTGTGGCCGTTGAAGAAGAAGGCGAGGCGGCCGGCGAACTGGTCGACCTCGAGCCCCGCGTCGATCGCCGCCTGCACGTAGGCGATCCCGTTGGCCAGCGTGAAGGCGACCTCCTGGACCGCCGAGCACCCCTTCTCGCGGAAGTGGTAGCCCGAGATGGAGATCGTGTTCCAGCGCGGGAGGTTCTCCCGGCAGTAGGCGAAGAGGTCGGTGGTGAGCCGCATCGCGCCCTCGGGCGGGTAGATGAAGTTCCCGCGGGCGATGTACTCCTTGAGGATGTCGTTCTGGGTGGTCCCGCGGAGCTTCTCCGAGGGCACGCCCTGCTCCTCGCCGACGAGCTCGTAGAGGAGCATGAGGCAGGCGGCGGGGGCGTTGATCGTCATGGACGTCGAGACCTGGTCCAGGGGGATCTGATGAAACGCCGTGCGCATGTCGTCGAGCGTGTCGATGGCCACGCCGGTGCGGCCGACCTCACCGAGGCAGCGGGGGTCGTCGGAGTCCAGCCCGAGCTGGGTGGGGAGATCGAAGGCCATGGAGAGGCCCGTCCCGCCGTGCTCGAGCAGGTAGCGGTAGCGGCGATTGGACTCCTGCGCGGAGGCGTAGCCCGCGTACTGGCGCATCGTCCAGGTCCGCTGGCGGTACATGTCGCGGTGGATCCCGCGCGTGTAGGGGTGCTCGCCGGGCTCGCCGAGGCGCTCGGGCAGGTCGCCGGGGAGGTCATCCTCCGTGTAGAGGGCCTCGACCTCGATGCCCGAGTCCGTGAAGTGCCGTGGATCGTCGGGGCCGACGATCGGGGCGATCGTGCGGTGCTCGCTATCGGAACGGGGTGTGGCGGCCATGTCGGAGTCATCATGGTGCCATGCGCGTGAAGATCCGCCTGTTCGCCGTGCTGCGCGAGCGGGCGGGAGCGGCCTCCCTCGAGCTCGACCTCCCGGAGGGCGCGCGGGTGGCCGATGCGCTGGCCGCGGTGGACCACCTCGCGGGCGGGGTGCCGCTCGTGATGGCCGTCAACCGGGAGTACGCGAAGCCCGACGTCGAGCTGCGGGCCGGGGACGAGCTCGCGCTCGTGCCGCCGGTCAGCGGCGGGGCGGGCCGCGTGCGCCTCACCCGGGAGCCGCTGCGGCTCGACCCGCTTCTCGACGCCGTGCGCGATCCCCGCGCCGGCGCCGTGGTGACGTTCTCCGGGGTGACCCGTGAGGTCGACCACCTCGACTACGAGGCCTACGCGGAGATGGCCGAGGAGCGGATGGAGGCGATCGTCGCCGGCGCGGTCGCCCGTCACGGGTTGTGCGCCGCGGCGGTCGCGCACCGGGTGGGGCGGGTGCCGCTGTCGGAGCCCTCCGTGCTCGTGGCCGTCTCCGCCCCGCACCGCGGGGAGGCGTTCGCGGGCGGGCGGGAGATCATCGATCGCCTCAAGGCCGAGGCCCCGATCTGGAAGAAGGAGCCCGAGGGATGGGTGGAGGGGTCGACGCCGGCGCTCTGAGGGCCCTGCCCGCGGTCGACCGGCTCGCGGACGGCCTCGAGGGCCCGCGGCCGCTCGCCGTCCGGGCCGCGCGCGAGATCCTCGCCTGGCGGCGGGAGGACCTGCACGGCGGCGGCGCGTGCGAGGTCGATCTGCGCGGCCTCGCGCAGGCTCGCCTCGACGCGCTCGTCCTCCCCTCCCTGCGCCGGGTGATCAACGCCACCGGGGTGATCGTCCACACGAACCTCGGCCGCGCCCCCCTGGCCGCGGCAGCGCGCGACGCGGTGGCGCGGGCGGCGGAGGGCTACGCCAACCTCGAGTGGGACGCCGCGAGCGGCGGGCGGGGCGCGCGCGCGACCCACGTCGGGCCGCTGCTCGCCGAGCTCTGCGGGGCCGAGGACGCCATCGCGGTCAACAACGGGGCGGGCGCGGTGCTCCTCGCGGTCGCCGCGCTCGCGGGGGGCGCACGTGACGTCGTCGTCTCCCGCGGGCAGCTCGTGGAGATCGGGGGCGGCTTCCGGGTCCCCGACGTCGTGGCCCAGTCCGGGGCCCGGCTCGTGGAGGTGGGGACGACGAACCGGACCCGGGTCGAGGACTACGCCGCCGCGCTCGGCGCGGCCACGGGGGCGATCCTCCGCGCCCACCCCTCGAACTTCCGCCAGGTCGGCTTCGTGGAGGAGGTGGAGATTGAGGCGCTCTGCGCGCTCGGGCCGCCGGTGATCGACGACGTGGGCTCGGGCAACCTCGCCGAGCTCGAGCTCCTGGCCGACGAGCCGCCGGTCAGGCGGTCGGTCGCGGCCGGGGCGGCGCTCGTGTGCTTCTCGGGGGACAAGCTGCTCGGGGGGCCGCAGGCGGGGCTGCTCGTGGGGCGACGGAACGCCGTGCGGGCCGCGGCGGCGCACCCCCTCGCCCGCGCCCTGCGCATCGACAAGCTCTCGCTGGCCGCGCTCGAGGCGACGCTCCGGCTCTACCGCGAGCCCGGGCGGGCGGTGGCCGAGATCCCCGTGCTGGCGATGCTCCAGGCCGGCGAGGAGGAGCTCCGGGCGCGGGCGGAGGCGCTCGCCGCGGCGCTCGAGGGCGAGGTCGTGCGGGCGAGCGCGAAGGTGGGCGGCGGTGCCCTGCCGCTGCTCGAGCTCGAGGGACCGGTCGTGGCCCTGCCCGCGCGCCGCGCCGCGGAGCTGCGCGGCGGGGACCCGCCCGTGGTCGGGCGGGTCCACGCGGGGCGGCTCCTCCTCGACCCCCGCACGGTGACCGACGCGGAGGTCGCGTGGATCGCCTCCGGCGGGGTGATGGGAGCGTGAGCGCTCTGCCCCTCACCCTGGGGACCGCCGGGCACATCGACCACGGCAAGACGGCGCTCGTGGCCCGGCTCACGGGGACGGACACCGACCGGCTGCCGGAGGAGAAGGCGCGGGGGATCTCGATCGCGCTGGGCTACGCGCGGCTCGTCCTGCCCTCGGGGCGTGCGTGCTCGGTGGTCGACGTCCCCGGTCACGAGCGCTTCGTGCGCACGATGGTCGCCGGGGCGACGGGGATCGACCTCGTCCTCGTGGTCGTCGCCGCCGACGATGGCGTGATGCCCCAGACGCGCGAGCACGCGACCGTCCTGCGCGCGCTCGGGGTCGACCGGGGAGTGGTGGCGGTGACCAAGAGCGACATGGCCGATCCGGAGCGCGCGCTCGGCGAGGCGGGCGCGCTGCTGCCGGGCTTCCCGGCGCTGGCGGTCTCGGCGCGGACGGGCGACGGGCTGCCGGCGCTGCTCGACGCCCTCGACGAGGTCGCCACCGCGCTGCCGGGGCGAGCGGGCACCGACGGGCCGACGCGGTTGCACGTCGACCGGGTGTTCACGATCCGCGGGGCGGGGACGGTGGTCACCGGGACGCTGTGGTCGGGGTCGATCGGGCGCGGGGACGAGCTCGTGCTGATCGGCGACGACGAGCGCCGCGCGCGCGTCCGCGGGGTCCAGGTCCACGACGAGGGCGTGGAGCGGGCCGCCGCCGGGCAGCGCGTGGCGGTGAACCTGACCGGGATCGAGCGCCGGGAGGTGAGGCGCGGTGACGTGCTCGCCGCCCGCGCCGCCGACCTCCGTCCCGCCTACGCCCTCGACGCGGCGCTGGAGTGGGAGGAGGGACGCCGTCCAGAGCACGGCGACCGGGTGCAGGTCCACCACGGCACGCGCGAGGCCCCGGCGCGGCTGGCCGAGCTCGGCGGTCGCTTCTGGCAGGTCCGCCTCGAGCAGCCCGTGGTGGCTGCGCGCGGGGATCGCCTCGTCGTCCGCTCGGTCGCGCCGCCGGACACCGTGGGCGGCGGCGTGGTCCTGGACCCGGCGGCTCGTCGCCACGGCGCCTCGCGCGATGTCCTCGCCCGCCTCGGGCGGCTCGAGCGGGGGGAGGAGATCGAGCCGCCGGCGCCTCCTGCCGAGAGCGCCGCCGCGGCACCCCCTGCGCCGCCTCCGCTCCCGCCCGCCGCCCTGGCCCTCGAGGCCCGCCTGCGGGCCGCCGGGCACGAGCCGCCCCCCGACGCCGATCTGCCCGCGGACGAGGCCGCCGCGTTGCCGGCCCTGCGGGGGGCGGGCCGGGCGGTGCGGGTCGGTCGGGTCGGCCATGCGCACCCCGACGCCCTCGCCGCCGTGCAGGCGCGCGTCGAGGCGCTGTGCGCCCGCGACGGCGAGGTCACCATCGCCACCCTCCGCGACGCCCTGGCCACCTCGCGCAAGTACGCGCAGGCGCTACTCGAGCACTTCGACGCGCAGCGGGTCACGGTGCGGCGCGGCGACGCGCACGTCCTGCGCCGCAGGCGGGAGGGATGAGGCAAGCGGCGGAGGCGCGGGCGAGCGGCTGACGCTCGCCCCCACCCGCGCATGAGTCCCGCTAGCGCCGGTGCGGCACGTGGGCGAGCACCCGCGTCTTCTTCGCCCCGTGGACGATCCGCACGATGTCGCCCGTCTTCAGGTCGTCGAGCGTCGCCGATGCGCGGTTGCGCCGGACCTTCGCCCCCGCGGGCACGGTGAACGTCTGCGTCCGCCACGTCTTCTTCGGCGTCCCCTGTCGGAGGGTGAGCTGCGCGCCGTCGCGCGCGGTGAGGAAGCCGCGGTCGATGGTGATCGTCCGGAAGCCCTCCTTGCCGGGCACCACGGCCTCGACGTGGACCGCGCGGGCGAGCCGCTTCGCGGCGCCCTTCGCGTGCTTCGCATGCTGCCCGCGCTGCGCGTGGTGGCCGCCATGCTCCTTGGCGCCGGCGTCGCCGAGGATCCCGCCGCCGGCCCCGACGGCCAGGCAGGCGGCGCCCACGGCCGCCGTCTTGATTGCTGCGTTGCGTGTCATGGCCGTCAGGATGCGCCCACTTGACAAGCGCGCCCCCAGCCCGAGGTCAGCGGCAGGTAAGAACCACGGTGGGCGGATGCGCCGCTGACCTAGCCTCGGCGTCCGTCATGGCCGCCCTGGTCCTCGTCGTCGAGGACGAGCCCAGCATCGGCGCCCTCGTGCGCCGCTACCTCGAGCGCGAGGGCTTCCGGGTCGTCTGGGTGCGCTCGGGGGAGGAGGCGCTGGCCGAGCTGCCGCGCCATCCCGTGGCCCTCGTCGTGCTCGATGTCGGGCTGCCCGGCATGGACGGCTTCGCGGTCTGCCGCCGCCTGGCCGGCCGCGTCCCGGTGATCCTCCTGACCGCGCGCGACGAGGAGGCCGACCGCGTCGCCGGCCTCGAGCTCGGCGCCGACGACTACGTCACGAAGCCCTTCTCCCCGCGGGAGCTGGCCGCCCGGGTCAAGGCGGTGCTCCGTCGTGCCGGAGCGGTGGCGCCGGACACCGGCGTGCTCACCCTCGGGCCCGTCACGTTGTCGTCCGCGGGACGCGAGGTCCGGGTCGACGGGCGCGAGGTCGAGCTCACCGCCCGGGAGTTCGACCTGCTCGAGTTCCTGCTGCGCTCGGCCGGCGTGGTGGTCTCGCGCGAGACGCTGCTGGCCGAGGTGTGGGGGTTCCGGGCGGCCCCCGAGACGCGGACCGTCGAGGTCCACGTCGCCTCCCTGCGCCGGAAGCTCGGCCGCCCGGAGCTCGTCCGCACCGTACGCGGCTCGGGTTACAAGGCCGTGGCGCCGTGAGCAGCCTGCGGGCCCGGCTCTTCGCCTACCTCGCGGCCGCCGCGGTCGTCGCCGCCGGCCTGACCGTCGTCGTCGCCGGGGCGCTCGACCGCCGCGCCGCCGACCGCGCCCGGCGCGACGCCCTCGCCGGCCAGGCCGACGCCCTCGTCGCCGTGGCCGGGGACCTGCGCGGAGTCCGGGTCCTCGTCGGGCGCGGCGGGGCGGTGCGCCCGCTCGGTCCGCGCGCCCGCGGGCGGATCCTCGCCCGCCTGCCGTCCCCGCCCCGCGGCCAGGGCGAGGTGCCCGGACCGCGGCGGACGCTGCTATGGGCGGGCCGGTCGGCGGGCTCGGGGACCCTCGTCGTGCTGCGTCCCGCGGCCCGCCAGGCGGGTGATCCGCGGGCGCTCGCCGGGGGCCTCGTGATCGCCGGCCTCGTGGGCGCGCTCGTGGCGGCCGCGCTCGCCGGGCTGCTCGCCCGGCGCCTCACCCGGCCGCTCGAGGAGCTGACCGAGGGCGCGCGCCGGGTCGCGGGCGGGGAACGCGCCGCGGTGCCCGTCCGCGGCGCCGACGAGCTCGCGACCCTGGCGGCGGCGTTCAACACCATGAGCCACGACCTCACCGCCGCGCGCGCAGCCCAGCGGCGCTTCCTGCTCTCGGTCTCCCATGAGCTCAAGACCCCGCTCACCGCGGTGCGCGGGTACGCCGAGGCGCTCGCCGACGGGGCGGTTCCCCCGCCCGAGGCGGCGCGGACGATCGGCGCGGAGTCCGCACGCCTCGAGCGCCTCGTGAGCGACCTGCTCGACCTCGCCCGGCTCGAGCGGACCGGGTTCGCCGTCGCCGACGAGCCCGTCGACCTCCGGGCGATCGCGCACGAGGTCGCCGCCCGCTTCGTGCCGCGCGCCCGCGTGGCCGGAGTCGAGCTGCGGGTGGACGAGGACGGCGACGCGACCGCGGCCGGGGACCCCGGGCGGCTCGTGCAGGTCGTCTCGAACCTCGCCGAGAACGCGTTGCGCACCGTGCCGCGCGGTGGGCACGTCCTCCTCGTGCCCCGGCCCGCCCGCTTCGAGGTCCGCGACGACGGCCCGGGGCTCGCGGCTGAGGAGCTCCCCCGCGCCTTCGATCGCTTCTTCCTGTGGGAGCGCTACCGCGGCGAGCGGCCGGTCGGGACCGGGCTCGGCCTCGCGCTCGTGCGCGAGCTCACCGAGGCGATGGGCGGCACGGTGGAGGCGGAGAGCGCTCCTCGGAGCGGGACGACGTTCCGGCTCCATCTCCGCCCCGCTGGCTAGGGTTTGGCGGATGGCGACGTGTCTGGTCACCGGGGGCGCAGGCTTCCTGGGCTCGCATCTGTGCGACGAGCTGTTGGCTCGCGGGCACCGGGTGCTGTGCGTGGACAACCTGGAGACGGGGTCGCTGCGGAACATCGCGCACATCCGCTCGCCGGAGTTCGTCCATCTGAACTGCGACATCATCGAGCCCTTCCACATCGCCGAGCCAGTGGACTTCGTCTACCACCTCGCCTCGCCGGCGTCGCCGATCGACTACCTGCGCCTCCCGCTGCACACGCTGAAGGTCGGCTCCTACGGGACGCATCACACGCTCGGCGTGGCGAAGCACAAGCGGGCGCGGTTCCTGATCGCGTCGACGTCGGAGGTCTACGGCGACCCGGAGGTCCATCCGCAGCCCGAGTCCTACTGGGGGAACGTCAACCCGATCGGCCCGCGCGGCGTCTACGACGAGGCCAAGCGCTACGCCGAGGCGCTGACGATGGCGTACCACCGCCAGCAGGGCGTGGACACGTCGATCATGCGGATTTTCAATACCTTCGGCTCGAGAATGAGGCCGCATGACGGCCGGGCGATCCCGACGTTCCTGCGCCAGGCGCTGCAGGACCGGCCCATGACGGTGTTCGGCGACGGGTCGCAGACCCGGTCGTTCTGCTACGTCTCGGACCTCATCGACGGGATGATCCGCCTGGCCGAGTCGGGCTACCACACGCCGGTGAACATCGGCAACCCCGACGAGTTCACGCTGCTCGAGCTCGCGCAGGCCGTGATCGGGATCACGGGGTCGCGGTCGGAGATCGTCTACGAGGCGCTGCCCGTGGACGACCCGCAGGTGCGCCGGCCCGACATCTCCCTGGCCCGCGAGATCCTCGGCTGGGAGCCGCAGATCGACCTGCGCGAAGGCCTGCGCCGGACGATCGAGCAGTCCGGCGTCGAAGCCCTCGTCGGGGGCTGAGGCGCAACTTCCCGCGCACGGTGCCGTTGCGAACTGAAGTGCCCGACGCCACCGTCACGACACGGGAGGATGGGTCCGACTCCGAAGCGCCCGAGCGCGGGGCCGTCGTCCTCCCCCGGCGCGATGTGCGCGCCAAGCGCCCGCCCGCGCTCTCGTTCCTCCTGCGTCGCGAGACCGCGCGGCGGAGCGCCCGGCTGGTGTCGCTCCTGGCCCTCGACTACGTGGGGATCCTTGGCGCCGTCTGGGCCGCGCTCGAGCTGAAGTACCTGCTCAAGGGCGGCGGGGACGCGGCGGCGGCCTGGGCGGGCGCCCGCAACTTCGTGCCGTTCGCCTTCCTGCTCACCGTGCTGCTGTTCGCGCGCGAGGAGCTCTACGCCGAGCGTGGCCGCCGCCCGGGACTCGCCCGGATCATCGTCGCGCTGTTCCAGGTCACGCTCGTCTCGCTCATCTACGCGCTAACGCAGGGGGAGCACTTCGACTCCTACTACCTGTTCTATGCCTCCCTGTTCTTCGCCGTGGTCTTCGTGGCGTCGCTGCGGACGGTCCACCTGCACGTCACCGGGTTGCTCCTGCGCGCCGCGGGCTACCGGCGCCGCGCCGTGCTCGTGGGCAGCAGCGGCCACATCGACGCGGTCGCCCATGCGCTGGCCGAGGCCGCGGCGTCACCCGTCGACGTCGTGGGGTTCATCTCGCTCGTGCCGCGTCCCCAGAACGGGCTGCGCTCCCTCGGCCGCCTCGAGGATCTGCGCGCGGTGCTCACGGCGCACCGCATCCAGGAAGTGATCATCGCCGACCCGGACTTCCCCCAGGAGAAGGCGGTGGAGCTCGTGGACGCGTGCCACCAGCGCGGGGTGACCGTGCACGTCGCGCCGACGACGATGGAGATCCTCCTCCAGCGCGCGGAGTTCGTTCCCGGGCAGTCCGTCCCGCTGTTCACCCTCAAGCCGCCGGTCTTCTCGGGCTGGGACTTCATGCTCAAGCGGTGCTTCGACCTGGTGATGGCCGTGGCGCTGCTGCTCGTCCTCTCGCCCCTGCTGGCGCTCATCGCCCTCGCCGTGCGGCTCTCCTCGCGGGGACCGATCGTCTACCGGTCGCTGCGGCCCGGGATGGGCGGGGAGCCGTTCGCGTGCCTGAAGTTCCGCACGATGCACGCGGACGCCGACGCGCGCCAGGCGGACCTCGAGGAGGCCAACGAGGCGAGCGGCGCGCTGTTCAAGATGACCGCCGACCCGCGGGTGACCCGGGTCGGGCGGGTCCTGCGGCGCTTCTCGCTCGACGAGCTGCCCCAGCTCGCCAACGTGCTGCGCGGGGAGATGTCGCTCGTGGGCCCGCGCCCGCTGCCGCTGCGCGACTTCGAGCGCCTCGCGCCCTGGCACAAGAAGCGCTACGGCGTCCTGCCCGGCATGACCGGCCTGTGGCAGGTCTCCGGTCGCTCCGAGCTCGACTTCGACGACCTCGTCCGCCTGGACTTCCTCTACCTCGAGCGCTGGTCGATCCTGCTCGACCTCTCGATCCTGCTCAAGACGGTCCCTGCGGTACTGGGGCGGCGCGGCGCATACTGAGCGCCGCCCGTGCTGCGCCACCGCTTCCTGTTCGAGCAGCTCGTGCGCCGCGAGATGCGCCAGAAGTACGCGGGCTCCGCGCTCGGGGTGGCGTGGTACGTCGTCAACCCGCTCGTGCTCATGGGCGCCTACACGCTCATGTTCGGGAAGCTCATCCCCCAGAAGATCCCCGACTACCCGCTGTTCCTCATGGTCGGGCTCATGGTCTGGACGTTCTTCTCGCAGTCGCTCACCGCCAGCGCGTACTCGCTGATCGAGCAGGCGCCGCTCGTGCGCAAGGCCCGCTTCCCGCGGCAGGCGATCCCCGCCGCGGCGGTCTGGGTTCAGTTCCTCACGTGGCTCATCGTCGACGCGGTGCTCGTGGTGGTGAGCGTCGCGGTGCGCGCGCCACTCGGGCCGGCGCTGCTGCTCCTGCCCGTGCTCGCCGCGCTGCTGTTCTGCTTCGTGCTCGGGTGCTCGACGGCCGTCGCCGCGCTGCACGCCCACTTCCGGGACGTCGCCCCCGTGCTGACCGCCGCGCTGCTGCCCTGGTTCTTCCTCTCGCCGATCTTCTTCGCCCCCGGGCAGTTCGGGTTCGTGGACTCACACCCGTGGGTGGGGATCATCCTCGACTGGGTCAACCCGGTGGCCCCGTTCATCCAGGCGATCCGCGACGTGGTCTACGACGGCGCGGTGCCCGACGCGGGTCGGCTCGTGTACTGCGTGGTGGCGGCGGCGGTCGCGGTGGGTCTCGGCCGCGGGATCTTCCGGCGGCTGGACCCCGAGCTGGCGGTCGTGCTGTGAGCCTGGCGCCCGGCGAGCTCGTGCTCGAGGCCGCCTCGCGGGCGTTCCTGCCCCAGGCCTCGCAGGCGCGGACGCTCAAGGACCTCGTCATGCGGCGGAGCGATAAGCGCGCGCTCCGCGTCCCCGCGCTGCACGAGGTGACGCTGCGGGTCGCGCCCGGGGAGACGCTCGGGCTCGTGGGCCGCAACGGAGCGGGGAAGACCTCGACGCTCAAGGTGCTTGCCGGGATCATCCCGCTCGACTCGGGGCGGGTGGAGGCCGGCGGTCGTGTCGTGTCCCTGCTCGAGCTCGGCGCGGGCTTCGCCCGGGACCTCTCGGGGCTGGAGAACATCTTCCTCGGCGCGGCCATCCACGGGCTCGACCGGACGGAGATCGAGGCGCGGGCGGACGACATCATCGCCTTCTCGGAGCTCGGCGAGTTCATCGACGCGCCCGTGCGCACGTACTCCAACGGGATGTTCGTGCGGCTCGGCTTCGCGCTGGCCGCGCATCTGGACGCCGACGTGATGCTCATCGATGAGGTCCTCGCCGTGGGCGACGAGGCCTTCCAGCGCAAGTGCATCCGCCGGATCTCCGAGCACATCGCCCGGGGTGCGACGCTCGTGCTCGTCTCCCACGATGCCGGGCAGATCGAGCAGGTGTGCGAGCGGGTCGTCGTGCTCGAGGCCGGGGAGGTGGTCTTCGACGGGGCGACCGCGGAGGGGCTCGCGGCCTACCGGCGGCGGCTCGGGACGGACACCGGAGGCGGCATGAGCGCCCGGCCGCACCATGACCGCGACGTGCGGGTCGAGGAGCTCGAGCTGCGGGACCCCGAGGGCCGCGCGCGGCGGGTGTTCCGCGCCGGCGGTCCCCTGCGGGCGGTCATCGGCGTGTCGGGGACGCGGCGGGAGGGGCGGCTCGTGCTCGAGGTGCGCGATGCGACCGGGCAGGTGGTCTTCCGCTCCGAGCAGGACGTGGACGTGCCGGCGCGCCTGGAGTGGGAGGTCGAGCGGCTCGCGCTGCTCGGTGGCGACTACGACCTCGCGGTGTCCGGCGACGGCGGCCCGGCCGAGCGGGTCGCGCGCTTCTCGGTCGCCGACGAGCCGGGCGCGGAGGGGATCGTCGACCTGCGCGGGACGCTGCACCCGGCGCGGGTCGAGGTCCCGTCGTGAGCCCCGAGGAGGCGCTCGCCGTCGCCCGGGCCCGCGCGACCGAGCGGCGTGGGGCGGGCGAGACCATTCCGGGCGGGTTCACGGTGCGCCCCGTCGACGGCATCGGGCCCGACGAACTCTACGACTGGGCGGTGATCGAGCCCGACATCAACGACGTGCGCTCCACGCGTCCCTACGGCGCGCCGATCACCTGGGCCAAGCGCGGCCTGTTGCGGGCGCTCGGCCAGTACCTCGGCGCGCTGATCGGGGAGCAGACCCGCTTCAACCTCCAGGTCGCGCAGTACGTCGCCCAGCTCGAGCGGCGGGTGCGCGAGCTCGAGGAGCAGCGCTCCTGAGGGTCCACCAGCTCCTCTCCGGCGCCGGCCCCGTGGACGCGGTGACGGGACAGGCCCGCGCCTTCCGGGAGTACTTCGATCGCTGGGGGTGGATGGGCGAGGACCGCGCGGTGTGGCGCGATCCCCGGGCCCGCGACATCGGCGGCCCCGAGGGGTTCGACCCGGCGGACGACGACGTGCTCCTCGTCCACTACTCGGCCTACGCGCCGCGCCTGCGTCCGCTGCTCGGCCGGCCGAACCCCAAGCTCCTCGTCCACCACAACGTGACCCCGGCGCGCTGGCTGTGGACCTACGACGCGCTGCTGGCCGTGCAGTGCGAGGTGGGCCGCGCCCAGCTCGGGGAGTGGGCGCGGGGCGTCGACCTCGCGTGCGGGGTCTCGGAGTACAACACGGGGGAGCTGCGCGAGGCCGGCGCGCGGCGGGTGGAGGTGCTGCCGCTGCTGGTGGATCCGGGGAAGCTGGGCGCGGCGGCTCCGGCGACCGCGGTGGAGCCCGGGGGCCCGCCCACCCTGCTCTTCGTCGGGCGCCTCGTCCCCCACAAGCGCCACGACGAGCTGATCCGGACGCTCGCACTGCTGCGCGCCGGCGGTGGGCGGGATCGATTTCCCGACGTCCGCCTCGTGTGCGTGGGCGAGCCGCTGTCGGAGTCCTACCGCCGGTCGCTCGTGCGCCTGGGGGAGGAGCTCGCCCCCGGGGCGATCACCTGGGAGAGCGGCCTGTCCGGCGGGGAGCTCGCCGATCGGTATCGCTCCGCCCACGCCTTCCTGTGCCTCTCGGAGCACGAGGGCTTCTGCATCCCCCTCCTCGAGGCCTTCCACTTCGGGCTGCCCGTGGTCGCGCGCGCGGCCGGCGCGGTGCCCGAGGTGGCGGGGGAGGCCGCGCTGCTGCTGGGTTCCGAGGACGACGCCCTCGTGGCCGCCGAGGCGGCGTCCGTGGTGCTCGCGGACGCCGGGCTCCGCGAGGAGCTGCGCGCCCACGGTCGCCGCCGCCTCGAGGCCTACCGCCCGGAGGACACCGCGCGGGCGCTCCGGGCGGCGGTCGAGTCGGTCACCCGTCGGTCTGACCGATGACGGCGGCGAGGTGCGCGACGGTGATCATCAGCGTGGTGCCGTCGGCGTCGACCGGTGCGAAGCCGAAGCGGCGGTAGAAGCCGCTCGCCCCTCCGAGTGCGTCGACGACCACAGCGCGCATTCCCACCTCCGTGGCAGCCTGGAGAGCACGCCCGAGCGCGTGGCGGAGGACATGACGTCCCAGCCCGGTGCGTTGGTGGCGCTCGTCGACCGCCAGCCGGGCGAGCAGGCACACGGGAATGGGAAAGTGGCGGGACAGCCCGCGCCGGACCTCGCTCGTGGCACCGCCGTGATCGATCTCGGAGGCCACGAGCGTGCAGTAGGCGATCACCCGGTCCTCCTCCAGGACCACGAACGTCCGGGCTGCGTCCCGGCGCTGGCTCTGCCCGGCGTAGGCGCGCAGCCACACGTCAAGCTGCTCGACCCCGCAGCGGAAGCGGTCGGTGCGGTGGTGGTCGGGCGCGAAGGCGACGAGCCCGGGCCAGGTGCTCACCGATCGGCGAAGAGGTCCCGGAGACCGGCCGGCGGTTCACCGTCGGCGTCGAGCGCGGCGAGGAACCGTCCCGCGGAATCCTCGTCGAGCACGATCCGGGTCCGCTCGCGCAGCACATCCTCGGCCCGAGCCCGAGCCGCTTGGCGGAAGAACTCGCTCAAGGACTGGCCGAGGGCACTCGCCGCCGCCTCCTCGAGCCGGCGTTCCTCGTCGGAGACCCGGATCTCGATCCGGCGGGACCGGGAGCTTGCGCTCATCGAGAAAAGTGTACGGAAGTTGTCCGGTGAGAGCGAGCAGGGCTCGCCTGACGCACCAGCCAGGGCCCGAGTTGGGCGCGGGGGCCGGGGCCCGGGCGGGGCGAGTTCGCCACCCGGGTGTCCTCGACGACCACGCAGGGGCGCCGGCAGTGCGCCTCCCGCCCAGTACCGAGGCCCAGCGGGCGGTCGAGCACGGGATGCAGCCCGTGGAGCTCGAAGACGGCCACCGCGGAGTTCGTGAGGATCGTCGCGGGGCGGGCGCGAGCGACGAGCGCCCGGACGGGGGCGAAGGAGGGCTCGTAGGTCATGCCGGCGCGCTGGACGCCGACCGCGACCCCGGCCGCCAGGAGGAGGGCGAGGAGCGCGACCCGGACGCGGGGCTTGGCGGCCCTCGCGCCGAGCGCCAGCAGCGCGGCGCCGAGCGGCAGCAGCCCGGTCAGGTAGCGCTGGGCGAACACGTCCGGGCCGGCGAGCGCGCAGAGGGCGTGCCCGACCACGCCGACGGCCAGGGCCACGAGCAGGAGGGTGGCCGGCCTCCGGGTCGCCGCCGTTCGCCGCGCGGCGACCGCGGCCGCCACCAGGACCCCGGCGACCAGGGCGGCCTGGACCCACCGGACGAGCGAGGATCCGGCCGCCCCGTGCTCGCCGAACGCGAGGATCGCCGCCACGTCGCGGAGCTGCCCCGGAGAGGGGCCCGGGTAGACGGGCGCCGCCTTCGTCACGTCGACGGCGTCGAAGCCGCGCAGCATCTCGGGCAGCCAGGCGGCAAGGGTCACGACCGGCGCCGCGGCGAGGACCAGGACCTCTCGCCGTCGCGGTCCCGCGATCACCACGAACAGGCCGGCGGCCAGCCCCGCGAGCGCGAGTGCCGCGACGTACTCCGACCACACCGCGATCACGCCGCCCGCGATCCACAGCCACCACCAGCGCCGCCGGCCCCCCGTGGCCAGCGCGACCGCGGCCCAGAGGGCGAGCACGAGCCCGAGCTGGGCGAGCTCGAAGCCGCGGGAGTAGTCCGAGAAGGAGACCTCGTAGGGCAGGACGGCGAGGGTCAGCGCGCCGAGCAGGGCCGGACCGTCTCCGGCGCGCCGGCGCAGCGCCGCCCACGTTCCGGCGACCACGAGGACGCCGGGGACGAGGGCCGGCAGGCGCAGCGACCACGCGGCGTCCAGGGGCAGCGGGCGGAGCAGGAGGTAGAAGAGCGGCGGGGTGTTCTCGTACGCCGCGAGCCGGCCGAGGAACGCGTGGCCGCTCGGGGCGGAGGCGACGAGCCAGGAGTACCCCTCGTCGTGCGAGAGGGGGCCGCCGAGGGTCAGGAGCCGGAGGGCGAGGGCCACGCCGACGACTCCGAGAAGCGCGAGCACGACGTGGCGGCGCACGCGAGGAGGCTAGGTAGGCTCACGCCGGGCTGACCGTCACACCCGCGATCCCGGGGAGCGCGAAGCGGCGGGCCACGGCCCAGAGGCCAATTGCCCCCTGGGACTAGCCTCGGTTGCCGTGAGTTCAGCTGACGCCACCGCCCCCCGGCGGCTTGTCCGGCCGCGCACCTGGGGCGCCGAGGATCGCCGGGCGGCGGGGGTCGTCGGGGTTGTGGCGGGGTTCGCGCTCGTGCTCGCGCTCCTGACCGGCGCCCGCAGGCTCGGTGCCCTGCCCGACCTGCTCCGCGGCAGCGTCGCCGCCCTCGTCCTCTTCGGCGTGAGCGGCGACGCGCTCGCCGTCCGCCTCTGTCCGCCGGCGCTGCAGCCGGTGCGCCCCGTGCTCGCCCTGGCGCTCGGGATGGCGGCCGGCCCGCTCGCCCTGACCGTGCTGGGCATCCTCCACATCCCCCTCGCGGTGACGCTGCCGCTGGTGCTCGTCGCCGGGCTGGCCGCGTCGTGGTGGGTGCGCCGCCGGGGCGGGCGCGAGGCGGTCGCCCCGCTCGACGTCCACGTGCTGGTCGCCACCGCCGCCGTCGGCGTCCTGCTCGGCTGCGTCGTCCTCATCCCGATGTGGGGGTCCGGAGTCGTCTCGGTGCCGGGGATCAACCCCGATGCGCATCAGGTCGTGGGCTCCGCCGCGCTGCTCCAGCAGGCGCCCCCCGACGCGACGCGGGTGCAGCTCGGCCTCGACCACATCCCCACGGTCTGGGGCTCGAAGTGGCCGATCTTCTACGCCCTCGCCGCCGCGAGCAACCTGTCGGGCCTCGATCCCCTCGGGGCCTTCCCGACGATGGCGGCGCTGCTCGCGGTGCTCGCGGCGCTCGGCTTCGGGGCGCTGGCCGGCGAGGCGTTCGGGCTCGGCCGGCGCGGCGGCCTCGTCGTCGCCGCGGTCTCCGGCCTCTCGTGGGTCACGATCCACCTCGCGGTCCATCCCTACTGGAACCAGCTCTGGGGCTACGCGGCGCTCCCGTGGGCGCTGCTGCTCGGATGGCTGGCCCTCAACGGCCGCGGCGAGGCGCGGGCGGCCGTGGGCTGCGGGCTGCTGCTGCTGCTCATCGCGCTCGCCTACCCGCTTCTCTTCCCCTACCCGGTGGTGATCCTCGTGCTCATGGCCGTGGCCCTGCGCAGGCGTCCGCGCCTGCCGGCGTGGGGGCGTCGTGGCGGCCCGATCGGCTTCGCCCTCCTCGGGCTCATCCTCCTCGCCCCCCTGCTCGCCGCGGTGCAGAAGCTCAGCCAGGCAGGAAGCCAGCTCATCCACCCCGGCGGCGCGGTGTGGGGCGGCGACGTGACGTCGTTCATCCCCTTCGGGGACTTCGTGGGCACGGGCGGGGGGATCCTGCCCGCCCTGGTGATCCTCGCGCTCGCCGTGTGGGCGCTCGTGCGCGTCGTGCCCCGGCGCCTCGCGCTCGCCCTCGGCGCCGCCCTCGCCCTCTTCGCCCTCCTCGACGTGCGCCTGCGCACGGTTCCGAGCGGGACCTACATGGACTTCAAGCACCTCGCCTTCACCGGTTCGCTCGTCGTCGCGCTGGGCGCCACCGGAGCGGTGAGCCTGCTGCGCCACCGGCGCCGCGAGGCCGCCGTGCTCGGGGCGGTCCTGCTCGCCGCCTGGGGGGTCGGCGCCATGATCCGCGACCGCCGCGAGTTCAAGGAGCACTGGGTCCAGGTGCCGCCCGAGCTCTCCGAGATCCGCGACTGGTCGCGCGCGCTGCCGCCCGGGACCAGCGTGCGGATCGACATCCCGCAGAGCGGCACGCAGCTCTGGGCGGCGTACTTCCTGGCCGAGCATCCGGTGGACTCGCTCGACCCCGTGGTGTTCACCACCTATGCCCACCCGCCGCTGGGCGTGCGCGCGGATTACTCGCTCGCCCTGCGCTCGCTTCCGATCCGGGCGCTCCGCAAGCTCTGGGTCACCGGACCGACGATCCGGGAGAACAGCGAGTTCGTCCTGCGCCGCATGCACGTCCCGCGGCACACCACGGCGCCGCGGACGGCCTCACTGCGCCAGGTCGAGCCCTGACCACCGCCCGCCCGCGACGAGCTCCGCGAACGTCGCGAGGGCCTGGGCGACCACCTGGTCCATGTTCAGGTACTGGTAGCGGGCCAGGCGCCCGACGAAGGTGACGTCGGAAAGCTCGTCGGCCCGGGCCCGGTAGCGGTGGTAGAGCGCCCTGGTCTCGTCGTTCGGGATGGGGTAGTAGGGGTCGCCCTCGCTGCGCGGGAGCTCCCGCGCGATCGTCGAGGATGCATGCCGCTGGCCCGTGAGGTAGCGGTACTCGGTCGTCCGCGTCCAGGGCACGTCCTCGCTGGGGAAGTTGATCGAGGCGGCCGGCTGCACCAGGCCCTCGTCGGGGGTGGGCTCGTTGTGGAGCTCGAACGCGAGGCTCCGGTAGGGGAGCGCCCCGTACTCGTGGTCGAAGAAGGCGTCGATCGGGCCGGTGTAGACGAGGTGCTCGTACTCGACCTCGTCGCGGACCGCGTCGAAGTCGACGCCGAGCCGCACGTCGATCCCGGGCGCGTCGAGGATGCGCTCGAACATGGCGGTGTAGCCGTCGGCCGGCATCGCCTGGTGTGAGTCGGTGAAGTACCGGTCATCGGTGCTCGTGCGGGTGGGGATCCGCGCGCACACCGACGCGTGGAGCTCCGAGGGATCCCGCTGCCACTGCTTGCGCGTGTAGCCGCGGAAGAACTTCTCGTAGAGGTCCCGCCCGACCTTGGAGACCACCGCGTCCTCGCTGTTGCGGACGTAGGCGATCGGCTCTGCGCGTTCGGCGTAGAAGGCCTCCACCTCGGCCTCGGTCGTCAGCTCGAGCCCGTAGAGCTCGTTCACCGTCGTGCGGTTGATGGGGATCGGCAGCAGTTGCTCGCCCACTCGCGCGACCACGCGGTGCTCGTAGGGCCGCCAGTCGGTGAAGGCCGAGAGGTAGTCGACCACGCGCTCCGCGTTCGTGTGGAAGATGTGCGGGCCGTAGGCGTGGACGAGGACCCCGTGCTCGTCGGCGTAGTCGTAGGCGTTGCCGGCGATGTGCTCGCGGCGGTCGACGACGAGGACGGAGCGTCCGCACCGGGTCGCCAGGCGCTCGGCCATCACCGCTCCGGCGTAGCCCGCTCCCACGACGAGGACGTCGTAGCGCTCGGTCACGATGCGCGCGGCGGTGGGTGTGCGGTGAGGACCATGCTCGGCGGGAGAGCGTAATGGGCGGCGGTACCGTCGGAGGGCGATGGAAGCGGCGTGGCCGGACGTGAGCATCGTGTTTCTTGCGTTCAACCGCCGCGACGCCCTGGCGACATCGCTGGAGCACGTGCTCGAGCAGCTCGACTACCCGCCCGAGCACCTCGAGGTCATCGTGGTCGACAACGCCTCGACCGACGGGACGGCGGAGCTGGTCTCCGAGCGCTTTAAGTCGGTACGGCTCATCCGCAACCCCGAGAACGTGGGAGCGAGCGGCTGGAACGTGGGCATGAGCACGGCGCGCGGGGAGTGGCGGCTGATCCTCGACGACGACTGTCACATCAGCGGGGACGCGCTCAAGGTCGCGGTGCGCCGCGCCGAGGAGCACGGGGCGGACTTCGTGTCGTTCCGCGTGCTCTCGGGCCTGGTGCACGGCTACGCGTTCACGGAGGAGTACCGGACGGGCCTCCTGGACTTCTGGGGCTGCTCGGCGATGTTCAGCCGGCGGGTGATCGAGACCGAGCCGTTCTACGACCCGGCCCTGTTCATGTGGGCCAACGAGATGGAGCTCACGATGCGCCTCCTGGACCGGGGGTTCCGGCACCTGTACCTGCCCGAGGTCGAGTCGATCCACATGGCCCGACCGAACCCTGCGTTCGACGAGCGCAAGTACCGCACGAACTACCGGCACTGGGGGTACATCGTCGGCAAGCACCTGCGTCCGCGGGACGCCGCCGGAGCGCTGGGCAACCTCCTGCTCCACCCGCTCGTCACCGCGGCCGGGAGGGACCCGCGCGCGCTCAAGGCGCTCGTCGACGGGCCACGCGGGTTCGCGCGCGGAATCCGTGGACGGGCCCCGGTCCGCGCCTCGGTCTCCCACGTCTACCGCCGCCACACGCGTCAGTTCGCGAGCCCGTTGCCGCTGCTGCGCCGGCCCCTGGCGCGGGTCGGGGGCAACCGCGCGCCGGAGCGCGTGGAGGCGGCACGCCGGTCGCGCAACGAGGGGTGGTACGCGCGACACGACCCCTACTACCCGACCGGGCCCGGCACGCTGGAGCTCTAGGTTGCCCGGGGCCCGAGCTCGAGGGTGGCCGCCTCGGTGGGGTAGTAGCGCGCGCGCTGGTGGAGGTAGGCCTCCCGCCGCCCGACGTCGGCCGGCGGGAGGTGGCGCGCGGCCCGGTAGATGACCACCGGGATCGCCAGCATCAGGTCCCAGAATCCCCGCGAGACGCGCCAGGGCGGGAGGAAGCTGAGGAACTCACGTCGGTAGGTCGCCGACACCTCGGGGGACACCGGCCGCCGCCGCCGTACGCCCCCCCAGAAGCCCCGCAGGGCCGCGGGCACGCCGTGTCGCGCCCTCGGATCGAGGCGGATGGCGTCGAGCGCGATGTTCGCGAGCACGGCGACGAGGGTCGCCAGCGCGTCGCGCGGCCGCAACAGCTTGCCGGCGACGTAGGCGTAGTGCCGCGAGTTCATGAGATAGGTGAACGACGACACGTACTCCAGGGGCGCCAGCAGGTCGGCCTTCATGTGCACCGCGACCACCTCGGGGAGATGCAGATGTCGGAAGGCGCGGTCGAAGAAGCGCACCATGAACTCGAGCTCGTTCGCCCAGACGAAGATCGCCGGGTCGTAGCCACCGAGCTCGTCGAGGACCTTCCGCCTGATCAGCACCGCGCAGCCCCAGAAGCTCAGGAGGCCCGTGCGGTACCCGCGATCGAAGCGCAGGTCGGGATCGCTCGAGCTGACGACCCCGAAGGACACGAGGTCGGCCCGGTGCTCCGCGGCGGCCGCGACCGCTCGCCGCAATCCGTCCGGAGGGAGGTAGCAGTCGTCGTCGAGAGCCAGGACCCATTCGCCCGTGGCCACGGCGAAGCCGTCGTTGATGCCGCTCACGCCGGAGTTCTCGCGGCGACGCACCAGCCGCACCTCGGGGAAGTCGCTCGCCACCATCTCGGCCGAACCGTCCGCGGAGGCGTTGTCGACGACGACCACCTCGACCCGTCCGGCCTCGTAGTCGGACTCGACGAGCATCTGCTGGAGGCTGGTGCGGAGCTGCTCGCGGCGGTTGAAGACGAGGAAGACGATCGTCACCGTCGGGGAGGGCGTGTTCATCACGCCCGACGCTAACGCCGATTCCGTCGCCGAGCGTTACGATCGCCGCCGATGCCGGCCCTGGACCTGCGCGCGGAAGCCGAGCGCTATCCCTGGTACCACACGCTGGAGCTCGGGGACGGCGTGGTGACCGAGGGGATGTTCGACCACCGCCCGGTGCTGGACCGGTACCCGCTTCCGGACGACCTGTCCGGGATGCGCTGTCTCGACGTCGCGACCATGGACGGCTTCTGGGCCTTCGAGATGGAGCGGCGCGGTGCGGCCTCGGTGATGGCGCTGGACCTGGAGGACCCGGAGGCCCTCGACTGGCCCGCCTCCCTGCGCCACCAGGAGAAGACCCTCGACGAGTCCAAGGGCGAGCGGTTCGCCCTGGCCAAGCGGGCCCTGGGCTCCGACGTCGAGCGGGTGCTCATGTCCGCCTACGACCTGGGCCCGGAGCTCGGGACGTTCGACTTCGTCTTCTGCGGAGACCTCCTCCTGCACCTCAAGGACCCGATCACCCCGATCGAGCGCATCCGGAGCGTCTGCACGCACAGCGCGGTGATCGTCAACGTCATCAAGCGCTTCCGCTTCCGTGAGGACCGCGCCCTCGCCGAGCTCGACGGCGTCGACACCTTCTCCTGGTGGACCACGAACCTGGCCGGCCTCGTCCGGATCGTGCGCGCCGCCGGCTTCGCGCGCGTCGACGCGAGCGAGACGTTCGAGCTGCCCTACCGCGGCGGGGGCGACTGGCGCGGACTGCGCGGAGCGGTGCGCGCGTACGTATGAGCGTCCGGCCGATGCGGAGCCTGCGCAGTGCCGCGACGGCCGCGTGGCTCGACCACGACCTGCGCGGGCAGGCGGAGCGTGCGTGGTACGGGACGCTGCGCCGGGTGCCGGACCGCCCCCGACAGATCGTCTCCGATCGCCTTCCCGCGTGGGCGCAGCGGTGGGTGGAGCGGACGACGACCTCCTTCGTCGAGCCGCTGGACCCGCGGCTGCTCGAGCCGCTCGCGACCGGGCCGCCCGAGCGGCTGGCCGACGCCCGGTTCCTCACCGAGGAGCTCCTGCCGGGGCTGGGGCTCGGCGGCCTGGACTCCGCCCTGTACCCGCCCGAGCTGCTGCCCTACTGGGATCGGGGGGTGCGGTCCATCCAGTTCCCCAACCAGTTCGGTCCGTACCTCGCCGAGCTCACCCGTCGGGACGTCGCCTCCTATCTCGAGCTCGGCGTCGCCCACGGGGGAACGTTCGCGGTGACCGTCGAGCTGCTGCGCCGCTTCGGATTGCGACGTGCGCTCGCCGCCGACCTCGACCCGTCGAGGCTCTGGCTCTACGCGGCGGGGCGTCCGGAGGTGACCCTCGCGAGCGTCGACTCGCACACTCCCGACTTCGGCGAGCTGCTGCGCGAGCACGGGCCGTTCGATCTCGTCCTGATCGACGCCGACCATTCGGAGCCCGCCGTGCGCGCGGACTTCGAGGCCGTGCGGCCCCACGCGCGCATGCTCGCCTTCCACGACATCGCCGAGCTGAACTTCCCGGACGTCGCGAAGGTCTGGTCAGAGTTCCGTGAGCAGTACGCGGACGAGTACGAGTTCCGGGAGTTCGTCGAGCAGTATCCGGGGCACCGCCGGCATCTGGGCATCGGGCTCGCGATCCGCCGGGAGTTCCCCGGCGCGTAGGGCTCCCGCCGCCGCTCAGGATGCCGGGGCCGAGGGACGCGCGGTCCCCGAGCCCAGGTATCCGGCCAGCTCGGCGACGAGGCGCCGCTCGAAGGTCAGCGTGAAGGCCACGGTGGCCAGCGCATAGACCACGAGCTCGGCGGCCGCCAGCGCCGGCGGCCGGTCGCCCGGGATGAGGAGCCGGATGAGGAGCACGAGCGCCGCCGCGGGCACGGTCGGCGCGATCGCGCGCAGAAGCTGACCCAGGACATCGAAGCCGCCGAAGAGACGGCGCATGACGTACCCGCGGGCGACGATCTGCACGACCGTCGAGGCGGCGATCCCGACCGCGTAGCCCACGAGGCCGAGCGTCAGCATGGCGGGGATCGCGACCGCGAAGAACACGACCATGTCGAGGAGGGCGACGACGAAGATCGGCCGCGTCCGATTGAGTGCGCGCAGGAACAGCGCCCAGTTGAACGCCACCTGACCGAATCCGCAGGTGAGGCCGATCGCCACGAGCAGCCCCACGGCGGGCCGCCAGCGGTCCCCGAGCACGAAGTGCACAAGGTCGTGAGCGAACAGCGCCAGACCGGCGCCGAACGGCATCGCCCACATGAGCGCGATGCGGTTGGACTTGACGAACACCTCGGCCAGGCGCTCCGGGCGGTCCGCCACCGCGCACACGGCCGGATAGATGGTCTGGCTGACGATCCCGTCCACCCGGTTCGCGAACGCGGCGATCGTGACGGCCAGGCCGATCGCGCCGATCGCCGCGAGACCCAGCACCCGGTTGGCCACGAGGAGCGAGCCCTGCACGACCAGCAGCCCGGTGAAGCCGACCCCCACGAGCGGCCACGAGAACCGGGCGTATTCCCGGACGGTGGAGCGATCGAAGCGGAGGCGCAGGCGGAACGGGGAGGTGAGCGTGCAGACCACGGCCCCGACCGCGCTGCCGATCACCGCGCCGAGGACGAGGCCCCAGTACCCGAGGCCGGCGGCACAGAGGGCGATGGTCATGACGATGCTGACCACGGGGTCGATCGACCCGAGCACACGCTGGCGCCCGTAGTCCATCGTCCGGTACGGGATCCAGACCGGGGTCTCGAACGCCATGAGCACGACCGAGGTGGCGAGGATGGCGCCGGGGACGATGATCTCCGTGTGCCCGTAGGCGAGCGCGTAGAGCGGCAGCACGGCGCACGCGACGAGGACGTAGGCCACCGACACGATGAGCTCGACCGTGAAGGCCTTCTGGAAGGCGAGCTCCTGGTCGGAGTCGGACTGCTGGATGTACTTGTCCGCGACGCCCACGTCCTTGAGCCACACGAGCGTGATCAGGACCGTGAGCATGATCCCCCAGATCCCGAACTCCTCCCGGGTGAGGAAGGCCGCCACGACCAGCCCCCGGAGCGCCCCGAGGCCGGCGAGGCCGATCTCGAAGCCCGAGTTGAGGATCGTCCCGCGGGCGACACGCCGGCGCAGGCTCGTGTGGGCGCCGGGCCGTTCGCCCGGTCCCCGCAACGACAGGGCGCCCACCTCGACGCCGGCTTCTGACTCCTCCGCGTAGCTCAGGGAGCCAGTATGCCGGGAGGCCGGGAGGCCGCCGGGTAGCCTGCCCCGCCGTGCGCCGGCTCGGAGCCCTGGCCCGTCGGGCGGTCGTCAGCGCGGGCTACTACCGGGGGCCGCTGGCGATGTCGTGGCTGCGCAAGCGCTGGGTGCTGTTGCGCAACCCCCAGGCGACGATCCGGTTCGGCGCGGGCAGCTACCTGGGCCCCGGATTCAGCCTGCACATGCCGTTCGGCGGGACGTTCGTGACCGGGCCCGGCGTGGAGTTCCGACGGGGCTTCCGTGCCGAGCTCGGCCCGGACGCACGGATCGAGATCGGCGCGGGCTCGTATCTGACCTACGACGTGATCATCGCCTGCGGGACCACGATCGAGATCGGGGAGCGCTGCGGGCTGGGTCAGGCGACGTTCGTCGCCGACGGCAACCACACCTACCGCGACGTCGACGTGCCGTTCCTCGAGCAGGGCTACGACTACCGTCCCATCCGGATCGAGGATGACGCCCAGATCCATTCGAAGTGCACGATCGTCAACTCCATCGGTACCCGATCGGTGATCGGAGCCAATGCGGTGGTGAGCCGTCCCATCCCGCCCTTCTGCCTGGCCGCCGGCGTCCCGGCCCGGGTCCTCGACTACTTCGGGCCGCCGGGCGGCGAGCCCGCGGAGCTTTCGGGCTCCCGCCCGGACCGGTCAGGCTGAACGCCGTCGCGGCCGGTCTCCCGCTCGATCTCGTCCCACGCGGCGAGGAACGGGGGAGCGAGGGCCTGCTTGTAGGTGACGTCGACGCTGTACCACACGCGCGGACCGAGCCACGGCACCCACGGTGGGACGTAGGGGGCGAGACGCAGGCCGCGGCCGCGGGGCCGCGGCAGGGTGAGCGCGTGGGAGAAGACGCCGTGGTACCACGGGGGCAACTCGGGGTGCAGGCGGGAGAACTGGTGCTCGGCCCGCGCGACGCGGTGCGCCCGCTGCTTCCAGAACTCGAGGTCCATCGTCCGCAGGTGGTCGACCACCGCGCGCCGGTCGTAAAGGACCCGGAGGCCGAGCCTGCTCGCGCGGTAGGCCCAGTCGGTGTCCTCGTAGGGGTAGGGCAGCCGCTCGGAGTCGAAGCCACCGACCCGCTCGAGGAACGTCCGCTTGACCGAGGCGTTCGCGGTGTAGAAGTGGCCCCAGGTGGCCTCCGCCCCGGCGATGCTTCCGAAGTCGAACTGCATGCCCCGGTCGAGCCAGCGCATGAAGGTCGTGACCGCGAGCTCGGGAGCCCAGCGCACATGGCCGAGCACGCAGACCTCCTCGGCGGGGTGGCGGCGGTGCCACGCGAGATGCTCGGAGACGTTGCGCGCCACCGGGATGGTGTCGTTGTCGCAGAAGAGGACGAGCGGAGCGCGCGCCGCTCGCCAGCCCGCGTTGCGGTTCGCGGAGGCTCCCGGTATGGACCCGGTGAGCCGGCGCAGGGGGAAGCTCCGCGCGCCGACCGCCTCAGCGACGGCCGGGGGGTCGGGCTCGGCGGCATCCACGACGAGCACGACCTCGAAGCTGCCGGGCCGTGCATCCTGGCGCGCGAAGCCGTCGAGCACCCGCGCGAGCGTCCCGTACGAGCCGAGCGTGGGGATCACGACGGTGAGCTCGGGCTCGGGGGCCGGGGCCGCGGCCACGGTCTCAGCCGCGGGAAGGCGCCGGCGAGCCGTCCCGGCGCAATCCGATGATCGTGAACTGCGTACCGCCGCCGACGAGCGTCTCCACCCGGAGCCCGCTCTGACCCGCCGCGGCGCGCAGGGCTCGGAGCTCGACCGACGAGCCCCGCCAGGCCGGATCGGCGAGGCCCCGGGGACCGGCCCGCAGCACCCCCCTGACCCGTTCGCGGACCCCCGGCCGGTTCTCGTGCACGCGGGGGTCCGTCGAGACCTGGAACGCCGACCAGCCGCCCGGTCGCAGCACGCGGCCGATCTCGGTGACGTAGCCGAGCGTCAGCTCGGGCCGGGGCAGGTGCTGGAAGACGACGTGGGAGACGCACCCGTCGAGCGAGGCGTCGGCGACGCCGCGCAGGCTGTGGCCGTCCCCGTGGATCCACTCGACGTTGGTGAGATGGTGGTTCAGCTCCCGGGCCTGTGCGAGCATGCGGCTTGAGATATCGATGCCGGTGACGTGCGCCGCGCGCGCGGCGAGGGCGCGGGTCAGCCGGCCCACGCCGCAGCCGATGTCGAGCAGCCGATCCGCGGGATCGACCTCGAGTCGCACCGCGGCGAGGAGCCTGTCGACCGCCTCCACCCCGCTGCGCCAGAAGGCCTCGGCGTCCGGGGCCCGGTAGTCCAGCTCGTTGTTGACGAAGTACAGCGCGTTCTCGCGGGCCCGCGAGTCCCAGTAGCGCTCCGTGTCGGCCTCCGCCACGCGCGAGACCGTAACAACGGCGGCCCCTAACCTCCCGCGCATGGCCGCTGCACCGCCGCTGCGGTTCTCGGCGGAGCGGGAGGAGGCGGAGCTCTCCGAGTACCTCGGCGCCGGTTACGACCGCGACCGCCTGGAGCACTACGAGGAGATCCTCGACGCGGAGCTCGCCGAGGTCCGCGACGAGTCCGAGCTCTACCGGACCTCGGAGGCCTACCTCTACAACCTGACCGCCTTCGCGATGTCGGGGACGAAGCTGCCCTACCTGGAGGCGATGATGCGGCTCGTGCCTCCGGGCGCCCGCGTCCTCGACTACGGCTGCGGGATCGGGTCCGACGGGCTCATGCTCCTCGACGCCGGCTATGCGGTGGAGTTCGCCGATTTCGCGAATCCCTCGACGGAGTACCTGCGCTGGCGGCTCGCGCGACGGTCGTGGGACGCTCCGGTGCACGACCTCGACGCCGGGGTGCCGGACGGCTTCGACGCCGCCTACGCGTTCGACGTGATCGAGCACGTGCCGGACGCCGTCGCGTTTCTGGAGGAGATGGAGCGCCGCGCGGGCCTGGTCGTGGTCAACCTGCTGGAGTACGACCCCCACGAGCAGGAGCTGCACTACCAGCTGCCCATCGGACGCCTGCTCCTCCGGGCCGCTGCGCGGGGCCTCGCGGAATACCACACCTACCACGGCACCTCACATCTCGTGCTGTACCGGCCGCCGCGCGTGAGCGCACATCGCGTGGCGCTCAACCTCGCACGCCTCGCCCGGGGGACGGTGCGCGCCCGTTGGCGCTAAGAGCGCCGCGGCCGTGCCAGCGCGATGGCGTGGGGGTCGCCGAGACGGGCCACGAGCAACAGATAGCGACCATGCCGGGTGGTGAGCAGCTTCGGATCGAACGATGCGAGCGGCTGTCCGCGACCGGGGGGCATGAACATCCGGCGCGGGGGCGCGAGCAGGTCGAATCCCCCGGCTTCGATGAGCCGGGCGAGGCCGGCCTGATTGGGAGTCCACCACCACGGCCGGCCGCCGCCGTCGAGGGTGGCCACCGGACGCCGGGGGAGGACGAGCGACAGCAGCAGGTCGATTCCGTCCATGACGATCATCGTCCCCGCACAGACCGCCCGGAGGCGCTCGAGCGCCCGGACCGGATCGCGCAGATGGACGAGCAGGCTTCCGAGGAAGATGAGGTCGAAGCGGCCGACCTCGGCCTCGTCGAGGTCGTAGACGCTGCGCTCGAGCCGTCGCACCGATGAGCCGAGCTCGCGCCGGGCGATCTCGAAGCCTCGTCCGCCCGCCTTGCGGTGACCGACGGCCGCGACGACCTCGGGCTCCGAGTCGAGTGGCCAGTCCCACCGATCGGGGTCGAGGATGTCGATGGCGACCACCTCGGAGGCGCCCCGGCGCTCCATCTCGAACGCCCAGAACCCGTCGAACGTCCCGACGTCGAGGCAACGGAGCCCGGCCAGGGAAGGGGCCAATCCGAGCCGGTCGACGATCGGACGGGTGTCGTGCCATCCCGGCGTCTCGACCCCGGGCGCGAGCTCGAGCGTGTGGTACCACTCGAGCGCGGCGATCTCGTCGGCCAACGAGCCGCCGGTGGGTGCGCCGTTCACCGCGCGGACCCTACCGTCCGCGCCGGGGCGGAGAGCGACCCCTCCTGTGCCAGCATCCGTACCACGGCGACGTGGGCGCTGGGCCGGGCCTGTTCACGCCGCTGGTGGCGGTGCTCGCGGCGCTGGTCGTCGCCGTGTACCCCAACGCGTGGCAGTTCGACGTCCGGCTCTACTCGGAGGCGCTGGCCATCCCGCTCACGACCGTGACGCTGGCGCTGGTCCTCTCCGCGGCGGTCGTCACGGCACGGCGGGCCGCGGCGGTCGGCGTGCTGCTCGGCCTGCTCGTGCTGCTCAAGCCGGCGGCGATCCTGCTCGTCGGAGCCGTCGCGGTCATGTGGTGGGCGGCGGGAGGTGCGCAGGCGGGCACGCTGCGTCTCGTCCTCACCCTGGTCGTCGCCGTGCTCGTCGTGACACCGTGGGTCATCCGGAACGCCACCGTCGACCCGGAGCATCCGGTGCCGCTGTCGGTCCAGAGCGCCGCCGCCTACGGAGTGTTCAACGACGACTCGGCCCACGATCGGACGCATCCCTGGGCCTGGCGTCCGCTGCCCGCGCGCGACCGGGATCTCTTCCGGGTGCCCCGCTCGGACGGCGAGCTCTACGCGGCCCTGAACCGGCGCGCCCGCAGGTACGTCGCGGCGCATCCGTGGTCGGTCGGAAAGGCGTTCTTCTACAACGGGATCACCCGCGTCTGGGATCTCCGGCTGCCGGGCGACATGCTCTTCGAGGTCCCGTTCTAGGGCCGGACGCGAGCCGTCGCCGCGGTGGGTCTCGCCATGTACTGGCCGCTGCTCGTGCTCGCCCTGCTCGGCCTGGCGCTCGCCTGGCGACAGGGGCGGCGCCGGCTCGTGCTCGCCGTGGCCGCCCTGGCGCTGGCGACGAGCATCGTCTACACGACGGACGCCGGCACCCGCTATCGGGCCCCGCTCGAGCCGCTCATCGTCGTCCTCGCGATGGCGGCCGCGGTCAGCGCGCGACGGGAGCCCGGGCGCCGGCGATCACCTCGCGGTAGACCTCGTCCATCTCGTCCGCGTGCGCCCCGATCGGCTTGATGACGGAGTCGCGGTGCGCGCGCAGCCAGGCGTTCAGCCGGGCGATCCGGTCGGGTTCCTCGATCACGCTTCCCATGAGGCGCGCCAGCTCCTCCGCGGAGCACGAGTGGTTCAGCCAGCCCGTCTCACCCTCGCGCGTGTACTCGGGCATGCCGCCGATCGCGTTCGCGATCACGGGGATGCCCTTGGCCAGGAACTCCACCCCGGCGTAGCCGTAGGCCTCCTCCCAGATCGAGGTCATGAGCCCGACGTCGACCGGCTCGAGCAGCTCGTCGAGCTGGTGCGGCCAGTAGGGGCCGCGGATCTCCAGGCCGGCGATGCCCTCCGCCGCGCGCGCGAGCGCCGGCTGGATCGCGCCGAAGACCAGGACCCGGAAACGTCCCGCGCATCCCGTCTCGTCCAGTCGGCGGACCGCGTCGAGCAGCAGGCGACCACCCTTGGCCTCCGACTCGAACGCGGCGAGGCTCGCGAACGTGACCGGCCCGACTCCCCGTGGCCGCCGCGACCGCATCCCCTCGAGGTGGGCGAGCGTGAGCCCGAGCGTCCGGAGCCGCTGCTCCTCGACCCCCAGGATGGCGTAGATCTCGGCGACCCGGTGCGACATCGCGATCAGCCGATCGACGCGGTTCAGGCGCGCGACGTTGACGTCGCGCCGGCGCTGGTAGGCCGCGGCGAGGGCGGGCCCGGCCAGTCTGCGGCGCTCGCCGAGGCGGGGGAGAGCATGGTCTGCGCCGAACTTCCCCCAGCGCCCGACCATCTCCGTGCGCCGTTCGTCGGGCACGCGCCGGAGGAGATCCCAATACCACGCGTCATGGCGTACCGTCGCGTCGAAGAGGAGGCCGGGATCGCGCTGATCGGCGGCGGTGGTCCTGACGCAGTCGGCGCCGATCTCCTCGCGCAGGCAGACGCGCCCGCCGGCGTCGAAGAGCTTGAAGGTCGCGCAGAGGGCGAAGTAGTCCTGGAGCGTCATCACCGCCGGCACGCCGGCGGCACGAACGACCTCGAGGACCGAGGAGGGGAGGCCGGCGAGCTCCTGGACGTGCGCGACGTCGGGGTGGTACCCGCGCAGCACCGTGGCGAGCATCCGCTCGATCCGCGGCTCGCCCAGCTCGAGGGCGGGCTGGCGGCCATGGTCGTAGAGCGGGGAGTTGACGACCTCGAGCATCGCGATGCCGCCCCGTTCCCAGCGCCGCAGGCGGGGGCGCCGGAGCCAGGGGTACTGCCGGCCGGCGAAGAAGTAGGCCACCTCGTGACCGCGGCGGACCTGGGCCGCCATCAGATCCTCGACGTAGGCGACGAGTCCGCCCCTGCGCAAAGGCCGGAAGCCCGAGCCGAGGTGCAGGATCCTCACGCGGCGGGGACCGGAGTGGCCCGCGCGGGGGTCCGGTCGGCGGCGGCGAGCACGGCCTCCTCGACCGCCTGGTTGAACCCCGCCTCGGTGTGCCGGGGCGCGGTGACCAGTCCCCCCTCGCGCAGGCGCCCGCGCAGGTGGGCATCCCCGGCCAGCCGTCGGAGCGCGCCGGCCAGCGCGCCGGGGTCGCCGGCCGCGAAGAGCAGGCAGTTCTCGCCGTCGCGCAGGTACTCGCCCGAGCCGCCACGTCCGGTGGCGACCACCGGGCGGCCCTTCGCCATGGCCTCGAGCGGGACGAGGCCCCACGGCTCGTCCCAGTTGACGGGGAAGACGACGGCGTCGGCGGCGGCGTACACCTCTCCCAGCTCGTGGTGCTCACGGTGCCCGGCGAAGCGGACCCGGTCGGCCAGGCCGAGGCGCGCGGCGAGGCCGCGGAGCCGCTCCTCCTCACGCCGGTCCCAGCCTCCGACGACCTCGAGGCGCGCCTCGGGGGGGAGCCGCCCCAGCGCCTCGATCGCGGTATCCGCGCCCTTGCGGACGTCGATGCGTCCCACGTAGAGCAGGCGCCAGCGCCATCCGACCTCGGGCGCCGGGTCGTAGAAGGCGGCGTCGACGCCGAGGTGGGCGACCCCGGTGCGCTCGAGGTCGAGCCCGAGCCCGAGCGCGTGACGGCGCGTGTGCTCTGAGACGAACAGGTAGGTGGCCGCACGGCCGAGATCGACCGTCGTCGGGATCCCGCAGAGCCGCTCGGCGAGCGGCGCGAGCCGGGCGCGACGGCCGGTGAAGACGGATGTCCAACCGTCCGCCCAGCGCCCGTAGTCGAGCCACTCGTCGGCGACAAAGGCGACCGCGGGCACCCCTTTGCGCCGGACGCTCTCGAGCAGGGTGAGCGGCAGCCCGCCCATCGACCACCAGCTCACCACGTCGGGGTGGAGGTCGACCAGGTGACGCGCGAGCACCCGGTGGTTGTGGCGGGCCATCGCCACGCGCCCCCGGGGACCGAGCGGCTGGAACTCGGCATCGCGCAGGCGCCAGTGCAGCTCGCGGTGGACGTCGGGCGGATCGGCCCCGTCGGCGCCGGTCCGCGTGTCGGTGGTGAGGACCCTCACCTCGTGGCCGCGCTCGCGGAGGTGGTCGACGGCAGCCTGCCAGACCAGCTCGTAGCCACCGAAGTAGTGCGGCGGATACATGTTTCCCACGGTCAGGATGCGCACCGACGGCGAGAATAGACTCCGGCGCCGGTGCTCAGACCGGTCAGCGTCAGCGTCGTCGTCGCCTCCCACGCGCGGCCGCTGCGGCTGCGGTGGCTTCTGAGCTCCCTCGCCGGGCAGACCTGCTCGGAGCCGTGGGAGGCCGTCGTCGTCCATGACTACGACTCCGGGACCGCCGAGCGCGTGATCGCCCGACACCCGCTCAGCGAGGCCGGGCGGCTCCACGCCATCGCGATCGGCCCGGGCACGGGCAGTCCCGCCCGGCAGCGGAACCTCGGCTGGCGCGCGGCGAGCGGCGGCCTGATCGCGTTCACCGACGACGACTGCCGGCCCGAGGCCGACTGGCTGGCTCGCCTCGTGGCCGCGGCCCACGCGGCGCCGGGGACGGTGGTCCAGGGAGCGACCCGCCCCGACCCCTTCGAGTGGGAGGTGACCCGCGCCCCACACGTGCGGACGCTCCACGTCGACCCGGTCGGCCCCTACGCCCAGACGTGCAACATCCTCTATCCCCGCGAGCTGCTCGAGCACCTCGCGGGCTTCGACGAGCGAGCGGTGGCCGGAGAGGACGTCGACCTCTCGTTGCGCGCCCGCGCCGCGGGCGCGGAGGTGGTCGCCGCGGCGGACGCGGTGGTCAACCACGCCGTCGAGTCCCACACGCTCCCCGGGATCCTGCGCGAGAACTGGAAGTGGCGGTATCTCGCCTACCTCGTCTCCAATCACCCGGAGTTCCGCTCGGAGCTCACCCTGGGGATGTTCTGGGACCCCGATCATCTCTGGGTCAGCGCAGCGTTCCTGGGCCTGCTCGGGTCGCGGGCCCACCGCCCCCTCGTCGCCCTGGCCGCTCCCTATGTTCTCCGCGCCTCGCGCCGGCGTGGGCCCGGTCGCCGGGCGCGGCTCGTCGCCCTCGCCGAGCTGCCGGGGCAGGCGGTCCGCCAGCTCGCCGAGGTCCTCGGCCTCGCCGCCGGGAGCGTCCGGTACCGGACGCTCCTGCTGTGAGCCCGGGTGAGGGCGGCCCGCTGCGTGTCGCGCTGCTGTACCACTCCTACGGCGCTTCCCCCGCGGCCGGGGCCGATCTGCTCGTCCACGCGCTGGCGACGGCGCTGGCCGACGCGGGACACCGTCCCACGGTGCTGAGCTCACACGAGGGCGCGACGAGCGCGACCCGGGAGGGCGACGTGCGCGTGATCCGGACCCGCCGGCTCGGAGAGGGGGTGCTGCGCGCGCGCGGGTTCACCGGTCCCCTTACGCACATCCCCGGCCTGCTCGGGGCGCTGTCCGGCGGCGGGTACGAGCTCGCCCATTCCTTCTCGCCCCCGGACGCGCTCGCGGCCCGCCTGTGGCGCCGCGGGACCCGTCGCCCCGTCGTCTTCACCTGCGCGGAGGCCCTGCGGCGCGAGCACCTCGCCGACCGGCGCCTGCGCTTGGCCCTGCTGGCCGCCGCCGCGCTCGAGAGCGATGCCGTGGTCGCGGCGAGCGAGGCGGCGCGGGTGGGCCTGGAGCGGTGGCTTGCCGTCGACGCCCCGGCGCTCGCGGCTCAGGACGCCGCCGGCCACGAGCGCCTCTACCGCGGGCTGCTCTCCTCCCCCGGCCGCGTCCGCCGCTGATGGCCGGCGCCGTCGTTACGATCGCGGTGGTCTCGTGGAACACCCGCGAGCTCCTGGCCCGGTGCCTCGGCTCGCTCGCGCCGGAGGCCATGAGCGGCCGGGCCGAGGTCTGGGTCGTCGACAACGCCTCGAGCGACGGCTCCGCCGAGCTCGTCACTCAGGAATTCAGCTGGGCGCGGCTCATCGCCTCGCGGGAGAACCTCGGCTTCGGCCGCGCGATCAACCTCGTCGCCGCGCGGGCCTCGGCGCCGTGGCTGGCGACCGCCAACGCCGACGTCGCCCTGCGTCCGGGCGCGCTGGACGCGCTGCTGGCCGCGGGGGCTCACGATCCTGGCGCCGGGGCGATCGCCCCTCGCCTGGTGCTTCCCGACGGCACGACGCAGCACTCGGCCTTCGCCTTCCCCACCGTCCCCTACACCTTCCTCCACGCCAGCGGGGCGTTCCGCGTGCTGCGGGCGCTCGGCGATCGGTACGCCCACCCGGGCTACTGGGACGAGCACCGGGCCCGGCGGGTGCCCTGGGCGGTCGCGGCGTTCCTGCTGGTACGGCGCACGGCGTGGGACGAGGTCGGCGGCTTCGACGAGCGCCAATGGATGTACGCCGAGGACCTCGACCTGGGCTGGCGCCTGCGACAGGCGGGATGGGCGACGCGCTACGAGCCGCGGGCGGCCGTCGACCACGCGTTCGCGGCGTCGACCACGCAGCTCTTCGGCGCCGAGCTCGCCCCCCACTGGCAGCGCAGCACGTACGGATTCCTCGTCCGGCGGCGCGGGGTCGTCCGGACCTGGGCCGTGGCGCTGCTCAACCTCGTCGGTGGAGTGGGGCGGTGGGCGAGGGTCGTGCCCCGATCGTTGCAGGACCCCGACCGATACGCCGAGCTGCGCCGGGCGCACGGTCGGTGGGTGCTCGTCCACGCCAGGGCCCTGCGCGGGCGCTCGGGGCTCGACGCGCTGCGGTGACGTCGCTCGGCGCTCCCGCGTCAGGGAGCGCGGCGGCGTGCGGCGCGGAGCACGCGTGCGAGGAAGACCGGGTTGCCGATGAGGTAGCGGCGCCACATGCGCCGGGGCTCGACCGCGAGGCGGAAGATCCACTCCAGGCCGTTGTCGGACAGCGTGTGGGGGGCGCGGGGGACGCGGCCGGAGACGTAGTCGAAGAGCGCCCCGACCGACCACACGACCGCGCCGCCCAGCTCGTCGGCGTAGCGGTCGACCCACAGCTCCTGCTTGGGCGTGCCCATCCCGACGAGGACGATGTCGGCCCCGGCGGCGCGGATGTCCTCGAGCACGCGGTCGTTGTGCGGCGAGCCCAGCGCGAAGTAGCCGTGATGGGCGCCGGCGACGTCGAGGCCGGGGAACTCGCGCGACAGCCGCTCGGCCGCCTGGCGCGCATACGGGGGGTCGGAGCCCAGGAGGTAGAGCTTCTGCCCGGCGGCCTCGCAGAGGGCGGCGAGCTGCCAGATCCAGTCGGCGCCGGTCATGCGGTAGGGCACGGGGAGGCCGAGGGCGCGGGCGGCGAGGCGCACCCCGTAGCCGTCGCAGTAGATGAGGTCGGCCCGCCGCAGGGCCGTGAGCAGCTCGGGCTGCACCCGCGACTGGTTGACCACGTGGGCGTTGACGTACATCACGCGCCGCGTGCGCGACTCCGCGGCCCAGCGCGAGAGCGTGCCGAGGAGCTCGGGAGGCTCGCCGAGATCGATGGGGATCCCGAAGATCGTCGACGCCGGGCGGGGCGGGGAGGCGGTCGGGGTGCCCACGGCCGGGCGAGCGTAGCGCCGTGGCTACGGTGCGGAGCTGCCTGTGACGGCCGGTTTCTTCCTGCTCTCCACGGACGAGGCGCCGCTGCTCGGAGCCGCGCTCGCCACCGCCCGCGCCGAGGCGCCCGACGACCTGCTCGTCGTCGACAACGCCTCGACGGACGGGACGGCCGAGCTCGCCGAGGGGATGGGCGCCCGTGTGTTGCGCCTGTGCCCGCGGGTGTCCTACTGCGCGGCGATGAACGCGGGGATCGGGGAGGTGCGCGGGGACGCCGTCGCCCTGCTCCAGGCCGACACCTTCGTCCAGCCGGGCTACAAGGACGCCGCGCTGGCCGCTCTGGCCGAGCCGGGCGTGGGCTCGGTGGCCCCGAAGCTCGTGCGGACGCTCGGGCCCGCGCCGGGGGAGCGCCTCGGGCTCCTCGACACCGCCGGGATGGTCGTCGACCGCCGGCGCAAGAACAATCTCGTCGGCCACGGCGCGCCCGCCGACCGTTACGCCCGCCGCCAGGACGTCTTCGGCGCCGACGGTGCCGCTGCCGTGTATCGGCGGGAGGCCCTCGAGGACTGCGCCCTGGGCGGCGAGGTCTTCGATCCCGACCTCGTGCGCTGGGCGTCGGACGCGGACCTCGCCTGGCGGGCGCGGACGTTGGGGTGGCGCTGCGTGTACGAGCCGCGGAGCGTCGTGCTGCATGTCCGTCACTACTCCCCCTCGACGCGCGCGCGGATGTCGGAGGCCGACCGGCGGATGCAGTTCCGCAACCGCTACCTCATGGCGTTGAAGAACGACACGCCGGGCGAGCTGGTGCGCGACCTGCCCGCCGTGGCGATGTACGAGCTACTTGCCCTCGGCCACGTCGTCCTGCGCGAGCGCCACCTGCGCCTCGCCTACCGCCAAGCCGCCCGCCTCGCACCGTACGCCCTGGGTCGGCGACGCAGGCTGGCCCCGCGCAGGCGGGCGCGGACGCCCTTCGGCCTCCGCGCCACTCCCTAGCGGCACCCCTAGTCGAAGGTCTCCTCGGTGCGCGTGGAGCGCCGGACGGGGTTGCCGTCGGGGCCGAGCTCCTCCTCGATGAAGCGCTTGATGCGCGGGCGGCGGGTGCCGCCCGCGGACGCGTCGGTGGACGACGACGTGCTCGCCTCGGAGGAGGCGCTCTGCCCCGAGGAGACCGTGGAGCCCGAGGAGACCGTCGGGCCGGAGGAGGACCCCGGGTCACCGGACACGGTGTGACCGGCCCCCACGTCGGGACCATCCTGGCCGCCGGGGCCCGCGTCGTCGTCACGCGACGAGCCGCCCTCCGCGGCGCTCCCGCCGTGGTGCTCAGGCGTGTCGTAGCGCTCGTAGTGGTCGTAGAGCCGGTCCTCCCCCTCGGGGGAGAGCTCACCATCGGCGTCGATCGACGGCGCCTCCTTCACGACGTGCTTGGGCCAGTCGAGCACCACGTCGTCGTCCTGCGGTCGCGCGCCCTCGAGCGGCACGAAGGTGAGCTTGGAGCCGAGCAGCCCCGTCTTCACCGCCGCCCACTGCGGGTGGCCCGACTCCGCATCGAGGTAGATCTCCTCGATCGTCCCGAGCTTGTCCCCATCGCGGTCCAGCGCCTTGCGGCTCCGCCACCCCATTACCTCGTCCGTGCTGCGCATGCGGGTCTCCTTCCCTCGATCTCTGCCATGGGACTACCCGGGTCGGCTCGAGAGGATGCCTTCGTAGACCGCCCACGTCTCCGCGGCGACGTCCGCCCACGTCCGGGCGAGAGGGGGAGGGGCAGGTCGCTCGAGCGCCTCCGCCGCGGCGACGAGGGCCTCCACCCCCGCCTCGAGGCCCACGAGCGTCGCCCGCCCGTCGAGCACCTCGCGCAGCGCCGGGACGTCGCTCGCCGCGACCGGGGTGCGACACGCGAGCGCCTCGACGGGCGGCAGACCGAAGCCCTCCTCGTCGGACGGGAACACCAGCGCCCGCGCACCGGTGTAGACCGCGGCGAGCTCGGGGTCCTCGAGCGCGCCGGTGAGGATCACCTCCCCGCCGAGTCCGCGCGCCCACGGCCCGGTCGGGCCCGCGAGCACGAGGGGCAATGTGCGCGGCGCCCGCACGAGGTCCTCCACCCGCTTGCGCGGATCGCGCCGGAGCAGGCCCCCGACCCAGAGCAGGTACTCCTCGGGCAGGCCGAGCCGGGCCCGCGCCGCGGCGACCTCCTCCGCGGGCCGCGGAACGAACACGGAGGCCGCGGCCTCGGGAACCACGTGGAGCCGCTCCTCGGGGATCCCGAGCAGTCCGGCCGCGTCGGCGGCCACGGCCCGGGTGGGGACGATCACCGCCGCGGCGCGGCGGACGGCGGCGTAGTGACGGCCGAAGCGCAGGCCGGTCCGCAGGTACTCCGCCCGGCGCTTGAGGGGGACGAGGTCGTGGAGGGTGACCACCGTGGGGGTCCGGCCGAGCAGTGGGGCGCCGTCGATCCAGGGCGTGTGGAAGACGTCGTCGCGTGGACGGCGGCCCTCGACCACGTCGTTCCCGGCCTCGCGATGGGCGGCCAGCAGGCAGCGCGCGTAGCGCCCGATGCCGCGCAGGTCGGCGGCGGGGCGGGAGTCGAAGCGGACCCTCACGCCGCCACACTACGCCCGCCGTGCGCGCCTTCTACGAAGACCTCTGGACGCGGCTGCCCGATGAGCTCGGGCGGGATGAGCTCCAGCGGCGTGCGCGCTTCCTCCGCAACCATCTGGAGCCGGGCGATCGCGTCCTCGACCTGGGCTGCGGGGACGGCGCGTGGGCGGCGGAAGCCCCGCCCGCGGGGCAGTGGACGGGAGCCGACATCGCCGAGGCGGCGCTCGAGCGGGCCCGCCGCGTGCACCCCGAGGGCCAGTGGGTGCGGATCGCCGAGGAGGCCCCGCTTCCCTTCGCGACGGGATCGTTCGACGTCGTGTGGTGCTCGGAGACCCTGGAGCACGTGGGCGACACCGCGCGCTTCCTCGCCGAGGCGCGGCGGGTCCTCCACCCCGACGGCGTCCTGCTCGTCACCGTTCCCGATCATCCCCGGCTACGCCGGGCGCTCCGGGCGCTGGTGGCCTTCGAGCGCGCGTTCCCGCCCCTCGGCGACCACCTGCGCTTCTACACCACCGCGGCACTGCGCGATGCCCTCGCGGACGCCGATCTGGCCCGGGTGGAGATCGAGCGCTCGGGGCCGCTGCTCCTGGCCAGCGCCCGGCGATGAGGGTCCTGCTCGACGCGACCTTCCTGAACCGCGGGCCGACGGGGACCGGGACCTACGCCGCCGCGCTGGCCCGGACGCTGCCCGCGCTGGGGGTCGAGGTCGTCCTCGCCGGCAATCCGCACCGGAGGCCGCCCGCGGGCGGGGGCCTCGGCTCGGTGCGCAACGCGGCCGCCGACCTGCGGTGGGAGCTTGCCGCCCTGCCGCGGATCGCGCGGGCCGAGGAGGCCGATCTCGTCCATCACCCGCTCCCCGCCGTGGGGCGGCCGGGGGGACCGCCGCGGGTGGTGACCGTCCACGACCTCGCCTTCCTCCGCCTGCCCGAGCTCTACCCGGCCGCCTACCGGCGCTGGGCGGCGCTCACCCACCGCGCCGCGGCCCGGAGCGCGCGGGTCGTCGTCGTCCCCTCGGAGACCACCGCCCGCGACGTCCGCGCGCGCTGGGGCGTGCCCGCCGCGCGGATCGTCGTCGCGCCCCACGGCCCCGGCCAGCCCCTCGACGTCGTCCGCGCCGCGCCCGCCCACCTCCTCTACGTCGGTGACGACCAGCCGCGCAAGAACATCCCCCGTCTTCTCGCCGCCCACGCCCGCTACTCGGAGCAGGTCTCCGCTGCCCTGCCCCTCGTCCTCGTGGGCCACGTGGCCGATCCCCGCCGGCCCGGGGTCCGCGTCGAGCCGCGCCCGGACCCGTGGCGACTCGCAGAGCTCCTCGGCGCGGCGCTCGCCCTCGTCCATCCGGCGCTGCACGAGGGCTTCGGGCTCACCCCGCTGGAGGCCATGGCGGCAGGCGTGCCGGTCATCGCCGCTCGCGCCCCCGGCGTGACCGAGGCCTGCGGACCGGCCGCGCTCTACTTCGATCCGCTGAGCGTCGGGGACCTCGCCGGCGCGTTGGAGCGCATCTCGGGCGACCCCGCGCTCCGCGACGATCTCGCCGCGCGCGGGCGGGCCCGAGCCGCCGGCCTCTCCTGGGAGCGCGCGGCGGAGCACCACCTCGCGGCCTATACGCTCGCTCTCGCACGATGAGGATCGCCATCCTCGGAACCCGCGGGATCCCCGCCGCCTACTCGGGGTTCGAGACCGCGGCGGAGCAGCTCGCGTGTCGCCTGCACGCCCGGGGGCACGAGGTCGTCGTCTACTGCCGACCCCACGTCGTCGACCGCACGCTCACGGAGTACAAGGGCGCGCGGCTCGTGCACCTGCCCACCGTGCGCAACAAGTACCTGGACACGTTCGTCCACACGCTGCTCTCCGCGGTGCACGCGGCCCGCGAGGTGCGTCCCGACGTCGCGCTGTTCTTCATCGCGGGCAACTCGCCCCTGTGCCTGGTCACCCGCTCGGCGGGGATCCCCACGGTCATCAACGTCGACGGGCTCGACTCCGTCCGACGCAAGTGGCCGGCGGCCGCGAAGGCCTACCTGCGCTTCGCGGAGCGCACCTCCCCGCGCTGGGCCGACCGTGCCATCACGGACTCCGCCACCGTCGCCGACGTCTTCGAGCGCCGTTACGGGGAGCGGATCGGGGTCGTGCCCTACGGGGTGGAGGACCCGGGGCACGAGGGGACGGAGACGCTCGAGCGCCTCGGGCTGGAGCCCGACCGCTACGTGCTCTTCGTCGGGCGCCTCGAGCCCGAGAACAACCCGCACCTGCTCGTGGAGGCTTGGGCGCGCCTGGACCGCGAGCGCGCGCGGGGGATGAAGCTCGTGGTGGTGGGCGGCGCCCCCTACGCCGACGACTACATCCTTCAGGTCATGCGCTCGGCCGATCCGCGGGTGGTCTTCCCGGGCTACCTGTTCGGTCGCGGCTACTGGGAGCTCCAGCGCCACGCCTACCTCTTCTGCGCCCCCACGGAGGTCGGGGGCACGCATCCGGTCATCCTCGAGGCGCTCGCCGCAGGCAACTGCGTCCTGGTCAACGACCACCCTCCGAACGTGGAGACCGTGGGCGACGCGGGCGTCCTCTTCTCGGGCGCGGGTGGCGTGGACGACCTCACAACACAGCTCGGGGGCCTCCTCGACGACCCGGAGCGGGTGGAGCGCTACCGGGCCCTGGCCCGCGAGCGCGCCGCGCGCTACTCGTGGGAGGCCGTCACCGACCAGTACGAGAGGCTTCTGCTCGCGGTGCGCGACGCCGGTCGGCCCGGCGCCCTGCCCGCCGAGGTGCTCGCCCGGGTGGGGGGCACCGTGTCCTCGGCCCGCGCCGCCCAGGCCTAGCGAGACCTCACGGAGAACGTCGCCGTCCGCGAGTGGAACGTCCGGCCCCGCGAGCGCCAGGCGAAGCGCACCGCGCCCGAGCGTGAGGGCCGCAGGGTCAGGGCAAACGCCCCCCGCGGGGTCGCGAAGGTGAGCTTCCGCACGGTCCGGAAGCGCGTCTCGCCCGTCCGCTTGAGCTCCACGGACACCGTCACCCGGCGCCCGCCCGTGGCCGGGCGCACCATGCCCCACACGGGCAGCACCCCGCCGCGCGGCACGGTGGGAGCGCGGAGCCAGAGCGGCAGGCGGTAGGCCCCCAGCGAGGGCTTGGGTCGCCCGTCCGCGTAGAGGAGCCCCGTCTGGAACGTCTCCCAGTAGACGGGCGAGCTCTGGGGCTTGCTGCGGTTCGGCGGGGCGTCACGCAGGAGGTACTGGCTCAGGGCGCGGACGCGCGGATCGCGCATGGTCATCCACGTCGCCTGGTCGAGGAAGATCGCCTGCTCGGCGGGCGTGAACAACTGGTAGGGGTCGGGCGGGCGCGTCTGGTAGCCGTACTCCGTCAGGTAGAGGCCGAGGCGCCGGCGGGAGCCGAAGGAGCGGAAGACCCGGTCCAGCGTTTGCTCGAGGCGGCCGAGGTCGGCGAGCACGGCCGAGTTCGGGTCGGGCTCGGTGATCCCCGGAGCGGAGAGGAACGAGTAGGGGTGGTGTGACCAGCCCGTGAGCGAGAAGAGACCGGGGTGCGCCCGCCGGATCGCGGTCCGCGACCCCGAGGCAGGGCAGCCGTTGAGGCGCGCGAAGCGCCCGCGCAGCGTGCGGTAGTTGCGGTCCAGGCAGTAGAGCCCCCGCACGAAGGAGAGCGGCTTGAGGAACGACAGGCGCGCGTGCCCGGCCACGCCCGTACTCGCGAGCTCGCCGACCAGGAAGGTGTCCCTCCGATGGCCGGTGCGCCCGAGGGCGCCCCAGGCGGCGTCGACCATCGCGCGATAGCGGACCATGGCCGCCGGTACCCACGTGCGCCCCACCCGCTTCCACTGCGGCGCCATCCACGTGAAGCGGTTGGGCTCGTTCCAGATCGACCAGTAGGAGACGCGCGGCAGGATCGCGCTCGCGCCCGGTGGGGGCGAGGGATCCGTCCAGTCGCCCGCGTAACGGCGCCCGAGGGCGTACATGAAGCTGTAGAACTCGTTGGACTTGATCTTGTAGGCCGAGCCGAAGCGCTCGTCCTCCACGGGCGACGCCGCGTGCGACGGGGCGCGCTCCCGGGCCCACTTCGGAGCGGGGGTGCTGACGTTGAAGTTCACCGCCATCCCCACGGCGGCCGCGTCGCGGACGATCGTGTCGTAGCGGTCCCATGCCCCAGGGGGATAGGCGCTCGGGTCGCTCGCATCGAAGTTCGGCCGCGTCGAGGACTCCACATCGGGCGCGACGAGGCCCCAGTTGACGGTGACCCGCAGCCGGTCGACCCCGAGCGCCTTGAGCCGGGCGATCTCCGCACTGACCTCCTCCGGGGAGCCGTAGACGAGCGAGTGGGTGTCGGCGTCGTCCTGGAACATCGTCTCCTGGCGCGAGGAGGCGTGGGCCGCCGGCGCGGCGAGCAGGACGAGGAGGATCGAGGTCAGGAGGAGGCGACGGGGCATATGGGAAGCCTTAACGCGCCGGAGGCGCGGATGGTTGCGTGCTCGGAACAATATGTGGAGCAAGGGCGCGGGCGGCGGCGAGCTCCGAGCCGGCGCGGGCGACGCGGCCGTGCGCGGCGTCCCACTCACCCAGGCGCTGCCACGGCTCGAAGTCCTGCGGCGCCGTCCGGACGGCGCCCACGAGCTCTGACCGGGCGACCGCCGCGCGGCCCGCGGCGCCCTCGAGCTCGGCCCGGGCGAACCGGGGCTCGAGCGCGAGCGGATCCCGGCTGCGTGCCGAGGCCAGCCCCTCGCGGGCGCCGGCGAGGTCTCCGCGGGAGGCGAGCCCGAGCGCGCGGTCGGTCGCGCTCTGCGCGCCGAGGGGCCCGAGCGCCGTCCAGGCGGCGACGAGGACGACCGCGAGCGCGCCGGCGGCCGCGCCGAGACGGCCCGCACCGGGTCGCACCCAGCCCCGGCGGGGCTCGTCGAGGGGGCCGCGGGCGGCGAGCCAGCCTGCGGCCACGAGACCCACGGCAGCGGTGCCGGGGACGAACCACGTCCAGTCCACGGCCGAGTGCACCCCGAAGATCACCACGACGGCGAGGAGGCTCACGAGCCCGGCCCGCTCCCCCTCGCGCGCTCCGGGCCGGAGGGGCGCGGCGCGGCGCGCGGCCCGCCACCAGGCCGCGAGCAGGGCGAGGGAGAGCCCGACCCCGACGAGGCCGAGGTCGGCGAGGGTCTGGGGCCCGTAGCCGTGGGTGTGCTGGACGACGAGGTCATCGCGGGAGATCCGCTGGCGCGCGGTGGCGAACCCGCCGGCGCCGGCGCCGCGCCAGCGGTCGGCGCTCGACACCCGCCACGCCTCCTCCCAGTAGCGGGCGTGGGCGCTCGCCGTGGTCGTCAGCCGCGCCGGCCCGCGCGGCGGCTTGGCGTGGGTGTTCGTGAGGTTGTGCCAGGCCGAGGAGACCTGCCCGGTGACGCCGCCGGGACGCGTCTGCAGCGCGCCGAGCCCGGCGAGGAGGCCGAGGGCGAGGACGAGGAGGACGGCGACGCCGGCGCGCCGGCGAGCGCCGGGCGGGAGGGTGAGCTCCGCGCGCAGGAACCCGAGCGCGAGCCCCACTCCGGCGAGGACGAGGACGAGGAGGAGGACGAGGACCGCGAACGAGCCGCCCGCGTCCTCCCGCGCCGCGAGCGCGACCCCGGTGTCGGTCAGGGCGGGCTGCCCGAAGGTCCAGACCGCGGCGAGGACGGCGCCCACGACGGCGGCGGCGAGGACCGCGAACCCGCGCAGCCGCAGCGGCACGACCGCGAACCACAGCACGAGCCCGGCTGCGAGGGCGAGCAGCGCCCCCCGCGATTGGGCGAGGATCACGGTTAGTACGAGCAGCCCGGTGGCGGGAACGGCGAGGGCGGAGGTGGCGCCGTGTCCCTCGCGCCGGGCCCCGAGCCACAGGCAGGGCGGCACCCCGAGGGCGGCCATGAGCCCGACCGCGTTCCAGTAGGCGAAGGGGGCGCGGAGACGGGCCTGCTGCTCGGCCGGGGCCAGCTCGGCGGGGAGCGCCTTCGTGAGCAGGGACCAGGCGGCGACGGCGAGGCAGGCGGCGAGGATGGCGCCGAGCACCGCCCGCCAGCGGCCCGGCGCGAGCCGCGCCAGCGCCGCGCCGGCGGCGAAGACCGCGAGGTAGGCGAAGGTCCGGTTGGCCTCCCGCCAGGAGTCCTCGGGCGAGACCGACCAGCCCACGGAGAGCGCCGTCCACACCGCGAGCGCGGCGAAGAGGGCGAGCGCGCCGGCGCCCCAGAGGCGCCGCGTGGGCGGGGCGACGGCGAGCGCGAGGCCGAGGACGACGCCGCTCGCCACGACGAGGCAGACCTCGGCCCACGTGGCCTCGCCGAGGGTCTGCCCGCCGCCCGCCGCGAACGCGACCGCGGCCAGGGCGGCGCCGAGGCCCGCGCCGAGCCCGGCGCCCACCCCGGTGAGCTCCGAGGCCAGTGCGCCGGTGAGGCGGGGACGGACGCGCGCGGCGCTAGGCGCCGCGGCGAAGGACATCGCTCCAGCGCCGGTCGCCGCCCAGGCGCCGGCGCAGGCTCAGCCCCACCCCGGCGACCGCCGCGAGGAGCAGCGCGACGAGGAGCACGAGCAGGGGCGTGGGCAGGGCGTCGAGCCCGGAGGAGGTGCGGGAGGCGTGCGCCGCCGGCCCGGCGGGCGAGGCCGGCCCGGCGCCCTCGCCGGCGGAGCGCAGAACGCTGGGATGCCGGCGCGAGGGGCCCCCGGAGACAGGTGGGATGCTCCCCGCGTCCGGTACGGAGCCCGGCGACGTGGGGGACGAGGGAGTCCCGCCCCCGCCGCTCGTGGGGCCGGCGGCGCCGGGAGAGCCCAGGTGCCGGCCGGGGCCCGTCTTCTTCGTGATGGGCCGGACCGAGGCCGCGCGGATGGCGTCGGCGATCACCCCGGTGCAGTTGGAGTACTCGCGATCGCTCGTGTCGAGGTGCCGTGGGGCGTTGCGCAGCTCCGCGAGGGAGTACGTGTGCGTCAGCCGCCCGTTGATGGTGCAGTCGCGAACCACGTCCTCGCCGGAGGCCGTGGCCGTCGCGGGCAGCGTGAGGACGAGCGCGAGCATGAGGAGGAGACTTCGCCGCATCTTGCCGAGGGACGCTAGCACCGGCCCTCATCCACCCCGGCCAGCATCAGCGCCTGTTGCATGCCGTCCGCCCAGGCCTCCGGGGTCAGACGCCGCGCCTCCTGCGCGCCGCGCGCGGCGAGGCGGCGGCGCTGCTCGGGATCCTCGGCCAGCTCCCGCAGGACCCGGGCGAGGGCGGCGGCGTCGCCCGCGGGGACCACCCGTCCGGTCTCGCCGTCGCGCACGAACCCGCCGGCGGCGGCGCCGACGGCGTCGGAGGCGATGATGGTGGTGTCCTGGAGCATGCCCTCGTTGACCACGAGTCCCCACGGCTCGATCCACGAGCGGGTGGGGAGGCTCGGTACCACGAGAACGTCGCTGGCCCCGAGGAAGTTACGGACTTCCTCGGGAGATCGTCCGCCGAGGGCGAAGATCGGCGCGCCGGCGGTGGGGGCGTCGGGCTCAGGACGGCCCCCGCCGACGATGAGCAGCGCTGCGTCCGGTGCTCGGAAGTCCAAGGAGCCCCAGGCGGCCAGCAGCACGTGAAGACCCTTCTCCGGGTCCGCGCGACCGACGAACGCCACCTGATAGGGGGCCCGGCGCTCGTCGGCGGTGGGCGGCGCCGACCAGAAGGCGACGTCGACGGGCTGGGGCGCCTCGACCACCCGCCGCGCGCCCTGGCGCCGGGCGTGGGCCGAGACGTGCGGCCCGTAGGTGGCCACGGCATCCGCGCGGCGGTGGAGCGCGGCGAGCAGGGGCCACGAGAGCAGGTGGGCGGGCGTGCGGGGGTGGCGCCACAGCGCGGTCCAGAACACGAAGGGCACGCGGGCGCGCCGGGCGCCGGCCCAGGCCACGGGCAGGGCGAGCCGGCCCGCGCTTCCGGCGATCACCGCGCGGCGGCTGCGCGCGCAGCGACGGAACACCTCGCGCTGGGTGACGTCGGAGACGGGGAAGGGGAGCTCGGGGAGGGGGGCGTCAGCGGTGGCGTGGTGCGTGCGGCCCCGGAAGCGCAGCACCTCGATCCCCACCCGGGCATGGAGCGCCGCGAAGGGCGCCACGCGGTCGGGCGGGACGTGCGGGGTGACGAGCAAAACGGGATCCACCGCGGGTATGTTCGCTCCTGTGGGGCGACGCCGGCCGGAGATCGCCCTCGTCTCCCTCGCGACGACGCCCGGGTTGCGCCACGCCGACGCCGCGCTGGCCGCCGCGCTCGTCGACGTCGGATGCCGCGTGCGGGTCCGGCCCGTGGCGCTCGGGCGGGCCGGGGCGCTGCGCCGTCACATCGCGGTCACCGACCTCGTCGAGTCGGTCGCCGCGGCCCGAACCGCACGGGGCGTGAGGGGCGCCGACGCCGTGATCGCGTCCGGGGCGACCACGGCGTTCCTTCTGGCCGAGGATCCGCCGCTGGCCGTCTGGTTCGACTCCCCGAGCGCGCTGAACCGGCCGGGGGCGGCGGGCGCGTGGCAGCGCGCCGCCGAGCGGCGGGCGGCCCGTCGCGCGGCGCTGCTGCTGCCGTGGGGGGTCGCCGCGGCCGAGGCGGCGGCGGGGCTCGGCGCGCGCGCGATGGTGCGCCTGCCCGTCCCCGTGGCGGAGGTGTCGGCGGCGGGTCAGCGCGACATCGACGCCGTGGCCTACGCGGGCTGGCCGTGGAAGCGGGGGCTCGACGTGCTGTGCGCCGCCTGGGGGCGGACCGGCCGCGGGCGCCTCGTGATCGGGGGGGTCGAGGCGGCCCGGGGACGCGCCTGGCTCGCGCGGTGCGGGGTGCCCGAGCCGCCGGGGGTGCGGTGGGCGGGGCTGCTCGGCCGGGAGGCGTGGCTCGCGCTCGTGGCGAGGGCGCGGGTCTTCGTGAACGCCTCGCGCCGCGAGGACTACGGCATCGCCCAGCTCGAGGCGCTGAGCGCGGGCACACCGCTCGTCACGGTTCCCTCCCCTGGGGCCTACGAGGCGCTCGGCCTCGCCCGGGAGCTCGCCCCCGCGCTCGTCGACGCCGACCTCGTCCGGGCGCTGGCGGCGGGGCTCGCGCTGGATGTCGGACAACGGGAGGAGTACGCGCGGCGCGCGCGGGAGCGCCTTGCCCCCTACCGCCCGGAGGCGATGCGGGAGCGACTGCGCGAGGAGGTGCTCCCCCGGCTGCTGGCGCCGGGAGGGCGGCCCTAGGCGGCGGGGGAGTGGCCGGCGACGACCTCGCGGTACAGCTCGGCGAGCCGCGCCGCGGCGGCGTCCCACGAGAACCGGGCCGCGTGGACGGCGGCGGCGCGGCCCAGCCGCTCGCGCGTCGCGGGGTCGGCCAGCGCGGCCAGGGCCGCCGCCCAGTCCTCGTCGCCGTCCACGAGCAATCCGGTCTCGCCGTGGCGGACGACCTCCCCCACCCCCGTCCCGGCGCGGGCGACGACGGGAACGCCGCGCGCCTGCGCCTCCGCGGCCACGAGCCCGAACCCCTCGAGCGCGGAGGGCACGAGGAGGACGTCGGCCGCGTCGAGCAGTCGCCACTTGTCCTGCTCGCTCACCCGTCCCAGGAGCGTCGCCCCGCGGTCCGACAGCTCGTCGCGCAACGGTCCGTCCCCCGCGAGGACGAGCCGCCCGCCGGCGGCCGCCGCCACCGCGAGGGCGATGTCGGGGCGCTTGCGCGCCTCGAGGCGCCCGAGGTGCAGGAGGCGCAGGCCGTCGCCCGCCGGCCACGCCGTGGGCCAGGGATCACGGCCCGCCGGAGCGAGCACGCCGTTTGCGATCACGTGGATGCGGCCCGGAGCGACGCCTCCCGCGATCAGGGCGCGGCGCCCGTGCCCGGAGACGGCGACCACCGCGTCGGCCGCGCGCAGCAGCGCCAGCTCCACCTTCGCCCACCGGGGTTCGAGGTGGTGGTGGTGCAGGATGACGGGGCGCCCGGAGCGCCGGCGCTCGAGCAGCAGCGACGGACCCGCGAAGCGCACGGAGCCCCCGCGCAGCAGGTCGGCCCGCGCGCGCCGGAGCCAGGGCAGGAATACGGCCGGGGCGAGCGGCCAGGGGGCGCGTCGCGGGTCGCGCACGGTGTCGACGCGCCACCCGGGCGGCGGCGCGGCCCACCCGTGGCCGGCGGGCAGCGCGAGCGCGAGCTCCACGTCGTGCTCGGGAAGGCGCTTCAGGAGCTCGACCTCGTGGACCTCGCCGCCGACCTCCGACCCGGGCGTGAGGCGATAGACCGAGGGGGACGCGACCCTCACGCCCCGAGGGCCTCGCGCAGCCGTCCGCCGGCGTGGGCGGCGGTGTAGAGCCCCCACGCGCACCTCCGCCGCGCCGCGTGGCCCAGGCAGCGGCCCACGAGGACGGCCTCCGCCGCCACCCCGGGCGCCCTCCCCTTCGCCCCGTCCCAGCGCCGCGCCCCGCGGCCCTGGGCCCAGCTCGCGCGGGTCAGGGCCCAGGGGCGGGCGTCAGGCCCGGCGCGCCGATGGACCAGGCCGCCCGCCGCCGCGTAGCCGATCCGCCCACCCCGGGCGCGCAGCCGCCGCTGCCACTCCTCCTCCTCGCCGTAGAAGGCATGGTCGGGATCCAGCCCCGCGAGGGCCAGGGCCGACCGGCGCACGAGCAGGTTCGCGGTCCACACCGCGGCGGCCTCGACGTCGCGCGGCCCGAGGTCCAGGCCGGTCACCGGCGGCCGGTCGCGTCCGCATCCCCGCGCCCGCGCGCCCTCGAGCCGCGGCACGATCGGCCCCCCGATGACGTCCCACCCCGGGTGCGCGTCGGCGGCGGCGAGCAGTGCGGCGAGCCAGCCCGGGGGCGCCTCCACGTCGTCGTCGACGAGCACGAGCAGGTCGGCGTCCGTCGCCGCCATTCCCGTGATCCGCGCGGCGTTGGCGCCCGGCGCCCGGTGGGCGACGAGCCGTGCTCCGTGACGGCGGACGACGGAGACGACGTCCGCCTCGCGGACGTCGGCGACGACGACCACCTCGCCCCCGGCGGCCACGGCCTGCGGGACGATCGAGGCGAGTGCCGCCTCGAGGTAGGCCGGGCGGCCCCGCGTGGGGACGATGACGCTCACCACGTCCGGTACACCTCGAGCGTCTCCGAGAGCTCCTCGCGCCCGAGCCACTCCCGCCCGGCGAGGAACTCCCGCGCCTCGGCCACCGCGCCCTCGGCCGAGTAGGAGGAAGCCACCGGCCGGGAGTGGTGGGAGATCGGCACCGCGTCGATCACCCCGACCCGCCACCGCTCGCGCCGGGCGATCGCCGCCCAGTGCGCGTCGAGTCCCCAGCCGGCCCGCAGGGGGGGGAAGGGCAGGAGGAGCGGCCAGGTGTCGGCCCGCAGCGCGAGCACCGGGCCGATCTCCACGAAGCGCGTCCGCCGCGCCACGCTGCCCGCCCGCCGGCGGGTGACCGTCCACGCGGCGTGGGAGAGCCGCCGGTGCGCGGGCTGGGCGAGCGCGAGGTCGAAGCGCTCGGCGAGGAAGAGGAAGGCGTCGAGGAACCCCCGGGGCAGCGTCACGTCGTCGTCCACGAGCAGCAGCCAGTCGCGCCCGTCGGGGGGGTGGTCGGCGAGCAGCGCGTCGAGGTTCTCCCAGCGCCCGCGACCGCCCACTGCGATCGTGGCCAGCGCCACGTCGTGACGGGAGGACTCGAGCTCGACGCGGGCCGGGACGAGCGTGCCCGGCTCGCGCTCGACCCCGAGGGCGAGCACGCGCCGCCGTGGCCCGGCCGCCGCCGCGCGCGCCAGCCGCGGGGGCGACCGCGCCAGCGTCTGCAGCGCGTCGAGCGCGAGATCCTCGGCCCGCGCGCGGGCCACCGCCCGCAGCCCCGTCACGGTCCCGCGGTCGCCGGAGAGGAACGGCGCGTCGAGCCGCCCGGGCGACGGCCGGGGGCGCGCCCACTCCACCATCCGGCCGGCCGCCTGGACCGAGGGGGAACGGGCGAAGGCGCGCAGCTCGGCGTGCAGTCCGCGCGACCGGCCGGCCACGACGTCGCGGCGGCGCTCCTCGCGCCCCGCGGCGATCTCCGGGGAGATCGGCACGCTAGGGGTGCCGGAGGCGGCCACCTGGCCGCCGGAGGCGGGTCGCCAGTCGCGATAAGCGACACATTCTCCTAGCGTAGGCGGGAGCACGTGGTCCTCTTCCTCCACCACCGCTACCGCACCGTGGGCGGCGAGGAGCGTGCGGTGGACGATCTTCTGTGGCTCGCCCGCGAGCACCTGGGCCTCGAGGCCGAGCTGCTCGAGCGCGACTCCACCCTGCTCGGTTCCGCCCGCGCCGCGAGGGGCCTCCTCGCCGGCGGCCTGGACCCCGGCGATGTCGCCGCCGCGGTCCGGCGCACGCGGGCCCGCGTCGTCCACGCGCACAACCTCCTGCCCACCCTGGGCTGGCGCGCGCTCGCCGCCGCGCGGGAGGCGGGCGCCCGGGTCGTCCTGCACCTCCACAACTTCCGGCTCGTGTGCGCGGTGGCGGTGTGCTTCACCCACGGCGAGGAGTGCACGCGCTGCCGGGGTCGCGACACCCGCCCCGGCGTCCGCCTGAACTGCCGGGGAAACCGCCCGGAGGCCGCCGCCTACGCCGCCGGGCTCGCGCTCTGGCAGCGGAGGCTGGCGGCCCAGGCCGACGTGATCGTCGTCCCCTCGCCCTTCGCCGCCGCGCGCCTGGCCGAGCTCCGCGCCCCGCTCGCGCCTGAGCGCCTGCGCGTCCTCCCCGGCGTGGTCCGCGACTGGGAGGAGGGCTCGCGCGCGGACGAGGGCGCCTACGCGCTGGTCACCTCCCGCCTCACCGGCGAGAAGGGCGTCGAGGTCGCGCTCGAGGCCTGCGCCCGGGCGGGCCGGCCGCTCGTGGTCGCCGGCGACGGTCCCGAGCGCGACCGCCTCGAGGCGGCCGCCCGCGGAGAGGTGCAGTTCCGCGGCCGGGTCGATCCCGCCGAGCTCGCGGCCCTCCGGCGCGGAGCCGCCGTGGCCCTCGTCCCCACGCGGGCGCCCGAGACCTTCGGGCTCGCCGCCGCCGAGGCCGCCGCGGCCGGACTCCCCGTCGTGGCCAGCCGGATGGGCGCCCTGCCCGATCTCGTCGCGCCCGAGGACCTCGTCGCGCCGAACGACCCCGGCGCCCTCGCCGCCGCCCTCGCTCGGCGGTGGGGGGATGCGGACGCCGGCCGCGCCGCCCAGGCCCGGGCCCGCGAGCTCGCGCATCCCGACCGGATCGCCGCGCAGCTCGCCGCGCTCTACGCGGCCGTCACGGACTGACCCCGCAGCCACTCCACGGTCTGTCCGATCCCCTCGCGCACCCCGATCCGCGCCTCCCACCCGAGCAGCTCGCGGGCCTTGGACACGTCGGGCCAGCGCCGGACGACGTCGACCGGGAAGGACTCGACGTGGGCGAGGCGGAACGCCTCGGGCGCTCGCCCGCACGCCTCCCACACGATCCGCGCGATCTCCGCCACCGTCAGCTCCTCGCCCGCGGACACGTTGAAGTCCTCGTTCACCCCCGCGGGCGAGCCCATCGCGCACACGATCCCGTCCGCGATGTCGTCGACATGGGTGAGCGTCCGCGTCTGCTCGCCCGAGCCGAAGATCTCCAGCGGGTCCTGCCCGGCGAGGCACTTGGCGATCAGGTCGGGCACGGCGTGGGCGATCCCCGGCTCGTCCTCGGGCATCTCCCCCGGCCCGTAGGCGTTGAAGGGCCGGCAGATCGTGTAGGGCAGCCCGTGCTCGGCGTGCGCCGCCCGGCACCACACCTCCCCCGCGAGCTTGGAGAACCCGTAGGCCGAGCGCGGCACCGGCACGTCCCACACGTGCGCCTCGGGGGTCGGGAACTCCGTCGCGCGCTCGAAGACCATCGAGCTCGAGACGTAGACGAAGCGCTCCACCGCGTGGTCGAGCGCCGCCCGGATCACCGCGTTGTAGAGCGCCGCGTTGACCTCGGTGAGCGTGTGCGGGAGCCGGTGGAAGTTCGCGATGCCGCCGACGATCGCCGCGAGGTGGATGACCTGCCCGCACCCCGCGGTCGCCCGGCGGGCCTCGTCGAGCGAGCGCAGGTCACCGCGGTGGACCTCGCAGCCCTCGCGCATCCAGCGCGGGGCCTCGCGCTGGTCGGAGACCCGCACCTCCCACCGGGGATCGCGCAGCAGGCGGCGGACCACCGCGGCCCCGATCGTCCCCGCCCCGCCCGTCACGAGGACGCGGCTCACGTCAGGGCCGCGACCTCCGCCACGTAGGCGAAGACCTGGCCCGTGCCGAACGAGTCCCACGGGTCGACCACGAGGCAGTCCCGCGAGGCGCCGTCGGCGAGCACGTGGAGCAGCCCGGGCCGCTCGAACTCCGAGTGGTTCGTGGCCACCACGACCGCGTCGGCGTCCTCCACCACGTCTCCGAAGGGCGCGGTCAGACGCGCCACCCGCGGATCGTGCACCGCGACGTCGGCGAGCTCGCGCTCGAGCAGGCGGATGAGCTTGGCCGACAGCGAATCGCGCTCGTCGTCGGTGTCGCGCTTGAAGGCGAGGCCGAGGACGGCCACCTTGCGACCCGCCAGGGACCCGAGCCGGCGCTTCATCCCGTCCACGAGGAACCGGGGGACCGATTCGTTGACGCGCGAGACGGCCAGGAGCATCCCCGGGGCATTCGAGCGCTCCTCGGAGAAGGCGAAGTCCTTGCGCAGGCAGGTCCCGGCCGTGAGTCCCGGCCGCGCCATCCCCCCACGCGGGTAATCGCGGTTGATGAGGTCGATGACCGCGAAGACGTTCGCGCCGTACTGCTCGCAGTCCATCATGAGCAGGTTGGGCAGCGCGAAGTGCGTGTAGCGCAGGATGTTCGTCCAGATCTTCGCGAGCTCGGCCTGTACGGGCGTCGTGCGCACGATCGGCCCACCGAGCACTCCGAAGAGGGCGGCGGCCCGCTCCGTGGACGCCTCGTCGACGCCCCCGACGATGCAGGGCAGCGTCGCGATCTCCTCGAGGAAGCGCCCCGCGGCGATCCGCTCGGGCACGTGGGCGACGTGGGAACGGAAGCCGAGCCGTCGCTCGAGGTAGCCCGCGACCCACTCCGTCGTGCCCGGTGCGACCGTGGAGCGCAGGACGATGAGGTGGTCGGACTCGAGGACGGGCAGCAGGTCGTCCAGGGCCGAGCGGATGTCGGAGATGTCGATCTCGACGTGGGCGAAGGAGGGGGTGCCGAGGGTGAGGACGAGGTCGCGCGCGCCCGCGGCGTCCCCGACCCGGTCGGTGACCTCCAGCCGGTCGCCCACCCGTCCCAGCAGCTCCTCGGTGCCCGTCTCCTGCCAGGGCATCCGGCCCGCCCGGACGGCCTCGAGGCGCTCGGGGTCGACGTCCACCCCGACCGTCCGCAGGCCCCGGTCGGCGAAGGAGAGCGCGAGCGGCAGTCCGATCCGGCCCAGGCCCACGATGGCGACGTCGCGGTCCACGCCCGACGACGCTAGCGCCCGCGCTGAGCCGCCCACTGCTGCGCGAAGCCCGCGAGGAATCGCGGGTTGTTGCGCAGGTAGCGCGGCCCGAGCCGCAGCGGCTCCTGGCCGAGGCGGTAGGCCCACTCCAGGCCGGCCTCCTGCATCCACACCGGCGCCTGCCGTATCAACCCGGCGTGGAAGTCGAACGCGGCGCCGACCCCGACGAGCACGGGCGCGGCGAGCTCGGAGCGCATCGCCGCCATCCACTTCTCCTGCTTGGGCACCCCGATTCCCACCCAGACCACCTCGGCGCCCGAGGAGTCGATGTCGCGGATCACCCACCGGCGCTCCTCGTCGGTGAGCCTACGGAAGGGCGGGGAGTAGCCGCCGACGATGGCCAGCCCGGGGTACTGGCGGCGAAGCTCGAGGGCGAGCTGGACGAGCGCGCCCTGGTTGCGCCCGCCGTAGAGGTAGAAGCGCCGGCCGGTCTCCAACGCGCGCTCGCAGGCGCGGGCCATGAGCTCGGGCCCGTAGACCCGGCCGGGCAGGGGGTGGCCCAGGGCGCGCAGGGCCCATACGAGGGGCTGGCCGTCGGGCACGGTCATCGCGGCCCCGAGAACCGCGGCGCGCAGCTCGGAGTCCTGCTGGGCCTCGATCACCGTGTGCGTGTTGGCGACGCAGACGTAGCCCCGCTCGACGCCCGCGACCATCGCGTCGATCCAGTCGAGCGTCCCCTCGTAGTCGATGAGGGCGAGGGGTACGCCGAGCACCGGCATGTGGACCGGCCCAGTCGCGCCGGAACGCGGAGCGTCGGCCGGGAGGCGGATGAGGGAGGACGGCTCGGGCATGCTCTGAAGGCCTTAACGCGCGCGACGGTGCGGCGATGCGCGAAAGCGTCTGGCGGGCGAGAACGCGCGGGCGGCCGGTTCGCCCGCGGGCGGCTGGTGCGGCTGCGGGCGACGTCGCCTGCTCCCGGCGCACCGGCAGCCTAGCGAGGCCCGCCCCCGGGGTTCAGCGCCCGATGGCCCGGACCGCGCGCACCGCGAACGCGCGGTACAGGTCAAGCAGCGGGCCCACGCGCCGCGCCACTTGGCTCTGGATCTGGGGGGAGTCGATCCGGCCCGCGAACCCCGCGATCAGGTCGGCGTCGCGACGGCGGCGGATGCGCGCCAGCCCCCGCCGGCGCGCACGGATCCAGCCCCGGGCCTCCCACACCGAGCGGTAGGCCTCGAGCTTCTCCGCGCGCCAGCCCTCGGCACCGGCGACCACGAGCAGCGCAAGCTCCGTCCCGACCAGCAGCGGGGCGAGCACGGCCAGCGTCGAGAGCTCGTAGTTCGTCAGCACCGACAGCAGCCGGTGGCGCTCGAGGTAGAACCACTTGCGGGTGCCCGTGCCGAAGGAATAGTGGTGACGCACCCGGGCACGCGGGACGAACCACACCTCCTCGCCCACGAGCCAGGTGCGCCAGCACAGGTCGGGATCCTCGTAGTAGAGGAAGAAGTCGTCGCAGTAGCCGTCGAGCTTGCGGTAGAGGTCGGTGCGCACCAGCATCGCCGCCCCCGTCGTCACCATGACGCGACGGGGCGGGCCGTCCTCGAGCGGCTCCTCGAAGCGCCCGCACCAGGTGATCCCGGTGAGGTGGATCGGGTTCTCTCCGGCGTTGACCCGCTCCCCGTCGGCAAAGGCGATCTGCGGGGTGACCACGCCCGCCCCGGCGTGTTCGGCGGCGACGGCCAGCAGCGTCCGGAGGCAGTCGGGCTCGGCGGCGGCGTCGGGATTGAGGAAGAAGAGCCAGTCTCCGGTCGCCTGCTCCGCGCCGAGGTTGCACGCCGGCGCGTAGCCGACGTTGTCGGCCTGCAGCATCCGCACGTCGGGGTGGGCGGCGCGGATGGGCGCGAGCGCGGAGCCCTCGGGGTCGTTGTCGACGACGATGACCTCGTCGGGCGGGTGGGACTGGCCCGCAAGCGAGGCCAGCGCGTCGAGCGTGAGCTCGACCTGCCGGTAGGTGACGACGATCGCCGAGACCCGGACGCCGGCCGCGGGCGGGGGGGCGCTGCTCACGCGCCGGAGGCTAGATCGACGAGTCGGCGGTCACCGGCGAGGAGTCACCGGCCTCGACGGCCGGCTTGGCCCGGAAGAGCCCGACGAAGATGGCGAGCAGGACCTTGACCATGTAGTAGATCGAGCGCGAGGCGTTGATGGACGAGACCCCCGTCGTCCGCGGCCGCATGCAGACCGGCAGCTCGGCGCTGCGCAGCCGGTGGGCGTGGACCATCAGCACCGCCTCGACCTCGGGGTAGTCGTGCGGGTAGTCGCGCGCGAAGAGCTCGATGCCCCGGCGGTTGGTCATCCGGAAGCCCGAGGTGGGGTCGGTGACCGGCTGGCCGGTGACCACGGAGAGGATCCGGGCGAAGAGCGCGATGCCCAGCCGGCGTGAACGGGTGGAGCGGTGTCCCTCGGCGTCCTCGGAGAGGAAGCGCGAGCCGGTGACCATGTGGACGTCGGGGTGCGTCCGGAGGTGCTCGAGGAGCTTGGGGACCTCGCCCGGGTCGTGCTGGCCGTCGCCGTCGACCTGGACCGCGTAGTCGTAGTCGTGCTCGAGGGCGAAGCGGTAGCCCGCCTGGACGGTGGAGCCGATGCCGAGGTTGAACGGCATGCGCACGACACGGGCGCCCGCCGCACGCGCCACGCGGCTCGTGGCGTCCGTCGAGCCGTCGTCGACGACGAGCACGTCCCAGCCGGGCGCATGGGCGGCGAGATCGCCGACCACCGCGCCGATGCAGGCCTGCTCGTTGTAGGCGGGAACGATCGCGAGCTTCTTCATGGCTTGGAGGGTCAAACGTCTGGGCGGGGGCCGAGGTTGCGCGGAAAGGCGGCGTCGGGCGCGGTCGCGCGACGGCGGCGGCGGCGGCCGCGCGATAAAGCAGGCTAGCCCCGCGGGCCGCGCCTGTCGAGACCCTGGCCGGCCGGTGGGGGGACGACGGCCACGTCGTACAGCGAGATGTATTCGAAGTCGTGGACCGGGACCGGGGGGGCTGACGTGACCTGGCCGCCGGCCGCGGCGACCTGGGCTTTCGCGATCGCCGCTTGCCCCCGGGACTGGACGACCAGCACCCGGCCCGAGCGGGCCTGCTGGGGGGTCACGCCGCCTACCGCAGCCTGGTGGTAGTGCTCGAAGGCCAGCTCGAGGTCGATGTTCGGCCCGAACGAGCCGTACTCGATGAGCAGCTGGCGGCCGGGCTCGTGCTCGCGCAGCCACGCCCCGAGATGGTTGTCGCTCTGGGGGGCCTCTTCGGCGCCGGCCGGGCTGGTCTGGGCGGCGCGCACCCCGAGCACGGCGACGACCAGCAGCACCCAGGCCCAGGGCGGCACCCGACCGACCGCGGGGGCCTTGCGGGCGGCGAGGGCCGCGAGCAGGTCCTGCAGGGCGGCCAGGCCCAGGGCGGCGACGACCAGGAAGACGGGCAGCACGGCGGTCCACGCGCGCGGGTACGGTCCCAGCTTGCTCGAGAAGAGCACGACCGCGGCGAGGCCGAGAGCCAGAGCGGCGCCCAGCGGGACCGCCAACCCGGGTCGGGAGATCCGGCGGTGCAACGGCAGCGAAGCCAGCGCGGCCAGCGAGATGACCCAGACGGCAGGGTGTGGGGCGCCACGCCACCACTGCCCCCACGTGGCCTGCGCTACGCCGCGGATCGCCGGCCAGGTGTACGGCAGCGACCCGACGAAGTTCCAACCGGGCTGGATGGTCAGCGGGGCCAGCAGCAGCCCGCTCAAGCCCGCGGCCAGGATGAACACGCCGGCCACCCGGCCGGCTTGGCGCAGCCGCGCCCGCCGGTTCGGCTGCGCCTGGAAGATCACAGCCGACCATCCAGACGGCCAGCGGGACCAGCCCGTAGGCGGTGGTGGGCACCGACCAGACCCCGAGCACGCTGGTGGCGATCAGGCCGCGGACTGCCCACGGACCGGGGCCCCGCAGCAGGCGGGCGGCCAGCGCGACGCTCACCAACACGAAGAAGACTCCGAGCTCATAGCCGCGCCCGTTGCCGGAGAAGTCCACCAGCGGCGAGGAGACGGCCACCAGGCCGGCCGCCCACCAGGCCGCCACCGGCCCGGAGACCTCGCGTCCCGCCCACCACGCGGCGAAGACCGACCCGACGCCGGTCAGGAACGCCGGGCAGCGCAACGCCCACTTGCCGTCCCCGAAGATCGGGATGGCGTAGTGGATCGCCAACGAGTTGAGGATGTGGTTGTTGGGGAAGGTGTAGGAGAGGGCGATGACCCGTGGGTCGGGGAGCACCGCGTACGTCTGATAGGTGAAGGCCTCGTCGTAGCGCAACGGCACCCCGAGGAACCTCAGCCGCAGGAGCAGGCCGACCAGACCGATCGCCCCGACGACCAGCAGCTCGAGGCGCCAACTCAGCGCCGAGCGGGCCGGGTCGGGCGCGGGAACCGCGACCGATTCGGCCGGGCCGTCATGGCGGGTGACCCTCGTGTTCAAGGTGACCTGAACGCGAGCTGAGGCTAGCCGTGACGGTCGCGCCTAGACTCGGCGGCGCGATGGAGACCCGCGTGCAGATCGTCTCGATCGTCGTCATGGGCGGCCTCTTCGTCGTGGTCTTCGAGCTCGTGCGACGGCGCCGGCTCATGGAGCGCTACGCCCTGCTGTGGCTCTTCAGCGCCGCGGTCCTGCTCGGGCTGGCGGTGTGGCGCGGAGCGCTCGACCTCTTCGCGAAGTCGGTCGGGATCTTCTACGCGCCGTCGGCGCTCTTCGCGGTGGCCCTGGGCTTCGTGCTCGTCCTCCTCCTGCACTTCTCCCTCGTCATCTCGCGCCTGGCCGAGCAGAACAAGGTCCTCGCCCAGCGGGTGGGAATCATGCAGCAGCAGCTCGACGAGCTCCTCCTCGAGCGGTCCGGGGGCAAGCTGGCCCCGCCCGCCGAGCGCGATCTCACCCGGCCCGCCGACCGCCAGCTCGTCTGAGCGCCGCCGCCCCCAGGGTCGTCGCGGTCCTCCGCGCTTCCGGCCGTGCCGAGCGCGACCGGGCGCGGACCGCGCTCGACGGGCAGACCCGGCCGCCGGACGAGCGGCGGGAGGTCGAGAGCTGGCTCGGAGCGTGGATAGCGGGGCGCGACGCCGGCGCGGACTGGGTGTGGCTGCTCGACGCCGACGCGGTGGTGCCGGAGCCCGCGGCACTCGCCGAGCTCCTCGTCGTCCTCGCGGCGCCGGGGGACCTGCCCGCCCCCGCCCTGCTCACGAGCCGCATCCTCGGCGCCGACGGCGCTCTCGACCCCGCCGGGGCCCCCGCCCAGCCCCTGCTCGACCGCGAGGTGGCGATCGCCGCCGCACGCCGGCGCGTCGTCGCCGTGCGCCTCGCCCGGTGGGGCTCGCTGCTCGTCGCGCGCGAGGTTCTCGAGACCCTCGCCGCGCCTCGCGAGGACTTCGTTCCCGAGGTCGCCGACCTCGAGTGGACGTCCCGCGTCCTCCGCGAGCACCCGGGCTACCTCGTCCCGCGCAGCGTGGCCCGGGGTGTTCTGGGCCATGAGCCGGGCCGCCCCGACGCCCGGGAGCTCCGCGACCGGATCCGGCTCGTGCTCCGGCGGGAGGCGTGGGTCGCCCAGGAGCCCCTGTGGTTCGCCTTTCTGCTCGCCCAGGAGGTCGGACGCGAGCTGCGGACGCGACCCCGGGGCCTTTGGCGGGGCGCCGGGTGACGCGACCCGACTCCGAGGACGAGCGCATCCTCGCCGAGGAGCTGGAGATCCTCGTCTTCACGTACGACCGCGCCGAGAAGCTCCGCGCGACCCTCGCCCGGCTGTTGGAGTCGCCCTTCCGCTCGTGCCGGGTCACGGTCCTGGACAACTGCTCCCCGGACCACACGCCGGAGGTCTGCCGCGAGTTCGCCGGGCGCTTCGCCTCCTTCGCGGTGGTGCGTCACGCGCGCAACATCGGCCTGGGACCGAACTACCTGCGTGCCGTCGAGCTCGCCCGGGCGCCCTATGCCTGGATCCTCTCCGACGACGAGGCGCTGGAACTGGACGACTGCGCGGACGTCGTGGACGCCATCGCCGAGGGGGAGGCCGTCCTCATCTCCCTCGGCTCGCCGGACCAGCAGGAGTGGGAGCGGGGCATGCGCGCCACGACCCAGGAGCTGCTGCGTCGCGGGCAGCTCTACTTCCCCGTCTGGACCTTCGCCGCCGGAGTCATCTTCCGGACGGCGGCGTTCGACTCGGGCTGCCTGAGGGCGGGCTACGAATACCTGCCCGGTGACTATGTCCACTTCCCGCACTTCCCCTTCGTGTACGCCTGCTTGCGCCGGGACGTTCCGGTGTATGTCTCACGCCACCGGCTCGTCACCCGCCTGGACCGGACGGTGCGCACCAGCGAGACTCCGCTCTCCTGGTTGATCAACGTGGGGCGGCTGACCGCGCGTATCGAGAACCGGTCGTGGCGGATGGAAGCGGTGTGGCAGAGCGCCCAGGGCCGCCGTGGCTGGGTTCTTCAGCTCGCCGGCGCAATCGTGCTCGAGCGGATCGAGCGCCCGGAGCGGCTCGGGGCGCAGCTCGCGGAGCTCGCGCTCTCCCTCGTCGGGCCCCAGCGGCTCGCGGTCCTCGGCCTCGCCCCCCTCGCGATGGTGCCGCGACCCCTCCTCCGCCCCCTCTACGCGCTGATGCTGCGCCGACGGCGAACCGGGGTCTAGCTCGGGACGGGCGGGCGCCTCACGAGCAGAGCCGCCCGCAGTTCGTGGGGGATCGCTCCCAGCGCGAAGAGCAGTGGGAAGTACACGAGTGTCGCGACGACCGGGCGCAGCGCGTCGGGCAGACCGGGAACCTGGCTCGCCGCGACGCTCGCCCCGGCGGCCAGGAGGACACGCGGGACCGTCCTCAGGCGGGGGCGAAGCAGAGGGCTGCGGCCGAAGAGCGCGAAGCCGGAGGCGAGAACGAGCGACAGCTCTCCTCCCACCACCGCCACCGCTCCCCCACGAGCACCGAGCGCCGGCACGAGCACGAAGGCGAGCACGACGATGACGGCCAGGCCGAGCGCGTTGCTTCCCAGCAGGGCACGGTGACGACGCAGGGAGAGGAGACCGTGCTGCCAGGTCACGGTGAGGAACACCGCGACGAGGGCGAAGGACAGGATGCGCAGGGCCGTGGCCGCGGGCCGGGCCTCGGGTCCACCCAGGACCGAGACGATGGTGGGGGCGCCCAGCGCGAGCACGCCCGCCATCCAGATCCCGGCGATCAGCGCGACGTCGAAGATGCTCTGCAACGTGTAGCGCAACCGCTCATGGTCGTCACGGGCGGCGCGGGAAAGGATGGGCAGGGCGGTACCCACCAGCGCCAGAGGGACGCCCACGGCGATCTCCAGGACTCGGCTGGCCAAGCCGAAATAGCCGGTCACCTCTCCCGACGCCACGAGCGACATCACGAGGATCACCACGCGGGCGTAGACCGTGGAGAGGATCGTCGCCACCGCGAGGGGCAGGGTCTCGCGCAGCAGGACGCCGAGCTCCCCGAAGGCCAGGGCGGGCCGTCGCGAGACCTTCCCGCGGGTGAGCAGCGCGACCACCGCCAGCATGCCGACGGCGGGCAGCAGGGGCACGGCGAGGAAGGGCACGAGCCGTGCGGAGGCCAGTACCAGGACGACGACGAGCGCGACGCCCACGGCCTTCCCGGCGACGTCGATGAGGGTGAGCCAGCCCAGGCGCAGGTCGGCCATCAGCGGGATGCTCAGGGTGGCGGTGTAGTTGGCCAGCACGAGGGCAAGGCCCGCAAGCAGGGTTCCCTCGACGAGGTCGGTCCCGTATCCCACCAGGGCGGCGAAGGCCGCCGCGATCCCCACGCCGACGGTGGTGAGGAGCAGTCGCGCTCCGAGGACGCTGCGCATGAATCCTTCGCGGGCCCGGCCGGCGCGTACGCTGTACTCGCGCAGGGCCACGCTCGCCAGGCCGACGTCGGTGACGCCCTGGACCAGGGCGACGAGCGACACGACGATCGTGTAGCGACCGAACTGCACGACGCCCAGATGGCGGATGAGCAGGGGCGCCGAGGCGACGGTGACGAGGGTCCCCGCCACGTAGCCCACGGCGCGCGCGGCGCTGCCGCGGATCGCCTGGGCTCCCGCCGTCGGCGCGTCGAGGATGTCGGGAGCGACGTCCTGCCCGGGAGTGGAGACGCTCACCGCGCGCGGCGCACCCGGTCGACGAGCTTGACCACCCAGTGCGGGCAGAGCAGGACCGGAAAGCTCACGAGCCAGAAGCGGGGCAGCCACCAGAAATGACGGGTCATGCCCACGAGTAGACGACCGTCCTCGGCGAGGCCGTGGCGCGGCCAGATCTTGAGCCCGGCGAGGTTGCGCGGACGCGCCGAGCGCAGATAGGCCTTGCCCATGACGGTACGGAAGAGCGGGCGGTTGCGGCCGAAGAGGATGCTCCAGACCCGCGAGCGCCCGCGCATGATCACGAGCTGGAAGGCGGTGAAGTCGTGGCCGAGCTGCTCATCCAGGGCCGAGGTCCCCGTCCGGTGCAGGACGAGTCGCTCGGGGTACCAGATCCACCGGGGGCGCAGCTGGATCATCCGGCCGAGCACGAGGAGGTGTGCGAGGTCCTCCGCGGCCCGCAGTTCTGACTCGTCGAGGGTCTCGAGCGCGGTCCGCCACACCTCCTGGTTGACGATCTGCGTGGACATGTAGTCCTGGGAGAGCCCGACGTTGGCGAAGATCGCCGGGGCGTCCGTGTAGAGGTGGACCGTCCCGGGGTCGTCGGGCAGCTCGTCGAGAGGATCCTCCTGGCTCCACCCCGAGTCGTCGTGGGCCACCCGCAGGCGGTTGAGGGTCACTCCCGCGACCTCGACGTGCTCTCGCAGGATGGCGAGGACCTTGGCGATGCCTCCGGGTTCGATGGTGTCGTCCGACCCCAGCAGCCAGCAGAAGGTCCCCTGGGCCAGGTCGACGACCCCGAGCAGGTTGGGAACGAGACCGAGATTCGTCGGGTTGCGGCGATAGCGCAGCGTTGCCTCGTGCGCCCGGTAGCTCTCGACGAGCTGCTCCGTGCCGTCCTCGGACGCGTTGTCGCTCACGCAGACCTCGACGTCCTCGCTCGACTCGCCTCCGAGCTGGTCGAAGACCGAGTCGAGGGCCCGGCGCAGGACGGGCGCCCGACCGTGGTGGGTCGGGATGCAGATCGAGAGCAGCACGGACCCCCGCAGGGTAGGCGCGTGCCACGCCTGGACTGGGATCAGACCCCTTCGACGCCTCGCCACCACTCCACCGCTTCGCCGAGCCCGTCGAGGCCAGCGCGCCCGCGTGGCACGCCCACCTCCTCACGCAGCCGGCGCACGTCACCGACGACGACGGGCGCCTCCGCGGGGCGTCGCGGCAGCTCACCCCAGCCCACGAGCTCGGGACGACCGATGAGGTCGGCGACACGCGCGACGATCTCCCGCACGCGGACGGGCTCGCCGGAGGCGATGTTGACGGGTCCCTCCACCTCGGAGTCGAGCAACGCGGCGAAGGCACAGGCCACCTCGGCGACCGGCAGGAAGTCGCGGATCTGCTCGCCGTCGGAGGTAGGCGCCCGCTCGCCGCGGAGGAGCGGGCGGGCGATCGCCGGCACGAGCCGACGGGGGTTCTCCCTGGGGCCGTAGACGAAGAAGACGCGGCCCGAGGCCACGCTGAGAGCCGCCTCGTGGGTGAGCGCCGCGCCGAGCGACCCGAGCGCGAGCTTGCTCGCTCCGTACAGCGTGCCGGGACGGGTCGGGGTGGCGTTCTCGGAGCAGTAGCCGCACGACCAGTCGTATTCGGCGCAGGTCCCGGCGAGGACGGCGCGCTGCCCTCCGCTCGCCGCGAACGCGCGCAGCAGCCGGACGCTCGTCTCCACCCATCGCAGGTGCTCCATCGAGCCATAGGTCGCGCCCGGGTCGGCAAGCCACGCGAGGTGGAGTAGGTGCGTCGGAGCCACGAGGTCCAGCAGCCTCTCGGCCGCGGGGCCGTTGTGCAGGTCGCTCCGGTGCCAACGGACCTCCGGCTCGGGCTCGGGCGGCGGGTTCCCGCGGCAGGTCGCGTGTACGACGAAACCCCGGGCGACGAGCGCGGGCAGCACCGCCCGACCGATGAAGCCCCGGGCGCCGGTCAGGAGTACCCGACGCTCCACCGCCTAGGACAGGAGGGTCAGCTCGGGGACGCGCGCGGCGAACCGCCCGCCCCAGTCTCGGACGTGCGCGAGCTGGTGGATGATCTCGTCGCGTAGGTTCCACGGCAGGATGAGGACGATGTCGGGCCGGGCCTCGTCGAGCGCTTCGGGCGCCCGGACGGGGATGCGCGAACCGGGGAGGAAGGTGCCCTGCTTGACCGGGTTGCGGTCGACGGTGAAGTCGACGAGGTCCCGGCCGATGCCGCAGTAGTTGAGCAGCGTGTTCCCCTTGGCCGGCGCGCCGTAGCCGGCGATCCGCCGGCCGTCGCGCTTGAGGTCGATGAAGAAGGTGAGGATGTCCCGCTTGGAGGCGCGCACCCGCTCGTCATAGGCGAGGTAGGTGTCGAGGTCCCCTAGGCCCGACGCCCGCTCTCGTCCCAGGAGCTCGCCCACGCTCTCTGTATCGGCCCGGTCGGCCTCGGCATGGCAACCGTAGATGCGCAGGGAGCCGCCGTGGGTGGTGAGCTCCTCGACATCCCAGAGCCGCAGGCCGTGGGCGGCGAACACCCGCCGCACCGTGGTGAACGAGAAGTACGAGAAGTGCTCGTGGTAGATCGTGTCGAACTGGTTCTCGGCCATGAGCCGGAGGAGATGCGGGAACTCCATCGTGAGAACTCCGTCCTCGGCGAGGAGGATCTTCATCCCGGCGACGAAGTCGTTGAGGTCGGGCACGTGGGCGAGCACGTTGTTGCCCAGGAGCAGGTCGGCGCGCCGCTCCGTGGCGAGCCTCGAGGCGACCTCCCGTCCGAAGAACTCGACCAGCGTCGGGATATCGTGCTCCCGTCGCGCCACCTCGGCCACGTTGGCCGCCGGCTCGACGCCGAGGACCGGAATGCCGCGAGCGCGGAAGTACCGGAGTAGGTAACCGTCGTTGGAGGCGAGCTCGATCACCTGCGAGTCGACGCCGAGACCGAAGCGCTCGGAGGTCGCCTCGACGTAGCGGCGGGCGTGCTCGAGCCAGGAGCTCGAGTAGGACGAGAAGTAGGCGTAGTCCGAGAAGATGGACTCCGCGCTCTCGAACTCCTCGAGCTGGACGAGCAGGCACCGCTCGCACACCAACGCTCGGAGCGGATAGAAGGGCTCGGGCGCGCCGTAGCGCTCCTCGGTGACGTAGGAGTTGGAGAGTGGGGAGACCCCGAGGTCGCAGAAGATGTGCCTCAGCTCACTCGCACAGAAGCGGCAGGCGCTGGTGCTGGGAGGCAGGACGGCGTGCGCGGCCCCCAGCGCGGTCGGCCTCGTCACGCCGCCGCCCCCGACCGGCTGCGATCGGCGCCGAAGTCCTCGATCTGCTGCAGCGAGAACCCGCGGATGTCGTCCCCGTCGCGGAAGGCCTGGAACCAGTGCACGGTCCGGCGCAGGCCCTCCTCCAGGCCCCACACGGGAGTCCAATCGAGGCGCGCTCGCGCGCGCGAGGAGTCGAGCTTGAGGTAGTGCGCCTCGTGCGGCTGCGGAAGGGCATCGACCTCCCACTGCAGGTCCCCTCCCCATTGGTCGCACAGCCGGTCCGCCACGTGCCGGACGGGCCGGGCGTCGCTCTCCTCGGGCCCGAAGTTCCAGCCTTGGGCGTAGTCGAGGTCGTCCCAGAGCGCCTGGGCCAGCACGAGGTAGCCGCTCAGGGGATTCAAGACGTGCTGCCAGGGGCGGATGGCGTTGGGATTGCGCACAAGGAGGGTCCGGCCCGCGAGCGCGCTGCGCATGAAGTCGGGGACGAGCCGGTCGTCGGCCCAGTCCCCGCCGCCGATCACGTTGCCGGCCCGGGCCGAAGCGACGCCGGTATGGCCGCCCCGGTCGGCCGAGGGCGAGAAGAACGAGCGGCGATAGGCCTCCGTCGCGAGCTCGCAGCAGGCCTTCGAGCTGGCGTAGGGGTCATGGCCGCCCTTCGGCTCATCTTCGCGGTAGCCCCACTCCCACTCGCGGTTCTCGTAGACCTTGTCCGTCGTGACGTTGATGAGCACACGAACCTCGCCGGCCCGTCGCACGGCCTCGAGCACGTGCACGGTGCCCATGAGGTTCGTCTCGTAGGTCCCGAGCGGGTCGTGGAACGAGCGACGGACCAGCGACTGCGCGGCGAGATGAAAGACCACGTCGGGCCGCTGCTGGGCGATGGTCGCGCTCAGCCGCTCGAAGTCGCGGATGTCGCCCGTCACGGACTCGATGCCGGACGCCACCTCGGCCAGCTCGTAAAGGGACGGCTCGGTCGGCACGCTACGGGAGAAGCCGATGACGTTGGCCCCGAGCGTCTCGAGCCACAGGCTCAACCAACTGCCCTTGAAGCCGGTCTGTCCAGTGACGAGCACCTTCCGGCCTGACCAGAACGAGCAATCTAGGTCCATAGCTTCCACGGTGGCGAGCCCGCCTGCCACAGCTCCTCGAGGTGGATGCGGTCGCGCAGTGTATCCATGGCGTACCAGAAGCCCTCGTGGCGGTAGGCGGCGAGCTGCCCGTCCGCGGCCAAGCCCTCGAGCGGTTCGTGCTCCCAGACCGTCTCGTCGCCTTCGAGGCGGTCAAGCACCTCGGGCTCGAGGGCGAAGAAGCCGCCGTTGATCCAGCCTCCGTCGCCCGTCGGCTTCTCCTGGAAGCCGTGCACGCGCTCCTCGGACATGTCGAGGGCGCCGAAGCGGCCCGGAGGCTGCACCGCGGTGATCGTGGCCAGGGCTCCCTGCTCGCGGTGAAAACGCAGCAGGGCGGGCAGATCGAGGTCAGCCAGACCGTCTCCGTAGGTGAAGTAGAAGGTCTCGCCTTCGTCGAGGTAGCGGCGGACGCGCTTCAAGCGCCCTCCGGTCATGGTGAACTCGCCCGTGTCGACCAGGGTCACCCGCCACGGCTCGGACGTGGACTCGTGGATCTCCATGGCGTTGTTGGCGATATCGAATGTCACGTCGCTCGTGTGGAGGTAGTAATTAGCGAAGTACTCCTTGATGACGTACCCCCGGTAACCGAGGCAGACGATGAACTCCGTGACCCCCCAGGCGGAGTAGAGCTTCATGATGTGCCACAGGATCGGCTTGCCGCCGATCTCGACCATCGGCTTGGGTCGGACCGAGGTCTCCTCGGAGATCCGGGTGCCCATCCCGCCCGCGAGGATGACGAGCTTCACGACGATCCTCCCGCCGCAGGCGTCCGGGACGGGCGAGGGCACGAGCGCACGGTGGGCGGCGGTGAGGAGACGGCGGGGCCGGACACGGCCGGCGGACCGTACATCACCCCGGAGCAGCGCCCCGGCGCCCGGGCGGTTGGGGGCGAGCTCCTAGCACCGCGGCCGCAGCCCGTCCCGCACCCCCCGTAACACGACCCCCACGCTCTCCCGCCGCATCCGCTGGTGGCGCAGGTAGAGCCAGGTCGTGAACGAGACCCCCCAGAGCACCGAGAGCTTCTCGGCAGAGTTCCACGCGGGGCTGCGCAGCATCCACAGCGAGTTGCGTACGTGGAAGTAGAAGCGCCCGCCGCTCTCGGTGATGGCGGTGTGCGCCTCGCGCGTCTCGTGGACGACGACGGAGTCGGGGACGAAGTAGCCCGGGGCGTGACGGGTCACCCGGGCCGTGTACTCGATGTCGTCGCTCCAGATGAAGTACTCGCGGCAGGGCAGTCCGAAGCGGTCGACGGCGTCGCGGTGGACCAGGAGGGAGACGAAGGTCGCCGTGCGGAAGGGGATGACGCCGTGCTCGGCCGCGTCGATCACGGCGGCGAGGTCGCGCTTGAACGCCGGGAAGTTCATCGGGTGCAGGCGCCCGTCGACCCACTCCGCGCGGCTCGAGAGCAGGAGCGGGCGGGGGAGATCCCCGCGCCCCCGGCCGTCGTGGCCCTCGTCCACCGCCAGCAGGGCGGCGAGGGCGTCGGGCCGGGCGATCGTGTCGTCGTCGAGGAGCCAGACCCACTCCGCCCCGCCGGCGTGGGCGGCGGCCAGCCCGGCGTGGAACCCCCCGGCCCCGCCGGCGTTCTCCTCCAGCGCGAGCAGGTCGACGTCGGGCCGCTCGGTGGCCACCCACTCCGGCGTTCCGTCCGTGGAGGCGTTGTCGACGACGAGGATGCGGTCGAGCGCCCGGGTCTGGGCGGCGAGCGCGTCCAGGCACTTCTCCAGCAGCGCGCGGCGGTTGAACGTGACGACGACCGCCCAGAGCCGCGCCTCGGCCGGGACGGGAAGCGCGGGCACCCGACCACCCTAGTCTGGCCTCCGGTGTCCGACTCCTTCCACACCCTCGTCGTCGGCGCCGGCTTCGCCGGGGCGGTCATGGCCGAGCGGCTGGCCTCCCAGCTCGGCCAGCGGGTGCTCGTGGTCGACCGCCGGGAGCACATCGGCGGCAACGCCTTCGACTACCCCGACGCGCACGGCGTGCTCGTGCACCGCTACGGGCCCCACCTGTTCCACACGAACTCCACCAAGGTCGTCGAGTACCTCTCGCAGTTCACGGACTGGCACCCCTACGAGCACCGGGTGGTGGCCAAGGTGGAGGACGACCTGCTGCCCATCCCCATCAACCGCACGACGGTCAACCGCCTCTACGGCCTCGATCTCCAGACGGACGAGCAGGTGGAGGCCTTCTACGCCGAGCGCGCCGAGGACATCTCCTACGTGCGCAACTCCGAGGACGCCGTCGTCTCCAAGGTGGGGCGCGACCTCTACGAGAAGTTCTTCCGGGGCTACACCCGCAAGCAGTGGGAGCGCGATCCCTCCGAGCTGCACGCGTCGGTCTGCGCCCGCGTCCCCACCCGGACCAACGCGGACGACCGCTACTTCGGCGATGCCCACCAGGCGCTGCCCGCCGCGGGCTACACGGCGATGTTCGCGCGGATCCTCGACCACCCGAACATCGAGGTCCGGGTCGGCACCGAGTGGGAGGACGTCCGCGACGAGGTCGAGTACGAGCACCTCGTCTACACGGGTCCGGTCGACGGCTTCTTCGGCTACCGCTTCGGGGCGCTGCCCTACCGCTCGCTCGAGTTCGAGCTGCGCACGGAGCCCACGCCCGACGGCGGCTACGTCCAGCCGACGGGCACGGTGAACTACCCCGGGCTCGAGGTCCCGTGGACGCGGATCACCGAGTACCGGCAGTTCTTCGACCAGCGCGGCCTGCCGGCGAGCACGCTGCACGTGGAGTACCCGCGGTCCGAAGGCGATCCGTACTACCCCATCCCCAACGACGAGACGCGCGCGCTCTACAAGCGCTACGAGGCGCTGGCGGCCGACCGCTCCGACGTCACCTTCGTCGGGCGCCTGGCCCGCTACCAGTACCTCAACATGGACCAGGTGACCGCCCAGGCCCTGTCCACCTTCGAGAAGCTGGCCGTGTCGGGGCGCCCGGGCGTGGCGGGGGGCCGGCGCTGAGCGGCTCGGGACCGCGCGTCTGCGCGGCGGTCGTCACCTTTGACCGCAAGGCGCTGCTCCTCGAGTGCCTGACCGCGCTGCTGGCCCAGAACCCGGCCGTCGAGCGGGTCATCGTCGTCGACAACGCCTCCACCGACGGCACGGGGGAGCTGCTGCGCGAGCGGGGCCTGCTCGCCGACCCGCGGATCGCCTACGAGCGTACGGAGCGCAACCTCGGCGGCGCGGGCGGCTTTGCCCGCGCGATCGCCCGCGCGCGCGAGGGCGGATGGGACTGGGTGTGGATCATGGACGACGACGCCGAGCCGGCCCCCGGCGCCCTGGCGACGCTGCTGTCCTCGCGCTGGGCGGGCGACCCCGGGACGGCGGTGCTGGCCCAGCGCATCGTCAACCCCGACGGGTCGCTGCAGCTCGGCGCCCGCGGGCACTTCCGCGGGCGGGCGATCGCGCTCTCGGTCGAGGACCACGTGGACGGCGCCGAGCTCGACTTCGCGACGTTCGTGGGGATCCTGGTCCGCGGCGACGCCGTCCGCGCGACCGCTCCCCCCAAGGCCGAGATGTTCATCTGGGGCGACGACTACGAGTGGTGCCTGCGTGTGCGCCGCCAGGGCGCCCTGCGGCTCGTCCCCGCCTCGGCGATCGTCCACAAGGACGTCGGCCACGGGTTCGAGACCCGGCGCGGGCGGCTCGTCAACCGGGCGCTGGGGTGGAGCTACGGCGCCACGCCGTACGCAGGCTTCTGGCGCAACATCTGCGGCGCGCGCAACTGGGTGTGGATCAAGAAGACCCACATGGGCGAGTCCCCGCTGGGGGCCGCGGCCACCGTCGGCCAGCTCGTCGCCAAGGCGCTGCTCTACGACGAGCGGCCGTTCGCGCGGATCCCGTGGCTGGTGCGTGCGGGGGTCGACGGGCGGCGGGGCGTGTTTCGCAACGTCACGCCGGAGCAGTGGGCGGCGCGGCTTCGCGCCCGCGAGGGCAGCGCGAGGTGACGGCGAGCGTCTGCGCCGCGCTGGTCACCTACAACCGCAAGGCGCTGCTCGTCGAGGCGATCGAGGCCGTGCTGGCCCAGACGCACCCGGTGGCGCGCCTGTTCGTGATCGACAACGCCTCGACCGACGGGACGCCCGAGGAGCTGCGCGCGCGCGGGCTGCTCGACCGCCCGGACGTCGTGCACGTGCGGATGGCCGAGAACGCGGGAGGCGCGGGAGGGTTCGCGCGCGCCGTGGAGGTCGCGCGCGACGCCGGCGCCGACTGGATCTGGCTGCTCGACGACGACGCGGAGCCGTGCCCAGACGCGCTGGAGCGCGCGCTCTCCGCGCCGCCGGCGGCCGATCCCGGCACCGTCGCCCTGGCGGGCAAGGTCGTCTACCCGGGCGGGGGGATCGACGCCAACCAGCGCGGGCACTTCCGCCGGCGGCTGCTGGCGCTGCCGGCCGCGGAGTACCGCCCCGGCCACTACCCCGAGCTCGGGTTCCTCTCGTTCGTGGGCTCGCTGGTGCGGACCGACGTGGTGCGGCGCCTGGACCCGCCGCGGGCGGACTTCTTCGTGTGGGGCGACGACGTCGAGTACTCCTTCCGCCTGCGCCGCCACGGGGCGATCCGGCTCGTTCCCGAGAGCGTGGTCATCCACAAGCGCGTCACGCATTCCTACGAGAACGCGCGCTCGCGCTTCTGGAACCGCATCCTGCCGCTGCAGATGTGGCCCACGCCCCTCGAGCGCTTCTGGCAGAACCTCTGCGGCCTGCGCAACTACCTCTGGACCAAACGCGAGTACGAGGGCCAGGGCGCGCTGTCGGCCGCCGGCACGACGCTGCAGTTCGTGGTCAAGCACCTGCTCTACGACGAGCAGCCGCTGCGGCGGATCCGGTGGATCGTCCGCTTCGCCCGCGATGGTCGTCGCGGTCGCTTCGCGAACATCCCGCCCGCGCGCTGGGCGGAGATGGTGCGGCGCGGGGAGGTGTGACGCCGCGCTGCGCGATCGCGGCCGCCCGCTGGACGGCTATCTAGAGTGGCCGCCCGTGCGATTCGTCGACCGCCGCGCCGTACGGGTCGCGAAGAGGGTGGATCCCGCCCTCCTCGTCATCACCGTCGCGGGCTTCGCGGTCGTCCTCTTCTACGTGTCACGGGTGACCGAGTGGCTGGTCATGACCGACGAGCTGCAGTACACGAAGCTCGGGTTGTCGATCGCGCGGACCGGTTCGCTCGTTCCGCACCTGCGCGGCGAGTACTTCCCGTCCTTCGCACAGCTCTACCCGCTGCTGCTGTCCCCGCCCCTCGGACTCCTCGACATGCCGGCGGCGTTCCGCGTGGCGCACGGCCTCAACGCGCTGCTCATGGTGAGCACGGCGGTTCCGGCGTACCTGCTGGTGCGCGGCATCTCGTCCTCACGGCTCGCCGCCAACGTCGCCGCGGCCCTGACGGTCGCGGTCCCGTGGATGGCGATGTCGGCCGCCCTGCTGACCGAGGTGGTCGCCTACCCGGCCTTCGCGTGGGCGGTCCTCGCGATCCAGCGCGCGACGGCCGCGCCGAGCGACCGCCGCGACGCGCTGGCCCTCGTCGCGCTCGTCGTCGCCTTCGCCGCCCGTCCCCAGTTCGTGATCCTGGTGCTGCTGTTCCCGGCCGTGGTGATCGTCCACGAGGTGGGGTACGCGATCACCCGCCCCGGGGACCGGTCGCGGACCGGTGCCCTGGCCCGCGCCGCCCGCGATGTGCTCGTCGCCCACCGCGTCCTCGTGGTGGCCGCCGTCCTCGCTGTCCTGGTCGGCGCGGTGCTCGCCCTGCGCGGCTCGCTCGGACTGGTCCTGGGCACCTACGCCGCGACCGTGAGCGGGACCCTGCTGCCACCGAATGCGGTCCGGGCGGCCATCACGCACCTCGACTACGTCGCCGTGGGGATCGGCGTCCTCCCGCTCGGCGTGTCCCTCGGGTGGTGCGTCTCGGTGTTCTTCCGCCCGGTCGGCAAGGCCGCCCACGCGCTTGCCGTCGTGACGCTGGTGACCATCCCGGCGGTCTGCCTGGAGGTCGCCTCCTACGACCTGCGCTTCGTCAACGGCCTGACGCAGACCCGCTATCTCTTCTACGTGATCCCGCTGTTCTTCGCGGGCACGGTGCTGGCGCTCACCGACGCGCGACGGCGGTGGCTGGCGGTCGCCGTCGGTGGCGTGGCGGGTGCCCTGCTCGTCGGGCTCACCCAGTACGTCCCGGCTCCGGGCCCCTACTTCAGCGCGCCGGAGACGATCTTCCACGTCGTGCTCTCGGGCCGGGCCCAGCAGCTCGGGAGCATCGTGGGCATCAGCGATCTCTCGGCCGCCGAGGCCGTCCGGGCCGCGGGCCTGGTCGGAGCGGCGCTCGTCGCCGGAGTCCTGGCGCTCGCCCCCCGCCGAGCGGGGCTGATCGTCGTGGCCGTCGTCCTCCTCGTGGTTGCGATACCCCAGAGCCTCTACGTGCTGCACCGCATGGTCCAGGGGCCGAACCAGGCCCGCCCCGTGAGCGGGACATCAGACCGTGGTCGCGACTGGATCGACGCGGTCCCCGGCGACTTCCGGGTGGCGCTCGTCCCCTCGCCGGTGAACGCCGCGCCGGTGGGGCTCGACCAGGCCGGGTACTTCGGGCAGACCCTCTGGTGGGAGACGGAGTTCTGGAACAAGTCGGTCGACCGCTCGATCTCCGTCGACCGGACGGACACCTACACGCCCTTCCCCGCCGAGCCACTCACCGAGGACTGGGCGACCGGGATCCTGCGCGGAGGCGCGGTGCGCGAGCGCGTCGTCGTCACCACCTCGGACGTCCGCTTCCAGCTCCGGGCGCGCAAGGTGCTCGCGGTCCACGGCACCCAGGCGCTGCTCGACGTGCCCCGGCCCTACCGGGTCTCGTGGGCGAGCCGCGGATTGGCGCCGGACGGGAATCCACTGCTGCCCGAGCCGGTCGTGATCAGGCTCTACCCCACCGGCGCTTCTGCCGAGCGGGTGCGGGTCAGCGTGGGGCTCGGACCGGTGCCCAGCCCGCCCGGGCCGCGACGATTCGTCCTCGCGGCGCCCTCCTCGCGAACCGCGGGGACGGTGGGGGTCGTCCACGGGCTTTCGGCCTCCGTCACCGCGTGTCGGCCGGCGCGCGGGCATCAGGATGTCCGGCTGCGCTTCCCGGGCATCCGTCCCGGCGGCCCGCCGCTCGGCGTGCATGTGGGTCCGATCGCGGTCACGCGCCTGGGCCGCGGCTGCTCCTGACGCACACGTTCACGCGCCGGCCTCGATCCAGTCCACCCGCCGGCCGCACATCGCGCGCTCCCGGCCGCTCGTCAGTCGCACGAGCCGGGTGGGGGCATCGAGCGGCTGGAAGGCGAGCGCCCCGGTGATGTTGGCGCGCCGGCTGCCCGGGTACCAACTCCGCCGGCCGAGTCCGATGACGTGGCCGTCGACGGGGCCGGCCGGGAGGTCGACGCGCCCGACCGGCTGCCAGGCGTCGTAGAGGCTGAGCTCGTCGGAGGTCGCTCCCGTGGTGCGGCCGTCGACGACGACGCTGTCTCCCACCCCGTAGCTGCCCCGGAGGAAGAGCGCATAGCGCCCGGCGCTCACCCGCGGCCCGAACACGGCCGAGCCACCGAGCTGGACCAGGAGGTTCGCGGTCGGTCCCGGCGCGATGGTGCGGAACTTGGTCCACAAGGCCGGCACGACGACGGTCAGCCCGGGCGGGGGCACCGCGACGGTCATGGTCCGACGGTGCTGGCGCACGGAGTGCAGAAACGCGCGAACGGCCGGCTGCCGGCAGTCCAGGCGCGCCGATCCGCTCACGCTCCTGCTGCCCAGTCCCACGTGATCGCGCGGGGCAGGCCCCGTCCGGCGCCACACCCGGTAATGGACGGTCTCGTAGATCACCCGGAAGTTGGCCGGTGGCCGGCTCCCGCCCGGCCGGCGGCGCTCGAGCAGCAGGGGGAAGCGCTCGACGAAGCGGAGCATGTAGTCGTCGAAGTCGGGGGTGTGGCCCGTCACGAGCCGCGGGTTGTACGTCGCGGTCTCCACGAGGCCGCGCTCAGGGGTCCAGGACCCCCACGAGTCGAAGGGCCGCACGTGGCGCAGCAGGTACTTGTCGAAGTCGTCGCGCTCGTTGACGAGGATGGGGCCCCGGCCGGCGAAGCGGTGGTCGATCGTCGCGAGCTCCTCGAACCGCTGGCCGGGACTGTTCGACACCCCCCGGTAGACCCAGAAGTCGGACCACAGCGCCCCCCCGACGAGCAGCGCTCCCGCGGCGAGGGCCAGGCCCTGGTTGCGGATGGAGGTGCGGAACACGGCCGCCACGCCGACCGCGGTGGCCATGGCCAGCGCCGGGCCGAGTGCCATGTAGGCCTTGGCGTCGTAGTAGATGGCGTAGCGGGGCGTGACGATGATCACCCCGAAGACCCCGGCGAGGACGGCGAGGGGAACGCCGAAGCGCCGGCGCACCAGCGCGTGGATGACCCCGGCCGCGGCCAGCACGGCGGACAGCACGATCAGCGCATAGGTGACGGTCCGGTCGAGCGGCTGCGGGTAGCGGTAGTCGCTGCCGAACCAGACGTTGAACGCCTCCTTGACCGGGACGGGCCCGAGAAGGTTGCCGACCTGGTTCTGATCGACGAGCCCGCGGGTGCTCGTGCGGACGAACTGGGCCGAGACGGTGAGGTCGGGGAGGGCGAGCAGGACGCCCACGACGGCCGCGGAGACGATGCCGAGCAGGACGGCGCGGCGGCTCTCCGCGGCGCCGGGCCTCCAGAGCAGGGCGGCGGCGGCGATCAGCCCGGTGGGCCCGAGCCACGCGAGCGACCCCAGGCCGAGGTTGGCCAGCGCGGCCCCGAGGCCGACCCCGACGGGGATGCCCCTCCGCCACGTGAGGCCGTCGCGCGCGCCGCGGACGAAGAGCGCGACCGACGCGTAGACCGTGAAGGCGATCAGCACCTCCTTGGCGCCCCCCTGCGCGAGGTAGGAGAAGGGCAGGTAGCCGGACGCCGCGACGACGCCGCCGACCGCGGCCAGGGGCACCGCCATGTAGGGACGGAGCAGGTCGAAGGCCACGAGCGAGGTCATGGCCGCGGCGAGGGCGGTGAGCGGCACCCAGAGGTGGAGCACGTCCACGCCGCTGAGCACGCGCCCGAGCAGGAACGGCGACTCGCTGCCGAGCGGATAGCCACCCGCCGTGAGCGTCCCGACCCAGTCGAACGAGGATAGGCCGACCGGGATCAGCGCGGTCCCATGCCGGCGCAGGAGCTCGATGGCCGACAGGTGCACCGCCGTGTCGTTGTTGAGCGTGTAGCCGAGAACGCCGGAGCGGCCGGTGCCGACGAGCGGCGCCATCGCGAGGGCGTAGGTCAGCCCCGCGCCGGCAGCCGCGTAACGGGTGGTCCGGGGGTACGCGACGCGCGTCGCCTCCGCCCCGGACCGGCGGCGGCGACGCAGGAGCCACGCGATCGCGCCGGCGATCGCCAGGGCGAGCACCAGGAGGACGGACACGGTCCCCGTGATCTGGACCTCGACGCCGAACGTGACCAGCGCGATGAGGGCCGCGAATCCCGCCGGGAGCGTGAGCGCGCCGAGGCGCTGGCCGGCGACGACCGCCACGCCGCCCCCGAGGCCGGCGGCGACGGCGGCGACAAGTGCGGGCACCAGGACCCAGGCAGCCAAGAGCGTCGTCGGCGATCGAAGGTCCATGCCCAAGCGAGGAGGCGCGCCGGCGCGGGGACGCGCGCCGCAGTAGCCGCTTCTACGGTATCCGCATCCGCGTCTGGTTCCCCCGGGCCGGAGCGGCGCGGCGTCGCCGCCGCTCACCAGGCGCGTCCGGAACGCGGGGGTCCCCTACTACGGTTGACCGCGTGGAGCCGATGCGCGACCTGATCCGCCGCGCGCGGCTGACCGTGCGCTATCACGGGGGCCGCGAGCTCGGGCGCAGGATCCTCGCGCTGGCCCTGCTCTGGGAGCCGTTGAGGCTGCGCCTCCTGCCCAGGGCATCGCTGCGAGGCCACGACGACGCCGCTCAGCGCTGGTACCTCGCGCACGGACGTCCCGTGGCCGTCGTGATCCCGGCCTACGGCCCGGCGGCGCCGACCCTCCGGACGGTGGACCTCGTGCGCCGGACGACCGACCCCGCCCGCACCCGGGTCGTCGTAGCCGACGACGCCAGCGTGTGGCGCGAGCACATCGCGCTCTGCGTCGGCGCACGCGCGAAGCTGCTCCTGGGCCGGAGCAACCTCGGCTTCGCCGGCAACGCCAACCGGGGCCTGCGCGCCGTGCCCGCAGGTCACGACGTCGTCCTGCTCAACAACGACGTCGACCCGCATCCGGGCTGGCTGGAGCGCCTGCAGTACGCGGCCTACCGCCGTCCGGAGGTCGGGATCCTCGCCCCCAAGCTCCTGTATCCCGATACCACGATCCAGTCGGCGGGCTCGCACCGCTACCTGGGCGCCCCCGAGTGGTTCGACCACCGCTTCCGGTTCTTCCCGCCGGACCACGGGCCGGCGAACGTCCCCGTGCCGCTCGTCGGCGCCACCGGAGCGTGCCTGTACGTCAAGCGCGCCGCGTTCGACGACGTCGGCCTGCTCGACGAGAGCTATCCGATGGCGTTCGAGGACGCGGACTGGTGCCTGCGGGCCTGGCAGGCGGGCTGGGAGGTGCGCTACGAGCCCAACGCCGAGCTGACCCATCACGAGTCCGTCACCAGGGGCAGGGCGCAGGGCGAGCGCGAGCTGCGGTCCGCCCGGCGGTTCTGGGAGAAGTGGGGCGACTTCTTCGACGCCCGCGACGTCCGTACCGAGGATGGCGCCCTGCGCATCGTCTACGTCACGGAGGACACCGGCATCGGGGGTGGGCACCGCGTGATCTTCGAGCACGCGAACGGGCTCGCCAAGCGCGGTCACTGCGTGGAGATCTGGAGCCTCGGACCGCAGCCGACCTGGTTTCCGCTCGAGGTCCCCGTGCGTCGCTTCGCCACCTACGCGGAGCTCACCGCGGCACTCGCACCGCTCGCGGCGATCAAGGTGGCGACCTGGTGGGTCACCGCCCGTGTCGCCTGGCGCGCCTCGGTGCTCCGCGGCATCCCCGCCTATTTCGTGCAGGACATCGAGACCTCCTACTACGAGGAGGAAGACCTCATGCGCGCGCACGTGCTGGCCTGGTACCGGCAGGAGTTCCGCTACCTGACGACGTCGGGGTGGAACGCGGCGCGGCTGGAGGAACTGGGCGTGTTTCCCACTGTCGTCCCGCCCGGCATCGACCTCGACCTCTACCACCCGACCGGCGAGCCGCGCCGTGAGGACGTCGTGCTCTCGGTCGGCCGCGCCCACTCCATCAAGAACTTCGCGTTGACGCGCGCGGCCTGGCAGTCTCTCGCCGAGCCGCGACCGCAGCTCTGGCTCTTCGGCCTGGAGCCGCACACGGCGCCTCCCGGAGTCCGGTACGTCGAGGCGCCCTCGGACGAGGAGGTCAACTCGCTGTTCAACCAGGCGACCGTCTTCGTCCAGACCTCCCGGCACGAGGGCTTCTCGCTGCCGATGCTGGAGGCCATGGCGGCAGGGACTCCGGTGGTGTGCACAGACGCCCACGGCAACCTCGACTTCTGCTCGAACGAGGAGAACTGCCTGCTCGTGGAGGATCACCCGGAGGCGGTGGCGGAGGCCATCCGGCGGCTTCTGGACGACCCCGCGCTCCGCGAGCGGCTCTCGGCGGCCGGGCGCGAAACGGCGGCCCGCTACCGGTGGGAGGAGCGGATCGACGCGCTGGAGGCGTTCTACCAGAGCCTCGAGCAACCGCTCGCGCCGGGCGTGCTGGAACGCGACCGCCCCACGGTGCACTCCTAGACTCGGCGCGCGGATGCCGGAGAGCGACGAGACCGGCGACCTCCACGGCTGGCGCGCGCGCGCCCTGGCCGCGGAGGCCTGGCGCGACGAGGTCTGGGCGCCGCTGCAGCGACGCGTCGCGGAGGCCGAGCGGCTGGAGGCGCGGGCGCGACGCGCCGACGAGCTGGAGGACTCGGCGCTGTTCCGCGTCACGGGGACGCTGCATGACCTGCGCTGGGCGGTGCGGCGGCGCCTGCGCGCGCGCTGATGACCGGCGTCGTCAGCGTCGCGATCCCCGTCCTGAACGGGGAGCGTTACCTCGACGAGGTCCTCGCGGCGGTGAGCGCCCAGGAGGTGGATCGCGAGCTCGAGATCGTGGTCGTCGACTCCGGCTCCACCGACCGCTCCCGGGAGATCGCCCGGGCACACGGCGCGGTCGTGCACGAGTTCCCCCGCGCGAGCTTCTCGCACGGCGGCACGCGGAACCTGCTCATGGAGCTCGCGCGCGGCGACCATGTCGCGTTCATCACCCAGGACGCCACCCCGGCCCATCCGCGCTGGCTGGCGCTGCTGCTGGAGGGCTTCGAACAAGCCGAGGACGTGGCGCTGAGCTTCGGGCCGCACTGGCCGCGGCCGGACGCCTCCCACATGATCAAGGCCGAGATGCGCCGCCACTTCCGCGCCTGGGAGGAGGGTGGCCCCGACGCGTTCCACGTCCAGCGCCTGGAGCGCACCCCGGAGGGACTCGCCGCCTACGCGGCCGCGGGCTGGCGCCTGCAGTTCTTCTCCGACACGAACGGGTGCGTGGCGCGCTGGGCGTGGGAGCGCATCCCCTACCGGCCCGTGCCCTACGCCGAGGACCAGCTGCTCGGACGCGAGATGATCGAGGCGGGTTGGGCGAAGGCCTACCACCCGCGCGCGGCGGTCCTGCACTCCCACGACTACCCGCCCGCGCAGTTCCTGCGCCGCTACTTCGACGAGTTCCGCTCCCTGCGCGAGGTGTTGGGCGTCACGATCCCGGCGTCGCCCAAGCGCAACGCCCGTCACCTCTATGGGCTCGTCAAGGCCGACCGCGCCTACCTGCGTGACGTCGAGGGGCTCTCCAGACCCGCCTCGCTCGCCCCCCTGGCGATCTCCACCCGCCACCATCTCACCCGCGTCGCCGGAGAGGTCCTGGGCACCAACGCCGACCGCCTGGCACCCGGCGTGCGCCGGCGGCTGTCGCTGGAGGGCCGGGACTCCTTCTGGCCCGTCGACGTCGAGCCCGCGGCGCTGCCGCCCGGCCCCCCCGCCGAACCCTGGAGCTGGATTCGCTCCGGCTTCCCCCTGCGACCGCTGGAGCTCGACCCCCCACGCGACCTCGCCGCCAAGCCGTCGCTCAAGGTCGCGTGGATCGTCCCCCCGTGGAAGCTCGGCTCGGGCGGGCACACGACGATCTTCCGCCTGGTGCGGATGCTCGAGGACCGCGGACACGAGTGCGTGGTCCACCTCTTCGACCCGAACGGACGGGAGCGTCGCTCCGGCCAGGAGCTGCGCGAGGAGATCATCTCCCGCTTCGTGCGCCTGGAGGCGCCCGTCCTGGTCGGCCTCGACGACTGGACGGGAGCCGACGTGGCCATCGCCACCAACTGGTGGACGGCCTACCCCCTGCAGGACCTGCCCTTCTGCGGCGAGAAGGTCTACCTCGTCCAGGACTACGAGCCGATGTTCGCCCCGCGCTCCTCGGAGTACCTCTTCGCCGAGGCGACCTACCGGATGGGCTACCGCTGCATCGCCTACACGCCCTGGATGGCGACCCTGCTGCGCGAGCGCTACGGCGTGGAGGCGGTGCCGTTCGAATGCGGGACGGATCTGGCGACGTACCGGCCGGGCCGCGAGGAGCTCCGTGACCGGGCGACCCTCGCGGTGTACGCGCGCATCGAGACCGCGCGGCGCGCGGCCGAGCTGGCGCTGGCGGCGGTGCTCGACCTGCGGGCTCGCCGGACCGAGCTGCGCGTGGTCACCTTCGGGTCCAACGTCCGCCTCCCCGAGCCGTTCCCGGCCGCCGATCTCGGCGTGGTGGCGCCCGGGGTGCTCGCCTCGCTCTACCAGCGGGCGACCGTGGGCCTCTGCTTCTCGCTGACCACCCACTCCCTCGTGGCCCAGGAGATGATGGCCAGCGGGCTCCCGGTCGTGGAGCTGGCCGGCGAGAACGTCTCCTCGGCCCTCGGGCCCTCGGGCGAGCTCGTCGTCCAATCCGAGTCCGACCCGGCCTCGGTGGCGGCGGCGATCGAGCGGCTGCTGGACGCGCCCGAGGAGCGGCGGGCGATGGCCGGCCGGGCGCGGGCGTTCGTGGAGACGCGGACCTGGGAGCGTGCGGGCGACCAGGTGGAGGGCGCACTGCGCGGATTCCTCAGAGCTCCTCGGCGATCCGCGGCGCCGCGCGGCTGAACATCCAGATGCCGAGGGCCAACGCGACGAGCACGAGGGCGGCGGGGACGGCCAGGTGCGCCCAGCCGCCGGCGGCGGCGAGCGCGGATGGCGCACGGGGGTCGATGAGCGCGTGGCGGGCCTGCTCGATGACCACCGCGATCGGGTTGAGCATCACGGCCTCCTCCAGCTGGCGCCCCGGCAACACCTCGATCGCATAGATCACCGGCGTCCCGTACCACAACGCCTGGAGCGTGACCTCCCAGATGGGGCGCATGTCGCGGAAGCGCACGTAGAGCACCGACAGCACCATCGCCACGCCGCACGCGAACACCGCCAGGATCGCGATCAGCACCGGGAACTCCAGCCACGTCCAGCGTGGAGAGACGCCGGCCGCCAGCGCGAAGATGAAGACCGCGACGAAGTTGACCGAGAAGTTCAGCAGCGCTGTCAGCACGACCGAGAGCGGGATCGCCAGGCGGGGGAAGTGGATCTTGCGCACCAGCCCCTCGCGGTCCACCACGCAGGAGATCGCCCCTGCGGTCGCCTCGGAGAAGAACAGGAACAGCACGATCGAGAGCAGCAGCACCTGCGGGTGGAAGCGCACGTCGTTGCCGACGGGAACGAACCGCGTGAAGACCACCAGCAGCACCCCGAAGAGCAGCAGCGGGCGGAAGAGCTGCCACAGGTAGCCCAGGAACGAGCCGAAGAACCTCAGCTTGAAGTCCGTGAAGGCCAGGATCCACGTCAGCGCGCCCAGCCGCCGCCAGTCCCCGCCCAGCGCGCCGGGCCCGGTGATCCGCGTGGTGCTCAGGCCCCCGCCCCCTGTGGGACGCCGGCGTCGACGCGCTCGTAGCCGACCTCGGCCGGCAGGTCGACGAGACCGCCGGAGGGGCGCACGGAGGTCACGATCACCGAGACCAGGCGCGGGCGGCGATCGAGGATCGCCGTGGCACCGTTGCGCAGCACCCACGGTGAGGCGAAGACGCGCCCGGGGGCGATGACGTTCTCGAAGCGCACGCTGAACATCGCCTCGTCGCCGGCGCGGTGGACCCCGGTATCGACCTTGCCGTCCTCGTTGGAGATGGCGAACAGAGGATGGTGCTGCTCGTCCTCGAGCAGCACCGCGACGACCGGGTCCTCGAGCGCGACGTTGGCCCGCACCCGCGCCTTGAAGGTGCACGGCTCTCCCTGGCGCAACTGCTCGGCGCGGTGGCCGCGGTCGTCCTCGAACCACGCCTCGACGATCTCCGCGGTCCCGTCGCCGTAGCGCTCCTCCTCCTCTTCTCCCTCGTCCTCGGGCACCTGGTGGTCGAAGTTGATCTCCAGGTAGCGGTTGCCGACGCGCTCGGGGCCGCCGATCGCGACCATCTCGCCGCGCTCGAGCAGCATCGCGCGGTGGCAGAAGCGCTGTACGGCGCCCATGTCGTGCGTGACGAAGACGATCGTCTTGCCCTCGTCGCGCAGCCGCTGGAAGACCTCGAAGCACTTCTGCTGGAAGGCGGCGTCGCCGACGGCGAGCACCTCGTCGATCAGCAGGACATCGGCGTCGACCTGGATCATCACCGAGAAGGCGAGGCGGACGTGCATCCCGGAGGAGTAGTTCTTGAGCTTGAGCTCGGCGAACTCCTCGAGCTCGGCGAACTTGATCACCCGGTCCGCCCGCTTGCGCGACTCGGCGCGGGAGAGGCCGAGCATCGTCGCGTTGAGGATGATGTTCTCGCGGGCGGCGAGGTCCGGGTTGAAGCCGACGCCGAGCTCGATGAACGTCGACACGCGCCCGTCGATGTACACGGCGCCCGCGTCGAGCCGATAGATCCCGGCCAGGCACTTGAGCAGCGTGCTCTTGCCCGAGCCGTTGCGCCCGACGATCCCGAAGAACTCACCGGGCTGGACGGAGAAGGAGATCTCCTTGAGCGCCTCCAGGGTGCGGTGCTCGATCCGGTGGAGAGGGTGGAGGATCCGCTCCTTGAGCGTGTGGCGCTGCTCGCGCGGAATGCGGTAGGTCTTCGCGGCGCCGTCGACGACGACCGCCGGCGCGCGATCGTGCTGCACGGCCACGGCACGAGGGTATAAGGGGCTGTCATCCTGTCCTGAGCGATGCGTGCCCGCCTGACGCTGACGCCCGCCGCCTACTCCCGTCTCGCCATCGTCGCGCTGGGCGCGCTGACGGTCATCGTGCTCACGGGGGCGGGCGTCCGCCTGACGGGCTCCGGCCTGGGCTGCCCGGACTGGCCCAAGTGCTTCGGGCGGGTCATCCCGCCGCTGACCGTCCACTCGGCGATCGAGTTCGGCAACCGGGTCATCACGGGGGCGGTCGGGCTCCCCGTCATCGCCGCCGCCGTGCTCGCCTTCTTCCGCCGGCCGTTTCGCTGGCATCTGGCGCTGTTCGGGGCGCTCCTGCCCCTCGGGGTCGTCGCGCAGGCCGTGCTCGGCGGGCTCGTCGTGCGCGACCACCTCGCCCCGGGGCTCGTGATGGGTCACTTCCTCCTCTCGATGATCCTGCTCGATGCGGCATTCGCGCTCTGGTGGTGCTCGCGCCATGAGCCGGGAGAGCGTGCCCGTTCGCGCGATCCCGTGAGCGTGTGGGCCGTCCGTGGGCTCGTGCCGCTCGGGCAGTTCACGGTGCTCGCGGGGACGTTCGCCACCCACGCCGGCCCTCATCGTGGCGAGTACAAGGGCCAGATCGTCGGTCGCTTCGACTTCCGGGGCGCCGACACGCTGTCCTGGCTCGTCAATCGGCACGGGGTGGTCGCGGCGCTCTACGGGCTCGGGGCGGTGGCGGTCTGGTTCCTGCTGCGGCGCGCGGGCGCCGACGGCCGCGCCCGCCGGCCGGTGACCCTCTTGTGCGGGCTGCTCGCGGCGCAGGGCGCGCTCGGGATCCTCCAGTACCGCCTGCACCTGCCGGCCGAGCTCGTGTGGCTCCATGTGCTCCTCGCGGTCATGACGTGGCTGACCACGCTCTGGGGCGTGGCCGCCGCGGGACGGCTCGCGCCGAGCGCCGCCCGGGTGCGCTCGGCTTCCGCCGTCGCCGCGTAGAGGGGGCCCGTGCCCCGGGCCCTCGCGCTCGCCGGGGCCGTGCTGCTCCTGGCGCCCGCGCCCGCCGCCGCCGCGCCGCGCCACGCGGTCATCGCCTTTCTGCCCGGCAGCCAGGATGGGGTCCTGCGCGCCCTGGACGCCCGGCCGTCCCTGGGGCTCGGTCTCGCCGGCGCCACCCAGGGGCGCTACTCGCCCGGGCAGGCGCTCCTCGACCTGACAAGCGGGAGCCGGACGGCGCCGGCCGCGTACTCGCCCGAAGCGGTGCCGCGGCTGGGAGCGGCCCCGGATGGCCGTCTGCGGGGCTGGGGGAGGGTGGTGCGGAGGGCGGCGAGCGGGCACGCGGGAATCCACCCGGGGCTGCTCGCCGGGGCGTTCCCCGGTGGCGCCGCCTACGCGGCGGTGACGCCGGGCCGGGACGTGATCGCCGCAGCGGGCACACGGGGACGGGTCGGCGCAGTCTCCACGGGGAGCGCCGCCTCGCTGCCCGCCCGGGTCCGTGCGCTCGGGCACCGCTTCGGGCTCGTCGTCGTCGACCTGCCGCCGCTTCCGCGCGGCGCGGCGGCCCTCGACGCGCTCCTGCGCGCACGCCCAGGGCTCCTCGTCGTCCTGCGCGCGCCGCCCGGGGCCGGCGGCCCGCAGCTCCTGCCGATCGGGGTCGCGCGCGGCGCCCGGGGACAGCTCACCTCTGCGACGACGCGGCGCACAGGCGTGGTCGCGCTCATCGACGTCGCGCCCACCGTCCTGCGCGCCCTGGACCGCCCGGTCCCGGACGCGGTCCGCGGCGCGGCCATCGCGACCGACGGCCCGCGTGACGCGGCGGCGCTCCGCACCCTCGCCGCGCGGTTGGGCGTCCTGCGCGAGCGGCGCACCGCCGGTCTCCTCGCCTACGCGCTCGCCTGGCTCGTGCTCGTCGCCGTGGCCACGCTCGCGGGTCGGAGGGCCCGCCGGGCGGCCGTGCGCGCGGGCGTCCTCGGCCTGCTGTCGTGGCCCACGGTCGCGCTCGTGCTCGGCCCGCTGCATCCGGCGCTGGGCCTGGAGATCGCGCTCGTGGTCGTGGCGCCCCTCGCCCTCGGGGCGCTCACCGACCGCGCCGTGCCGTGGCCGCGGGCGGCCGCGCTTCCGGCCGGGGTGGGCCTGCTCCTCCATACCCTCGATCTCGTCGGGGGCTCGGATTGGACCGGCCTCTCGCTGCTCGGCCCGAACCCCGCCATCGGCGCGCGCTTCTACGGCGTGGGCAACGAGCTCGAGATCCTGCTCGTCGCGATGCTCCTCATCGGGCTCGCGGCCGGGCTCCCCGCCGCCGCCCCCGCGCGCCGGGCGGCGGCGGCGTTCGCCCTGGGCGGGGTGGCGCTCGGCGTGGTCCTCGCCGCGGGGCGACTCGGCGCCGACGTCGGTGGCGTCGTCACCGCGGGGGTGGGCGCGACGGTCGCCGTCCTCGCGCTCCGCCCTGGCGGTGTGACCCGCCGGCGGGCGGCGGGGGTGCTGCTCGTCCCCGTGCTCGGGCTGGCCGCACTCGCCCTCCTCGACACCGCCACCGGCGGCGAGGACCACTTCTCGCGCACCGTGCTCCAGGGCGGCGGGGGGGATCTCGCCGACGCGGTGCGCCGCCGCACCGGGCTCGCCGTCGACACGCTCGCCGGCGGCGTGATGCCGGTCCTCGTCGTCCTCGCCCTGCTCGCGCTCGCGCTCGCCGCGCGCTACCGCCGGCGCCTGCTCGCGCCGCTCCCGGACGCGTGGCGCGCGGGGCTGCTCGGGCTCCTCGCCGCGTCCGTCGCGGGGACCCTCGCCAACGACTCCGGGCCGTTGTTCCTGGTCATGGGCGTCGGCGCGCTGGCGGCCGCGCTCGCGTACCTGCGCTCGCCGCCACCCGCCCGCGCTCCGGGTGCGCCTCCCCCCGCCCCGGGCGGCGGCCGACCGCAGGCCGCCCGACCGCTCGCGGCGGAGTGACGGTGGGCGGCGCCAGCCGCGCCCAGGCCAGGCGGGCGCCGAGGGCGGCCACCAGCGCCGCCACGCCGCCGAGCGCAAGCCCGGCGCGCGGCCCCGCCGCCCCCGCGAGCCAGCCCGCGATGGGCGCGCCGATGGGCGTCGAGCCGAGGAAGACGACGGAGTAGAGGGCGAGGACCCGGCCGCGCATCGCCGGCTCCACCGCGAGCTGGAGCGCCGAGTTCACCCCGGCGGCGAACGTCACGCTCGCGGCGCCGAGCGGCAGCAGCACGAGGAGCTGGAGGGGCAGGACCGGCGCCGCGGCGGCCAGGAGGGTGAGCGCCCCGAACAGCGCCGAGGCGCGCACGAGCAGGGCGCCGTCGGCACGACCGCGCGCCCCGGCGGCCAGCGCGCCCGCCACGGAGCCCACCGCCATCGTCGTCGTCAGCAGCGCGTAGGTCGCCGCCGTGCCGTGCCACGTGAAGGTCGCCAGCAGCGGCAGGAGCACCTGGAAGTTGAACGAGAACGTCCCCACGAGGGCCATGCTCGCGATCGCGATCAGCAGCGCGGGGGTCCGGCGCACGTAGGCGACCGCCTCCCGGATCTGCCCCGGCTCGCGGGCCACGGGGGGCGCGGGACGGAGCTCGGCCGGGTCCATCCGGGCCAGGGCCACGAGCATCGCCCCGAACGACAGCGCGTTGAGCGCGAAGCACGGCGCAACGCCGACCAGCGCGATGACCGCCCCCGCGGCGGCGGGGCCGAGCACCCGGGCGGTGTGGACGAGCACGGAGTTCAGCGACACGGCGTTGACGACCCGGTCGGGCCCCACCATCTCCATCACCAGCGCCTGGCGCGCCGGGTAGTCGAACGCGTTGACCGTGCCGCGGACGAGCACGAGCGCGAAGACCATCCACACCTCGGCGATCCCCCCGGCGGCGAGCCCGAAGAGCACGAGCGCGGGCAGCGCCATGAGGGTCTGGGTGACCATGAGCAGCGTCCGCTTGGCCACGCGGTCGGCGAGCACGCCGCCCCACGCGCCGCCGAGCAGGAACGGCAGGAACTGGAAGGCGGCGACGAGCCCCACGGCCCAGCCCGCGTGGGTGAGCTTGAGCACGAGCCAGACCTCGGCCACGTTCTGCATCCAGTTGCCCGAGACCGAGACGACCTGGCCGCAGAAGAAGCGGCGGTAGTTGGGGACGGAGAGGGAGGAGAGGCTCCGCCGCGCGGCGGCCCGCATCAGGCCACCGGCCGTCGGCCCGCCGGCCGTCCCTCCGCGGCACCCTGCTCCTCCAGCGCGCGCTCGAGGATCTCGGCGGCGCGCGCGAGGGTCGCCAGCTCCTCGGGATCCAGGCGATCGAGCTTCCGGGCGAGGAACAGCTCCTTGCTCCCCCGCATGGCGCGGAGCCGGGCCCGGCCGCCCGGCGTGACGGAGACCAGCGCCGAGCGTCCGTCGGTGGGATCGGGAGCGCGTGTGACGAGCCCGGCCCCTGCGAGCGCGGCGAGCAGGCGGGTCGCCGTGGGACGCTGGACGCGCTCCTGGGCGGCGAGCTCCGACGGGGTGAGGGGCCCGTGGCGCTCCACGGTGGCCAGGGCGGCGGTGAGCGAGGGCGAGAGGTCGCCGCCGGCCTCCTGGCGCAGCCGGCGCGCGGTGCGCGCGATCACCAGGCGGAGGTGGGCGGCGACGTCAGCAGGCCGGACCGTAGTGGTTGTCACAGCTAATTAGCTTAGCGAACCACCTCGGGTGGGGCCGGTCCGCAGCAGGTCGCCCCAGCGCTCGGACGCCAGGTCGGCGGGCCGGGTCTCGGCGAGGAAGTCGAGCAGCACGTCGAGGAAGCGCTGGGGCTCGTCGACGTGCGGGAAGTGCCCCGCGCGCTCGAAGACCTCGAGCCGGCTCGAGGGGACGAGCTCGTGCGCCGCGCGCCCGTGGGCGACGGGGATGATCCGGTCGCGCGCGCCCCACACGATGAGGAAGGGGACGGCCTCGGCGAGGTAGAGCCGGTCATGGGCGCTCACCCGCTGGCCGCCGGGGTCCACGATGGTCCGCAGCGTGTGGACGAAGGCGGCGCGCGCCTCGCGGTCGGCCAGCGAGGCGTGGCCCCGGGCCATCTCGGAGATGTCCGTCCCCGTGCGCAGCCCGAGGCGCCCGAGGAACCGCGAGACCGACCGGCCCGCGCCCAGCAGCCGACCCGAGGCCAGGAGGGGGAGCACCCACTCCGCCCCGGGCAGCGTCGCGGCGCGCAGCAGCGGGCTCACCTCGGAGCCCAGCCCGCCCGAGTCCACGAGCACGAGGCGCTCACAGCGCTCGGGGAACTGGTAGGCGAGCTGCATCGCCACCCCGCCGCCGAGCGAGTGGCCGACGAACGTGGCCGAGTCGTGACCGAGGGCGACGAGGAGGTCGCGCACGCCGCTCGCGTGGGCGCCGAGTGAGTAGTCCCCCCGGGGCTTGGCCGAGCCGCCGTGACCGAGCAGGTCGGGGGCGATGACCGTGTGCTCGGCCGCGAGGTATGGCAGCACGGCCTCCCACGTCGCCGAGGTCGAGGTGATGCCGTGGACGAGCACGATGACCGGACCGGAGCCGGCGCCCCGGTAGGCCACGCGGTGCCCATGCAGCTCGATCTCGCGCAGGCCGAGCTCCTCGGCGGGGACCCGCCGCGGGGCACGGACGCTCACGCGACCACCCAGAGGGCGTCGTCGGCGAGGGGCTGCCGGCGGACCGCGCCGGCGGCGGCGAGGTCGATGAGCGCGTTCTCGGCCGCTCCGCGGTCCGGGGCGTCGTTTCCGTGGGTCATCACGAGGGCGACCTCCTGGGTCGTCAGGCCGGTGGGAAAGCGGGCGAGTGCCGGCTCCAGGGATTCGCTTCTCACCCCGGCCGCGCGCGGCAGGGTGGGGTCGAGGTTCGCCACCAGGACGTCGTAGGCCTCCAGGGGCTGGAAGCCACCGCCCTCCAGCGTGCGCTCGCCGTCACTCAGGAGCAGCGAGGGCGCCGTGTACTGCTCACCGCGCTCGGTCAGGCCGATGAGCACGAGGCGCCACTCCACCCCGTCCCCGTAGTGCCAGGCGAGGGCCGTGAAGGCCGGCGCGGCCGAGTAGGCCCACGGACAGCCCGGGTCGGAGAAGAGCGTCGCGGAGAGCGCCACGCGGAGGATGGTGGCACGTCGGTCCGGGCGTTCGGCCCGGAGAGCGCCATGATGAGGCGGTGGAGGCCCGGCGGCGAGCGGAGGTGCTGTGCATCGCGGGGATCTCCGTCAGCGCGGTCTACTCGCTCGCGCTGCTGCCCGTCGCGCCCTCCCTGCTCGGCAAGGACCCCGTCCTCCTCGAGGCCCTCCGGGGCTCCACACCGGCGATGGTCACGGCCGGCGCCTTCGCCCGGACCGGCATGGCGTCGCTGGTCCTCGCGCTGGTCGCCCCGCTCCTGACGCTCATGCTCTTCGACCCGTTCTTCTGGTGGGCCGGGCGGCTGTGGGGCCGCGAGGCGGTGTCGATGTTCGCCGGCCAGGGCCGACGGGCGCACCGCAACGTCGACCGCGCGGAGCGCTGGTCTGAGCGGTTCGGGAGCTGGGCGATGATCGTCGCCTACTTCCTGCCCATCCCCAGCGTCCTCGTCTACGCCGCGGTGGGATGGACCGGCATGCGCCTCCGGCGCTTCCTCGCGCTGGACTTCGTGAGCGCGTCGCTGTGGATCGCGGTGAACGTCGGGGTGGGCTACGCCATCGGCCAGAGCGCGGTGGACGTCGCCAAGGCGATCTCCCACTACGCGCTCTACGCGACGATCGGGCTCGTGGTCGTCGTGTTCCTGATCTCGGCACGCCGCGCCCGGCGCGACGCCGCGGTCGCCGGCGAGTCGTAGCCCTGGGAGGCTCCTAGGCGGGCACGCCCTCGGCGCGGAGGGACCCGGTGCGGCTCACGACGACGCCGATCCAGATCAGCCCCGCGACCAGCAGGCCGAGGCTCTCGAACTGGGGGGCGGTGAGCCCGCCGAGGACGACCTCGTTGCGGCGCGCGAACTCGACGAGGAAGCGCTCGAGGCCCGCGAGCACGAGGTACAGCGCGAAGACGAGGCCGGGCCGCAGGCGGTCGCGCAGCCTCCACAGGCCGAAGGCCACGAGCCCCATGGAGAGGGTCTCGTAGATCGGCGTGGGCTGGACGGTGACCCCGGGCGCGGTGGGCACGGCGCCGTGGGGGTAGCCCATCGCCCACGGCAGCCCGGACGCCTTTCCGTAGTCGCCGTCACCGGAGACCTGGCAGCCGATCCGGCCGACCGCGTAGCCGAGGGCGAGCCCGTAGCCCGCCATGTCGAGCAGGGCGAGGCCCAGGAACCCGCGCCAGCGGGCCCACGCGATCATCGCCACCGCGCCGCCGAGCAGCCCGCCGTACCAGACGAGGCCGGACCCGCCGAAGATGTTCGCGAGCAGGGAGCCGTGGAGGCTGGCGGAGTTCTGGACGAGGTAGTAGAGGCGCGCGCCGACCAGGCCGCCGGCGATCGCGACGAACACCATCTCCGTGGCCCATTCGGCGGGCTTGCCGAGCTCACGCAGCCGCCGCGAGGTGAGCGCCCCCCAGGCCAGGAAGCTCAGCGCGAAGAAGACGCCGAACGTCTTGATGGAGAGCCCGAGGACGTCCACGGACTCGAGCACGGGACGAAGGCTATCCCGAGGCGGTGGCGCCTCGCGGCCGAGCAGGTTCCCGGCCCCGGCCCCGGCCCCGACCTCGACGTCGTCGAAGCGGGGCCGCCCCGATGGCACTTACAATGGTGGTTACTACCATCGCTGCGGCGGGGCGGATCGTCGTGCCGAAGGCGCTGCGCGACGAGCTCGGCTTGGGGCCCGGCACCGAGCTGGAGCTCTGCGCGCGCGACGGCCGCTTGGAGGTGGCGGTGCCGTCGCGGGTGCGCGTCGAGGTGGGGCCGCACGGTGTCCGCTTCGCCGCGGACACCGACAACAAGCTGAGCGCCGGGCGGGTCCGCGAGCTGATGGAGCGAGGCCGGCGCTGACCGCCGACACCAGCGCGGTGATCGCCGCGCTCTCCGCTTGGCACGAGGAGCACGAACCGTCGGCCGAGGCGCTACGGAGCGTGACCGCGCTACCCGCCCATGTGGTCCTGGAGGCGTACTCGGTGCTGACCCGTCTGCCGTCGGGCTTGGCCGTCCCGGCGACGGTCGCGGCGGACGTCCTCGGCCGCCGGTTCCCCGAGCCGCCGCTGAGGCTCGCCAAGCGGGACCGCGAGCGCCTACTGCCCACCCTCGCCGCCGCCGGCGTGCTCGGCAGGGCCTCCTACGACGGCGTGGTCGCGCTCGAAGCCCACGCCCACGACCACCCGCTGCTCACGCTCGACGAGCGCGCCCAGGCCACCTACCGGCGCCTGGGCGCGCCCTTTCGTCCGGTCCCAACCGTGAAGGCGTAGGGCGGAAGAGGGCCGCCCCGGCGCGGCCCTCTCGCCAACGCTTCACACGAGTGGGTGGTTCAGCCGCAGCCCGTGTTGTTACCGCAGCTCGAGCACGTGTAGCACGAGCCCGTGCGCTGCATCATCCCGCCGCACTGGGAGCAGGCGGGGCCGAGGTCGAGGCCGGACATCAGGGCGGGCCGGACCGGGGGGGTGTTGGTGAACGCGCTCGCGGCGGGGCGGATCGTGGCGCCGTTGCCGCCGTTCCCGCTCGCGCGCGGCTCGTCCTGGTCGGTCGCCGCCGCGCTTGCCGTGTCGGACGACATCGACGTGAACGCGTCCTGCGCGGCCTTCCGGGCGCGGACCTCGGGCGTGAGGATCCCGAGCTCCTCCTGCGTGTCGGTGTCGAGGAACCGCGAGGCGAGCCAGCGCATGATGTAGTCGGGCATCGACTTCGCGAACGGGATCTCGGGGTTCTGCGTGATCCCCTCGGGGTCGAAGCGCATGTAGGCGAACTTCTGCACGAGGGTCTGGAGCGGCACCCCGTACTGCAGCGAGATCGAGATCGACGTCGCGAAGGAGTTCATCATCCCGCGCAGGGTCGAGCCCTCCTTGCCGATGTCGGTGAGGAAGATCTCCCCGACCGTCCCGTCCTCGTACATCCCGGCGGTGATGTAGCCCTCATGGCCGCCGATGGAGAACTTGTGGGTGATCGACTGGCGCTCGCGCGGCATCCGCTTGCGCTGCGGGGGCGCCTTGGCCAGGGCCTCGGCCACCGCGGCATCCACGTCGACCCCGGCGGTCTCTCGGACCTCCTTCTGCGCGTCGGTGCGCAGGGCCTGCGCGGTCTTCGAGCCGTCGCGGTAGATCGCCAGCGCCTTGACGCCGACCCTCCAGGCCAGCGCGTAGGCGTCGGCGATGTCCTCGACCGAGGCGGTCTCGGGCATGTTCACGGTCTTCGAGATAGCGCCTGAGATGAACGGCTGGACCGCCCCCATCATCTTGATGTGGCCCTCGTGCGAGATCGCGCGGGCGCCCACGGCCACGTCGAAGACGGGCTCGTGCTCGGGCGCGAGGTGCGGCGCGCCGACGATCGTCGCCTTCTCGTCGATCCAGCGCTCGATGGCCTCGACCTGCTCGTCGGTGTAGCCGAGCGTCTCGAGCGCGAGCGGGACCGTGCCGTTGACGATCGTCATCTGCCCACCGCCCACGAGCTCCTTGAACTTCACGAGCGAGAAGTCAGGCTCCACCCCCGTCGTGTCGCAGTCGAGCAAGAACGAGATCGTGCCGGTAGGTGCGAGGACGCTCGCCTGCGCGTTCCGGTAGCCGTGCTGCTCCCCCTCCTCGACGGCTTCGTTCCACGACTCCCGCGCGGCGGAGAGCAGCGCCGCGTCGGCGCAGATCGAGTCGGGGATCGCGTAGGAGGCATCGCGGTGCATCTGCATCACGCCGTTGTGCGCCTCGGCGTTCTGCTCGTAGGTCTCGTAGGGCCCCATGGTCTCGGCGATCCGCGCGGACTGCGCGTACGCGCGGCCCGTCATGAGGGCGGTGATCGCCGCCGCGGTGCCCCGCCCCGGGTCGGAGTCGTAGGGCATGCCGTTCGACATGAGGAACGCGCCGAGGTTGGCGTAGCCCAGGCCGAGCTGACGGAAGGCGCGCGCATTGCGCCCGATCTCCTCCGTGGGGTAGCTCGAGGGCCCCACGATGATCTCCTGCGCGAGGAACATGACGTCCACGGCGTGGGTGAACGACTCCACGTCGAACGTGCCATCGGGCCGGCGGAACTTCATGAGGTTCAGCGAGGCGAGGTTGCATGCCGAGTCGTCGACGTGCATGTATTCACTGCACGGGTTCGACGCGTTGATGCGCCCGGACTCCGGGCACGTGTGCCACTCGTTGATCGTCGTGTCGAACTGCACACCGGGATCCGCGCAGCGCCATGCCGCCTCGGCGATGTCGCGCATGAGCTCGCGGGCCGGGATCGGATCGCCGACGGGCTCGCCGGTGGTGCGGGCGATGAGCCGCCAGTCCTCGTCGTCCTCGACCGCGTGCATGAACTCGTCGGTCAGACGGACCGAGTTGTTCGCGTTCTGGTACTGGATCGAGTGGAACCCCTCACCGTCGATCGACATGTCGAAGCCCGCCTCGCGCAGGGCCGCTGCCTTGTCCTCCTCCCGCGCCTTGCACCAGATGAAGTCGCGGATGTCGGGATGGTCGACGTCGAGGACGACCATCTTCGCGGCCCGGCGGGTCTTCCCGCCCGACTTGATGGTCCCCGCCCACGAGTCGGCGCCCCGCATGAACGAGACCGGGCCCGAGGCCGTCCCGCCCTTTGCCAGCGGCTCCATCGACCCGCGGATGTTCGAGAGGTTGATCCCCGCCCCCGATCCGCCGCGGAAGATCTTGCCTTCCTTGGTGTTCCAGTCGAGAATCGACTCGATCGTGTCCTCCACCGAGAGGATGAAGCACGCCGAGCATTGAGGCCGTTCCTCGAACCCCACGTTGAACCACACGGGCGAGTTGAACGCCGCCATCTGGTGCAGCAGGACGTGCGTGAGCTCGGCCTCGAACGCGTCGCCGTCCTCGGACGAGGCGAAGTAGCCGCGCTCGCGGCCCCAGTCGGCGATCGTGCCCGAGACACGACCGATCATCTGCTTGACCGAGCGCTCGCGGGTGGGGGATTCGAGCTGGCCCCGGAAGTACTTCTGGGCCACGATGTTCGTGGCGTTCTGCGACCACGACCGCGGGAACTCGACATCGGCCTGCTCGAAGGAGACCTTGTCCCCGTGCCCGATGTGGGCGTCGCGGATCTCCCAGTCCACAGAGCCGAACGGATGCACGCCCGGCTGGGTGAAGCGACGACTGATGGACAGCCCTCGATGGGTGGGCGGGATCGAATCCGTCGTCGTGATCGTGGCCTGAGCTTGCTCCATCGTCGTCCTTCCCTCTCCGTTCGGCTGGGTCTGAGGAGGCGCCGCAGGGAGCTGGGCGACCTCGTCGGGGGGAGGGGAAGAGTGGCCGGTGGGGCGGACGGAACCGCCCGGCTCCTCCAGCCCCGGGAGGGAGGGGTGCTCCACCCCTTCATTCTATGGGCTCGCGGCCGGGGGAGAGGTACTAGCGGCCGAGCCGCAGCCAGTCGCGGAAGTCGCCCCAGGTGCCGCCCGAGCGGTGTCCGGCCTCGCCCCAGGCGTGGCGCATCGCGGGTGCCCACCGGGGCTCCCAGCCCAGGCGGCGGGAGGCCGCGACGAGTAGCGCCCCGAGCGCTCCGAGGCCGCCGAGCACGGCGAGAACGAGCAGGATTCCCGGCGTGCCGCTGCCCTCGCCCGCGGCCGCGGCCGCGGCCGCGGGGACGGGGTTGACGGACTTGGCGGCGGGCGGATCCGGCGTGGCGGTCGCCCGAGGGGACGCCGCGGGCGACTGAGTCTTCTCGTGCGGACGGGCCCGACCCGGCCGGGTCCGCCCGGTCGGCGGAGGTACCGCCGTGCCGGCGCCCGGCGGGCCCCCGCCGGCGCTTCCGCCGCCCGGATTCGGCGAGCCCGTCCCCCCACCCTTCGGCTTCGTGCAGTCCCGGTTGTTGAGCGCATCCTCGATCGCCGTGCGCACCTGGGGGGCGTACTCGTCGAAGTCCGGCGGGATGGAGCTCAGCGCGGTCTGGAGCTGCGCGGGGCTGTAGTCACAGGCGTCGAACTTCCCTTGCGCGATCTGCACGACGATGGCTCGGAGGAGCTGCGGGTTCGCCGCCCGGACGGAGGGCACGGCGGCAACCGCGAGCAGCACGACGGCCGCGAGCAGCGCGAGTGGAAGACGTGAGCGCATCATGAGGTGATGCTAGCGTCGACGAGTGACCGTGGCCACCGTCCAGCTCGCGCCCTCGCGGCGGCGCCCGGACGCGGTGGGCCAACCGCCTTGGGCCGCTCCCACCGCCCGGAGCCGCGTTCCACGCGAGGCGTCGGCCCTCGGGCTGAGCCTCCTGATCCTCGGCGCGTGGGCGGCCTTCGCCCACGGGGCCATCTTCACGGGCGACGCGGGCCCGATCGAGGCGACGGTGGCGCTCGTCGGCGTGGTCACGGCCGCGGGCGTCCTCTTCGGTCGCCTGCGCGCGCGCACGACCGCCGCCGGCAGTGTCGCGCTGGCGCTCTTCGCCGGCCTCACGGCATGGAGCGGGATCAGCCTCGCGTGGAGCGTCGCGCGCGACGAGACGTGGATCTCCTTCAACCGCACGGCCACGTATGCCGCCGTGCTCGTGCTGGCCGTGGTGCTCGGGAACTCTCATCCTCGCGCACGCGAGCGCGTCGCCGGCGGGGGGCTCCTCCTCGCACTCGTCATCGCCCTCTACGCGCTCGGCGGGAAGGTCGCACCCGCGGTCCACATCGGGCCGATCGATCTCGACCAGGCGGCGCTGACCGCCCGTCTGCGGGCGCCCCTCGACTACTGGAACGCGCTCGCGCTCGTGTCCTGCTCGGGCGTGCTGCTCGCCCTGCGCGCAGCCGTGGACGAGACGCGCGGAGCAGTGTCGCGGCTCGGCGGCCTGGCGTCGGTTCCCGTCTTCCTCGTCGTGCTCGGGCTCACGTACTCCCGTGGGGGGGTGGTCGCGCTGGTGATCGCGCTCGTCGTCTCCATCGGCTTCGGGGGGGCGCGGCTGCGCTCGCTGCTGGCCCTGGGGATGGCGGTGCTGGCCTGCGTCCCGCCGCTCGCGGTGGCGTTCACCCGGCACGACCTCACGCAGATCGTGCCCCTGAGCGAGCGCACGGACGGCGGCATCGTGCTCGGTGCGGTGTTGCTCGGGGCGCTCGGGGCGCTCGTCGGCGCCGGCTGGGCCATCCTTCGGCTCGAGGCGCGGACGCCGCCGGACCCCGCCCGCTCCCGCAAGGTGGGGCGGCTGCTGCTGGCCTGCGTCGGGGTCGCCCTCGTGACCTTCCTGGGGAGAGTCGCCCTCTCCGACGGCGGGCTGGGGGGGGCGGTGGACCGCGCCGGGAGCACCTTCGCGCACGTGCGGGAGAAGTCGGCGACCGACCCCGCGCGCCTGCTCACCCTCACCTCGGCGAACCGGTATTCGTGGTGGCAGGAGGCGTGGGGGGCAGGGGTCGACCGCCCGGGCGGCGGCTGGGGGGCAGGCTCCTTTCCGGTTGTGCACCTCCTGTACCGGCAGGATGAGCTCCAGGTGCGACAAGCGCACTCGGAGCCCCTACAGCTCTGGGCGGAGCTGGGGGCGGTGGGGCTCGTGCTGGGGGTGGGGGCGATGGTCGCCCTGGGTGCGGCGGCGATCGGAGGGACGCGGCAAGCGCCCGTGCGCCGTGAGCGCGCGCTGGCGGCGGCGCTGCTGGGGGTCGGGGCGGCGTGGGCCGCGCAGAGCCTGGTGGACTGGACCTGGGACGTCCCGGGCGTGACCCTCCCGGCGCTCGTCGCGGTGGGAGTCCTGGTGGGATCCGGCGCGCCCCGGGCGGTGTCGCGGCGCGACTGGTCCGGCGAGCGTGGGGTGGGCGGTCGCGCGCTCGCGCTGGCGGGGGTGACGCTCGGCGGGGCGGCTTTCGCGCTGTCGGCGGTGCTCCCCGGGCTGGCGCAGCACGAGGCGGCGACGGCGCGGGTCGCGGCGGCGACGGCGCCCCGGAGGAGCGGGGACGCCCTGAAACGGGCGGAGCTGGCCGCCCGGCTCGACCCCTTGGGGACGGATGGGCTGCTCGCGGCGGGGGCGATCCTGGAGCGCGAGGGCCACCTCGTGGCGGCCCGGGCTCGGCTCCTCGACGCGGCCGAGCGCAGCCGCTACGACTCGGGCGTGTGGTTCGCGCTCGCGCGGGCGACGTTCGCGCTCGGCGACGCCCGGGGGTACACGCGGGCGCTGGAGGGGCTGCGCGAGAGCGACCCTCGCGGCGCGCACTTCCTGCTCGCCGACCCGGCGGTGGCGCTGCTGGCCCCGCCGTCCGCCTCGGCGACGGCGATGGGCACGCCGCTCGGCCCGTAGAGGGCTCAGGCGCCGAGCGCGCGCTGCAGGACGCCGGCGAGCATCGCCACCGCGACCGCGACGCCGAGGAGGAGGAGCACGATCCCGACCACCCGCTCGGAGGGGAGCCAGCGCGACTGCGCACGCCGCATCGGAGGACGGCGGCGGGCGGAACGCCGCCGGGGGGTGACCCGCGCGGTGCGCAGAGCGGGAGCCGCGGAGGAGGGTGGGGGAAGGGGCGGCGTGGGCGGCTCGTCGCGGTCGTCGTCTTCCTCGTCCTCGACGAGGTCGACGGTGAGTCCGCCGGCGTCCTCGAGATCACCCTGGGTTTGCTCGCTCTCCGCGGGGAATGAGGCGATCCGCGCGTGGGCCTCTTCGAGCTCCCGCTCGCGGTGCCCGCCCGCTTCGGTGAGGGTGGCGATCGCGGAGCGGGCCTGCTCGAGCTCGGTCTCGAGCCGCCCCGCGGTGTCCCGGACGGAGTCAAGCTCGGTAAGCCGGTCCTCGAGGCCGGAGACGAAGCCCTCGACGTCGCTGAGGTGTCCGCGGGCCTCGTCGCGCTCCTCCTCGGCGCGGACGCGGATCTCGTCGAGCTCGGTGACGCGTGCCTCGAGCTGCTCCAGGCGGTTCGCCGTCTCCTCGGCCCGCGCCACAAGACCCTCGGCGCGCGCACGCTCCTGCTCGAGCTCCGGGCCGAGGCCCTCCGCGGTGGCGAGGCGGCTCTCGAGCTCCCCGACGCGGGCCTGCGTGCCCTGGAGGCGGCTCTCGAGCTCCGAGGCCTGTTGTGCGCTCGTTTCGGACTCGCTGCGGAGCCGATCGCGCTCGACGGTGATCGCCTCGGCACGCTGCTCGGTGGCCTGGACGAGCTGTGCTGCCTGGGCGGCGTGCTGCTC
>JAABUL010000305.1_pt1 | contig 106086 bp, 109 predicted proteins | sample 5559151 | NCBI WGS metagenome assembly JAABUL01 (sample SAMN10711876, study PRJNA513368) | rock metagenome | isolation source: Antarctica rocks | place: Antarctica: Victoria Land, Pudding Butte sud | reverse complement strand
GGAAGCTGTGGACCGAGCCGCTGTTTGCCGAGGCCAAGCTGTGGCACGGGTTACGACGGTTCCGGCTGCGCCGCCTCTGGCGAGTCAATGTGGAAGCGTTGATGGTCGCGGCTGCACAGAATCTCAAACGGTTACTGAGGCAGCGCGGTCGAGGCCTCACACCGGCCTCCGGAATGGCGGCTCCGGTCCCCTTCATGGACGAGGATACGCGCGTCATTTCTGCGCTGGTCACCTGGATCGAGGTGTTGGTGCCCTGGAAGCGCAGCCGCCGTTGGGTACGGCACCCGACGCCGGCCCTCCGACCGTCCTGGGGTCGACTTTATCAACACTCTCGCCCGATTCTAGGCACTTTCAAGAACGGAAGGCGCCTTCTACCTGGGTGTTGGCGTTTTCAGAGTGCGCCACAACTTGGCGGCACGATGCGCCGGCTCCGAAAAGCTGTGGCGCACCCGTGCGCCCTCAACCACTTGACATATTCTGAGCGCACCGCCTACACTCAAGAGTCCCCTTCAGACGTGCCGGGCTTCGATGCCGGCACGTCTTATCTCTCTCTGGAGCACCCTGTCTCGTGAGCACCGCCGCACCCCGTTTGCAGCCGATTGGCGCCCCCGGCGACTTTCTGACCGAGGTTGAGTTCGGCCAGGGGCAGGCACGGCAGCGCGGACACAAGGGGCTGCCGCGCGGGGGTGTGGTGGAGTCGGTCGAAGCGGGCAGCCCGTGCGATGAGGCCGGTGTTCGGCCCGGCGACATCCTGCTCAGCATCAATGGCCGGAAGCTGCGCGATGTAATCGACTACCAGTTCTTCGCGGCCGATGAAGAGCAGTTGGAACTCGAGTTGGCGCCGGGCGAGAGCCCCAGACAGATCAGAACGGTGACGGCCTACTGCAACGCCGGGGAATCTCCCGGCCTGACCTTTACCGAGCCGACCTTCTCGCCCATCCGGGAGTGCAACAACCACTGTCCCTTCTGCTTCATCGATCAGCTTCCCGGCAGTATGCGGAACAGTCTCTATATTCGGGACGACGATTATCGGTACTCGTTTCTGTTCGGTAACTTCGTTACCCTGACCAACCTGAACGAACGCGACTGGGAACGGCTGGCCGAACAGCGTCTCAGCCCGCTATATGTCTCGGTCCACGCCACCGATCTCCGCCTGCGCCGGGTGCTGCTGGGCAACGATCGCGCCCCCGACGTTATGGCGCAGCTCGACCGGCTGTTCTCGCTGGGGATTCGCGTCCACACGCAGGTGGTGACCTGCCCGGGTATGAACGACGGGGCGGCGCTCGAACAGACGGTGGGGGAGCTGGCGGCGCATTTCCCCCATGTGCTCTCCATCGGCGTGGTGCCGGTGGGACTGACGCGTACCCCGCAAGAGATCCTGGCCGGGCCGGAACCGTCCTGCAGTCGCATCCTACCCAGCGCCGCCGATCTGCCGCTGCGCACCTTTCTTCCCGAAGAGGCACGCGCGGTGGTACGGCAGACTCGTCGCTGGCAGCGGGAGTTCCGCCGCCGGTACGACTGTAGCGTGGTCTATACTTCCGACGAGTTCTACCTACTGTGCCAGGAACCGGTCCCCCCGGCGGCGGCCTATGATGGCTATCCACAGTACGAGAACGGCATCGGCATGGTACGCGACCTGATCGACGATTGGAAGCGTCTGCGCCGGCGTCTGGCGCGGCGCCCCGCGCCCCGCCGTGGGCCGTCCGCGTCGCTGGTGTGCGGCGAGATGATCGGCGAGGCGCTGGGCGACCTGGTCCAGCAATGGAGCGCCACCACCGGCGCCCAGGCCGAGATGGTGGTCTTGCCCAACACCTTCTTCGGTCCCCGCGTGCGCGTCTCCGGTTTGCTCACCGGCGGCGAGATCATGGCCAATGCGCATCGCTACGCCGGCGAGATTGTGATCCTGCCCTCGGTGATGCTCGATAAGACCGGCTCGCGACTGCTCGACGGTGTGACCCCCCATGAACTCACGGCGCAGCTGAACAAGCCGGTGTACTTCGCGGGCTATCTCTCCGAGGTAGATCGGGTAGTTTTTAGTGGTACCGCCCAGTAGCACTGACTCCACAGCACGGAAGGGAGGGCCGACACCTGGCATCTAACACCACCGTTGACGTTACCATCGAAATACCGCAGGGCAGCCGGAACAAGTACGAGTACGACCATACCTCAGGCTCGATCCGGCTGGACCGGGTGCTGCACTCGTCGGTACACTATCCCGCCGACTATGGCTTTCTGCCCAACACCCTTTCCCCGGACGGCGACCCGTTAGATGTGCTGGTGCTGGTGTACGAGCCAACCTTCCCTGGATGCATTGTGCCGGTGAGACCGATTGGTGTGCTACACATGCGCGACGACAAAGGTGATGACGAAAAGATCCTGGCTGTCCCGGCGGGCGATCCCCGCTTCGACGACATTTTCGACCTCGACGATCTGCACAATCACTGGCTCCTGGAGATAGAAAACTTCTTCGCCACCTACAAGCTGCTGGAGGAAAAGGGTACCGATCTCCTCGGCTGGGACAACGCGGCGACGGCCCGCCAGATCATCGAGGAGGCGCGCCGGCGCAACGACCAGACCTTGAGCGACGGCACGGCTCCGTAAGGTAGTACTACTGCTGGAGCAGGATCAGAATAGACGGAATCACGATGACCAGCAGGATCAACGCCAATGTTCCGACAATCTTGACGGTACCGGAAAGCTTCGAGGTGAGGAAGAAGGCCAGGAACACCGGGGCGGCAAAGACCAGGAACGAAATGGCGTAAATCATGGCTCAGGCCGCGACGCGCCAGTCTTGCACGGTCATCTCGGGCTTGAGCATGCCGTTGAATTCGTTTATCTGGAAGTGGTACACCACGTCGAGCCGCGTTTCCAGCGGAAGTTGGAGCAGGGCCGGATGGGTGTTGAAACAGATGCCGTCCATCCAGGCCTCACCCTGGCGCAAGCGGAGCCTGGCATGCCGGTTCGCGGAGAAGGCGGAGATGCGCTGCAGCGTCACGTCGCGGCTGAGGAACAGCGGCTCGGCAAACTCCATCCCAAAGGGGGCCAGGGAGCGAATCGCCTGCGCCGCGGCCAGGGTCAGCTTGCGCAGGGGCAGCTCGGCATCGATGGCCAGCACCGCGCCCAGCAGGTCACTGCCGAGCTGATCGCGTGCCTGCTCCTCGAGCAGCGAGCGAGCGGTTTCCAACTTTGCCGCGTCCACCCGAAATCCCCCGGCGCGAGCATGGCCACCGTGCCCCAGGAATAGGCCGCCGGCCAGGGCACTCTCACACGCTTCCAGCATCTCGTCGATGTGGACACCGGGTACGCCACGCGCCGACACGGAGATGATGTTGGACGCCACCTGAGTGCCCACAAAGGCCGGCAGCCCGTAGGTGTCGACCAGCTTGGACGCCAGCAGGCCGGAGATACCGGCCGGCCACTCTCCGATAACCACCAGTACCGGCGGCTGCGTCCCCGTCGCGATGTGCTGGGCCAGGTCCGCCGGATCGCCCAGGCGCTCGATAACCTCTGCGAATTTCTCGGACACCAGCACCTGGCGCTGCCGGTTGTACTCGCTCAACTGGGCCGCCAGGCCGGCGGCAATGGCTGGATCGCCGGCGGTGAGTAGATCGTAGGCTAGTTGTGGCGTGGCCATGCGATTGGCCGCGTTGATGCGCGGCGCCAGGTAGAAGCTGAGGCCAACCGGATCGATTCGCCGCTGATCCACCGACGCCGCCTCGAAGAGCGCCAGCAGGCCCGGACGCCGCGTGCGCTTCAATCGCTCCAGGCCCTGCATCACCAACGAGCGGTTCTCGTCGCGCAGCGGCACCACGTCCGCCACGGTTCCCAACGCGACCAGATCGAGCAACGCCTCGGGATCGGGCGCCCACGGGGTGCGCAGAGCCAGGGCCTGTGCCAGCTTGTACACGACGCCGGCTCCGCACAGCGAGGGGAACGGATAGGTCGAGTCGTGTCGGGTGGGATCAACGGTCGGGCAGTCCGGCAGCGAACCGTCCACCCGGGCCTGGTGGTGATCGGTGACCACCACGTCCATCCCCATGCCGCGAGCCACCCGCACCTCCTCGATCGCATTGACCCCGCAATCGGCGGTGACGATCAGCGTCACCCCACGGTCCCGCAGCGAGGCCAGCGCCTCGGGATGCAGCCCGTGCCCATCCTCACGGGTGGGGATATGGGCAATGGGGTTCAGGCCCAGCCCGGTCAGGGTCTCGAGCAGCGCCGCGGCCGAGGTGATGCCGTCGCAATCGAAGTCTCCATACACGGCCACCACTTCGCCGTGCGTCTGGGCGGCAAGAATCCGCTGCACAGAGGATTCCATATCGGGCAGCAAAAACGGATCGTGCGACACGATGCCCTGCGCGAAAAAGTCGCGTATCTGCAGGAGCGTACGATACCCACGACAGTAGAGCAGATGCGACAGCATGGGACTCTCCGCGTGGAGCGCAACGCGGATCTCATCCGGCATTAGGGCCGCGACCTGCCACAATGCCCGCTGGCCGCGAGGCGCCGCTTCAGTCGTGGCCGGCACTACCGTATCACTCCACCGACCGGCATCTTAGCCACTCAGATGAGTTTGAAAAAAACGCAGTCGTAGCTGCTCCATGCTCTGATCCCAGTGGTCGGTGAAACTATGTCCGCCGCCCGGTACCCGGATGAAGGTCACCTGGCAGCCGGCTTCGGTGAGCGCTTCGTCGAGAAGCTCGGAGTTCCGAATCGGCACCACGTCGTCCTCTTCGCCGTGCACGATCAGGAATGGTGGGCAGTCGGGCCGAATATGGGTGACCGGGTTGGCCAGACGGACCAGTTCCGCTCGACCGCTCACCGGCCCACCGAAGAGCTGCTCGAATACCCATACCATGTCCGGCCGCACCTGTCCCTGCATATCGGTCGGCCCGCACTCATCGACCACCGCCTGGACCGTGCTGGAGTATCCAGGTGTGCCGTTCTCGCCCTCCAGCTCGGGGACATCCGACGAGGTGCCCAGCAGGGCAGCGATGGCGCCGCCAGCCGATCCGCCCCAGACGCCGATCCGGCTCGGATCGAGATGGCACATCTTCGCATTGGCGCGAAGCCAGCGAATGGCGGCTTTGGCATCATGGATCTGGGCTGGGAAGGGCGCTTCCGGGCTGTGCCGGTAGTCGATACTCACCGTGAAGAAACCGTGCTCGGCCAGCAGCCGATTTCGCTCGGTGTCCCGCTCGCCTTCGTAGAACCCGCCACCATGAATCTCGACAATCACCGGCATGGGTTTCTCCGGGATCGGGTCCGGACGCAGAATATCGAGCAGCAGCACTCGACCGCCGGCCGAGCCATAGGAAACATCGGGAATGCGCTTGGTCCGATACGTCACGCCATTGTCGCCCTGGTTCATGCTTGTCTCACAGTACCTTCATCGTGCAGTTCGCGTGTGGTTCGACTTCAGGATACTCCGTCGGATGCCTCTACAGACCGATGTACACTACTGCGCCGATCACAACCAACACAGCAGCCGTGATCGTGGTGCCGTGGTCTTCGAGCCACTCACCTTTGACCTGATATCCGGCGAGCGTGGCGGCCACGGTCAGACCGACAAACGTGGTCAGAGTCACCAGAGAGAAGGTCGTGAGGACGCCGATGACAGCGCCGGTTCCCACCGCACTGGCGGCCAGAAACACTGGGAGAATGGTCAGGTCCGGGGAGGCTGCGGCGCCGAAGGGGACGGTGACACCGACCAGGCGTCGTGCCCATGACTCATCACCGTGTTCATGGGACTCATGCTCGTGGTGCTCGTGTTCATGGCCATGGAGATGCGCATGACTACGGTCGCCTGGGTGTTCGAGGGCATCCTCTGCACCGTGATCGTGGTGATGTGCGTGGTCCTCATGCGCATGGTCATGATCGTGGTGATGATGACCATGGCCGGTGAGTGCCCACACGGCGAAGCCAATGCCGGTCAGAATCAACACCACGCCAACGATATGGCCTTGCTGCGTCTCAAATGTCTTGCGGAACTGCAAGCCTATCAGCGCGATGATGCCGCCGAGCACGATAGAGGTGAGGACGTGCCCCACCGAGGCGAGCAAACTGATCCGTGCAGTACGGAACAGCGACCAGCGCTGGGTCCGGGCGACCACGGCCAGCGGTACCCAGTGGTCGGGGAGAATCGAGTGCAGGAAGCCGACCGTGCCAGCCGCCAGCAGCAGAAGTGGAACGGATGTCGCGTGCATGAATTCCTCGTCGTGCGGTTTGCTGGAAATTAGGGATATGGATGGTCGGGTAGGCCACGACGCACATGATCGGCATGGTACTCCGCCTCCCGGATGAGCGCCGCGATGTGCTGATCGTCGACCGAGTAGAAGACGACATTACCGTCCCGTCGCGGCTTCACCACGCGTCGATCTCGCAACAAGCGCAACTGATGCGACACCGCCGACTCGGACACGCCGGCGATCACCGCCAGGTCTCGCACACAGAGCGGCCCCCTTCCCAGGGCATAGAGAATGCGCGCCCTGGTTGGGTCGGCCAGCGCTTCAAACGCCTCAACGACCAGCATGAGCAGGTCATCCGACGGGATAGCGGTTTGGGCCTCGGCTACGGCTTCGGGATCCAGCGGCGTGGGTGGCGGCTTATGATGAGACATCGTGCTCCCGAGAACATATGAACGTATGCTCATATTCTACAGTAGCAGTCGCTGAGTATGTGGCCACATGGAGCCGTGCAGAGCGGTGAGAAAGACAGGAGGTGCTTTATGGAGCGGGCGACTAGCGCCCCGTCATCCCGCCCTTCCGACCGATCAGCGCAGCCTCACTCCACATCGTCTCAGGAGCTCGTCGACGGTTTGCTCGACATCGGGCGCGGCGTTGTCGATGATGATCCAGCCCATGGTGCGGAAGGGTTGCTGGTCGAAGTGCCGCTGGATGGCACGGATGGGCTCAACCAGGATGCTCGGGTCGAAGTCCTTGCTGGTTCGGGCAGCGCTGCGGGCGAGGGCGACCTCGACGTCGGGCTGCAGAAGCAGCGCGTGAACGCCGTACTCCGCCAGCGGATCGACCAAGAGCGACTGAGCCTCGTGGGGAGCGATCACGTCATCGATTACCACGGCGAAGCCCGCCGAGGCGTAGCGCCGTGCGATGTCTGCCGCGGCCTCTCGTGCCAGAATGAACTGCCGGCCGGTTTCCTCCGTCCACACTGGAACCGGGTGAGCGATGCCGGAGATGACCCACTCACGGAGATCATCAACCGGAACGTGGATGCCGAAGGGGAAGCGCCGCAGGAGCGCGGCGGCCACCGAGGACTTACCGCTCCCCGGAACACCTGAGATGAGGAAAATCGGCGCGGGGTTCAATGCACCTGGGTGCTCGGTCACGGTCTCACTGTACCCGATCACCGCGTGGTGGTACTGTAGACTCGGGCAAGCGAAGCGAGATATACCCAGCGCGGATCACACGATTCACTGGTGGCGGCGATTGCTAGACAGGAGAGAAGGGCGCGTGGCAGTTACCACGTCTCCATGGCGCTCCTTATAGGTATATGAGACATCTCCTTGGTCAAGCGCTCGCCGCGCTCCTGCTGCCAACGGCATCCGTCGTCCCATACCACACAGGCAACGAGACACCAATCAGCATCCACACTCCCATTCCGCGCGTCCAGACCAGGGGAAACGTCGCCATACCCTCGTGCGTCGTCGATGAAGGTTATCCCGCTGGTGGCTGCTACGATCCTCCCAACGTGTTGAGCGTTCCGGCACATACCTTGGCTGGAGCCCGCATCTTGCAAGCTCTCCCCGCCACTCATCACGCCTGGAAGGGCGGCTCTCTGGTGGTCAAGGCGGCAATCGCAAATCCGATGATCAACGACCAGGTGCCCGAGACCGCCTATGGGCAGCTCCGGGTCCAGGGCAAGCCGCGGGTGGGCGCCCAGATGACGGCTACCTGGCACTACCGGGGTGGCCTCAAAACGTGTACCGCGTCAGTGGACCGCTATGGCATCGCCTCCTGCTCCGAGGCGCCCCTGGCCTTCAAGGCCCGCGACCTGGATCAGATCACGGTGGCGGTCGCCTTCAGCTATCGGGGTCACCGCTACGCGGTTAATACACGGTATCGGGCATCGAACGACTGACCCAGCGGGGGCGCGGCTTTATGTGCGACGTTTGCGGTTCACCCCCACACGCGTGGGGATCGGGACAAGCTACTGAGATGACTTCGTGTGCCGAAAGATCTGAATGCCGGGGATGCGAGCAAGGTGGGCGAGAGGGCCTGAAGATGGCTCCCGGCCCGTGGTACACTTCGTTCTTCTGCTCAGAAGAACGAAGTGTACCACGGATTCTCCCACTCCGCTCACACCTTTTGAGACAGGATACATCTACCAGGCAGTTGCAGCATCGACGACTCCATCCGACGACGGCGATGTCCTCTACGAGTATCCTTCAGTGTGGCGGGTGCCTTCCTCTCGCCAGCGGTAAATGTTCGCGATCAGCGCTTCCGCGTCGACGTCGGACCGACTCCCCACTGCGGCCCCAAGTGCCTTCTGCGCTTCCACGGGATCGTAGGCTCCCAGCGACGCAGACGCTCCGGCTGGCGTGAGAAAAAATACTCCCCATCTCCATTGTGCACTCACACATCCTTCCGCATGTGGACATAAGTCTGGCCGGAAAACCAGTTGGACAGCTCGGATTCGATCCACCAGCCGTGGCGCTCGTACATCTGCCGCGCCGGCCGGTTGCGGGCGGTCATCAGGGCCAGGCGATGCTGCCCTTCGGTCTGGGCCATACTTTCGAAGGCGGCCAGCAGGCGGGAGCCGATTCCCTGGCCGCGCAGCTCCGGGTCCACGATCAGCTCGAAGAGATAGGCCATGCCCATTCCTCGCCAGCCGGTCGCCACGCCCGCCACGCGGCCGTCCCGGCGGGCGGTGAAGGCAAAGGGCCGGCGCTCGAACGTGTCTCCAAACTCCCCGTCGTAGTGGGTCCAGAGGCGGTCGGTGATCTCACGCGCTTCCGGCTCCAGGGTCTCGGTCTGGTCGATTCGGATCTCGGTCATGTGGGCGTCCCCCCCCCCAGCCCCTCCCCCTGCGGGGGGGTACTACGGGAAACAGTGTCTGTTACGACACCTATCTCTCTACCGAAACGGTTGCTACTACGGGGAACAGTTCCTCTCAAGAACTCCCCCTCCCACCCCGCGAGGGGCGGCGGTCGGGGGGAGGGGGGGGGGGGGTCTACGCCACCACCGACACATTCACCGAATACACCGGCGGCAGAAAATCGGCAATCAGGTCCCAGGATTCGCCGCGATCCGCGCTGGCAAAGATCTGGCCGGTGTTGGTGCCGACGTAGACGCCACAGGGATCGAACTCATCGGCGCACATGCCGTGGCGCAGGACGCCCAGGCGAACGCCGGCGCCAGCGGGCAATCCGTTGGTCATTGCCTGCCATCGCTGGCCCGCATCTTCGGTCCGGTAGACTGTGAATTGGCCGGTGAAGTTAGTGCGACCTTCCCCATCCTCGACGATGGTGAAGAGCGTCTCTGGATGATGCCGATCGAGCGCGATGGGGAAACCGAACGGGGAGGGTAGCTCGGCCTGGATATCGATCCACTCCTCTCCGGCGTTGTGGCTCTGGTACACGCCGCAGTGGTTTTGCTGGTAGAGGGTGTCCGGTTGGGTGGGATGCTGCACCAGGCGATGGATACACTGACCGTATTCTGGGTATATATCGGGCTGGAAGTCGGCACGGGTATTCGTGTTGGCGTGCGTCCAGGTCTTGCCGCCGTCGTCGGTGCGCAGGCAGCCCACCGCCGAGATGCCGACCCACATGCGATCGGGGTTCGAGTAGTCGGGCACGATGGAGTGCAGACAGAGACCGCCCGCGCCGGGACCCCAGTGCTCTCGGGTGGGATGATTCATCAGCCCGGGATTGAGATCCCAGGTCTCGCCGCGGTCGGTGCTGACCCATAGGCTGGCAGGGTCGACTCCCACATATACAGTTTCCGGCTGGTCGGGCCGGCCGGGCTGAACCAGCCAGATGTTGGCCAGCTTCTGTTCGCTGCCTTCGGGAAATTGGATGCCTTGCCGCGGCTCCTGCCAGGTCTCGCCGAGGTCGTCGCTGTAGCGAAGGAAGCAGCCGAAGAAGTCCCCATTGTCGGCGGCGAACAGCCGGGGCGTCCCGTTTCGCTGATCCAGCACCGCGTTGAAGACGCGCCCGCCCTTGAGCGGTTGCCCCTCGACCGTCCAGGTTCGACGGTCGCGCGAGGAGAGGAGAAACAGGCCGCGTTTGGTGCCGGCCAGCAGGAGAACGGTTCCGGAGGGATGGGCAGTGGTCATACGGTTGTTTCCTTTCTCGTTGAGGGTGCCGGCCGAATCACCGGCGGTCGTGACCGTGGAAGCATCGAGCACCCGGACCTAGCCGCCGGCCACCGAGTGCAGGATGTGGATAGTGGCGCCGGGGCCCACGCGGGTATCTAATCCCTGCAGATAGCGCACGTTCTCCACCCCCAGGAAGAGGTTGACGTAGGGGCGCAGCTCGCCGGTCTCATGGCAGAGATGAAAGCGCAGTCCAGGGTAATCCCGCTCAAGTGAGTCAATAATCTCGCGGATAGTGTGGCCGCCGGCCTCAACCCAGCGGCGATTGCCGGTTCGCATCTGCAGCGCGACAGGAACCCGTACCCGCGCCGTGGCGGGTGAAGCAGCGTACATAGATAGCCCCTCCGACTTGATAGTAGAACGGATGTTTGAGGTGGGCTAGAACAGTATTGTGCCACATCTGAAGAGTTAGCGCCAGTGGGTGAATTGCCGAGTCAAGACTTGCGTTCGATATATAGATTTGATATACTATAGCCATGTATGAACTCTTAGTACTGGGCCGGCTCTCGACTCACCCGATGCATGGTTATATGATTGCCAAGATCATCGGGCACATAGACGGTCCGGTTCGCCAAATGCAATGGGGCACGCTCTATCCGATTCTCTCGCGGCTGGAAGGCGAGGGTCTGATCCGCGCCGAGGAGACGGTTGAGGATGGTGACGGGCGGACCCGCAAGGTGTACGCGATCACGGAGGCAGGTCGAGCCAGATTGCATGATCTGCTGCTCGACACCGAGCATCATATCGGTGATTATGCAACGATCTTTGCCCACAAAGTAGCTCTTTTCTCGGAGCTGACGGCGGAGGAGCGGTTGCATCTCTCACGCCATTACGCCGTGTACGCCCAGCAACATATCGACCATCTGGAGCGTAAACGGCGTGATATCTCCGGCCTCCCCGACGAACGGATGCAGGACGTGCTGAGCGTGTTTGATCACCGTACCGAGTATTGGAAGCGCGAACGCGCCTGGGCCGAGCAGCTCATTGCGCGAAATGCCCTGAAGGAGGTTATCTAGATGTCCCATCAAGCCACGGCGAGCAGCGCCGCATCATCGCTGAGTACCCCACGTATCCCCAGTAATCCGTGGGTGGTGCTGGTGGTCCTGACCTTTGGTTTCTTCATGATCCTGTTGGACACGACGATTGTGAATGTAGCCATTCCCAGCATCATCACCGCACTGCACGCCTCGCTCGACCAGATCCTGTGGGTCCTCAACGCCTACATCCTGGTGTATGCCATTCTGCTCATCGTCTCCGGGCGCCTGGGCGATATGTTTGGTCCCAAGCGGATGTTCATGACCGGCCTGGTGGTGTTTACCCTCTCATCGATTGCCTGCGGTCTGGCCCAGAACTCCGAGCAATTGATCCTCTTTCGTGTAATCCAGGGCGTCGGCGGCGCGATTCTGACCCCGCAGACTCTCTCCTTGATTACCACCCTGTTTCCGCCCGAGAAGCGCGGCGCGGCCTTCGGCGTCTGGGGCGGCGTGGGCGGCATAGCAGCGGTGGCCGGCCCTACCCTGGGTGGTTTTCTCACCACGACCTTCTCCTGGCGAGCCATCTTTTTCGTCAATGTGCCGATCGGTATCATCGCCGTGATTCTGGCCTTCCTGCTGATGCCCGAACTGACCATTCACCGCAAGCATCACCTCGACATCGTGGGAGTGCTGCTGGCCATGAGCGGCCTCTTCGCCGGCGTCTTCGGACTGATCGAGGGCGAGCGCTACAGTTGGGGCCGTATCTCCGATCTGGCCGCCGTTGATCTCGGCTCGCTGCATCTCGGGCTGCTCAGTATCCCGACCATTCTGCTGGCCAGCGTGGTGCTGCTCGCTCTCTTTCTGCGCTGGGAGGCTGGCCAGGAGGAGCCACTGTTGCCGCTCTCCCTCTTCAAAGATCGCAACTTCACCCTGGCAAATCTGGTCCAGACTTTTGTGGCCTTTGCCATGCTGGGCCTCTTCCTGCCGCTGACCATCTTCTTCCAGTCGGTGCTGGGCTTTTCGGCGGAGCGAGCCGGTATCGCGATAGCGCCCATGTCGCTGACCATGATGGTCGTGGCGCCGTTTGCCGGCCGCCTCACCGACAAGGTGAACGGCAAGTGGATCCTGGCCACCGGCATGACGCTCTATGCCATCGGTATGACGTTGATCGTGCTGGTCTCCTCGCTCTCCTCGACCGCGCTGAGCTTTACGCTGCCGCTGGTGATCGCCGGTATCGGCATGGGCTGCACCTTTGCGCCGCTGGTCACCCTGGCGATGCGCGATATCGGCCCGACTCAGGCGGGAGCTGCCTCCGGCTTCCTGAACACTATTCGGCAGGTGGGCGGAGTGATAGGCAGTACGGTGGTCGGGGCCGTGCTGCAGAATCGGCTGGGCGCCGAACTGCACAGCCAGGCGGTACGCTATAGCGCGCAGCTTCCGGTCAGGTTCCGGGGCGGCTTCGTCGCCGGCTTCAGTCATGCGGCCAGCAGCGGGCTGCGGGTGGGCCGGGGACAGACCGGTGGCGGCCACCTTCCCACCAATCTACCGGCGAGCATAGCTCATCAACTCGCATCGCTCGGCCAGCAGGTGTTCGACCACGGCTTCCTCAACGCCATGAAGCCCTCGCTGGCGATCCCCATTGCCTCCATGCTGCTCGGCGCCACCATCGCCACCCTGATGCGCCCCAGCCCGGCAAAAGCCCGGCAGGCAGTGACGGAGCAGTCACGCAGCGGAGTCGTGGCGGCTGGCGAATAGCATTCCGTATTCAATTCATGCCACGAGAGCCGATGAGCGCCCGCTGGTGGAGCGGGTTGAGCGGCAGGGGACGGCCTGGCGGCGGGCTCGGCAGTTATACGCGGCGGGCTATACCATCCTGGTGGTACAGTACTCCATCGACGTTCCGCCCGAGCCACTTGCGGTCTATGGCTTCGACGGAGTTAGATGGAAGAAGCTACCAGCGTCTTCGATCCCGCGCTAGGCGTGCGGGAAGCTGTCGGGGAAGGATTTTTCATCGTGGCCAGTACTGAAATCGAGATGAAGCAGTTCGACATCGGGCAGGAAGTGCTGGCCGTGGAGCCAGAGTCGCGTGGCAACAAGTGGCTCTTTTATTGGCTGCTCGGTGAGAACGAGTCGTTCTGCTACATCACTGATGGATCGGCCTACGTGGAGGTGACTAACCCCCACGAGTGGCAGGACGACTATGTCGACGCCCTGGCGATCACGCGCGACGAGGCCATGGCCTGCGACCTGACCTGCGAGAAGATCAAGCGTCTCTTGCAGGCCCGCGGGGAGTGGACCGAGTTGATGTGATGAGGGGGGGCACGCTGCCGGTTCACAGGAAGGTTGGTATACTGAAAGGCTGTGACAGCCTCGGCATCTGTTGAGGGAGAGCCCGAGGCTCTTTTTGTGTTATCCGCCGCACTATCTATCCCTGACATACATCAGGACACCGAGGAGACCCCGTGACCGCTCTAGCCTCTCGTTTCTTTTTTGTGCCGTGTGCACTGGCTCTCGTGGTACTGGCCGGCTGCGGCAGTAGCGGCAATCAAGCATCTGGCAAGGCGACGGCGTCGCCCAGGCCCACCGCGGCGACCGGGCCAACCTTGGTTGTCGCGCCAACATCGCCGCCGGTCCCCACAGCGAAGCCGGTGCCGACAGCGGTGGTCACCGGCGGCGACGTGGCAGCCGTGGTAAACGGCCACAGCGTACCGATGTCGACCTTCCGCCTCCTGGTGAGCCTGGACCAGCACCGAGCCGCTAGCCAGCCCGGCGGCATCAGCCCGGCGCAGCTGACCCAGGCCGCCATGAACCAACTGGTGGTCAGTGAACTGGTTCAGCAGTATGCCAACGCCCACCATATCACGCTCTCCAACGCGGCCGTGCAGAATGAAATTCAGAAAGACGAGAAGCTATCCGGCGGCGCCCGGCCGTTCGACCAGCGGCTGGCGCAGATCGGCTTGAATCGCAGTTCGTTCAAGACGCTGCTGGCGCCCTCGCTGCTGCAGCACAAGGTGGCGAATACAATCTTCCCGCTCAGTACCTCAGCGCGTCCGATCGCCCATGTGCGGCATATCCTGATCATGCCGCATCCGGTTGGCGCTCCGGTCCAACCAGGCCAGCCGGCGCCAACACCTCGAACCGATGCCCAGGCCAAGGCCCTCGCCGAACGGCTACTGGCCCAGATTCAGCATGGTGGCGACTTCGCGGTACTGGCCAAGAAGTACTCGGACGACACCGGGAGTGGCGCCAAGGGCGGCTACCTGGCACAGTGCTGCAGTCCGGGGCAGACGGTGCCGCCGTTCGACCACGCGGCGTTCACCCTGAAGCTGAACCATCCGGTCATCGTCCACTCGCAGTTTGGCTATCACATTATGGAAGTGTTGTCGCGTGGCAAGGCGCCACTCCCACTCCAGCAGCAGCAACAGAGCCAGCAGCAACAATTTGGAGCCTGGATCGCGGCGCAGCAGAAGGCAGCCAAAATTCAGAAGATCGCGCAGGTCAAAAAAGCCTAGCGCGGCTCTCGCTCAGTCCTCGATGTTTGCTGCCTCGTGCTCCATAACCCACTCGATGCCCTCATCCTCGGCGCCGGCCAGCGTCTGGCAGGACGGACAGCGCCAGATGGTGACATAGGAGGCGAGATACTCCGCGCCCTTAGCCTCGGCCAAGGTAGGCCAGCGTTCGGTTATGTCGTCCATCGTGGTGTCGCAGTGTGGGCAGTCCATAGCGGGATGGCGTAGAGTACCACATGCGTTTGACAGAAGCATAGGACGGTCCCGTGGCTCGTCCAGTATTCCCTCTTTCAGCCCTCCTGATTCTGCCTGGAACACTCTTTGCAGAGAAGGAGCAAGAAGGTCATCCAAGAAGGGTATCAAGACGGGGGATTAGTATGTCGCGCTACGTATTGGTTGCCGAGGACGACCCCGATATTCTCGGGCTGGTCATTGCCGTCCTCGAGGACGCGGGATATGAAGTAGGGGCCACCGCGGGGGCACGCACCCTGGACGAGATACAACGGCGACGCCCCGATATCGTGCTGCTGGACTATCAGATGCCGGGGATGGACGGCGTGCGAATCGCGCAGGAACTGCGCTCGAATCCGGCCACGCGAAACATTCCCATTATTGCCATGACCGCGGCGGGACGCGTGGCCGTGGTGTGCCGGGAGATGGACGCCAGCGGGTGCCTGGGCAAGCCGTTCGACATCGATCTGCTGGTACGAACCGTAGACCGGCTAGAGCACTACTCACATTAGCGGCGCCCGTACCCTTCGCTCCCCCAGCTACTCCCACGTACTTGCGTCATCGAGTTGCTTGATATCGTCCGGCGTCAGCTGCACGTCCACAGCTCCCGCCAGATCCTGCCATTGCTCCACGGTGTTGGCAGCGGTGATGGGCGCGGTCATGCCGGGCCGGGCCAGGAGCCAGGCAAGAGAGATTTGGGCCGCGCTGGCGCCGTGTCGCTCGGCGATCTCGAGCACCCGATCCAGCAGACTGAAACCCTCCTCATTCAGATAGCGGTTCTGCACTTGCTGGGCGCGGCCCGATTCGGGAAGCGCCTGGTCTCGACGATACTTGCCGGTGAGGAAGCCGCCGGCCAGTGGTGAATAGGGAATCATACCGACTCCCTGCTCCAGACAGAGCGGCTCCAGCTCGCGCTCGTAGCCGGCGCGATTGGCCAGGCTATACGACGGCTGGATGCTGTCGTAGCGGACGTAGCCATGCTTGTCGCTGATCCAGAGGGACTGCATCAGACGCCAGGCCTGATAGTTCGAGGCGCCGACGTAGCGTACCAGGCCGCGCTGAACCAGGTTGTCGAAGGCTGCCATGGTCTCTTCTAGCGGTACCTCCGGGTCGTCGGAGTGGGCCTGATAGAGATCGATATAGTCGATGTTCAGGCGGCGCAAGGAGGCCTCAACCGCGTCCATGATGTGTTTGCGCGACAGACCGACATCGTTCGGGCCGGGGCCTATGGTGCCGCGGCATTTGGTGGCCACCACCATCTGGTCGCGGTTGCCCCGCGCCGTCATCCAGCGACCGATAATCTCTTCCGCCACGCCGCCGGGGTTTCCCTCGAACCAGCGGGTGTACACATCCGCCGTGTCCAGAAAGTTGCCGCCGGACTCGGCATAGGCATCGAGAACTTCAAAGGCGTGTGCTTCGTCGGTGGTCCAGCCGAACTGCATGGTGCCCATGCACAGCTCCGAGACCTTGAGGCCGGTCCGTCCCAGGTTGCGATACTCCATGATGTGTGTCCTTCTCCCTGCAAATCGTGGCTTTGGTAGCGTCAGGCGGTGGCTGGGCCATGGCCGTTCCGCTGCCGCCACCTCCTTCACCTTACCCAGCAGGCCCGCATCCGACCAAAACGGCCGTCCAGAGCGTAAAGCGTGTATGATTGGGCGGGCCCTGGATGCGTATGGGGAAGGGCACAAAGCATGATCAAAGTGGCGCTGGCGGATCGCGAACGCCTCTTGGTGCAGGCGCTCTCGCACCTGGTCGGGGCAGAGACCGACATGAACGTGACGGGCATGTACACCGACGGCGAGTCGCTGATCAACGGGCTCGACAAAAAGCAAGCCGAAGTCGTGCTCATGGACCCCATAGGGTTGACCCCGATGGGCATGGAAGTGGTGCGGCAGGTCCTCAGTATCCATCCGGACACCCGCGTGGTGGTGCTGACCGCCAATCAGCAGGAGCAACAGCTCTTTGCCGCCATCCGGGCCGGCGCACGTGGCTATCTGCCCAAGAGCGCGGACATTACCGAAGTGCTCGACGCAATTAGATCGGTCGCCTATGGTGAGGCGTTGATCAGCCCCGAACTGGCCATGCAGCTCCTGGACGAGTTCGCGCGCCTCAGCTATCTGGAGACGGGTCTCACCAGCCGCGAGCGCGACATCCTGAACGCCATCGTGCAGGGCGATAGCAACCGCGAGATCGCCCAAAAACTCGGTCTCAGCGAGAAGACCGTCAAGAACTACGTGAGCGACATCCTCAGTAAGCTACACGTGCGCGACCGTACCGAAGCCGCCGTCTACGCGCTCCAGATGGGTCTGGTCACCGAAGGCGACTGGCGGTTGTCGATCCGTCGACGCAGCTAACTAGAGCGTACCCTCGTTCGCCTCGTGGCGAAGCATGAGCCACAATAGCTCTTCCATGTCCTTGGCCTTGGCGCGCTCCTCAGCCGAATTCGCCACCGGTAGAAGCTCTTCCACTGCTTTGAGCGCCTCCTGCGGCGTGGGGAAGTCGGTGCCGACCTCATCTTCAAGGTGGGTGGTACTGTAGTACCCCACGCGATAGCCGGCCTTCATCGGCACAATCCTCGCCGCCCAGCCGTGCTCATAGCCATGGATCTGATGGAGTGAGAGCGGGAGGTCCTCTCGTCGCAACAAACGCATATCGTCATCGGGTTCAGTGCTGTCCGGCTCCATGGCATTCCTCTCACATGCTGCCCTATTCTACAGAGGGCCGTTCTTGCTCCTGATGGCCGCGGTAGATGGTAGAACCGCGCTGGTAGAGCGGCTAGAGTAACGATACAGGGCCTTCGGCCTGTTATGCGCCACCCTCGATCAGCGTTATGTAGGTGGATGGGACGGATGTGCCTATCCGCTCCCCGCGGTGACACAGTGGGCAGAAGGGACGTGGCACATGGACGTGTGGGAAGCCGTGCAGCATGGATGCCATAGCGGTCAGATAATCACCGACACCTTGCGTGATCTGAGTCCCTTTCACGATCTCCCCGAGCCGGCCCTGTCGGCGCTCAGTGAGCGGGCACGCTGGCGACTGTGCCGCTCGGAAGAGCATGTGATCACGACAGGCATGGCCGAGCGCACTATCTAGGTGGTGCTGCACGGGGTGGTTCGCGTCGGTAGCCTGGGGCCGGCGGAAACCTTTGGCGGGACCCCAAATTCACGGCGGAGTGCTGAGTCAGACGCCCGAGCGTTCAAGGTCAATGGTAATGGCCAAAGAGGATCCAAGGGTCGTTTCGATTCTGTTCGATGCACCTTCCTGAGCCGGCTTCTCAATCGCTATCACGGGACTGGGCAGCAGCGTGAGGCGTGAGGCTTCGGCCGGAGGCCCCGGATACCAGGATTCCGACGACACCAGGGTGATGCGGAATATCTGGTGATGGGAGAATTGCACGAGCAGTGGACCATCCAACTGAGTCTTGCCGGTGCGTCCGACCTGGCCCGCGGCTTCCCACATGCCGGGGACATCAGAATATGATGTCCCGAGATCGTCGCTGACGTTCAGGTAGCCACTCCACTGGATTGCCTGGTGCTGGTGTGCGGCATCCCAGGGCAACGGTCTGTCAGGCCAGGATGTCCAGATCTTGGTACAGATCGTTAACCCAGTCCTTCCAATGTCGATACTGTCAAGAAGCCAGGTCACGTCGCCGACCGTCACGACCAGAGATGGGAACAAACGCCGGACGCTCGGGCCAGTTGGAGGGCGAGGAGGACGCAGCGCCTGCTGGAGTATCCGATTCGCCTCAGCTGGACCGATCGCGAGAATAGCAGCCGTACGCGACGCCAGGTCAACTGGAGTGGCAAGTAGGTGCTCTGCTGCCTTCTGTTCCTTGTCGCTCAGAAGCGGCGCAAGCTGCTGTTCCATGCGTTCTTCAAGTGAGAGATATGCGCCAAGTGCTCCCATGTCATGATGCGTAAGGCGCGCAAGTGCTCGTGCTAAATGCTCGGCTTCCGAGATATCACTAGCCATGACTCAGACTTTTAGGTTGGGAAATGAACCGACGACGCCGCGGCATCCAGCATCAAATCCACCCTTTCTGTTCAGCAGTGCCGGCACATCGTACCATTTGGCTGTTGGGAGTGAGGGCAGATCGGGCTGAAGGAGTGATGGCTGCATGAAGCGTATTGCCCTCCTGGGCGTGCTACCATATACTATAACCTATAGGGTTATAAAGCATAGCAGGAGCGTCACCATCCAGATCTCGTGGACGGATCGCAAACTGGAGAAGAATTGCAGCACCGACCATGAAGGGCAGAAGCGCTGGGGGGCAGAGCATTGGAAGGTGTTGCGGCGACGGTTGCAGTCGTTGCGCGCCGCCCAGACGCTGGCAAGTATGGACACCGCACCTGGACACTGTCATGCGCTCACGGCCAATCGGAAGGGAGAATTCGCCGTGGATCTATGGGCGTCGTTTCGCCTCATCTTTCGCCCGGATCACGATCCGGTGCCAAGGCTTGAGGACGGCGGTATTGACCGGACCCGTGTTATACGTATCGTAATCGAGGAGGTCGTTGACTATCATGGTGACTGAGCAGCGAGGATGGCGCCCCGACTGGACCGTCGCTCCAGGTGAGATCCTTCTTGAGGCTCTCGAGGAGCGCGGCATGTCGCAGTCCGAGCTAGCCCGCCGCATGGGCCGGCCAACCAAGACAATTAACGAAATCGTCAACGCGAAGGCGGCGTTAACTCCGGAGACCGCTATCCAGTTGGAACGTACCCTGGGTATCGACGCGAGCTTTTGGAATCAACTGGAGACTCTCTATCGCGAGCATCTCGCGCGCGAACAGGCGGAGCAGGAGTTAGAGGCAGTAGCCGACTGGGCTGATCGGTTTCCTGTCCCGGATCTCGAACGGCGAAACTTGATCCCTCAAGGGGCAGGCCAGACCGAGAGAGTGGCGGCGCTCCTTGCATTTTTTGGTGTCGCCAGTGTGAGCGCGTGGAAGACGTATTGGCTCACCCCAGACGCCTCCTTCCGCAGGTCTCCCGCCTTTCAAGCGTCTCCCGAAGCAACAGCAGCATGGCTTCGTTGGGGAGAGGTCGAGGCGGCGAAGGTCGACACGCCGGTGTTCAATGCCGCGCAGCTTCGCGAAGTCACCCGAGAGATCAGGGGGCTGACGCGTGGGGCAGACATTACACGCGCCATAGCTCGCGCGCAGGCACTGCTTGTGACCGCGGGTGTGGTGTTGCTTATCACTCCCGAGTTCAAAGACACGCACGTCAGTGGCGCAGCTCGATGGATTCCGACTGATAGGGCCCTGGTGCAGCTTAGTGCGCGCTTCAAGACGAACGATCATTTGTGGTTCAGCCTTTTGCATGAACTCGCTCACCTGCTAGAACGCAAGAAGTCGGATCACTTTGATTCCGAAACAGATGCCACGGGCAACGATGGGGACGAATCAGCCGCTGATCGCTTCGCACGGGACGTGTTGATCGACCCGACAGCCTACACGCAATTCGTCTCCGCGGGCATACTCACTGCACAATCAATCCGAGACTTCGCGCGCGAGCAACAGGTCGCTCCAGGACTGGTCGTTGGCCGCTTGCAGCACGAGAGCCTCGTGGAGAGATCGCACTTCAATGACCTGAAGAAGAAGATTGACTTTGCCACGACACTGTAGCTGCTCCACTAATGAAGGCACCGTTGAGTTCTGTGCAGGGGCGAACATAGGAGAATCAACTGGAGGCATTATATCTGTGCATCGAGACTACAAGTGGCGCTGGGGACATGTCGACCAGAGCGAGCAAGCGGAGCGCTACGTCGCGCTTCTCAACCGTCTGCGGCCCGATGATGAGCCGGCAAACTTCCCCAATACCCTGACCTGGATCGACGCACAGCCGGGGGAAGGCATCGTGGAGGTCGGCTGCGGCAATGGAGCGGTGGCCCGGGCCGTGGCCCGGGCGGTCCCGGATATCCGGGAGCTGGTTGCCGTAGACGCGAGCGCGGAGATGATCGCCGAGGCGCAACGCCGGACGGAGGGCGATCTCCCTGTGAGCTTTCAGGTGGCCGACGCGCACCATCTTCCCTTTCCGGATGCCTCGTTCGACCGCTGCTACGCCATGGAGACCTTCGTTATCCTGCCCGATCCCTACCAGGCCTTCCAGGAATTGGCGCGGGTCACCCGCCCCGGCGGCTACCTCTGTCTCTGGGAGTCGGACTGCGACGCCCGCGCTATGCTCGCCTCTGATCTCGCCCTCTCGCGGCGACTGATGCGCTTCGTCGGCGATCACGAGTTCAACGGTGCAGTGGGCCGGCAGCTCATTGGCTGGTTCAAGGAGCTGAGATGGCAGGTCGACATTGTCCCGTCTGTCCCTATCAGCGACGGCAGCGCGTTCCTGACCAGCTGGCTGCTCGACGAATGGCTGGCCGACGCGGTGGAAGCTGGCGTCGTCACACCAGAGGAGGCAGAGGGCTTTTTGATGGAGATGCGCCAGCGGCAGGAGACGGATCGCTTCTTCTCGTACATCGTGAACTTCAGAATCACTGCGCGAAAACCTGGCGCCGAAGGTGGGTTGGCGAACAGCGACAATCTTCGCGATGGGTCCTCATAATCCCTGAAACGTGTTGGAAAAGGCGCCTGGGCTTCTTGCGCCCTCTGACGAATTGGCGTGTGCGAAGCTGAAGCGTGATGCAAGACCTCACGGCCGAGTCTTTTGATGCACTGGTGCAGGCGCTCCATAGCGGGGATCGAGATCGACGCGCTCGCGCTATGGGGGAATTGGGCCGGCGTGGACGGGAGGGTGATCTGCGTGGGGTCCAGGCACTGGTCGAGGCCCTCGACCGCCTGCCTCTGGATGCCGGGGAGGCGGCTGCAGAGCGGGAGTACGCTACCGTCTACCTGGAGCGCATAGGCCCTCCAGCCGTTGATCGGTTGCTCGCTGTGCTTGTCGACCCGGTCCGAATACCGTCCGGACGATGTGATGTCGCACGCGCAGTGAGGAACATTGGAGACGCGCGGGCACTTGATGTGATGGTCACGATTCTCCAGGATGGCGCCGAAAACCTGGAGCTGCGTCGCACGGTCGCGTTCTACCTCGGAAGACTTCGGGATCACCGTGCGGTCGAACCACTCCTCGCTCTTGCAGCCGATCCTGAGCAGGATCGAATAGTTCGACGCAACGCACTCCTTGCCCTGGGAGAACTGGCCGATCGACAGTCGTTCGATGTGCTCCTGTCGCTTCTGCACGATCCCGAGGTCAGCAACATGGCGAGTACCGCGCTCCAGTCTCTTCAAGACCCGCGGGCCATAGACCAGCTCCTGCCGACACTCGGCTCTGATGACGCGCAGTGGCGGCACAATGTTGCTGCCATTGTGGGGAAGGTTGGCGAGCCGGCCGTCGAGCCGCTGCTCGCGCTCGTGAAGAGCGCGGACTGGCGGGTTCGAGCGGGAGCAGCGACCGCGTTGGGATTCACCGAGGATCAGCGCGCCGCTGGTCCTCTCACCAGCCTCGCGCTGCAGGATTCGGACAGTCGGGTGAGACGAGAGGCAGCAGCATCTCTCGGGTTTCTGGACGATGCGCCGGTGGTACCCACGCTAGTCACGGTGCTTGAGGACGAGGATGTGCATGTCCGTCTGGCCGCGATGCAAAGCCTGTTTCACCTCGCTCTACCCGGCCGAGCACCAATCAGTATTTTGTCCCAGGTGGAATGGGTAGCGACTCACGACACGGGGACCATCAACGGGCACCAAGTGGTGAGGGATGTCGGGCAGCGCGTTGTGCGGGAATTACGACGCGCTCGAACAGAGCGGATCGACGCTGGGCGCTCCATCTAGACAGGCCTTCACATCATCCAGTGTGAGCCGAGGATAATCGGCGAACAACTGATCGAAGTTCGGGTTGCGCGCAAGATACGCCAGCACCAGGTCGACCGGGATCCTCGTGCCTCTGACCACCGGCTTCCCCACGAGAATCCGGGGGTCTCGCACGGTCCGATCCTGACTGGGAAGCGTTTTTGTCACCACAATAAGTCTGTTGTACCATAACTAGCTATTTGTCAAGTGGGTCGCGAATCCCCTCACCCTAGGTATGTAGATGGGTGCTCGAATGTTTGGGTGTTTGACGAGTGTGCCGGCCCGGGATGCATCTACCTTCTGCTTGCGTTTGCGACAGACTGCTCCGCAAGGTAGGCTCTCGTTATTCCACGTCTGCTCGAATTGACACAGCTTGATAACAAATTTGTCGCTTGCGCGTGCCACGATTTCCGTGCACAATAGTCTTCGTCCCTCCCCTCAATCGCTCCCCCGCTGATCTCACTTTTCCTCTGGAGTCTGCATGTCCTTCTATCTCCTCGCCGCCGTCTGCTGCGCAATTGGCATCTATTGGTTTATCACCCAGATCATGCCCGAGCGGCGACGAGTCAATCTATTGCGCCCCAGTCTGGCCGACGGCTTCCTGGCCCACCTGAACGAGCAACGGCATGCCAAGGGACTGCCCATCCTGGAGCTGGATGAAGATCTCCTGCTGGTGGCGGAGAATAAGGCGACGCACCAATTCCTGACTGGCGTCAATGAGGAAGGGTGGGAGTATCCCAGCCAGTTTGCGCACATGTTCGGCCATAGTCTCCTGATGGAGACCCTGCTCACCGCACCGGCCATCGTCATGCCGGAGAAGCTAGGCCGCCAGCGTGAGCTGTTCGATGGCCAATGGATTCGCTGCGGCATTGGCGTGGCGGGCGGCCAGTCGGATCAGGTGGTGGTCGCCATCGTGGTATGCCGCGAAGCCTGGGAGCCGGCCCCCGCGGTAGCTGGTCCGCGGTCGCTGCTGGCCTGGTTGGGACTGAGCGAGTAGCTCGTTTCCCGAACACCTACAGGGTAGACGGCCCCCTCTCCCCCTAACCCCCTCCCACCCTGCATAGAGAGGGCACAAGCCCCTGCGGGGGGAGCTGATAGGGGTAGGTATAGCACATGTCACGTCCTATAGGCGCTGTCCCTTGTGGATGGCCGTCCGGTCCGACGAGGCACAACATCCAGGCGGATCGTCCGCCGTTAGACGCATACCTACCCGTATCAGGCGGGAGGAGGGGGAATACCTGGTTGGTATGCGCACACTTGTGGGGAACGCGCAGCGCCACCGGTACCACCGCAACGGTCGGGGCGGGGCGAGTGCCGATGCAAGGCGCTGCCTGGACCTGTAGGTGTTCGCGTCACAGGCAGGGTATCGCCCCTCCCCCCGAGGGGGAGAGGGGGGGCACGCTTCCGGCCTACCGAGCGCGCAGCCGTCGCGTCCTGTCTGCCAGCAGCCAGGCGATGAGGCACAGCACTAGCCAGCCGGCAGCCGGCCAGTCAACGATCCGTACCGCGGTGGCCGGGGCCACTCCGGCTACGCCCGGCCACGCCGTGATAGCGTAGAGCCGGCCCGTGACTTTGTCCGTGACGTTCGCGCCCAGGAAGAAAAACAGCAGGCGTGAGGCAAACAGCGCGATGGCCGAGCCAAGCACAATCTGAAGTGCGGTGCGCAGTCCGTCGTAGGCGGGCGGCGTGGTGGAGGGACGGATCTGCGCTACCCATTTGGGATGGTGGTGCTGTGCCCAGTCGTGGCTCACCCAACCCTGGGTGATGGCATGCAACGCGTGACGCGTCTTGGGATAGCCCACGGCGAGATATAGGTGGCCGAGAAAGGCTGCCAGAGCGAAATAGGCCAGCGCGGTATGAATGGTGTTTGCCTGGCTCACCAGGTCGCTGGGGAAGCGGCGGTTTTGCCACATGATCAGCCCGGTGACGGTGAAGATCAGGGTGGACCAGACGATAAAGATGGCGTTGAGCTTCTGGCCAGCGTTGAATCGTCCCTGGGGAGGCGTGCGCTGACCCAGCAGGCGCAGAATCGGGAACGGAATCAGCCAGCGGAGATCGTCGGCGTCCCAGGTGTCCACCGACGTGACATCCTCGGCCACACTGCGCCGATTGCCCGCCAGGGCCACGATGGCGGGGCCGAAGAAGAAGGCAAAGGCACCCATCAGATGGATCTCGCGCAGCAGTGCGCGATGCCCCACCGCCGACTCAAAGGCAGGCAAAGCCAGTACGATGCCCGAGACCAGCAAGGCCAGAAAACTGATGGCCTGCACCCAATGCACACCGCGCTCAGTGCGGGTAAAGCGCGTTAGGCGGGTGCCGGGATCCGCCAGGGCGGCAACTGCTGGTCTGGCGCCAATGGTGCTGGCTTCGGTGGTCATGCTAGGCGCCGTTGCTGTGACCGATATAGGCGTCCCGATCGTAGCCGTTCCGCTCCCAATACCCATCGATCGGCGCGGGGATCAAGTCGATCTGGTTGACCCATTTGGCATACTTGTACCCGTACATACCGGGTACCACCAGCCGCACGGGCGCGCCCTGAGCGGTGGAGAGGGGCTTGCCGTTGAGCTTATACGCCAGCAGCACGTTCGATTGACGCGCCTGTTGCATGGTCAGGCTTTCGGTGTACACGCCGTCGAAGCAGGAAAACTTTACCGCATGTGCCCCACTGTGTGGAGCCACCTGGTCTAGCAGATGGGAGAGCCGGATGCCGGTCCACTGAATGTTCGGCACGGTCCAGCCGGTCACGCAGTGGTAGTAGTCGGGGGTAGTGACCGCCGGCTGCTGGAGGACATCGGCGATGGCGAGCGTCATGGGATGGTCCGCCATGCCGCCCACTTTCAAACGGTACGTTGCCGAATCAAACTTGGGATAGCCGTCGGTCACGGTGTAAATGGTGAAGCCATTTACCGAGGAGGACCCGGGGACCAGGTTGAACTTGGGCAGCGAGGTCTTGCCCAGAAAGAGCGCGCCGGCGCCGACCCCGGTCAGACCAAGAAAAGCGGCCCGGCCCAACTTGTAGGTGTTATGCACCGGCTGAGGAACGCGGCGTCTGGGATTTGTGTCTGTATCCATTGCTGTATCACCTGAGGGACTGTAGGCCGAGCCGGAACCGCTCCGGCAGCTACTCCCTCTCCTTACTACGTATCATAAGCCCGTATGGTTGTCCTGGCGTGACGAGCCTTACAAAAGTATTACGATTGCTCGGTCAGTTTGAGCGAGCAACCCACCGGCGGTGTATTGGCCAGCGATATCGTGGCGCCGGCCAGGATTTCTTCCAGAGCGTTGCGCAGATACGGTTCCGTATCTGGCCCCTGATCGAAGTCGCTGTCGATAGCCCCGTGATACTGCAGGGCGCCGTCCTGATCAAATACAAATACCTCTGGGGTGCGCGTGGCGCCGTAGGCACGTGCGGCCAGTTGAAGCTCATCGTAGAGATATGGGAAGGGGTAATCCTTCGCTTCCGCCCGCTCGCGCATCCGATCGAGACTGTCGGCCAGGAATGTCGCGGCGTCACTTGAGCTGATGGCGACGAAGGCCACGCCGCGTTCGTCGTACTCTCGGGCCAGGGCGATCAAGCGGTCTTCCCATGCACCGACATAAGGGCAATGGTTGGCCAGAAAGACCACCACCATACAGTGCCAGTCGCGAAACGATGCCAGCGAGTACATCCGGCCATCGGTAGCAGGCAGCGACACATTCGGCGCTGGGTCTCCCAGGGATAGCGCCAGGTTGACGCTTGGCGTTGTCATGGGAATCCCTCCTTAGCCGCCAATGGTGGGCGGCAGTTTTTCGACGGCATCGAGCGCCCGGCGCACCGCCGCGACGATCTTGTCCCGTGGAGGCAACGGCGAGATTCTGCCGTTGGGCTGCCGGTAGGCCCGGCAGCAGAGCCCCACCGGCAGGTCTGGGTTGTCGTCGATGTCGATAGTGGCCACACGGATGGTGGGGGAGCCAGGAAAGCGCAGTTGCTCCGCCGCCGCCTCGGTTTCGACCTGGTGGACGTGGATCGGCACGTTCGCACCCTCCGCCTGCAGCACCTCTTTGAGCAACTCGAGCGCACGCGGGTGCGACGGGCAATCGTCGAAGTACAGAAAATCGACGCGCAGCGCCTCGGTGCGAACCGCGCCGTCCGGCCCAGTACTGCTTGACGCCATGGTTTCGGTCATAACTACCTCCTCTCGCCAGAGTTACGATGCACATTGTGTTCCCGCCGGTACCACGCGTCTGACCGGACTGACGTCCCTACGGCGTAGCCCCCAACACCATCACGTCTTCTGTGATTCCGGCTCGGTCCAGTTGGCGGACGGCCATCTCCTGGAGCAGCAGGCGGAAGGCCAGAGCTGTCTTGGAGAGGCGTTTGTCCTTGTGGTGCAACAGGAGCAGGCGCCGCTGCATCTTGAGCGCGGGAACATTGGCAGTGCAGAGGCGGCCACTGGTCAACTCTGCCTCGACACTGTAGCGCGACGCGGTGGAGACGCCCAGGTTGGCGGCTACTGCCTGCTTGATAGCTTCGGTGCTGCCGAGTTGCATGGTATCCGCCGGGGCCACCCCCAGCTGGGCTAGCCGCTCTTCCATGAGTTCCTGAGTGCCCGACCCCTCCTCACGGACCAGAATTGTCTCGCGCCGTAGTTCACCCGGATACACGATCGGCTCGCGAGCAAAACGGTGCGACGGCGCCACGATCACCATCAGCTCGTCGTCGAGATAGGGCTCGGCAATCAGATTCGGATCGTCCACCGGGCCGGCGACCAGGCCGTAGTCCAGCTCGTTGTGCAACAGTCGCTCGAGGGTGTGCCGCTTGTTGCCGATCCGCAGGCTGACCTTGATGCCGGGGTGCCGCTTGCGGAACTCACCCACCACCTCCGGCAGGAGATAGATGCCGATGGTGGCGCTGGCGCCCACCACCAGCAACCCACTTTGCAGCCCCTTCAGCTCCTCCAGCGCCACCCGCGCCTCCTCCTCCAGCAAGGCGAGGCGCTGGACATAGCCGGCCAGGGTCCGACCAGGCTCGGTGAGATACAGCCGCTTGCCGACGCGCTCAAACAGAGGACCGTAGGCGCGCTCCAGGCCTTTGATGTGAAAGGTGACCCCTGGCTGACTGATGCAGAGCTCCTCAGCGGCACGCGAAAAGCTGAGATGTTTGGCCACAGCCTGAAAAACGCGGATTCGTTGCTCTAACATAAGCTCAACTTATGAGAACGAGAAGTTTCTTTCCTGTGCATTATACGGTACTGTTTTGCGGGCCTGATCGCGAGCGACCTTTCACAAGAAGGGGCCGAGGATGTGCATTGGACGCCGAATCGCTTGAGCGTCTGTCCGATGTGCCTGTTTCACGCCAGTTCGAGGAAAGAGAATTGGCGCATGGAGACGTGTGGCGAGTTGCGCAGTACCGAGCCTACTGGTAGATGTGCACACCTCCTCCGTCAGAGCATGTGCACATCTACCAGTCGCGAAGCATCAACTTTACTGCGACAATTCTATAGAAACTTATATTGGACTTATGGGAAGGCCGTCTTTAGGATAGGAGGGTGAGGTGTTGCTCATACCAGGGAGGTGATTGCCATCGCTATCGAACAGGTTGAGACCGTCATTGGCCGGCTGTCGGGGGACAAGGCATTTCGCATCAAGTACTGCCAGGATCCGGATGGGACCCTGGAGTCGTATCTCACGCCCGAGGAGATTCGGGCGATCAAAACGGGCGATAGCCACAGTCTCGATCAAATGGGCTGCGGCGAGAAGTGGGATGAGTTTGTGTCGGCATTCTGCAGGCAGCATCCGGCGGATTAGCCAGGAACCATGAGCGGTCATTGGGCCTCTCCCCGCTTGGAGGCCCGGTGCCGCGACACGCAACGGCGCGGGGCGGCAGCACCCGCGCCACCGCCCCGCCTCCAGCCATCCACCAGACCCAACGGCCGGAGAGTCATTTCATAGGTCAGCGCAGACCTTGCCGTATTCCATCGCGTCCTGCCGCCTGTACGAAAATCTCGCGTCCTCCAGGAAGCACGATGCCGAGCATGTACGGCCCCGACCATACTCTCGTGACGGCATAGGTATACGTCAAGCGCCTGTGCTGGGGAATAAGGATGCCGTTGAGCCGATGACGACCGGCATAGAGGTTGAAGCCGGCGACTCTTCCGCGCGCCCGCAGACGCCAATTTAACGCAAGCCGACCTCCGTGCCGGACAGCCGTAAAGCGCGATACTGGAGCGACCGTGGGAGCGGTGGGCATGAACTTCCAGAGAGTGCCGGTTCTCCTATCAGCCACGTAGATGTCCAGGTCTGGATCGAGGGCAATGCCGGTTGGAAGTGTGAAGCCGGAGGAGAAGAGCGTGGCGGCTAACTGACCGGTGTCCACCCGATAGACGGCACCTGAAGTGCAAGTCGTGCTTGGGGTGAATCCACATTGTGCCGAGGTAGCGTAGGCGTATGTGGAGTAGAGGTGGATCGAAGCCACGCCGACTGGGGAGGTGACATTCGCATAACCACCTCGCGAATACCGCACTACGTTATTCTGCGAGTCGGCCACGAAGAGGCCATCGATCTCGTCAATAGCAATACCTTCCACGAAGCCGAAGGTACTCGAATAGGTGGTTGGGATGCTGGAGGATGTGACCGGTGCTGAGTATTTATAGATGGAGGAACCGTTCGCGACATACAGCGCCCCTGTGGAATCAAAGGCGATTCCACGTGGCACCCGCGCGGACCCCGGCTGCGGTATCGAGCCTGTGAGGGTGAGCGCGGCATTGAAGAGCTCGATGGAACCGTCCGTGGTGATGGCCACGCTTCCATCTGAGGCAACCGTCAGGTTGTAAACCGCGCTGTCCCCATTTGATGTAGGTACAACCTTCAAAATTGTGCCGGTAGCCGGATCCAGAGACTGGAACGATGCGCCCACGGCCACGAGCAAATCCTTCTGAGTCGACCGGTAGGCTAGACCCCACAAATAACCAGGCGCCTGGTACTGGTACTGATGAAGTGCAGTGAGGACGTATTCGGAGGGAGCAGTTGGAGCTGCGAGTACGCGAGGAGGGGCAGGCGCTACAAATGCCCCGGTAGCAAAGACCAGCGCTAGAAAGAGGTGAGCTCTATGGGATCCTTGTATTCGTCGGACGAGCATCGCTGCACCTGACCTTTTAATAATCCGCTCGCGGATCGAACATGTGTCGATCAAAAATACAGCACCACAAGAGACACGTCAAGCACAGACCCGAGGCAGGCACGGCTCGGGTCACGGGAATACGGATGTCGTATCCGGGATGGCTGTGATCACGTCGGAAGAGGCATATTTGCCTTACGTGGTAGGGCCTGCTCCGTTCACTACATTGACGGGAGAGCCAGGAAGTTGCGGCGAGGTTTGCCCGTGATTGCCACTGCGGCGAACCAGGCAAGCTGGCTCCCTTGAGGAGCCAGCCCGAGACCCATTACCGTTCGCCACCCGATCCGGTCCGACAACATGCCTGCGGCTGGCGCCATCAGCACACCCGTTGTAGTTCGGGCGTTTCGACTGCCGTCGAATGCGCGACATGCGTCGAGGCCGTGCATCCCAAGGAGATTCACATACGCCGAAAAGACCACACGGATCGGCCCACACGGCTAATGAATGCGGTGTGACGACATAGCGCCCTATAAGGTCCAGTAATATCGTGAACGCCGAAGTGTTCACAATGGACCTGTAGCCACTGCCATCGCGGCGGCAAGTGCTCGCGATAGTACTGCGATTAACACGCCGGCTAGCAATGGCGTCACCGTTACCCCGACGCGGTAAGCCGTATAAGTAGGACGCTCAGGCGGACCAACGCCTCACGCCGTCCCCGTCCAGAACCCTGTGGGATCATACTCGCGGATAATGGCCAGTTCCTCAGTGCTGGGCCTCGGTGTGGCAGTCAGATTGGCGGTGGAGCGAAGGTTCCAGCCGGTGTTCTCGCGGACCTCCGCTTCGCTGCTGAAGGGGTGATAGGAGCGTAGCACGGCCTCGCCGTCCTCAAAACTGAAGACACCCAGGGTGGTGATGAGCGCGCTGGGCCCGCCGCCGCGCAGACCAACCCGCTTTCGCCAGCCGGGCCCGTCGCCGTAGCCCGGTGAGGTGATGAAGTCCACCTTCTCGCGCAGCCGGCGCTTTTCATGCTGCATGATCATCACAAAACGGGTGGAGAGCGCGGCGATGTCCGCCGCGCCGCCGCTGCCCGGCAGCCGCGTGCTCGGCTGATGTGGATCGCCAATCAGCGAGGTGTTCAGGTTGCCGTGCCGGTCAACTTCAGCGCCGCCGATGAAGCCCAGGTCCACCTCGCCGCGTTGCAGGTAGCTCATCACCTCCCACAGACCGGTGGCCCAGGTGGCGCCGGCCACGTTGGCTGGGTCCGCCATGGTGTAGAGCAGGCTCTCGGCGAGGCGGTCGCGTACCAGCCCCGCTTCGAACACGCCGACAGCGCCCGGTGCGTGCGTTCGCTTGGCCAGCACAAAGGCGATCAGAGGCAGGCGCATGCCGACAAACACCGTTTCACCGTCGCGAATCTCGCGGGCGGCGGAGACTACCATTAACTCGGCGGGAGTGTAGTCAGCCATAGGTGTATTAGAACATACGATTCTCCCAGCTACCGCGCCGATTTGGTAGGCTGTAGCGCGCCGTATTCGGCGCTACACGACGCTCTACTGTCGACGGAGTTTGCTATCGCTGCTCAGCCCCGTATCCGTACCCTGCTGGCCCTGCTGTGCAGCGTGGCTGGGCTGTGGTTTGGATCTCTACCAGCCCGAGCAGCATCGTTCTCCATTACCGATGTTCAGGTCAGTCACGACTCATTCGCGGCGCATAGCGAACCGGCCATGGCGGAGAACCCGCGAAACGCGAACAATCTGATCGCCGGCTCCAAGTTCTTTACCGACCCGGCCCACTACCAATTCAAGATCGGTACCTTCTATACCTTAGATGGTGGGCGGAGCTGGCACGATGTCGGCCTGCTGCCCGGCTTTCAGGCCTACTCCCTGACCTCCGACATCAGCTTTGCGTTTTCCGCCACTGGTGTGGCCTATGCCTGTGTGCTGGCATCCGATGGCGCCGCCAGCAGCGGCATTTTTGTCTCACGCTCGACGGATGGCGGCAAGACCTGGTCCGCTCCCGCCACGGTATCTCTGGACACCAGCGGCGCAACCTTTAGCGACAAGCCCTGGATCGGGATTGACCGCACCAAGGGGCCCAATCGCGGCACGGTGTACGTCGCCTGGAACCTGGACAGCAATTCGGACGCCAAGCGGCACGATCCCGATGCGGGCGACCGGGCTCCCGGGCTGCTCCACAATCAGCAGGTGGCGGAACGCCAGCCGGTGGGGCTGGATGTGGCCAGGTCCACCGACGGCGGTCAGACCTTCAGCCCGCCGGTGGTGGTCAGCGTGTTCGACAACACGCATTTCGCGCTGGGCGCCATCCCGCAGGTGGCGCCCGATGGGGTCGTCTACGTCGCCTTCCTCTCCTTTGTCGATACCTCCTCCGGCGCCACGACGAACAGCATCGACCTGGTGTCGTCGCAGGATGGCGGCGTCACCTTTGCTCCGCAGCGGACGATTGCTCCGAGCATCGATGGCTTGCCCAATCATCTGAGTGAGGGAACGTTCCGTAACCTGAGCCTGCCTAGCTTCGTGGTCTCGCCCCGCGACGGCTCGATGGTGGTGGCCTGGGCGGATATCCGGAGTGGCGATGCCGACATTCTAGCCAGCCGCTCTCAGGATGGCGGCCAGACCTGGACCGCGCCGTACCGCGTCAATCACGATCACGTTCAGAACGGCAAGGACCAGTTCCAGCCGGAACTTGCCGTGGCGCCCAACGGGACGTATACCTGCTCCTGGTTCGACCGCCGGCGGGATCCGGCGAACCAACTGATCGACGTGGATATCGCGCAGAGTGTTGATGGTGGGCTAACCTTCGGTCATAACGTTCGCGTGACGCAAAAGTCATGGGATCCGGCGATCGACGCGCCGCTACCCGAAGGCAAGAGTGACAACACCTTTATTGGTGATTACCAGGCGCTGGCGGTCGATAACCAGACGGTGCACCCGCTCTGGAACGACACCCAGAACGGACGCTCCCAGGAAATTCGCAGTGCAGTGCTCTCAGTCCGTATCTTTGCCCGGCGCTAAAGCGTGGACGCCATCCGACGCGTAGACTCAGGCATGATAGCTGGATTCCGGCGACGCGTCGCGCCGATCATGATCGCGCTCTTGGCTCTGGTGCTCAGTACGGCAGTAGGTGGCGGCGCCACCCAGGCGCGGGAACGGCTATCGGCCGAACAATCGTCGAGCGGGCTCGATGCGCCCAGTTCACCCTTGCAGATCGTTGTGCAGCCGGGCGCCGGCGCCCAGCCGGTGCTCTCGCTGATCAAGCAGGCCCGCAGTAGTATTCGACTCGAGGTGTACTTGCTCACCAGCCGCGACGTGGTTGGTGCGCTGAGTGCAGCCCGGCAGCGTGGGGTGAAGGTGCGGGTGCTGTTGGAGGAGCGTCCCTTCGGCGGGAGCCGATATGCTCGGCTGGGCTACGCGGCCCTGCAGGCGGCCGGCGTCCCAGTTCGCTGGGCCAACGAATCGGCGTTTACCTATACGCACGAAAAATCGATGGAGATCGATGATCGGGTCGCCGGCATCTTCACTTTCAATCTCACCTCCAGCGGCCTCTATCGCAATCGCGAGTTCGGGGTGATCGACTCGGACCCGTTCGATGCGCGAACCATTGGCGCTGTTTTCGACGCCGACTGGAACCGGCGAGAACGTGGTCTGCGCATTACCGATCCGGTCCTGGCGGTGAGCCCAGTTACCTCCCGGCGCGCCTTCCAGGTGCTGATCGACACCGCGACCCACACGCTCGATCTGTATGCGGAAGAGGTCGGTGATGCCGGTATCGAGGTTCATTTAGCCAGGGCCGAGCGGCGCGGCGTACACATTCGCCTCATCACCTCGCAAACCAGCGCCGGGGTGGATACGCTCCAACGTGCCGGCATTCGAGTCAAGATACTGCCGCAACCGTACATCCACGCCAAGGCCATGGTAGCGGATGGGGCGCGCCTCTTCATCGGCTCGGAAAATATCTCCGCCACCTCGCTCGATCAGAACCGGGAGATGGGGATCGTCACGGTCGATCGGCGCCTGGCTCGGGTGATCGAGCAGACCTTCGCCATCGATTGGTCGGGCCGAGGTAGCACAACCGGCGGGAACTCGTCCTCGCCGGCGACGCCCGAACCACGCTCCTACGGCACTCTGACGGTCTCTGTCTCCCTTCGCCCGCTATCCATTTCCCTAGGGGACTCGCTCACCATTGCCGTCCGTACCCGTCCTGGTGCCGCGTGCCAGGCGCATCTGCTCTACCCCAATGGGTTCGCGTCTCATACCCGGTCGCTGCGCGACAGTCGCACTGCCGATGGCTCCGGGGCTGTTCAATGGCTGTCCCGTATCGGAACCCGTAGTAAAGGCGCGGGGCGGGTCACGGTCAGTTGCCGGCTGGGTACTGCCACCGGATCGGGCAGCGCCACCTACCAGATTCATCCCTGAGGAACCGTGTACCCATGAAGCTTCGTTGCCTTGCCCCGCGCTTCGCCGTCGTCCCGGCGTTCCTGCTTCTCACCCTTCAGCCGGCGTTCTCCATGCCACAGGATGTGCTGGTGGCCCGCGACCGCACCGAACCGGTGGTAGCGGTCGATCCCCGTCATCCCTCAATCATCGTGGTCGGCTCGAACACCAGCTACTCCAATCCGGTGGGCGACACCTATCCCACCGGCTACTTCACCAGCCATGATGGGGGACAGAGCTTCTCCTCGGGAAACATTCCCATCGTGCGGCCCTATACCACCGGGGCCGATCCCTCGGTGACCATCGCGGACAACGGGACGGTCTTTTTTCTCAATCTGGGCGAGACCGTCTCCTACTGCTCTGGTGGCCACTCCGCGGTGATTCTGAGTCACTCCACCGATGGAGGCCGCACCTTCCGGGCGCCGGTCATCCTCGATACCAATTCGGCGGACGACAAGCCGAACCTGGCCGTGCGCAATATCACGGGCCGGCCGGTGCAGGTCTTCGCCACCTGGAACCGCGACAACGCCAATAACACGACCGATATCTGGTACGCCCGATCGGCCGATGGCGGTCAAACCTTCAGTCGCCCGACCAGATTGTTTGGCTCACGGGTCAACAACTTTGGCTCGGTGCCGGTGGTTGGGCCGCACGGGCGGGTGTATGTCTTCTGGTCGCACTTCCCCGATCGAGACGGCGCCGCGACCAGCCCCACCCGGATCTACCTGCGCGCATCGACCGACGATGGCGTGCATTTTGGCCCGGTGCGCAGCGTCGCCGGCCCCTTCCCCAGCGTTCCCACCATGGTCGATCCCGGCGCTCTGCGCAACTTCACGCAGCCGGCGGCGCTGGCCGCGCCGGACGGCACGTTGTACCTGGCCTGGGCGGCGGTAACCCGGCGGCACGGTCACGGGGTGGTCGACGCCGATATCAAGCTCAGTCGTTCGCGAGATGGCGGCCTCACCTGGAGCTGGCCGCAGCGGGTGAATGATGTGGGCCGCTCGGACCGGTTTATGCCGGCCATGAGCCTGCTGCCGGACGGGTCGCTCGGCATCGCGTACTATGACCGGCGTAACTCACCCTGGCAGCTGGACACCTACGCTGCGCGTGTCTCCTTCGCCGGTGGCTTTCATGCCTCCCGCAACGTGCGCGTCAACCGCCGCAACGCGCCGATTTCCGATCTCTTCTACATCAAGCCGGGAAGTACCTGCTTCGCCGCAGGCCGATTCTTCGGCGATTACATCGGCGCCGCCGCGGTAAACGGTGAACTGTGTGTCACCTGGGCGGATACCGGGCTCCACGTGTATCCGGAAAGCGATGTATGGTTTGCACGGGTCAAGCTGCCACAGGTTCGTTGAGGTGGAGGCCAACGGGTGAGGGGGCGTACTATACCGGCATTCCCCCTCGCCCGCGGGCGGCCTGTCCAGCCCAACGGCGCTGGGGAGAGGGGGCTAGGGGGTGAGGGTGGTGGTGCAGCATGGACAGTGCCCGCGTACAGGGCAATATGAGTCCGTACACGCCGCGACGTCGACAGATCGGTCCCATCATCACAGCCCGGCCAGCACCGCCGTCAACCCGGCCAGGCTATGCAACGTGCGGACCTGCTCCCGGGAGGCCTGGTCCAGTTCGGCGCGCTCATGTATCCAGGTGGTGTGGTATGGGACGTGGACCACGTGGGCGCCGAGGCTGAGTACGGGCAGAATATCGGACTTGATCGAGTTGCCAACCATCACGAACTCGCGCGGGTCGATGCCGTGCGCGCGCAGGATGCGCCGGTAGGTCTCCTGGTCCTTCTCGGAGACTATCTCGATCTGCCAGAACAGCTCTGCCAGACCGGAGCGAGCCAGCTTGCTCTCCTGATCGAACAGGTCGCCCTTGGTAATGACCATCAGCCGGTAGCGGCCGTGCAGAGCTTCGATGGTTGCCCGGACACCCTCCAGCAGCTCGACCGGGTGCTGGAGCATGGCTTTGCCGTACTCAATGATGGACTGAATGGTGGCGGCCTCAACCCGACCCGCGGAGACTTCGATGGCGGTTTCGATCATGGAGAGGGTGAACCCTTTAATGCCATAGCCGAAGAGGTGTAGGTTGCGCAACTCGTTGGCCTGCAGCCGCGTATCGAGCGCTGGGCCATCCAGATAGCGCTCCAACAAGGCACGATACCGCTCCTGGGTCATCGTAAAGATCGATTCGTTGTGCCAGAGCGTATCGTCGCCATCAAAGGCGACCACGGTAACCATCGTAAATCTCCCTACAAACTGTACTGAACATGGAGGCTTCCGTGCCGCTATGGTGAGATAGAGTCAGGTGCGGTATGCCTGTGCAATGGACGAGGAGACACCGAATGGCCTTGAAGACCAGTGCCCGCAACCGGCTTCCCGGGGTGATAACCGGGGTCAAGCTGGGCAACGTAATGGCCCAGATCGATATCCGGGTGGGCGACAACCACCTGGTATCGGTCATCACCCGCGAAGCAGCCGAAGAATTGGATTTGAAAGAGTGCGACGAGGTGGTGGCGATCATCAAGTCCACTGAAATCATGGTGGGCAAATCGGATGGCGAGGGGCAGGCGTATGCGCACTAGAGGCCATTGTGGCGTCTGGCGGCTGGCTGTGTGTTCGGTGGTCTTCCTGCTGGCGCTCATCGCCGCGCCGGCAACGCAGGCGGCATCCGGCACCGTGAACGTGTTCTATGCCGGCTCACTGGTGAACACTAACGAGAACCTGATAGGCCCAGCCTTTGCCGTCGCCACGGGCGCCACCTACCAGGGAAAAGCGGCTGGGTCGCTGGCTATCGTCAACCAGATTAAAGGGAAAATCGTCACCCCCGATGTGGTGGAGCTGGCCGACCCGACCGTTAATGCCGCCCTGATGGGCCCGGCGAACGGCAATTTCGTGTCCTGGTACTTCACCTATGCTCGCAGCGAATTGGTGATCGGTTTCGATCCCACCAGCCGGTTCGCCCCGGCCTTCCGCGCCGTCCAACATCACAAGCTTCCCTTTTACCGAGCGTTGGAGCAGAGCGGTCTACGCTTTGGCCGCACCGACCCCAACCTGGACCCCAAGGGATACCGGGTCATCTTCATGGCCGGCCTGGCCCAGCAGGTGTATCATCTCAAGGGCTTCAAAAACCGGCTGCTGGGGAGCGACAACAATGTGGATCAGGCCTTTCCCGAAGAGGGGCTGGTGGCCCGTCTCCTGACCGGTCAGGTCGACGCTGGCGTGTTCTACCTATCCGAGGTACGCGACCTGGGTATGCCCTACATCTCCCTGCCCGCCAGGATCAATCTGGGCAACGCGAAATATTCCAAGCTCTATGCCACTCAGCACTTCACCTCGACGCAGGGAGCGAAGTTCACCGGCGCGCCAATCCAATTCACTATCACCATTCCCAGCACCGCGAAAAATCCTGGCGGGGCCGAGGCGTTTGTACACTTTGTGCTAAGCCGCCGCGTGCGTGCCGTTGCCGCCGCGCACGGGCTGCTGTCGTTCAAGACCACCGTTGGCGGTGACCGTGCGGCAGTTCCTAGCTCACTGGTCGGTCTCATCGGCCAGCGGTGAGCCGGAGGGTTCTGAGCCGTCGGCGCTTCGGCGACCTCAGCGGTATCCCGCTGCTGCTGGCGGCGCTGCTGGTCTTCTGCTTTCTGGCGGCGCCGCTGGTGGGCCTGGCGCTCAATCTCTCCGGAACAGATCTGGCCCATACCTACGCCGATCCCCAGACACACGCAGCGGTGGTCACCTCACTGCTTACCGCCAGTGCCACCACGGTCCTGGTGGGCGTGTTTGGCGTCCCGCTGGCCTATCTTCTGGCCCGCTTCCGCTTTCCCGGGCGGTCGCTGATCAACGTGCTGGTCTTTCTCCCCCTGGTGCTGCCGCCGGTGAGCGCCGGCATACTGCTGCTGGTGCTCTACGGCCCGAACGGCGTTGTCGGCCAGCTATTCTCCCCACATGGCATCAGCCTGGTCGATACCGATACCGGGATCGTGCTGGCCCAGTCCTTTGTCTCGGCCCCCTTCGTGATCGTGGCGGCGCGCTCCGCCTTCGAGGCGATCGACCTGGAGTATGAGGAGGCGGCGGCCAGCATGGGCGCCAGTCTCTGGCAGATGTTCCGCTATGTCGCCCTGCCCATGGCGCGAGGCGGCATCTTCGCCGGTCTAGTCCTGGGCTGGATGCGCTCCCTGGGCGAATTCGGCGCCACGGTGATCCTGGCCTACCATCCCTACTCGATTCCGGTCTTGAATTTCGTAGACTTCTCCAGCACGGGACTCAGCCAGGCGCTGCCGCTGGCCCTGCTCACCCTGGTGCTGGCGGGCGGGATTCTGCTGGTGCTGTTCGTGAGCGACCAGGTGGACTGGGGCGCGAGATTGAGCCGGCTGTAAAGCAAGACGGTTGACGTAAGCGACTCTCAGGCCGACGTACGCCCCGTAGACCGGCCGTCCTGACCGCCTGTCCCGCCCAACGGCGCGGGGGACTGGCCCGCAGGCCAGCACGGTCGACGGTGCGAGATGATGCCTCTTAGTTACTGTCCTTCGGTAGGCGACGGAGGTGCTCGACGGCGTCGCGCAGCCAGGCCAGGTACATCTGCTCGCTGTGCAACCCCAACTCCAGAGTCAACCGCGCCAGCGCCACCGCACGGACGGCGTCCGGGCCGTCGAGTGGGGGCAGCAGGACCGCCTGGTAGGCGCGCAGCTGCGCCTCGTGGGCGGCGACTTGCCCGCGCAACAATTCGAGAATCGTGGCATCCGGGAGCTGAGCGGCGAAGTAGAGCTGCACCAGGAACGGCTCGCGATGGACCGGGAGCGGCTGGGGCGTGGCGAGCCAGCGCGAGAACTCGGCACGGCCGGCGTCCGTGATCTGGTAGACCCTACGATTCGGCCGGTCGCTCTGCATCTCGAGTCTGCTCTCGGCCCAGCCCTGTTCCTGCAGCCGGTCGAGCGTGCGATAGATCTGTGCTTGGTCCGCCGGCCAGAAGTTGGCCACCGACACATCGAAGCGCTGCGTCTTGAGTTCGTAGCCGGTCAGCGAACCCTGTTGCAGGAATCCAAGAATGGCGTGCGGCAGCGACAAGGTGGTAGTTGCTCAGACAGGGTAAGAAAGAGATCGTTTCCGAGTGAGCGTCCCGCGCCAATCGGCCAACTTGGGAGGGAACCTGTGGCGCCGTCTCACACCAGGTGAACTGGTATACATGATACCCCTCACTTGACAATCATACCTCAAGGATAGCACAATAGTACGGTTTCGGTAGTGACTTGTCTTATATAGGACTAGACATTATAATCGGGTCGGAGGAATATCATGCTTCATACCACGCTGATTGCCATCCATGCGGCGAGTGGTGTCGCCGCCTTCGCGCTAGGGTGTCTCGCGCTACGCCCGCGGACACAGCGAATTCAGGGGGTATCATCCACTATCCGGTGGTACCTCGCTACGCTGTGGTTGCTTGTGCTCTTCCTATTACTGGTGGTTGCGGTTGACTGGAACACTCTGGACCTGGGTACTCGTATCCTCTATGGGGCTTTGTCCGTACTCGCACTGTACACCGGTTGGCGAGGGTGGCAAGCCGTCCAAAACCTGCGCAGTCGCATAGCGGGCTGGAAGGGCCCCTACGTCGACAACGTTGGGTTCACTCTGATAACCCTCTTTGACGGATTCGTCATCATCGCCGCCCTCGATCTCCATGCCCCGGTATGGCTGGCCGTGGTCATCGGTGTCCTCGGTGTCGTGGTAGGTCGTCTCGGTGTGCAGAAGGCCAAGGAGAGGGTTGCGACACCTCAAGAGAATGAAGGCGTCGGGAGCGATGTATCATAAACGCAGCGAAGACCAGCGGCCCGCTGCCAGGACTTGCCAGGCTGAGCATGGTTGGTCTGATCGGAACTGGGCTGCGCCGGAAGACAGGATTGGTGATGGCGCATGATTGAGGGCGGTCAGCGCATCTCACCTGGACCACACAGAGAAGAGCATCATCCGCGATAATGGATGGGAGAGCGGGAGGGGCAAGGGATCAGTCTATGGAAGAATGTGCCCCAACTGACTATAGAGTGCGAATCGTGGTGAGTCCCGACGTGCTGGTTGGCGAGCCGGTTGAGAATGAGGGATACAGGGATTCGGGTCCCTCATTCTCAACCGGCTCGCTCACGGCTACACCGCGGAGCGTGTTATTGCGGCCTACCCTGATCTCACGGTGGATGACGTGCGGGCAGCCATTCTCTATTCTGCCGCGCGGGTAGACCGAGAGGAGATCATACTGGCGTCTCCCTCGGAGTGAGCACCTTCCTCCTCGACGCCAATCTGTCGCCTCGCATGGCCGAACACTTGATCCAGACACATGGGATATATGTGATTCATGTGCGGGATCGTCGTCCTGGCACGATTCCCGACGAAGAGATCGTGGCACTTGCCAATCCCGACAATGGCGCGCTGCTGACCGTAACCGCCAACCTGCCACCTAATCGGACAAACTACCTCATCCGTCGTTTGAACACGTACCATGACCCTCCACCCGGCCCTGGCGGGGCATCGATGCCCACCAGCTCCCAGCCCTGTGTGCCCAGTTGATTGAGAACCAGCTGGATCGGGGCCCCCTCCCAACCAGGCTCTGCCATGTTCTCTCCCTGAACAGTATCGACCACCACCTCGCCGGCACGTCGCGTGGATCGAACTGTGAGATAGGTGAAGAGCGATGGGGACGCGGATCGCGGGCCGGATGATTCATCGGGAGCTGATGCGGCCGGCGGTCCCAACGATTCCCTTGCAGTGAATCCGGCCTGGGTCAGCATGCTGATCACCTCCTTGCGGGCCAGGTCGAGGGTGACGCCCAACTGGGTCATCACCTTTGCAGCGATGCCGTCACCCTCTCGCACCAGTCCCAACAGGAGATGTTCGGTGCCGATGTAGTGGGCGCCAAGACGGCGGGCCTCGTCGACGGCAAGTTCGATCACCTTTCTAGCCCGAGGCGTCAGGCCGATTTCGCCTGTAACCTGACGCCCGCCACGTCCAATAACGAATTCCACGGCGCTGCGAACCTTGGTTAACTCGATACCCAGGTTCATCAGCGCCCTGGCTGCGACGCCCTCACCCTCTCCTACCAGCCCCAGCAGCAGATGCTCCGTGCCGATGTAGTTGTGGTTGTAGCGCTTGGCTTCCGACTGCGCCAGATCCAGCACCGTGCGCGCCCGCTGCGTGAAGTGTTCGAATGGGTTCCGCTTGCTCTCGAACATGCCTGCCCTCTACTCCGCTCTGGCATGACTATAGCGCAGCAGGGCAGATCTTTGCACCAGAGACTTCACCGAGAGTCGAAAGCACCGAGCATACGTCACCATATAATCCATGAGACCGACACTCTAACCTCTAATACCGTAGGGAGACGCCATGCAGAACCGCCTTCCAGCCAGCCACCTCAGCGGTCTCGAGTTCCGCACCGTCGGGCCGCATCGAGGCGGTCGCGTGGTGGCCGTGGCGGGGCATCCTCGCGATCCCATGCTGTTTTACTTTGGCGCCGCCGGGGGTGGCGTGTGGAAGACCGTGGATGGCGGCACGTTTTGGGAGTGCATCACCGATGGTTTTTTCACCACCGCCGCGGTGGGCGCGATCGCCCTTGCCGAATCCGACCCGAACGTGATCTATGTGGGCACCGGTGAGACCACCATCCGCAACGATGTCTCGCACGGCGACGGGGTATACAAATCGACCGACAGCGGGAAAACCTGGGTCAAACTGGGGTTGGCGGATACCCGGCACATCGCCAAAATTCGGGTGCATCCTCAGAACCCAGAGCTGGTGTACGTCGCCGCCCTGGGGCATGCCTGGGGACCGAACGAGGAACGCGGCCTGTATCGTTCCACCGATGGGGGAAAGACCTGGGACCGAATTCTGTTTCGCGGCAACCGAGCCGGCGCGATAGACCTATCGATGGATCCCACCAACCCGCGCATCCTGTACTGCTCCTTTTGGGAGGCGCAGCGGACCCCCTATAGCCTGGAGAGCGGCGGCCCCGGGAGCAGTTTGTACCGGTCGACCGACGGCGGCGACAGCTGGACCGAGATCACGCGCCAGGAGGGATTGCCCAAGGGCCTGCTGGGCAAGATCGGAGTGGCCGTCTCGCCGGCCAGACCGGGACGGGTATGGGCGCTGATCGAGGCCGAGGACGGCGGGCTGTTTCGCTCGGATGATGGGGGCGACACGTGGCAGCGCATCTGCGAGAACCCCGACCTGCGACGCCGTGCCTGGTACTACATGCACATCTTCGCCGATCCCCAAAACGCCGATACCGTCTGGGTGCTCAACGTGGGCGCCTGGAAGTCGATCGACGGCGGCGCCACCTTTTCCGCCATGGCCACGCCACACTCCGACAACCATGACCTGTGGATCGACCCGGCCAACCCGCTGCGTATGATCGAAGGGCACGACGGCGGCGCCTGCATCTCCTACAACGGCGGCGGGTCGTGGTCGACGATCCTCAACCAGCCCACCGCGCAGTTCTACCACGTCTTCGCGGATACCCAGGTGCCCTACCGGCTGTACGGCTCGCAGCAGGATAACACCGCGATCAGCGTCCCCAGCGGATCGTCCTATGCCGCCATTACCGAGCTGGAGTGGTTCACGCCTGGTGGCGGCGAGAGCGGCTACATCGCCGTCCGGCCGGACGACCCACACATCATGTTCGCCGGCGATCACCGCGGACGGCTGACGCGCCTGGATCGTCGCACCGGCCAGCAACGGCTGGTGGATGTCTGGCCGGACATCACCGGGATGTACGAGGGCGCCGACGTGCAGCGCTATCGCTTCAACTGGACCTTTCCGCTCTTCATCTCACCCCACGATCCGAGCGTGCTGTACACCGCCGCCAATCACCTGTTCCGCTCGACGGACGAAGGCGCCAGTTGGGAGATCATCAGCCCGGACCTCACCCGCAACGATCCCAGCACGCTCCAGCCCTCGGGCGGCCCCATCACCCGTGACAACACCAGCGCCGAGTTCTACGCCACCATCTTCGCCGCCCTGGAATCGCCGCTGGAACGGGGTGTCTTCTGGGTCGGTACGGACGATGGCCTGGTTCACCTGTCGCGCGATGGCGGCCAGACCTGGCAGGACATCACCCCGCCCGACTTGCGATCGCCGCGGGGCGAGTGGGCGCTGATCAGTATCATCGAGGCCTCCCCGCACGACGCCGGCACGGCGTACCTGGCCGCGACCCGCTACCGGCTGGACGACCCGCGTCCCTACCTATATAAGACCGCCGATTACGGCGCCACCTGGACCCGGATCACGGACGGCATCCCGGACGCGGACTTCACCCGTGTGATCCGCGAGGATCCGGGCTGCCGGGGACTGCTCTACGCCGGCACGGAGACCGGCCTCTATCTCTCCTTTGACGGCGGGGAGCACTGGGAACCGTTCCAGAGCAACCTCCCGGTGTGCCCGATCTATGACCTCATCCTGAAAGACAACGATCTGGTCGTCGCCACCCACGGCCGAGGCTTCTGGATCCTGGACGACGTCACCCCGCTCCATCAGCTTGCGCGCGACTCTCAGGCTGGTGCACACAACTCTCAGGCTCATGCTGACGACGAGCAGTCGCCCACCCGCCTCTTCACGCCGCGCGACACCATTCGCTTCAAGGTCTACGAGGGGTTTGGCTCCAACGAAGGGGAACAGGTGAACTACCGCATGGCCGGTCCGATCACCTACGCCTACCGCATTGAGAAGCGCGCGGACGGAACCAAAGAAACCAGGCTGCTGAACGCCGGCGCCAATCGTCCCAACGGCGTGCTCATCTCCTACTACCTGGCCGAGGCGCCGCTCGACAACCTCACCCTCACCATCCTCGACGCCGCGGGCCAGGAGATTCGGCGCGTCACCAGCAAGCCGGAAGAGCAGCAGCCGGCGTCTGCCGAGGAGAATGCGACCTCTGGCGGCGCTTCGCCGCCAGAGGTCGTCACGGAAGCTGCCACGGCTCCAGATCCCGAGGCGATCGAGGGCGGCTCGGTGGGCGAGACGCCGGAGGCCGGCGCGGAGGGCCAGGAGCCGTTCCTGCCCAAGAAGCCTGGACTCAATCGTTTCACCTGGAACTTCCGCTACGAGAACGCCACGCGAATTCCCGGCGACAAGTTCGCCGAGAACGCCACGGCTGGCCCGCTGCTCCCACCCGGCCACTATCAGGTTCGCCTAGAGGTCGCCGGCCAGACCTTTACCGAGCCGTTCGAGCTCCGCGCCGATCCTCGCCTATCCGTGAGCCAGGCGGACTTGCAGGCGCAGTTCGACCTCGGCCTCCGGCTCCGCACCGCCATGTCGCGGCTCAACCAGGCGATCCTGCAGATTCGCGATCTCCGTGCGCAGCTCGAAGGCTGGAAGGAACGCCTGGCGCGCGCGGAAAACGCCGGCGCCTCCCGCGACACGGCCCTGCAGCTCATAGAGCGGCTAACCTCCATCGAGGAGGAATTGATGAACACCAAAGCCACCAGCCGCATGATGTACCCGCCGCCCAACGTCCCCACCCGCCTCAACCAGCGCCTGGCCTTTCTGGCCGGCGCCGTGGCCAGCGCCGATGCGGCGCCAACCAAGCAGGTGTGCGAGGCATTCGAGGAGGTGTCCGGCTTGGTGGAGGCGCAGCTTCGCGCGCTGCAGGAGATCGGCGACACAGACCTGCCGGCCTTTAACGACCTGGTTCGCCAGTTGGAGATGCCTGCGGTAGCTCTCCAGGTGGACCAGAAGGCTGAGTAAGTACGACAACGAGGGGTCAAGATCAAGAAGGGTGACTTTAGTGGCTATCAGGCCGACGTATGCCAGAGTGCACGTAGCCGGGCCGCTCGTGCCCCCGAACGGTGGGGTTTCCTGGCCGGACTGGCCCGCGGGGTACTGGCGATGCGAGTGGATGGCACCGTGGTGTCGGCCTGCGGGCCGATCCCGCCCGCGAGGGGACGGGCTACCAGCCGCTATCGGCCGGTGACGACGTACCGGTCGCCCAACTCTCGTGCCGTCTACGTCCGGTAGCCCGGCCGTCCTGGCCGGAACTGGCCCGCAGGCCAGCACGTTCGGCTCTGTGAGTGGGCATGCAGCCTCCACAGTGATGCCGATGCACGGCGGATGTCCGCGTCGGGCCCCCCTCGGGGGTACCTGTGCCCCCGAGGGGGGGTATCCACATCGCTCTTAAGTCAACCGTCTTGTTCTGACGACCGACAACTCACCCTTGCCTGACCGCCGCCCTCCGCCTGGCGCGCACCAGGCTCAGTTCCCCGTACGTATATCCCTCACCCAGCCGTTCCCGCACCGGGGCCAGATACACATCACCCAGTTCATCCATGGCCACCTCGATCGCGCGCCGCTTCTCGGCGCTGACCAGCCGGTCCATCTCCACTGCTTCGCCTGCCTCCAGGGCAGCGGCGAGATGCTCTTCCACGGTGGTTTGCCTGAGACTGCGCGTTTCGCAGATTTCGGAAATGCTCTGCCCGCTCTGGAAGAGCTGCACTGTCTGGCGCATCGTGTCGCTCAGCCCAACCTTGGTGGAGCGCCTTGGAGCGACCGCAGGCGTGAGCGGGGCCGCCTGGACGCCGGTCTCCTGCACATAGCCGGCGATCTCACTCAGGAACGCCGCGCCGTAGTCGAGCAGTTTGCGCTGCCCCACGCCGGGAATCCGAAGCATCTGTTCGGAGGTAGCAGGTAAGCTGGCGGCCAGGTGCCTCAAAGTGCCGTCGTGAAAGACGACATAGGGCGGCAGGGAACGCTCATCGGCCAGGCGCTTGCGCAGGGCGCGCAGCCGCTCAAAGAGCTCGGGGTAGGGATGTTCGTCCGCCAGTTCGAGCGCCGACGCGGCTTTCCGGCGCGCCACCATCCGTACCTGCTGGCCTTCGAACAGCACCTTGCGGCCCAGCTCCGTCACCTTCAGCGCGTTGAACGCCTCCTCGTCCTGACGAACGTAGCCGCAGCGGATCAACTCGCGCGACAGGTGGCGCCAGTCGTCCTCTGAGCGATCTTTACCGATGCCATAGGTGGAGAGCCGGTCGTGGCCCTGGCTCAGGATGCGCTGCTCGCGTGAGCCGCGCAACACCTGGATCACATAGGCGGCGCCGAAGCGCTCGCCAGTTCGCTTGATGCAGGAGAGGAACATCTGAGCCGGCACTGTCGTATCCTCCTCGGGTACCGGCGAGCGACAGATGTCGCAGCAGGGACCATCCTGTCCCGCGAAAATCTCGTCGAAGTAGGCCAGGAGAGCGACGCGGCGGCAGGTGGTACTGTCGGCCCAGTTGGTCATCTGCTGCAGTTGCCACAGCGCTACCTTCCGCTCGGCCGGCGGCTTCTCGTCGGCAAAGCGCTTCTGCTTGATCACATCGCCATAGCTGTAGAAGAGGATGCAGTCGCTCGGTTCGCCATCGCGACCGGCCCGGCCGCTCTCCTGGTAGTAGCCTTCCAGGCTCTTGGGCAGGTCGTAGTGGATCACAAAGCGCACATCCGGCTTGTCGATCCCCATCCCAAAGGCGATGGTCGCCACCATGATCCGCACATCGTCACGGCTAAAAGCCTCCTGCCGGCCGCGTCGCTCCTCCGGCTCCAGCCCGGCGTGGTAGGCTGCCGCGTTGAAGCCATCCAGGCGCAGCCGCCCGGCCAGGTTCTCGGTGCCGGCCCGGCTGGCGCAGTAGATAATGCCCGAGGCACCCGGATGCGCTCGCACATAGGCGGCCACCTCGTCGTAGGCCCCCTTCTTGGGGCGGACATCGTAGAACAGATTGGGGCGGTTGAAGCTGCCCTGAAAGCAGGCGGCGCGTTCCAGCCCCAACTGCGCTTTGATGTCCGCCTGTACGCGCACCGTGGCGGTTGCGGTGAAAGCGGCCAGTGGCACGCCGGGAAACAGCTGGCGTAGCTGCCGCAGCTCACGATACTCCGGCCGAAAGTCGTGGCCCCATTCCGAGATGCAGTGCGCTTCGTCGATGGCGAAGCCGGAGACCGGCACCGTCTCCAGCAGCCGGAGAAAGCCCGGCATCATCAGTCGCTCCGGCGCCACGTACACCAGCTTCACCAGGCCACGAGTCATAGCGACCTGCCGCCGGTTCGCCTCGGCCGAGTCCAGCGAACTGTTGATATAGGTCGCGGCGACGCCCAGAGCCTGGAGGGCATCGACCTGGTCCTTCATCAGGGCGATCAACGGTGATACCACCACCGTCACCCCATCCTGCAAGAGCCCCGGCAGCTGATAGCACAGCGACTTCCCGCCGCCGGTCGGCATCAGCACAAACACATCCTGCCGGCGCATGATCGACCCCACGATCTCCTCCTGCAACGGCCGGAAAGATCGGTAGCCGAAGGTCGATTCAAGGGTAGCCAGGGTCTGCGTATCAGTGGTGAATTCGGTGGTCACGGTCCCCTCTGGTGTTGAATGTACCATTGTCAAACCGGGAGCGGGTGGATACTCCCCTCGCCGCGCGCAACCACGGGAAAGTGCCGGCGATCGGTAGTGAGCACTCGGCCGCCGTGTCGCTCGGCGCAGGCAACAACGGCGGAATCGGCAAAGCCGAGTTGCAGATCTGCATAGCGGCGTACCAGCGCCTGGATCCGAGTAAGATCGCCGTCGCCACCGTCAACCTCATACGCCCCGCTCTGCAAATCTTGGAGAAAGTCCAGAAGCAGGAACATTCCCGCCCGTTGCTCCAGAATATATGTGATCTCGGCCATGATTCCCATCGGAATAAAGTACGGCCCGTTGTCCGCTTCAACGACTGCAACTGCCTGCAGGTGATTGTGGTCGGTAGGGCTAACCAGGGCAACCAGGCCGGAGGTGTCGAGCGTCAGCACGGGCGCCAGTTCGCCTCCAGCCAGTCCTCGACCTCGTCGCTTTGGACACCCAGGTCAACTGCTCCAATCGTTCGTGGCCACGGACGGCACGTCACTGAGCTTTCTACCTTCAGCGCTTCAAGATCGGCGACACGCACCAGCTTCTCGCGCTTGTCGAGGGGGTTAGACTCTGCCGCGAGAACACCGTCCCTGACCATTTTCCATATTTTGGCATGGCTCACCCCGAGCATGGCTGCCGCCTCCCGCATCGGAACACGCTGTACAACGGTCATCGATGGAACCCTTCCCGGCGCCCCCAAGCGAGGCCTATGCAGACGTATTGTGATAGATAGAGATGCATTTCTCTATCTATCGTAGACGAAGGAGGGGGGAGGGGGGGCGCGCTATACTGGCGTGACTGAAAGGTCGCCGTATGGAGCCTGTCAAACGCGTCGTTATTCGGGATAAATCCCCGGTTTTTGATGCCGATATTTTCCTTCGGCCGCTAAACCGGGTGGTAGTCGGCGTGGTGGGCGTGGCGCTGCTGATACAGATCGGGGCGCTGGGTCAGGTGATCGCCGGCCAGGGCAAACCGGCTGGCTGGTTCGACCATGCCTCCTTTGCGGTGGTCGCGCTGCTCTGGCTGGCGCTCGGTATTCTGGTCTTTCTGCAGCGGCGAGCAGGCGATGCCGGGCGGCTCTTCCTGCTGTCCGCCGCCGCCGGCTCCGCCTTTTTAGCGCTTGCCACGCTCTACGCGCAAAGCTACGCCGACGCGCTGGCCTATGCCGCCGGTCTGCTATTCTTTCCGCCCTTCCTCTATAGCTTTGCGCGTGCTTTCTCCGAGAAGCGCCCCTGGAGACGTGCAGAGCTACTCCTCTACCTTCCGTCGGCAGTCTTGTTGCTCCCGGGCGCCCAGCAGTTGGCGGCGGGCCGTACCTTCGTCTCGTGGAAGATCGCCTTGCTCCTGGTCGGCGGGTATCTAATCGCGGCTATCGTGCAGTCGCTGCGCGATCTGCGGTTGGCCGAGACGCCCGAAGACGCGGCGCAGACCCGCGCTCTGCTCTTTGGCCTGGCGGCCGGCACGGTGCCGGGACTGGCCGCCTATATCGTGCCGATCGTTCTGAATAATAGCTTCACGGTGAACGTCAAGTGGCTGCCGCCCATCGTGCTGCTCTTTCTGGTTGCCATGAGCTACGCCGTGCTCCTCTTCGAATTCACCGAAGCCGATCTCATTGTGCGCCGCGGCGTCGTCTACGGCCTGCTGGCCCTGGCCATCGTTATCGCCTATGCTGTGCTGGGCGAATTACTGGTGGCCAGCAATCTCTCCGTCACCAGCCCAGGTGGTGGTCTGAGCTTTGTGGCAGTGTCCGTGCTGATCGGGGCAGCTTTCACCCCCATCACCTATCTCGCCCGGCGACTGGTGGACTGGCTGCTCTACGGTCGCAAGATCGATCGCTGGACCTTGCTCCAGGCGCTCAGCGCGAGGCTCTCCACCGTCATGCAGCCGGATGAGCTGGGCGATGCGCTGGTCCGGGAGATCACCCATGCGCTGCATTTGCGTGGCGCCTTTTTGCTGCGCCGTACCGAACACGGCGCCTTTACGCTGGCACACCGAGCCGAGTCGGCATCGGGCCGCGGCAGGAGAACACCGCCGCCGGTTACCCTCTGTCTCGATGCCGAAATCCTGAGTGCGGCTCTGGGCGATCCGCCCCGCTCACTGCTGCTCCTGCATGCCAAGCCGCTGGTTCGCGAGCGGCGGGAACGGGTGCCGGAGCGATATGAACTGCTCGATCAGCTCCACGTTGCGCTTTCAATCCCACTTATCACCCGCTCCGGACTGGAGGCGGTGCTCTGCCTCCAGCCCAAGCTGGCGCACGATGCCTTCGATGCCGACGACCTGGAGCTGTTGGCCCCGGTCACGCGCCAGGCCACCGCTGCCCTGGACAATGCTCTGCTCTTTTCCCGTCTGGCGGAAAAGGTCGAAGAGTTGCGGATGGCATACGTCCGCATTGCGCGGGAGCAGGAGTCTGAGCGCGGGCGTTTGGCCCGCGAGTTGCACGACGGCACGGCCCAGGAGCTGGCCGGATTGATCACGCTGGCCGCGGTAGCCGAGCGCCAGTTGGGCAGTGACGACCACGCGGCGCACAACACGCTGGACCGCCTCAAACAGCAGGCCGAAGACGCCTATCAGGGGGTTCGCCGCGCCAGTCACGCGCTCCGTCCCCTCATGCTGGACGATTTTGGCCTGGCCCCCACCCTGGGTCGCTACCTGCAAGGCTGGCAGGAGGCGACCGGCATCGAGGTGGAGTACGGGGTTGACGGCGTGGGAGATCTGCCGGACGATGTCGAGCTCGCGCTCTTTCGGGTAGCCCAGGAATGTATGGAGAATGTGCGCAAGCATAGTGGCGCGCGGCACGCCCGGCTCGCGCTGCAGCGAGAGAACGGCCATGTCCTCCTCTCGGTCAGTGACTCTGGGAGCGGCATGCCCGAAGGGGGCGAACGGGGCATCGGCCTGGTGGGCATGCGCGAACGAGTCGAGGCCGTGGGTGGCACCATTCGGGTCCACACCTCAGCGGAGCACGGCGTCGAAGTGGAAGCCATCATTCCCGTGGGCGCGGTCTCGTGACCGTTGCCCCCATCCGGGTGGTATTGATCGACGACCATACGGTGCTGCGCGATGGCCTCAAGCTGCTACTCTCCATGGCATCGGATTTGTGTGTGGTGGGCGAGGCGGGCGGTGGCCGTGAGGGCATTGCGGTCGCCGAAGCCACCCGGCCCGATGTCGTGGTCACCGATGTTGGCCTGCCGGACGTGGACGGCGTGGAGGTCACGCGCCGGCTGCGGGAGAGTATCCCCGAGACCCGTGTGATGGTCCTCACCGTCCACGACGAGGACACCTATGTCTTCGCGCTGATGCAGGCCGGCGCCAGCGGCTACATGCTCAAGAACGCGGCCGGCAACGATCTGATCGATGCCATTCGGGTGGTAGCCGGAGGCCAGCCCTGGCTTCAGCCCGAGATCGCCGAGCGGCTCATGAACCTCGCCGCCGGTGGGATCAAGCCGCCGCCAAAGCCCGCCGCCGAAGCCCTGATCGAGCCCCTCACCATGCGGGAAATCGAGGTGCTCAAGCGGCTGGCCGGCGCCGCCAGCAACCGCGAGATCGGCGATGCGCTGGTCATCAGCACCCGTACAGTGGAAACCCACCTGGCAAATATCTATGGCAAGCTAGGCGTGCGAGGCCGGACCGAAGCAATGCTCTGGGCCATCCGGGAGGGGATGGTGGACCGTTCCAGCTAATATAAAGCACGGATTGCACAACGGAGAATGACATGCGCTTTGGCGAGGTCAAGAACCGACCGGTGGTCAGCGTGGCGGGCGCGGCAAAGCTCGGCTTCATTGACGATCTGCTGCTGGATACCGCGGCCCATCAGGTCGTCGGGTTCCGGGTGCGACAGGGTGGCTTGATCACCCATCGGGAAGCGTTGCTGCTGCACGACGTCAAGGCGATCGGCCTGGACGCGGTCACGATTGAGGATCCGAGCAAGCTGAACGCGGACCAGAAGCTTCTTGAACTGCATGGCAGCATGACCGGCAGTCGAGTGATTGGCTCGCGGGTGATGACCGAGAACGGCGCCAATCTCGGCAACGTGTCGGACATCGACGCCGACTTTGCTACCGGGCAGGTGCTCGGCTATGCCCTGGTTTCTGGACTGATGGACCGTCTGCGACGGCAAGACGAGCTGGTGCCGGTGACCGCGGTCAAGAGCATTGGAGACAACCTGGTCGTGGTCGGCAACGAGTTCACGCCGGCGCCGTAGGGAGGATCCGTCTCGTTCGCACCATACCTTGACGCGACGAGACACTTGCGTTAGCGAAAAGGGTACGGTTGGTGCCATAGTAAACATAAGGAGAGCGCCTAGATCATGGCATATGCCCTAGGATGGAAGTTTTCGGGATCATTTAGAGGAGGGTGTGCATGAATCGTTCTGGTCGTGCAAGTCGCACATTAGCGGTTGTCCCCGCACTGGCGCTGGTGGTGCTGGCCTCGGGCTGCGGTAGTAGCTCCCCCGGCGCAAGCAGCAGCCCATCGACCGGCAGCAGCAACAAGGTCGCTGCCGCGCATCTCAACAAGGGTAGTGCCGGCACCTTACGCTGGTGGAACAACTACGGCGATACCTGGGTAAAGTCCTTTGACCCGCCACTCGTCACCGACTCGCTGTCTATCGGCAACGTCAACCTGATCTATGCCAATCTGGTCAAGACCAACTATCCCAACCTGAAACCGATTCCGGATCTGGCCACCTGGAACATCTCCAAGAACCACAAGTTCTACACCTTCCACCTGCGCCACAACGCCAGATTTAGCAACGGCGACCCGGTTACCGCCGCCGATGCGCTGTGGAGCATCAACCGCGCGCTGGCCCCGGCGACCAAATCCACGGTGGCGACAACGTATCTGGGCGCCATCCACGGCGCCATGGCGGTGGCCAACAAGAAGGCCAGCAGCGTCAGCGGCATCCGAGTGCTCAACCGCTACACGCTGCAAATTAGGCTGGACAAGCCCATCGCCTACTTCCTGGGCGCGTTGAGCTATCCCACCGCGGACGTGCTGGACAAGCGCGTGATGCAGGGCAAGCCGGCAGCCTCGTACCTGACCAACCGGTGCATGGGGAACGTCGGCGCCGGCCCCTTTAAGCTCTCCTGCCAGAATAGTGGGTTCGGTAAGAGTTCCTTCTATCCCGGTGGCCACTCGCCGTACGTCAAATACGTGCCCAATCCGTACTACTACGGCAAGAAGGCACGGATCAATATCATCGCTCCCTTCTTCGGCAAGCTGGACGATGAGTATCGCGACTATGAGGCGGGTGGGCTGGACGGCACAGGGGTGCCACCAACTGATATCCCGCAGGCCCAGAGCAAGCCCGGCTTCACCAACGTACCTGGCTTGATCACCGATTACATCACGCCAAACGAGAAAGTGGCGCCGTTCAACAACCTCCATTGCCGCCTGGCGGTGGCGTACGCCATCGACCGCGACAATATCACCCGGAAGCTGCTGCGCGGCTCCGAGGGACCGCTCTACGACGTGTTACCGCCTGGTCTGCCTGGCTACTTCGGCCGGCAGAGTAGCCTGCCGTACTACGACCCAGCGCGCGCAACGAAGGAACTGGCCCAGTGCCCCGGCGGCCTTCACAACATTTCGATGACCTACCAAAACACCGGTTCCGATATCTCGCACGAGTACGACGCGGTGCGCGCCAATCTGGCAGCCATCGGCGCCACGGTCACGCTCAAACCGCTCACCTTCAATGCGTGGCTCGGCATCGTGACGGTGCCGCTGACCACGACCAAGACGGCGATTACCGAGAACCTGTGGCTCGACGACTACCCGGACCCGCAGGACTGGATGTCGAATCTCCTGCAGACCGGCGCCAGCTACGACATTGGGGGCTTCACCAACCCGACCTTCGATAGTTTAGTCAGCAAGGGCAACGTCGAGTTCAATCCCGGCGCGCGCGCCCGCGACTACGCGCAGGCGTCGAGGATCGCCGTGAGCCAGGGCGCCTGGATCGGCGTCGGCTACCAGGACGATATCTACATCTTCAACCCCCGCGTGCACGGCATGATCAACACCGCCAGCCTCAGCCAGCCGCTGCACAACGACTGGTCCAACGTGACCGTCTCGGGCTAAACACCGTCATACCCGGAGGGCGGGGCGCCGCGACCCTGGCGCCCCGCCAGCTTCGGGGTGGCAGGCGCAGAGGAAGCGACGCGTCATTTCAGGTAGGAGATCGGGAGGGAGACACGACCAATGACGGGCTTGCTCGGTTTCGTCATCAAGCGATTCTTTAGCGGAATCGTCGTGGTATGGGCCATCGTCACGGTGGTCTTTTTCATGGAACATGCACCGGGCACGCCGGACCCCATCAAGCTGATCCTGGGGTCGCACTTCACTCAGGGCAACTATCACACGCTGTTGCACGAGTACGGGCTCGATGTGCCGCTCTGGCAGCAATACTTGAATTACCTGGGAATCGCGCCCATGCTCTCCTGGTTTGGCGTCCACTTCGGTCAGGGTGCGGTGCAGAGCGGCCTGCTGGAGGCGCAACTAGGATACTCCTACTCGCATCCGGGCATAACCGTCAGCAGTATCCTGCACGACGAGATTCCCGTGACCATGAAGCTCGGGTTGTATGCCCTGGTGGTGGCGCTGCTGATCGGCATCCCGATTGGCCTGCTCTCCGCCCTGCGCCAGAATACGGCGTTCGATCATGTGGGGCAGACCTCGACCATTCTGTTGTATGGCATCCCGACCTTCGTGCTCTGCCCCATGTTGCAGATCATCTTTGGCATTCAGTTGCATTGGCTGCCTGAACGCGGCTGGGGCGACAACTGGCAAGAGTTGATCCTTCCCGTCGGAGCCTACTCGGCCGGGCTCATCGGCTACTTCGCCAAGTCGTTCCGCTCCTTCATGCTGGAGGTCTTGCAGCAGGACTATATCCGAACCGCGCGGGCCAAGGGCTTGAAGCCGCCGCTCATTGTCTGGGTCCATGCGGTCAAGAACACCTTGCTCCCGCTGGCCTCGATTGTCGGGCCGATTCTGGCCTACCTGATCGTCGGCGCCTTCATCGTCGAAGACTTTTTCGGCATTCCCGGTATTGGGGGCGAGACGGTCAGCTCGGTCTTCAATGGCGATTATGGCGTGATCGAAGCCACCACGATCGCCCTGGCGGTGTTCGTGGTCTTCATCAACATGCTGACCGATATTTTCTATAGCCTAGTTGACCCACGGGTACGGTTGTAAACCATGAGCGATCCAATCGAAAGCAGCGCCCACGGCAAGGTCGTCGAACCCTCGAAGGAGAGCGGTCGGGTGGCTATCGGCGCCTCAACCGGGACACTTGTCACCGCCGATGAGACACGGAAAGGGGAAAAGGTCTCGGTTCGCTCCCCCTTCCGGGATGGTCTGCGCCGGTTCAGCCAGAACTGGGCGGCCGTGATCGCCTTGATCATCGTGGTGCTCTTGATTCTCGGCGCGATCTTTGCCCCCTTCCTCCACACTTTGAATCCCACGGCAGCCCCAGATTACAGCGCATTGAGCCAGGGACCATCGGCTGGCCACTGGTTTGGCACCGATGCGGAAGGGCGCGATCAGTATTCGCGCATTCTGTACGGTCTGCGCGTGCCGCTCTTCGTCGGCTTCGTCGGCACCATCATTACGCTGATCATCGGTATCAGTCTCGGTCTGTCCGCCGGCTTCTTCGGTGGCGTCGTCGACTCGCTGGCCAGCCGCTTTACCGATTTCATGTTCGCCTTCCCGGCCTTTCTCTTTGCCATTATTCTGGTCACCCTCTTTGGCTCCGCCTTCGACGCGACCTTTCCGGGTGGCGTGGGGCGGGCCATTATCCTGACGCTGGTGTTTTCCTTTGTGAGCTGGCCGCCGCTGATGCGTTTTGTGCGTTCTCTGGCGCTGAGCATGAAGGAGACGCAATTCATCGAGGCGGCGCGCACCGTTGGGACCTCGAATTTTCACATCGTCACGCGCCACCTGGCGCCCAACGTATGGGGCGTCACGCTGGTCCAGGCCAGTTTCCTCATCGCCAATGTCATCGGCACCGAGGCAGTCCTCAGCATCATTGGCCTGGGCGTCAACGAGCCGGTGCCAGATCTTGGCACCATGCTCTACGATGGGGCGGGAAGTATCGAAGCGAACGCCTGGATCGTGTTCTTCCCGAGCCTGTTCCTGACCGTGATCATCCTGGCCTTTACCTTCCTGGGCGATGGCGTCCGCGATGCGGTCGATCCGCGGGCGAATCAGTAGCCATGGCTCGACCAGCCAGTTCACTACGGCCAGTACCATCAAATGGCAAGGGCGGGCACCTGCTCGAGGTGGAGAACCTCCGCACCTATTTCTACACTCAGAGCGGCATTGTACGCGCGGTACAGGGCGTCTCCCTGTGTCTCGACCCGGGTGAGACGCTCGGCATCGTCGGCGAGTCGGGCAGCGGCAAGAGCGTGACCGCGCTGTCCCTGATGCGGTTGATCCCGCAGCCGCCCGGCCGTTTTGCTGGCGGTCGGGTGCTGTTCCGCAATCAGCCGATTATCGATGTCCAGGAGCAGGGCGGCCGCGGTGATCGCTCGCGTCTGGTCAATCGGGGTATCTCCGAAGCCAAGATGCGGACGATCCGTGGTGGCGATATCTCAATGATCTTTCAGGATCCCATGACCTCGCTGAATCCCCTGCTGACCATTGGCCGGCAGATCGCGGAGAGCGTGCAGGAACACATGGGGATGAATCGCAGGGAGTCCAACGACCGTGCGGTCGAGATGCTGGAAAAGGTGGGCATACCGAGCGCGAAGGCCCGCGTCGGCGACTATCCCCACCAGTTCAGCGGTGGCATGCGCCAGCGCGTGATGATCGCGATTGCCCTGGCCACGAATCCGGATCTGTTGATCGCGGACGAGCCGACCACCGCGCTCGATGTCACCATCCAGGCCCAGATCCTGGACCTGATGCGTGACCTCTCCAGCGAGTTCAACTCCTCGGTCATTCTGATCACCCATGATCTGGGGGTGGTTGCAGGTATGGCGGATCGCGTAGCCGTCATGTACGCCGGCTATGTGGTCGAAACCGGCGAATCCAACGATCTGTTCTACGACGCGCGCCACCCCTATACCCATATGTTGCTGGAGTCGATTCCCCGCATCGACCAGGATCGCAGCCAGCCCTTGCACCCCATCCCCGGCCAGCCGCCGGATCTTCTGACCCTCGGTCCGGGCTGCCCCTTCGCGCCGCGTTGTCCCAACGTGCTGGACCGATGCCGAAAGGAAATGCCACCGCTGGAGCCGATCGGCTCAGCGGGGCACCTGGCAGCCTGCTGGAACCCGGTGAAAGAGTCCGCCGCATGAACGGCCACACACCGCTCCTGGAACTGAACGACCTGACCGTGGAATTCCCCGTCAAGGGCGGATTCTTTGGCCGTCAGGTGGCGGCCGTTCACGCCGTCAACCAGGTCAGCATGACGGTCTACGAAGGAGAGACGCTTGGTCTGGTGGGCGAGAGCGGTTCCGGCAAGACCACCCTGGGTCGCGCCGTCCTGCGTCTGATACCGACTACCGCCGGCGCCATCAAATTCGGCGGCAGAGATATTACGGCGCTCTCACCGGGCGGGGTTCGGCCGCTGCGGCAGGACATGCAGATGATCTTTCAGGATCCGTTTGGCTCGCTGGACCCCCGCATGACGGTCTTTCAGATTGTCTCCGAGCCGCTCGTCAACTACGGCAAGGGCAACAAGCGAGAGCAACGCGCCCAGGTCGAAGAACTGCTGAAAATCGTCGGGCTCAACCCCGGACATATTCACCGGTATCCCCACGAGTTCAGCGGCGGTCAGCGGCAGCGTGTCGGTATTGCCCGTGCCCTGGCCCTTCGTCCCCGTTTCATCGTGGCCGATGAGCCGGTCTCGGCTCTCGATGTGTCCATTCAGGCCCAGGTGCTCAATCTCCTGGAGCAGTTGCAGCATGAGTTCGGTCTGACCTATCTCTTCGTGGCCCATAACTTGAGTGTGGTACGCCATATCAGTGATCGCGTCGCGGTGATGTACCTGGGCCATGTGGTGGAGTTGGCAGACAGCAATGAGCTGTACGACAGCCCGCTGCATCCCTATACCCAGGCCCTGATGTCGGCCATTCCGTTACCGGACCCACGCGAGGAGCGCAAGAAAGAGCGCATCATTCTCAAGGGCGATATGCCCAGCCCCGTGAATCCTCCGGCCGCGTGCCCCTTCCACACGCGCTGCTTCAAGGCTCGCGAGATTTGCAGCCAGGTTGCGCCTGTCTTCGAAGAGAAGCGTCCCGGTCACTGGGCCGCCTGCCACTTCGCCGAGGTTCCCGGCGTGACGCGGCCCGAAGAGGTCAAGCCGGCGGTAGGAGTCTAGCCCTTACCCGGGAATGCTCGCATCTGCGTCCCGGTCCTCCATCAGATCGGGCACGAGACGCAGATGCGGCACCTGGTGCTCACCGAGTCGATCCGCGATTGAGCGAAGAAAGGCATCGACGATTTTCCCGTCCCACTGCTGGCCGCGTCCGGCACGAAGGATGCTCGCGGCCTTGTGCACGGTCATGCCCGGGCGATAGGGACGATCGCTGGTCATGGCATCGAAGCTGTCGGCTACCGCGATCACGCGTGCGCCGAATGGGATGTCATTCCCCTTCAGTCGGTGGGGGTACCCGGTACCGTCCCACGACTCGTGATGGTGGCGAATAATCGCGATCCCGCGTGCGAAGTCCGGATAGCGTTCCAGAAGATCGGCGCCCCGCTCGGCATGGGTTTGCATGATGGCCCATTCCTCCGCGGTCAGCTTGCCGGCTTTTTGCAGGATATCGTCGTGAATCCCGATCTTGCCGATATCGTGGACGCGAGCGGCCGAGACGATCAGACCAACTTCCGGCCCCGCTTTCTGGAGCTCTTCCAAAATGCCCTCGGTGAGCAAGGTGACCCGGCGTGAGTGTCCGCCGGTAGTGGGATCGCGCAGGTCGACCATATCGGCCATGCTCTCCAGGATGCGCCGCGTTTCCGTGTGCATCTCTTTGGTGTGCTTGAAGGCCACGTACACCAGCGCGGTGGGTACGAGGAGCAGGACCAGCGCCCAGAGCTGATGGGCTGCTTCCAGCGCGCCCATCAAGCCAACCAGGTATTGCGCCGCCTCCACCATTCCTCCCTCGCGGACCATCAGCCCCAGCGCCCGAAATGGACTGATGCCCAGGACCGGAGCGAACTGAAACGCGCCGGTGAGGATGTCCCCCGCCCAGAGCACAACGCCCGCGGCAACCAGGGGTAGAGGGACATAGGGGATGGTGGGTCCCGACACATGGGCAACCATCGAACCGGCCAGCCCAATGAGTATCCAGCGGCCAATTTGAGAGGTGATCACGCGCGGGGGATTATGGGTGTTCGCATAGACGAACAATTCACCGGCCAGGGTACCCACTCCGATTGCGGTGGCGGCCACGACCGGGGGCAGCAAGGCGGCCATCAGATACAGCACCACGCTGCCCATGTAAATCTTGGACGCAAGATGGATATGGATTGGGAACTTGTACGTCAGCACCAGTGCACCGGTCAGGGCCAGCGCCAGCAGCACCGTGGCATAACCCAGCCCGAGAGGATGGGCCATAGCCCGAGCCCAACTGGCCGCCAGAATACCCAATGCGGACAGCGCAACAGCAGTGGCGATCACCTGCTGCTGTCTTAAAATCTGTCCCTGTGGTCCCACATCTGTCTCCTCCAGGTCTGAAGCGAGGGTCGAACCGTCCGCCGGCCGATTCCCCCCAGCCGATCTTGGTTCCACTCTATACTTATGTTAGCGACTTGTCCACTGGCAAAAGTTACGAGTTCGTTTCAGCATTCGCCGGCCCCCCTCCCCCCGACGCCTCCCTTATATACGCGAACAACGCTGGATCGACCCCGCTCTGCTCCCGCGCCGCTTCCTGCTCGTACATTCTTTGTAGATTCTGCGTGATACCGGCATCGCCGCCCGTGAACTCCTCCACCAGGGCCTTCCAGCGCCGGACGAGCGCCTGTACTGGCTCGCTGGCCGGGTCGGCGCCGCGGTCCATCGCATTTCGGACCTCTGCGATCAGCTCCGGCCACTCCGCCTCGACCTGGCGTATGCGTGCCTCGCCAACCTGCAGCGTGCGCTCCTTCAGTGTCTCCAATTGCTCCGGTGTGTAGTACGACTCTGCTTTCTCAACCATGCTCATCAACTCCAGTATGTGCAATAACTCCGGGGCAGAGATGTCCTCTGCTCCGCCCATCCGGCTCGCGATCATCTCCAGGCGGTCACAGAGCGTGCGCTGTAACGCGATCTGTTCCTTCAGCCGCCCAATCTGCAACTCGATCACTCGTTGGGCGGAGACCTCCTTCCGGTCCAGCAACTCTCGAATCTCTTCCAGGCCAAAGCCCAGAGCACGCAGCGACCTGATCTGTTGGAGCCGGACAACATCCGATGCGCTATACAGCCGGTAGCCTGACTCGGAACGGCGGGCCGGCGAAAGCAACCCGATCTGATCGTAGTGATGCAGGGTGCGGACCGACACACCCGCCCGCGTGGCTAGCTCACCCACCTTCCAGCGTGTCGTGTCCATCAGATACCTCCTTTCCCGCGGATCGCAGCGGTCCCACTCACACCGTAAAGTGTGACGTACGGTGAGGGTCAAGAGGATTTATACTGCTTCGATAGGGACCACGGAGAGGGGAATCGGTACGTGAGCGCATCGCCGCTGTCATTCGCTTCGCTATCGCTCCACGCTGCCATGCGCGACAACGTGGCACGACTCGCCCTGCTTGGTGCGGTGCTGGAGCTGTGCGCCTGTGTGGCCGCGGTGGTGTCGCGCAAGGTCCTGCCCGACACCCTGATTTTGCTGGCTGTCCCGCTGCTTTTCCTGATGGGCGCCTCGGCGGCCGCGCTGTACGGCCGGATGAGTCTCGCTGTCGGCGCCACGTGGCTGACGGCCGGCTACACTCTGTTCCTCTTGAATTTGCTGCAATATCTGACCGGCTCATCGTTCGTCGGCACGACCGTTATGCTTGTTTTCTCTCTCAGCCTGGTGGCCTGGGCGCTGGCTATGTGGCGCGCGGTCGAGACCAAGCGCCACCGGCGCCGGGCCTTTGTTGTCCGCTTCGTCCCCTTACTCGGGTTGTTGATCCTGATGCTCCTGGCCGGCGCGTTGATTACCGCATTGGCTACCGAGGGGACGTAGCCGGAAGCATCACTATGGCTGGTACGTCACTTTGACCGGTTTGCCGTGCCCCTTTGGTGGCACACCATTCGAGATCAGGAGGTGTCCGCTCCAGCTATAGGTCACCTTCAGGCGTGGCAGGGTTGGGCAGCACGCCGGATCGCTCGCTCGGAATCGCGTGTAGGTGATGATGAAGGTACCGGCCGCTGGAGAGGCAAGCCGGTCGACCTGGGCCGTTTCATAGCCGGCGCTCTGGCTATTGAACCTGTTGCCGTGCCAGAAGAAGATCACCTGCCCCTCGCCGTCGGCGGCAGGGGCGCGGGTGCCCAGCGCTGCCGTCAGGGTGCCGGTGCCGCGTCCGTCCCAAATGGTGAGTGGCTTTCCGGCCAGGCGGAAATGAATGCCTGGCGAACCAATCTCAACCGTGTGGTACAGCCGCCCCTTGATCTGCGTCAGGCTGGGAGGGGTTGGCTTGAACGAACGGTTCTGGATCAGGGCCTGCCTGCTCTGCGCACGGGCAGAGTGGGACCAGGGCATTGCGCCCAGAGTTGCCGGCAGTGCCAGTAGCGCGACGAGGCGAACTGCCCGAGTAACGTGTGTGCGTATCATTCCTGACCTCCAGACCATCGACTACTATCGGGCACTGCGCCTGGTGCTCTGTACTTATCGAATTGGGACCTGCCGAATTGCTCGTCTCCGCGGGTAGCATAGTCTATATATCTGGTGTAGCGCTTTTTCTTTCACGCCCGATCTCTTATCATAAAAATAGAAGGTTTTATCAGGGACCGCATGCGTGCCCTGGTAGAAGGCTCATTGCGGCCGGGCATGGTCGCTTTGGGAGACGGTTGATGGATCGTACTTCGAGTGAAGTCGGGCCAGACTCGAGCGGAGAGCGGTTTCGCAATGCGTTTCAAGCAGCCGCCATCGGCATGGCACTGGTCGGGTTGGATGGAGCGTTGCTCGAGGCCAATGAGGCCTTCTGTGCCATCGTCGGCTACCCAAAGGATCAACTGGACACGCTGACCCTGCACGATATTACCCATTCCGATGATCTCGAGCCGTATGCCGATTGTCTTCGGCAGCTGCTCGACGGCACGACCACCAGCTGCCAGATGGAGAAGCGCTATCTCCACCGCGAAGAGCATGCCGTGCGGATCTTACTGACCGCCTCCCTGGTGAAGGATGCCGGCGGCGCGCTCCTGTATGTGATAGCGCAAGTTCAGGATATTCACGATCGCAAGGTCGCGGAAGAGGCACTGGAGACGGTAGCCGCCGAACAAACTGCCACCCTGGATGAGTGCGGACCTGCTGGAGGTGGAGATTACCGAGAGCGCCATTATGGAAGACCCCGACCGCTCGCTCTCTACCCTTACCGCACTCAACCGACTCGGCTTGCACACCGCCATCGACGATTTCGGAGCGGGGTATTCATCCCTGGCCTATCTGGCGCGTCTGCCCGTGGACATCAGCAAGATCGATCGATCGTTCGTGCTGGAACTCGCCAAGGTGGGAAACGGCGCTTCTCAGGAAGCGACGGTGGTCCGCGCCATGATTGATCTTGCGCACAGCCTGGGGCTGCAGGTGGTGGCCGAGGGTACAGAGAATCGGCAGATGTTCGACCTGATCACAGCGATGCGGTGCGACTTCGCGCAGGGCTTCTACCTGGGGGTGCCCGTGCCGGCGCACGATATCCAGATCCACCGCTCCCAGGCCAGCGGAGAGTAAGCGCGAGTAAGTCGGAGCCGTTCAGAGCGGGCCGTTTGACCGACGTGTCACAATGCGGCTCTCTGAGCGTTTATACGGATAAGAACTCATGGCGAGAAGCCATTGTGAAAGATTTCGCGAGGTACTAGATGCGCCGCCAACTCCGTCTTACGCTTGCCCTTATCCTTTTGACCGCCGGAACGGGCGGGGCCGTCCAGAGTGCATTGGCCTCGCCGCAGCCGCCCGTTCCGGTGTCTCCGCCTCCCGGCTCGCTCAAAGCAGCCCCGCCGGCCCTCTACGATGCCGTCTCGTTTGGCTTCCCACACGACTTCAACTTTGACGACCACCTCTATGGCTCCGGCTTCAAGCCTGGCGAGCGGGTGACGGTACGTGTGAGCAACGTCAGCGCGCCGGCCCAGCAGACCACGGCCGGCGGTGATGGCTCCTTTAGCGTCGAGATGTCCTATACCTGGGTGTTCTGCGACGCCAACGGCGCACGGCATCCCGCCCCGATCTTTAGCGCCACTGGCGACCTGGGAAGTGCGGCCACCGTGACGCGGCTTCCCACACCGTGCCCGCTGCTCTTCGCCGCATGGCCGGACCTGAAGGCCGCCTCTCCCACTGGCTCGGGGAGCGGTTCGGTCGTGGCCTCCGGCACGGCGGTTGCCCTCCCCATCGCAGTTGGCCCTCCCGCCGGGCAGCAACCGGCGCGGGTCGTGCAGAGCGCGCCACGTCTGGCCACCATGCCGCTCGACGGCTTCGGGTTCGTGCCGGGAGAGCGGGTCTCTGTGCAGCAGCTTGCTAGCTCCCTGTACCCCGCGCTGCCGGTCGTCGCCGGGGTAGCAGACGCGCAGGGACGGATCCAGTTTCCGGTGCAGGTGTACCTGCCGCCCTTCTGCTCCGGCCCCTTCTTTGTGCCGAGGCTGGTCGCCACCGGCGACCACGGGACATCCGTCGTCTCCACGGTGTTCGTTCGTCAGATGTTGATGATCGCCTGCCCCTACCACCGGCCTCCGGGCATCGGTGTGGGCACTCCGGTGCCGCCCGGCAACCCGCAGCCCTCAGCGCCGAGCACAGTTCAGAATCCGTCAGTCGCCCCAGTGTCGCCCGGCGCTGCTGGTGCCGCAGCTCCGACCAATGCCGACGTCACACCTGCTCTCTCCTTCCGGCTCCATCCGGCGGTTGGTCATCCCGGCAAGCTGGAACGCGCCGCGGTACAGACGTCGACGGGGGGCAGGATATCGCTCTCGCTTGTCTACCCCGCCCATCGCGTGGTCCACGTCTCCGCGACCGTTGGCGCCGCAGGCCAGGCAATGCTGCGCTGGCGCACGCCCCGCCACACCCATGCCGGCGCTGCCTACCTCACCGTGAACTTTGAGCCGGGCCAGTTGTCCTTGCAGGGGCGCTTCCACGTGAAGTAGGTGATCATGCCGCGCGACGGCGTCTTGCGATGGTATCGTCACAAGAAGTCGTGAGCCAGATCCTCGCTACTCGGTTGCTTGAAGGACCATACCCGACAGCCCTGCGGATTGACCCCGTGAAAGACGTTGCGAATCGTCCCGTCCTTGCCCCCGGCGTCGAGTGTCTGTAGGACGATGAGCAGGCTCTGTTTGTTTTCGGCGTGGAGCCGCGCTTGCAGCGCTTCGATCCGCTGATGCAGCGCCGTCATTGCCGATGCAGCCTCGTCTTTGTGGGTGTACCCGCCGGTGTCGTCCGGATCAATCGTGCCGGGATCGATCCGCCGTCCCGGCTCGACACGATAGCGTGGATAGCTTGCCTCCCTGGTCGTCTGTCGTGTGGCAGGCGATTCCGGCGCCATCTCTGGCTGTGCTGCCCTCTGATGATCGTCGTGCCGGTGACTCTTGGTCATCTGTACCTCCTGCGTCTAGTCCAGAATCCCCAGGACCGCACCATTCTGTGCTGATACAGCGTATGCGATGAACTCGCTGGCACGATTTTTGCAAGGTAGGTATTCCCGAGCCACTCAGACACCACCCCACCCAACAGTTCACCGACGGCCTCTCCGGCTTGTCCGTTCCGCACTGGAGACACACCATGCATACCCCCACTACTCGTCTCTCCCGCGCTCAGCAGTATGGCGGGTCCGAAGAGTTCGTCGCCATGGCCCAGCGGGTGCTACCGCGGATAGGCAACCGCGCTGAGGACACCGCGATGTGGCTACTGCTTGGGGCGTTCTGGGGCTTAATTCTCTTCCTGACGATGGTGGCGCTGTAAGAGCAAGACGGTTGACCTACGCGGCTAGTGGGCCGAGGTACGCCACGGTGCCGCGCCTGTACCCCGGCCTTCTCGTGTCCCCTCCATGGCGGGATGGAATGGTGGTGTCGGCCCGCGGACCGATCCCGCTCAGCTCGTGCCACGAATGGGGTGCAAGGGGACGGACTACCGGCCGCTATCGACTGGTGACGACTTAGCGGTACACCGGCCCGTCCGGTCCGGACTGGTCTGTAGACCGGCCGTCCTGGCCGGGACTGGCCCGCAGGCCAGCACTATCGCTGCTGCCCCATGGTGATGCCGGTACAAGACGGATGTCCGCGTGTGTCCCCCCCTTGGGCGGGGTATCCGCGATGCTCTTCAGTCAACCGTATGGCGCTGTAAGACTGGACCGCCGGCAACCCATGGTCATTCGTTTCGCAGCGCTTCCAGCGGGCGCACCTTTACGGCGGTTCGCGCGGCTAGATAGGCAGTGAGCACGGCCAGCAGGGTAGCGCCCACGAGCACCAATACCGCGACGACTGGATCGAAGCCGATAGTGTGCTGCAGGGCGACGCGCGAGATGATACCCAGCGCCACCACCACTGCGAGCACAGCCACCGCGCCGGCCAGCGTGCCGGCCAGCGCGTTCTCCACCAGGACAAAGCGCAGCACATTGCCCGGCCCGAAGCCGATGGCCTTGAACAGCGCCATTTCGCGCCGCCGCTCCAGCATGGCCAGCGCCACCCCGTTGCCTACCACGGCCAGCCCCGAGCCGAGAGCCAGTGCCGTGATCACGGCCAGGAGATTGAGCAGTTCGTTCAGGATGTTTTCGACCACGGCGGCGAGATCGCCAATGTCAATCACCAGCGCTCCCGGCGCTCGCCGCTGCAGCGTGGTGGCGTCGTGCGTGAGCTGGGGTGACGCGATGGTAAAGCTCACCACCGATTGCGCATCGGAGCCACCCAGGGCCACGGGTACCGAGCGATCGGCGTAGATCGGCGCCAGAAAGAAAGAGCCAAAGCCGCGCCTGCGACGCGGACGTTGGAAAAAGCCGACGGCGCGCACCGTGCGCGTCTGGCCTGTTCCCGCTTCCCGCAGGGTAACCTCATCGCCCAGCCGCAGCCGAAAGGGGAAGCCAGTCATCTCCCCCCGGAGCAGCACGTGATTGGTGCCGGCATCGGCGGCCATCAAATTTCGGCCCAGCGTGATCCGAATGCCGCTGGGCTGGTCGCCCCGGCTCAAATCGATGCCGGTCACGCCATCCAGCGCATATCCACCTCTCCCTTCCCGGTCGCCGCCCGTGGGTAGACCGATGATCGAGGACAGCGGTCGACCATTAATCGCGATCGGTGTGGTATCGACCACGGTGACCACGGCCCGGTGCTGGACCGCTGGAAGCTGATTTGCGGCGGCGAGTAGAGCGCGCTCACCCCCAGGGTTAGTGAGCGCCACCAGGTTGGTGGATCCCTGGCTGGCTAGTGCGCTGTTGATCTGGCCCCGCAGACTGAGCGCCACGGTCAGCGTAATACTCATGCACAGCACGCCGACCAGAAACGCGACGAGCGTGATCGAGGTTCGCGCTCGGCGCCGGCTGAGCGAACGAACCGCGATGATCAGCGACAGCCGCCGGGCCGTGGGCAGCAGGGCCGTGGCTGCCCAGAGCGCGGTGACCAGCACCAGCAGGGCGGCCAGGGAGGGCTGGCGGAAGATGGCCAAAACGGTCAACGCCGCCAGCACCGCCAGCACCACCAGACCAAGAGCGCGCGAACTCAGCGGACCCAAACGACCGAGTAGCCCCACCAGGACGGAAAACGCGCCAGTGAGGACGGCGAAGGTTAGGGCGGAGATCGCCACGAACTGGGCAGCGAGCACAGGATTGCCCATGATGCCGGCAGCCAGCGCGCCGAACAGGACGATGACCAGCGCGATCAGCCCAATAGTTTGGAGCAGGCCGCTGGCCACGGGCGCCCCAGCTCCTTCACGCAGAATCTCCAGCGGCCGGAAGGCGGCGGCCCGCACAATAGGCAGGATCGCGAAGATGAGCGTCGAACCGATGCCCAGCGCAACGCCAAGCAGCAAGGTGCCGATATCGAGGCGAAAGGTTACCTGAATAGCCATGGCGCGGGCCAGTGCGTCGGTAATGATCTTGCTGGCCAGCGCTCCCAGCACCGTGCCGCCGATGCCGCCAATTAGCCCCAGCAGCAGCGCTTCGCCGCCAAACAGCGCATATAAGGTACCCTGCCGAAAGCCAATCGCCTTGAGCATGGCGCTCTCCAGCCGGCGCCAGGCCAGCATGGATTGCATGGCGTTCAGGATGCCGATGCCGGCGATGAGCAGCGCCAGCAGACCGACCAGCAGCAAGAACTGCTGGAAGTCATGGACCTGTTGCTGGTTCGCGGCCAGCGCTTCCTGCACGGTCTGCACCTGCGCCACCGGGAACCGAGCGCGCAGCACCTGGGCCACCGCCGCTGGGGGGCCGTTTACATTGGCATAGACCGTTGTGTAGTGCGGCGCTCGGCTGGTCAGCACGGCAGCATCCCGATTGTTGACCGTCATCACCGACGAGTGCTGGAAGCTGGTCTCGGCCAGAATGCCGCGTACCACGGCGTGCAACCCATGACCACCAATGGAGTTGACCAGCAGATGACTGCCAACGCCCACATTCAGCTCGTTGGCCAGCACGGTGGTGAGAAGCACGTCCCCATGGTGTTGCAGCAGGGCGTTGACGTTACCTCCCGCCGGCGTTACAAAGGTTGGCTGGCCACCAATCGGGTATGAGCTGGGCACCACATTGATCTCAAAGGGGACCAGAATGTGGTTTGCGCCCACGGTGGTGGCGTTCAGACTGTAGAGCGCGGTCCAGTTGGTAATTCGACCCTGGCGCTGAAGCCTGGCGAACACCTGAAGGTCGCCGCGCGAAAGTGGCGTGGCGTCGGTGGACACGGACACGTCGCCACCGTTGGCGGCACGCACGTTGGAGGTCAACGCGCTTTGCACGGTCAGCGCCGCGGTTTGCAGCGCCACCACACTGGCCACTCCCACCGAGATGCAGAGCACCACGAACAGCACCCGCCGGCCGCTGCGCTGCATCGAGCGGACGACATACCGTGCCCAAAATGCCAGCGTCATAGCTCGACCAACTTGCCATCTCGGACATGCAATACGCGATCGGCGGCCGCTGCCACGCTGTCGTTGTGCGTGGCAATCAGAATGGTTGTGCCTAACCGAGTGCGGATATCGAGCAGGAGCGCCATCAGCGCCGCGCCGGTTTCGCTGTCCAGATTACCGGTCGGCTCATCCGCCACCAGCAGCGGTGGATCGGTTACCAGGGCCCGAGCCACGGCCACCCGCTGCTGTTCGCCGCCGGAAAGCTGCGACGGTCGGTGCGCCAGGCGATGGCCCAGCCCGACCTCCTCCAGCAGCAGGGGCGCTCGCTCCATCTGGCGCCCGTTGCGGCCGGGCACGTAGAGCGGAAGCTGCACGTTCTCCAGGGCAGTGAGGGTGGGGATCAGGTTGTACGACTGGAACACCATACCCACTTTGCGGGCACGATAGGCCGCCAGACTTCGCTCGGATAGTCCGCCGATTTCGGTACCGTCCAGCACCACCTGGCCAGTGCTTGGCCGGTCCAGGCCAGAGACAATGCCCAACAGGGTGCTCTTCCCGCTGCCCGACGGTCCCATCAGCGCCACCATCTCACCGCGATTCAGGTCGAAGCTAATGCCCCGCAAGATGGTGACCACCTCCCTCCCCAGCGGGATCTCTTTGGTCACATCCCGTGCCGTCAGCGTGGCTTTCACGGTGGTGGTCGTGGCCGTGATCATGGCGCCTTCCACAACCCCGCCTGCCGGATGGCCGCGATCACCACCTGCGCGATCCGACGATGACCGGCGGTGGAGGGATGCAGCCCGTCGGCGGCGATGTAGTTGGGATGACGCGCGATCTCGGCGCCGAACCGGCTCAGATCCACGAAGTGGGCGCCGGTCTGCCGTGCTATGCGCCGCATGCCCGCGTTCCAGGAGGCGGTGATTTGGGAGACGCCGGCAATATGGGCTTGGGCCACAGCCGGCACCTGGGAGAGGTCGGGGAAGCCGATAATCAGGACCTGGGCGCGCGCCTGGCGCAGCGTCGCCACCAGGTCATGGAGATTCTGCAAGAAGTCAGCGCGCGTCACCCCGGCGCGCACGTCGTTCACCCCAAAAAAGACGGTACACAGGCTGGGCCGCGTGTTGAGCGCAGTCGTCAGCTCGCTCTGGTAGGCGCTAGCGACCGTGGCGCCCGGAATGCCGACATCGACAAAGGGCCGGGCATGGAGCACCCGAGCCACCAGATAGGCATACCCCGCGGTATGCGGCACCGCACCGACTCCATAGGTCTCGGAGGCGCCGAGGGCAGCATACGAGCCGGCCAGCGGCGGGGCCAGCGACGGTTCCCTGGAGGACGTCACCGCGGTGGGCGAGACGCTTCCACTGGTCTTATTCGCGTTGGATGAACCACAGGCCGCGAGGAGTAGGGTGAGCACCAGGAGCAGTGAGAGGTGGAAGGAGCAATGGCGCAAGAAGTGAACCTGAGGGGGAAAACGTAGGCGAGTTGAGTACGATATGTGTCTTTCAGTATAGCCAGCCTTCCTGAGAATTGCGTTCACACTGGCCCTCTTCTTGCTTCTCGCCTCCTCAGAACCTTCCGGTATCATAGGCTCAGAATAAGGAGCGGCCAGTGGTTGATCGTGTTGCGGATGTGTGGGGGGCCGTCACCGCCTACGGAGCGGGAGAGGTCTGGCCCCGGCGGATAGACATGAAGCTGGCCGACGGCGTCTCCGCCAACGACGTGGATCATTGGGTGCAGTCCGCGTGCGTCCTTTGCTCGAACGGTTGCGGCATGGACATCGCCGTGAAGGACGGAAAGATGGTAGGCGTCCGGGGCAGAGCCAATGACCGCGTCAATCATGGACGGCTTGGTCCGAAAGGACTCTTTGGCTGGCAGGCCAACAACTCCTCGGATCGACTGGCTCGCCCACTGATACGCTGCAACGGTGGTCTGGTTGAGACCGACTGGGATACTGCGATGGATGTCATTGTCGAACGCTCCAGAGCCCTGCTCGATGAGAAGGGTCCCGGCGCCCTGGGCTTCTACACCTCCGGGCAGCTCTTCCTCGAGGAGTATTACACGCTCGGCGTCATCGGCAAGGCTGGGCTGGGCACGCCACATATGGACGGCAATACCAGACTATGCACGGCCACCTCCGCCGCTGCGCTCAAGGAGTCCTTTGGCTGCGACGGCCAACCGGGTTCGTATACCGATATCGACCACGCCGATACCATTTTCCACTTCGGCCACAACATTGCCGAGACCCAAACCGTGCTGTGGATGCGGGTGCGGGACCGGCATCGTGGCCCCAACCCGCCCAAGATCGTGGTGATCGACCCTCGTCTCACACCGGCGGCCAAAGAAGCGGACCTGCACGTTCCCATCCGGAGTGGGACCAATCTCATGTTCATGAACGCGCTGCAACACGAACTGATCGTCAACGGCTGGATTAATGAGAACTACATCGCCCAACACACTATGCACTTCGACGAATTGAAACGTGTCGTCATGGCGTATCCGCCGGAGCGCGCTGCCGAGATCTGTGAGGTGCCGGCGGAGACCATTCGTGAAGCCGCGCGAATCTTCGGGACGGGAAACCGCGTCCTGTCCACCGTCCTCCAGGGCTTCTACCAGTCCATGCAGGCCACCGCCGCGTCCTGCGCTGTGAACAATCTCCATCTGCTGCGAGGCATGCTCGGAGGGCCGGGATGCGGCATCTATCAGATGAACGGGCAACCGACTGCACAGAACACCCGCGAGACCGGCGCCGACGGCGACCTGCCCGGGTTCCGCAACTGGGACAACCCCAACCACATCCAGGAACTCGCCGATCTCTGGAACGTCGATCCTTTAAAGATTCCCCACTGGGCGCCGCCCACGCACGCTATGCAGATCTGGCGTTACGCCGAGCAGGGATCGATCCGGCTCCTCTGGATCAGCGCCACTAATCCGGCGGTGTCCCTGCCACAGCTACAGCGGATCCGCTCCATACTCCAGCAGGAAGATCTCTTCGTCGTGGTGCAAGACGCCTTCCTGACCGAGACCGCCCGGTTTGCCGATGTGGTCTTACCCAGCGCCATTTGGGGCGAGAAGACCGGTACCTTCACCAACGTTGATCGCACGGTACACTTCTCAGAAAAGGCGGTTGAGCCGCCGGGGGAGGCGCGCTCCGATCTCGACATCTGGCTCGACTATGCCCGTCGCATGGACTTCCGCGATAAGGATGGCTTCCCGCTCATCGCGTGGAACGATGCCGAGTCTGCCTTCGAGGCCTGGAAGGCGTGCTCGAAGGGCCACCCCTGTGATTACTCCGGGTTGAGCTACCAGAAGATGCGGGGCGGGAGCGGGTTCCAGTGGCCGGTGACGGAAGAACGCCCGGACGGCACGCCCAGACTGTATGCGGATGGAACCTTCCTCACCGATCCGGATGTCTGTGAGAGCTATACCAGCGATTTCTTAACCGGCGCACCCATGTCCGCGACGGAGTACCGGGCGATGAATCCAGCCGGTCGCGCCTTCCTTCGTCCCGCGGAGTATCTGCCACCCCACGAAGAGCCGGACGATGACTACCCCCTGGCCTACACCACCGGCCGCACCGTCTACCATTTCCACACCCGCACCAAGACCGATCGTGCCCGTCAGCTCCACGACGCCGCACCCGCTGCCTGGGTGGAGATCTCCTCATCCGACGCGCAACGTCTCGGCATTCAGGAAGGCGACACAGTTCGCGTCGAGTCACGGCGCGGGGTGATTGAGGTACCCGCCCGAGTGGGTGATATCAAAGAAGGCATTGTTTTCGCACCCTTCCACTATGGCTACTTCGATACCGCGGGCCAGAATGCTCCGGATGGCCATCCGCGCGCGGCCAATGAGTTGACCATCACGGAGTGGGACCCTGTTTCCAAGCAGCCATACTTCAAGATCGCAGCCGTCCGTCTCACCAAGATCGGCGGGCGAGGAGGTCGCCCGGCGCCCGCCCCAACGACCACCAGCTCCGCTCCGGCCTCGGGCATTCTCGTGCCTCCCACCGTGGGCGGAGACGCCGCGGAAGCAACCTCGACGGTGGAAGGGATCTGAGCCGTGCACCTGACGACCTACCTGGGCCTCATCTTCCATGCCGAGGACGAGCTGGCGCGCGCCTTTCGCGAGGTGGCGGACACGCACGGCGACGAGCCCGATGTCTTCAGTCTGTACCACGCCTTCGCCAAGCAGTGTGACGCCCATATGGAGCGCCTTCACCCCATCCTTGACCGCTACGGGGAAGCATCGGAGGACCAACCCGACCGGCTGCACTCCGCTCTGTTTGGCGGGACGCGCGAAGGCGGACTCGCCCTCCTGCGCGACCTCCACGACCTCTACCTGATGATCAACGAGGTGGATATCAGCTGGACGGTGATCAAGCAGGCCGCACAGGGCCTCCGGGACCGAGAACTGCTCGCCGTCGTGGAAGCGTGTGACCGCGAGACCGTCCAGCAGATGACCGCGGTCAAGTCACGCATGAAGCAGGCCGCCCCCCAAACACTCATCGTTGCGTCCTGAGGTGCCCAAGGCGGCCTTCAGCCGTGGTTGCACGAGCGGTTTGGAGATGGCGCGATGATCAGACCCTCGCGGCTCCGTGCTCGAGCCGATCCTGTTCGGGACTCAACTCCACGCCCACGTGGTCGTTCTGGATCATCGTCCAGCCGTAGAATCCGGCGCCGACGGTCAAGAGAACACCGAGTAACGCGAGGATTAGTCCTGAGCCAGTCCCACTGGGGCGACTCCAGTTGCCGGTGTGAATGATCGCATTAATGATGAAAATCACCAGAGCCGTGACATTGAGGAGCATGTGCGTCAGTCCGTGACTCTTCGCCGGAGTACCACTTGGTATGCCGACGGCCCAGTCAACGAATCCGGGCAGCGCGGTGATGGCAGCCATAACGACTCCGGCTATGTTGGCGGCAACCGCGGCCTTGAAAAAGAAGGGATCCTTGTTGGCCGCATAGATGATGTAGGCCACCAGGGTGGACGTGTACAGGGCAATGGGATACGCCACCAGCATGGGATGAATGGGATGCCCGAAGATCTTGACCTTGCTGTACATTACGTGCCTCTCTCTAACCGCAAGAATTGACCGAGATATTTCTAAATAGAGCATAACCCATTTATAGATACTCCGACGACTTGCTGAGGCCAGCGACCCGTCCATCCAGGATGTAGGCGAGGTGGGCGCGGTGTTAAAGTCAGGACATGGAACCAGCATATGGCGAGGTCGCGGGGCAGATTGAGGCGCTAGCCGCCCTCGGCGAGCCGGTTCGCCGTGCCCTCTACCTGTATGTCACGAGCCAAGATCATGATGTTTCGCGTGATGAGGCTGCCGAGGCCCTTAAAATCACAAGGTCGCTGGCCGTATTCCATCTGGACAAACTGGTCGCGGAAGGTCTGCTCACGGCGCAGTACCGGCGCCTGACCGGTCGGACAGGCCCGGGCGCCGGGCGGCCATCGAAGCTGTATCGCCGATCGAGCCAGGAGTTCCAGGTCAGCCTTCCGCCGCGGAGCTACGAGCTCGCTGCCCGCATCTTCGCCTACGCCTTGCGGGACAGCCGACTGGTTGAAGCCGTGGCGGCGCTCGGGGAGGTCGCGCATGGCTTCGGTACGCATCTGGGTACTGAAGCGCACACGTCGGTGGGGTCGAGTATGGATCGTGAACACCTGCTGGATGCGGCCCAAGTCCTCCTGCACGCGCATGGCTTCCAACCGGAGCGCGATACGGACGGCGCGCTCCAGCTACGCAACTGCCCGTTCCATATGCTGGCGCTCGAGCACCGTGAACTGGTGTGCGGCATGAACCTGGCGCTGATGCGGGGGCTGATGGATGGCCTCCAGATGAGCGGGATTGAAGCCGTCCTCGCTCGACAGCCAGGACGGTGCTGCGTCGTATTTCGTTACGATCAGTCTGACTGACAACCTGATAGCGATATGAGGCCCGATATAAGCCCGCGTCCGTCCTCCCTCAACCTTTAGGCAGAGAGATCAGACGGACCAGACTTCAATCGACTGATCCTTGACGCGAACGTCGATCGAGGGCAAAGGCGGCAGTGTCTGGCCATACTCCTTGGGTCCATACCGGAGATCACCGTGCAGATTGAACTCCGCTCCGTGGCACGGACAGACGAAGGCCGGCTCATCCGCCGAGAAGCGTAGCAAGCAGCCCATATGCGTGCAGACACGGGACAGCGCCCGCACCCGGCCACCACGATTGATCAGGAAGCCCTGCACGGCACCCGCCGTAAATGACTTGATCGCGCCTTCCGGAAGATCGGCCAGATTTGCGACCGGCATCCATTGGCCCTTGCCATCGACCAGAGGTTCCCGGAGAGCAGTTGGTGACGAGCGAAGCGCTTGGTCGACACCAAAGCCGGCAGCAATCCCTGCAGCAAGCGTTCCCAGGGCGGACAGAACGGCGCCACGTCGGGAGACTCGTCGTCGCCTCGGCACTACACGCTCGTGAAGGTGGGTGATGAATTCTGGGCGGGCCGCCGGCGCAGTACTTCCGCGCAGTAGCTGCGCCATGCGTATCATGCGCTGCTCCTGCTCGTCGAGCTCCGACAGGTCAGGCGCCGGAGATCGATCCGCCAGAAGCCGCTCCAACGCCTGGTGGAAGCGCTCCATATCGCTCATCGTTGGTTCCCCGCGATCTCCACCGCCTTTGCCAGGGCTCGGTGCTGAATCACCTTTACATTGTCCGTGGTCACTCCCAACTCCTCTGCCGTCTCCTGAATAGAGTACCCCCGCAGGAAACGCAGGGCTAATACCCTGCTGTACCGCTCGGGCAAAGCGGCCAGGACCTCGGCCACCTGGCGCGCGGAATCGACGGCGGAATCGCTACCGTCGTCAACTCGGATCTGCGATACGCGGGCTTCGTCAAGTGGGAGAGATACTTCTGCCCGGTAGTATCGGCGCCAGTGGTCAGCAAGTACCGTGCGCGCTACCGTGAACAGCCAGCTTCCAATACTTGCCTCGGAACGCGTCGGGTCGAGCTGACGAGACGCCTTCAGGAAAACATCGGAGGTGAGATCCTCCGCGTCCTGGCGATTGCCCACTCGACTGTAGAAGAAGCCATACATACGGTCGACATACTGCGTGAAGATGTGTTCAATATCGGGAGGGTGGAACAGGGACGACCTCCGGACCAGTTCCGTGTCAGGTGAATGCGCAGCCTCACGGCTGGTTTCCGCACAGGCTACAGAATAACTCGTGTCCACCGTCTGGTATCCGCTTGCGACCTTCCGCAGTATTCCTCGTTCACGTCTACACCGTTCAAGAGGACCTCGCCCCAATCAGTGAGTTACCACCATGGTCCCATGGACGTGCGGGTGATAGGTGCAGCAGTACCTTCAGATTCATCATGAAGGAAATCTCCTCGGTACCTGCATGGCCTTTACACCTCTACCCGTTCTCACGCTGTATCGACTAGTACGCTCACGAGTTACACTTGATGTCAGTGTTAGTGTCGATGCCAGGCGCATTCTGCCCCCCCCCACACTATGGCCCAATGGCGGGGGGCCTGGAGAAGCTACGTCGTGGCACAAACACGGTATCTTCGCGCCCTCCGCGCGGCGACCAGCAGCGGTGCGCGTGTCCATGGGAAGAACGGCAGATCGACTGAATGCTGCGATGGACGTGGCGCAGAGCGAGACGGGTGTCGATCTCTATGGCGCCGTGAACCTGTACACCCACGCGACCGCTGGTGACTGGACAGCTATCCATACGACTATTTGGGGCTTCCTCCTCGCACTGGCGGTGGGGGTGCTGCTCGCGGTGTATATCGTGCGGCGGGTCACCTGCGGTCTCACCGATCTCACCGCGACGGCGGATTCCGTCACTCGGGGGAGCTGGATATCCGCGCCCGTGCAGGCGGACGTGACGAGATAGGTGTGGTGGCAACGGCCTTCAACCATATGCTGGATGCACTCCTCTCGGCCGAGCGACAAGCAAGAACGGATAGTCTGACTGGGCTCCTGAACCACCGGGCATTCCATGAGCGTCTCAGCCACCACATGACACGAGTACAGACCGACGGGCTGCCGTTGTGGCTCCTCATGATCAATATCAACGACTCTACACTGTTTAACGATGCGTACGGTCACCAGGTGGAAGACAGTATGCTGAGCACCGTCGCCACCATCGTGCAGAACGAGTGTCGCGCCACCGACGTGGTGGCGCGCTATGGCGGCGACGAGTTCGTAGTACTCATGTGCGACGCGAATCTCGACCACGCCCGCTCGCTGAGTGCGAGAATTGATCGCGCGGCTGGACAGGTCCCAATACAGCAGCTAGTCTCGGAAGTTCAGCGGAATCGGGGCACGCAGTTTGATCCCGACCTGTCGGATCTGTTTGTGGCGAAGCTCGTCGCCGCTCCTGACTTGGTTGACGCACGCGAAACGCCCGCTGCGACCGTGGCGGCATCCTAAACATGTGACTGGTCTAGCGGCACTAAGCAAAAGCCCGGCTGGCAATCACACCAACCGGACTCTCGCGGGGTGAGGAGGCGTGCGCTACCCTTTGCCCACCTTGGTAATAGGGCAGTTGAGGATGATGTGGGTGGCGTGCATTGTGAGCTGATGGCGCTTGGCCAGGGCGAGGATCTGGTTATCACTGGTCAGGAGTTTCGGCTTGACGCCTGACTTCCAGCGGACCACCACCTCATGCCAGAGCGGGGAGTAGTCTGTTTCGCCGGGCTGCGAGCCAAAGACGGCGATCTGGGAGCCGGCAGAGCGGCCCTCGACCAGGTAGATGGCAGGCGCATGCTGGTCGGAGATGCCGGCCAGACCCGGCGCGTAGTTGATTCCCATGGCCGTCGCCTGCGCCTTGTCGGAGACATCGGTGCTGAGGTACGTGTCGTGGTGCGCATCATAGAAACCCTGAAAGGTCTGCTGCGATTCGGCATGCGTAGGGCCCATGCCCATTGTGTTGTGCATCGGCGGCGATGAAGATTGCACGATAATCTGGGCCGTCATTCGGGGGTGAATCGAGCAGTGATAGCTGTAGGTGCCGGCCTTTTTGAAGGTGAAATTGAATGTGGCGCCGGCCTTGAGTGTGTGTGAATCCCAGACACCGGTGTCGCTGGTCGCTGTGTGGATGGTCGGTCCTTGGTTCGTCCAGGTCACGGTTGTTCCCGGCGCCACGGTCAACGTGGCCGGCGCGAAGGCGAAGTCCATGATGGTGACCTGCGCCGCTTGGGCGTGGGCCGCAGTGGGTGCCCTGTACTGAGTGGGTAGGCCGGTCAGGAGCAGGCCGGCGATGACGGCTCCCCAAAGGTACTGTGCTTTCTTCATCTCACTCTCCGGTAGCGTATATTTTGATCATCTTGATCTACGCTCCGGGGTTACACCGTTACCCGATACCGGACAGCAAGCGACCGATGACGCGCCCCACCGCGGCGCCAATGAAGCCAACTCCGGCCATTTCCGTCGCCGCGCGCCGGGCTGACTACTGGCTTTAGCGTGAGCGAGCCACACCCGTTCCGGCCAGGAAGAACAGGGAGAGGACGGTGGCGACGGGCCACCGCAGATGCTTCTGCCCTACGCCCTGGTATGAGGCGCTACATGATGCAGGACCGGGTGACGCGGCATCGACAGAAGCCACGCCACCCGGACACCTTTATCGCGAGATGTGTAGGATTCGCGTCGTGGTACGGCACCCGGCTCGAGTATAGATACGTTCCTCGGCCTCCTCGGCCATCAGAAAGGGGACCACGACTCCGGCGTCGAATGCGACGCGGAGTAGCCACGCCGTCATCACCGCGGCGATACCCCGCCGTCGAAAGCGGGTGCGTACCGCAACACTGGTAAGTTCGCTGAAACCGTCGAGCGCAGGCATGTATTCCCCAGCGCCAACCGGCTCTCGGGTTTCCTGCACACGTGCCAGCACGGCCATACCGCCGGCACGGAGATTCGCGGCTACCCCTTCCACATCATCCTTGTTGGGCGGCTTGGCCTCTCCATACGCCTCGTGTTGCACCGTCCTCAGGTCAAACAGTTCTTCATCAGATTGGGGCCGAACCAGCTCCATGCCGGGTGGGACCGGAAGCTCGCGCTCGTCGCCGGATCGGCACGTCATCAGCGCGAGTCTCCCCTCAGCAACGAACCCGGCGGCAACCAGCTCCGTCTCAACGCGGGGTGCGCAGGTGGTGATGTACTCTAGGCGCGCGCGCAATTCGCGCCCCTGGTAGGCATGAATTAGCTGCTCGATATCGCGCGCCGAAGGCTCCGCGTCGTCGTCGGGGATCGCGTAGTTCAGGAAGGGATTGGTGCTCGAACGGCTGAAGGTCGCCAGAAACGGGCCGATCCGCTCGGTATCGCGTCCACGAGTCGTGATCGCTCTCAAGTACTGCTGGATGTTCGCATCCAGGGCAGAATCGGTGATCGGAAGGTCATCAGCTTTCATGGCTTAACGGCCCACCGCGCCGTCAATCTGCTCCCTCAGGATGTCGGCGTGCCCGGCGTGACGGCCGGTCTCTTCGATCAGGTGGACCAGTATCCAGCGCAGCGACTTTACCGGCGGCCCAAACGGAGCGACGGCGGCTGACGCATCGAGATCATGGCACGAGTGGATGATCTGGTCACTCGCTGCCGCGACCTTCCGGTATGCCTGGATCACCGCTTCAGGCGTGTCGCCCGCGGCAAGTTCGTCGTCAGGGATCACATCCTCCGGCCAGCCGGCAAAGGCGTGCTGAACCCAGAACGCTTCCACTGCAGACACATGCTTGATCAGCCCTAGCAGGCTGGTGCCCGAGGGAACCCCGGCTCGACATGCCTTTTCCGGCGTGATACCGTCGAGCTTGGCGACGAGACAGTCGCGGAGGTACATGAGGAAAGCGAGAAGGGTTTCCTTCTCGCCGGCACGGATAACCGGTGGGCGGCGGTCAGTCATGCTGTGCCGCCAGTTCGGAGACGCTCTGTACGCGCCCGTGAGTGCAAGAACACACAGTGAAACCTCTGTTCAGTGGGGTAAACGAGGAACCGCCAGCTCACTGGCGGCGAGGGGAATCAGGCCGGTGAGCCGGCCGTACTCGATATATTCCTCATGAGGCGTCCCTCCCTGAACAGGTTCATCCCAGGGTATCTGACTCCGTCGCCGTTCGCCAAAGGTAGACGAGGTGCTACTACAGCATCAGCGCACCCCTGGCTGCAGAAACTGGTTGGTAAACGCCTGGTCGGCGTTCACCGGCGCATCGATCAGCTTGTGGCGAGCCAGCCAGCCGGCGTAGTTTCGCCATTGGGCGGCATCCTGGTAGCCGATGGTGGATGCGTCGGTGATGGCCGGCCGGAGCAGGTGCAGACTGCTCGTCACCAGCGCCTGATTCAGTGTGTTGTCCTGGGCGTGCAGCGCCTGCCAGGCGGTGGCGGGGTGGGCTTCGGCGTAGGCATAGCCCTGCTGCAGGGCCTGAACCGTGCCGCGAACCACGGCCGGACGAGTACGGATGGTCTGTTCGCTGGCCGCCAGCACCAACTCGCAGTAATTGGGCACACCCCAGCGCTCCACTCGCATGATATTGACAGGATGGCCCTTCTGTTGCGCCTGAATCGCCTCCCAGGTCCAGTAGACGCCAACCACGGCATCGACCTTGCCGGTCAGCAGTGCCGGCAGCAAGCTGTATCCAACGTTGACGGTGCGGGCCCCTGAGATCGACGCGCCGTCGTGCGTCATCATGGCCGAGATGATGGGGTTGTCGCTGGGCGACCCGGCCTCACCGATAGTCTTGCCGGCCAATTGGCGCGGCCGGGTGATCCCGGAGGTACGCAGGGTCATCACGGTATCCAGGGGATGCTGCATGATGCACATCACCGAGCGGACCGGGACGTGATGGGCCCGCGCGGCCAGCAGATCGGTTTCATAGGTGATGCCAAAATCCACCTTCCCCGCCGCGACCAGCCGTACCGGCACATCCGCACTGGAGGGCACACGCGGCTGCACGGCGATGTGCCGCTGCGCGAAGTACCCGCGCTGCATGGCAGTGTAGATGCCACCATGATCTGAGTTCACCACCCAATCCAGCATGATGGAGGCGCCTTGAATCGCGGAGACCTGGCCCTTGCCGGCGAGTTTGGAGGAGTTATGAGCCGAACCGGACGCGCTACCGCAGCCGGCCAGGCAGACCAACAGTACCAGCACGAGAGCCGGCCAGGCGCCAGGAGATCGCCGTGGTCGGGGACGACTGGGGCTATGGGAAAAATTCACGTTCACACACTTCCTTTTATATACAGAGAAGAATCGATGACGGGATGAGGACAGCCATGACTCAGCGCCGCTTTACCAGGGCATCGCGCTGTCGCAGTTCATGCTGCCAGGGCACCAGTAGGCGTTCCGCCAGTGCGACCACGACAAAGAGCCCGATGCCCATCACGCTCAAGAGCACCACGGCGGCAAAGAGCCCCGCGGTGTCAAACTGCGCCAGCTTCTGCGTGGTGAGATACCCCAATCCCTCGGACGAGCCGGCCAGCTCGCCATACAGGGCGCCGATCACGCTATAGGTCACGGCCACCTTGGCCCCGGAAAAAAGATAGGGCAGCGCTGTGGGCCACTCCACATCGCGAAACAGCCTCCAGCGTCCGGCGCCAAGCGTGCGCATCAGTCTCACCAGGTCGGGATCCACGCTGCGAAAGCCGTCGACCGCATTGACCGTGATCGGAAAGAAGCAGACCAGGGCCACGACGATCAGCCTGGGCAGCAGAGAGAAGCCGAACAGCACCACCAGCACCGGGGCCAGCGCCACGATCGGCACGGTCTGCGAGGTGACCACCAGCGGGTAGACCGCCAGTTCCAGCAAGCGCGAGTAGTGAATCAGGATGGCCAGCGCCAGGCCGGCCACCAGGGCCAGCAGGAACCCCAACACAGCGGTTTGCAGCGTTGACAGTGCGCTAGTAGAGAGCAGACCTCGCTCATCGACCAAAGCACCCCAGATGGCGGTAGGTCGGGGCAGGATGTAGTCCGGCAGGTTCCAGATGCCGCCGGCGACCTGCCAGGCCACCACGGCCAGTGCCAGCAGGAGCGCGGGCGGCAGGTAGCGCGCCACGCGCCCCACAAAGGACGCCATCAGCTGAGGCTCCGCAGGCTATCGAGGAGCTTCCGCTTGAGCGCCAGGAATGGGACCGAGGTTACCGCCTCGTCATAGACGCGTGGGCGTGGCAGAGCAATCTCGACCGCGGCGGCGATGCGACCCGGTCGGGGCGTCATGACATAGACGCGGTCGGACAGAAAGATGGCCTCCTCGACATCATGCGTGACCAGCACAATGGTTTTGCCGAACTCGGTCCATACGTCCAGCAACCATCCCTGCATCTCAGCGCGGGTAAGCGCATCGAGAGCGCCGAATGGCTCATCGAGCAGCAGGACCTCACGGCGAGCCAGAAAGGTCCGCAGCAGTGCGGCCCGCTGCCGCATACCGCCCGAGAGCGCGTGAGGGTACTCGCGCTCGAAGCCCTCCAACCCAAAGCGCGGGAACCAGCCGCGGGCCTCTTCGCGCGCCCGGCGCCACGACACTCCCTGCAATTGCAGCCCCAGCGCGGCGTTGTCCAACGTCGACTTCCAGGGCAGTAGCAGGTCTTTCTGCAACATATACCCCACTCCGCCCGGTTGGCCGGTACGCTCCACGCCGTTCAGCAGCACGCCGCCGCCGCTCGGCGGCTCCAGCCCAGCCAGAATGTTGAACAGCGTCGTCTTGCCGCAGCCACTCGGTCCAATGATGCTGACAAACTCGCCATGGGCGGCGGTGAGAGATATACCTACCAGCGCCGGCAGCACGCCAGCGTGGGTCTCGAAGTGTTTGGAGATGGAGCGGGCCTCGATCCCCCCCTCCCCCAACCCCTCCCTCTCGCGGGGGGGAGGGGAGCTACTACAGGACGCACCGTCTCTCGAGAATTCCTCTTCTCCACTGGAGGGCGAGCTGTTGTAGGAGGCAGTTTCTCTCACGATCTCCCCCTCCCTCCTGGAGGGGGCTGGGGGGAGGGGGGGCGCGCTCGCTGGAAGGCCGGCCAGAACGGGTCTTCGCGAGGGGAGTGCAGTGGGCGTTCTTTCCCGTCCTGAACCACGCGGACCCCATGTTCGGGAGGCAGAATCTCACCGGCGCAGGTGGCCGCGATCTCAGCCTGGGCCAGCCGCTCGATCACCTCGCCGGCGCGATGCGGGCGGCAGGTGAGCAGTAGCGTGCCCTCGCTGCTGGTGATGAACGGATCGATCGCGAAGTGTTCGCACACCGCCCGCGCCTCCGGTCGGAGCAGGATCGCGTTCTGCTCGACGATCATGCCCACCCCTGAGGCCTCGGCGATCTCGACCAACCCGCCCCACACGCCGCGCTCGGTGGCATCGTGCATCGCCGTGATACCGTCCCCACGCACGCCAACCTGAACCGCGGTCAGCGCGTCCTTCACCACCGACATCTGCCAGAAGAGGGCCGCGGCAGCGTCGGCGGTGGACCGCCCCAGCTCCGCGGTCAGTCGCTCGGGGAAGATGACGCCGAACATGCCGGTGGTCTCGATGGCTGCGCCCTTGGTCACGATGATCAGGTCGCCGGGACCCGCCATCGCCGGCGTGACATACCGATCTTTTTCGCCCAGTCCAATCACCGTGGCGCCTCCCAGCATGGGAAAGGCGCACCCATCGTAGCGAGCAGTATGGCCGGTAACAATCGCCATGCCCAGGTCGCGGCACGTCTGGTGCACCGCCTGCCACAGGCCGGCCAGATCGCCGTCCGTCATGCTGTGCGGCAGGTTCAGATCGACCGCGAGATAGGCAGGGCGAAGCCCGGAGGTCGCGGCATCGGAGGCCACGATATGCACAGCAAACCAGGCAGCCCGCTCCCAGCCCAACTCCGGCATGACGAAGAACGGATCGGTGGTGATGGCCATCACCTGCCCGGCGCCCAGGTCGATAATCGCCCCGTCCACGCCGTGACGTGGCCCGACCACAACCTCTGCTCGCGGTGCGCCCAGCCGGGGAGCGATCACGTCACGAAAGGTCGCGGCGGCAATCTTCCCGCTCGCCCGCGAGGTGTCCTGAGCCAAGCCGCTCTCCCCGTAGTCAAATGCAGTAACCAGGGTAAGCGGGTTCGCGAGAGCCGGTTGCTGCGTTCCCTGCGCCGGCATTATCCGGATCAGGTTCAAAGGGTCTGTGGCACCCGCCACACTCTCAGCGCCTACGCGCTCCCCTAGCTACCCTTTAGCGTAGCACAGAGTATATCACGCCGCAGATATGCCTCCCAGTTGCCGGACGCACCACGTAGCTGAGACATTTCGTGCCCCCTCTAGAGGAACATGTAGGCGCGACTGCGCTTCAGCGACGGCCGAGCTGAAGGTTCGATATCATGAGGTGTATGACATGCGATGTATAATGGTGCATGAAACGAACGACTATTATGGCGCCAGAGGCGCTCCTCGATCAGCTTCATGCCGTGGCCAGACGTGAACATCTCTCGCTCGCCGAAGTCGTCCGGCAGGGCCTGGAATGGCGCGTCTCCCAACCGAAACGGAAGCCGCGGTTTATCGGCTCTGGACGGTCCACGGAGGAGCCACACGACCTTGCTCGTTGGGCCGGAGACCTCCCCTACGCGCCGCGCTCGTGGCGCTAATCTGCGACACGGGTCCGCTCTACGCGGCCATGGACCAGGCCGACTCCGATCACGTGCGTTGCGCGCAACTGCTGGCGGACGCCGTTGATGCGCTCGTGGTCCCCGCTCCGGTGCTGGTGGAACTCGATTGGCTCGCCGGCAACCGTCTGGGGCCGGTTGCCATGGGCGCGTTGCTACTGGACATCGAGGAGGGTGCGCTCCGCGTAGTCGATCTGGTTGCGGAGGATTACTCGCGGGTTCGCGAACTATGCGCTCAGTACGCCGATCTTCCCCTGGGACTGGTGGACGCAGCGGTCGTCGCCCTTACCGAGCGCCTGGCGGAGACCACGCTCGCCACTCTGGATCATCGGCACTTCAGCATCGTGCGACCGTGCCACACACCATCCCTGACACTCCTGCCCGAATAGCATCGCTTGCCGTACCTTTCTCCCGAATACCACCATCCGGTACTCCCATATCCCTCCTTGACTGGGGTTAGGAAATGAACCTATGGCAGTATCTGAATAACACCCCGACCCACTCCGGACCGTTCGAGTCCCTCTTCAAAGACTGGACATCACTCCTGGCCAACGGCATCGAGGGCGTTGCCGCGCTGCTCATCGCCCTGGCGGCCGTTGAAGCAACCATTCGTGCCCTCTGGGTCTTCGCTCATCCGCACGAGCCGCCGGAGGCCAAGGAGGTCGTCCGGCTGCGCCTCGGACGCTGGCTCGCTCTGGCCCTAGAGTTCGAACTGGCTGCCGACATTATTCGTACGGCCATCGCCCCGACCTGGACCGAAATTGGCTTACTGGCCGCCATCGTCATCATCCGAACCGCGATCAACTACTTCTTGCAGCGGGACATCGACACGGCCGCTGCCCAGCAAAGGGAAACCACTGCCTTACGCAACGCTACTTGAACTCGGCATCGACGCCATCGAGCTGACTGGCAGCCTCATCATTGTGGGCTATGTGCTCGCCGCCCTCTGGGTGCTCGGTCGTGGTCAGGGCACCGCACGTGCCCGTCTAGTGGTCGCCCAGGGCGCTCTCTACGGTCTCGCCTTCAAGGTCTCGGCCACCTTGCTCAAAACTATCGTTCTCCACAGCCTGGGCGCGATCACCATCTTCGCTGCCATCTTTGCCCTGCGCACGCTGATCAAGCGCGTCTTTGCCTGGGAGCAAGAACGGCTGAAAATGAACAATGGTGTGGAACTAAGCAAAGCTTAACAGTAATTCAGGGCACGGCCCTCACCACGAGGAAAGTATTTTCATGACATCCAGACCTACCCTTGAGATCATCATTGCCAGCACGCGACCGGGGCGAGTCGGCCTTCCTGTCGCGGAGTGGTTCCGCGGCAGCGCCGTCGACCAGGGCGCCTTTGAGGTCGAAGTGGTCGACCTGGCCGAAGTCAACCTGCCCTTTATGGACGAACCGAATCATCCGCGCGTGCGGCAATACACCCATCAGCACACCAGGGATTGGAGCGCAACGATTGAGCGAGCCGACGCCTTTGTGTTTGTGATGCCCGAGTACAACTACGGCTTCAATGCGCCGCTCAAGAACGCCATCGACTATTTGCAGCACGAGTGGAAGTACAAGGCGGTAGGCTTTGTGAGCTACGGGGGGGTGGCCGCCGGGACGCGCGCCGTGCAGATGATCAAACAGGTGGTGACGACCCTGAAGATGACGCCGGTATTCGAGGCGGTATCGATCCCCTTTGTCCAGCAATTCATCGACTCGGAGGGACGGCTGCAGGCCAATGAGGTGATGGAGCAGGCGGCCACGGCGATGCAGGACGAACTGTATCGCGTCACCATGGCGCTGGCGCCGCTGCGCGAGAAGTCACTGGTCTCCGCGTAGCCTGAAACAGCACAAACTTGACTTCCACTTGAGCGGTGCTAGACTAAGGGTAGTTACCAAGAGACCCACCGAAGAGCGGAAGGCGTAGTCGCGGCCGTTGTCTGGCCACCCAAGTCGCGATCAGCCACTGGTGAACCCGATCCGTCACGGATCGGGTTTCGCATTTGACCCGGTGACGATCGAGTGAGGGGAAACAGCATGAATGACAGGACCGCACGCACGGCTTCACAGTTCACTCAGCCCAACGCTCGCGTGACAGAGACGTCGATAGACCGCATGGCGGCTCGGGACGATGCTCTGACGTCCGCCAGCTACGGGGAGAAGCGCTCACAGGGGATTCCCTGCGAGAGTCATCAGGAGGCGAAAGACCTGGTGGCATCCCAGCGACGGACCGGCATCAACGCGAACGCCTATACCTTCTATAACACAGCGCTCACCAGTTGGTGTGTCAAAGGCGGAGGAGCAGAACCCTCTCGCACGGCTTCTGCCGCTAAGGGCGGACTCCGCTCCCTGCAATTGATCGAGACGGTGGGCGATAGCGAGCCGTTCGATATTGTCCCGGTATCGCTGCGACAGGGTACGGCGCAGGCGGCGACCGAGGTCATGGCACTCAAGGTGAAGTGGGCGGAGAAAGCGACCTACCGTGTGCTGACCAGGAGTGTGCCGGCGCAGTTCGCACCGTACAACGCGATCATCCGCATCAGCGACATCGGCACCGAGGATTTCCGCCGGGACTACCTGGCGGAATTCGAGGAGTAGGATCAGGCGAAGACCGGGACGCTCTCCTCGGTGGCCTCGGCCGTCCCTTCACGCTCGGTGTGGCCGCCCTGCGGCATGAAGAGGAGAACCACTAACGCTCCGGCCGCCAGCAGCAGCGCACCGGCCAGGAACGCGCGCTGGAAGCCATCGACCAGCGCCGTGGGATAGGCCAGGCGAGTGTGGAGCGTGTGGACCACGCCGTTGAACTCGGTGGTCGAGATGGTGGAGAGCAGGGCCAGCCCGATCGCGCCGCCTACCTGCAAAAATGCATTGACCAGGCCGGAAGCCAGGCCGATCTCTGAGGCGGGCACATCCGTGACCGAGGCAATCTGCAGCGGTACGAACGTCATTCCCAGGCCAAAGGCAACGATCAGCATGCCGGCCAGAACGTCGTGCTGAAAGCTGCCGAGGACCCGAATCTGGGTCAGCAGGACCAGCCCAACGGCGGATTGGGCAAGGCCGCCGCCAAAGGATGCAAGGGAGAACAGGATCAAGCCAATAATGAACATGCGCTTGCGACCAAACAGATCGCCGGCCCGTCCGCCCAGCAAGAGAAAGCCACCGAACATGAGCACGTAGATGTTGATTACCCACTGCAGGTCTGCCTGGGAGAACTGCAAGCCGCGCTGAATGGATGGCAACGCGACATTCATGATGGAGGCGTCCAGTACGACCATGAACTGCGCCACACTGGCCACCGCGAAGGTGGCCCAGGGATTAATCCCGCGGGCCTTCGCGCCCGCCTGTGCTACTGCTGCCATCCGATCAACTCTATTCCCCGTTTATCAGGGGCCTGATAGACATTATCCTATCAGAGTGGCCCCCGGTCACACCGTACACTGGGTGAACATCGCTGGACGCTGATGCGCTCCGATGAAAGGATTGCGCTTGTGATAGATAGCACTATTGAGCTGGATCTGCTGCGCCGGCTGGAGCCGGCGCCGGCCTGGCTGGCCGACTTCGCCGCACAGGACGGTGAGGTAATCGCCGTGGGGCCGTTCCGAGCTCTGCTCCACCCCGATGCGCTGGGACTGAACTACGCCGCCCCAACCGAGCCGCTAGGCAGTGGCGCGGAAGTAACGGCGGCGCTTGATCAACTGCGCCGGCTATTTGCCGAGCGCAAGCTGCTGCTGCGGCTGGAGTTCACCGAGCAACTATTTCCCGAGTTGGCCGGGTGGCTGGAGCGGGCACGATTCACGCGAGAGGCGCGGGAACCGGTCCTGCTGGTGGAGCCGGACGAGTTCCGTCCCAGCGTGGACCGGCAGCTGTATATCCGCTATCTGCGGCCGGACGCCGACGAGTCCGACCTGTTGGCCTTTCAATCGATCTTCCGAGAGGTACTGCTGCGCCAGCGAGGGCAGCCTCCCCCGGAGCAACTGGCACAGCTTCGACGGGACGTGCAACGACCCGATGGCCGGTGGCATGCCCTCGCCACCCAGGACAGCCGGCCGGTGGGAATCGGCTTTGTCTCCGCTACTGCCAGCATCTGCGAACTGGCCCGGATCGGTACGGTCGCCTCGGCGCGACGCAGAGGCATCGGCGCCGCATTGGTCAGTTTCATGCTGCAGGACCGCTTTGCCCAGGGCGACACCCTCGCCTGGCTCGCCGCCGAGAACGAGGTGGCCCGGGCGCTGTATGAAAAGGTCGGTTTCCGCCCCGCTGGGACCCGCCTGTACTACCAGTGGGAGGGACAGCTCTAAGGTATCTCGCGCCCCCCCTCCCCCAACCCCTCCCCCTCCAGGGGGCAGGGCATACATCGTGCTTTCTAACAGGGAGATGGCGTGTACGTAACGTTCTGCGACTTTTCAACGCAAGGTGGTGAACGGTGAATTTCAAGCGAGTGTTCAACAAGCTCAGCAAGGACAATATCGGCGCTCTGGCCTCGATTGTGTCTTGGAATGTCCTGGCTTCCCTGGTCCCGATCATGGTGGGCCTGATCGCGATCAGCGGCTTCATTTTGCGTGGCAACCCGAGCACGCAGCAGTCCGTGATCACGCACCTGAGCGCGGCCCTGCAAGGGGTGCTCAAGCCCCAGGAGCTCAAGAATCTGGTGACCGCCACCACGCAGCACACCGGCATCCTGGGCATCGTTGGCCTGCTCGGTGTGCTATGGGGCGGCTCCAGCGTGGGTGGCGCCATCTCCACGGTCTTCCAGGCGGTCTTCGAAGTCAATGGACGATCGTTCATCAAAGAAAAGCTGATCGATATCGGCATGATCTTCGTCTTCACCGCCTTGCTGATCGTGATTATCGTGGGCACGACGGCCGGCGCCCTGGTCAAGCAGCTCTTCACCAGTTTTTCGCTTCCGTCTGTCGCGACCTTTGCCATCGGAACGGTGATCAGCCTCTTTGCCGCCTTTTTGCTCTTCGCCAGCATCTACCTGGTGTTCCCCAATGTGGAGGGCCGCTTCAAGCGGATAAGCGTCGTCAAGGGCTCCCTGGCAGCAGCGGTGCTCTTCGAAATCTTGACCTATATCTGGCCGCTGTATTCCCACTTTGCGCACTTCAGCAGCCACGGCGCCCTGCTGGGCGCCATCGCGGTGCTCATGGCCTGGATCTACTTTTTCGCCATCATTATGGTGTTGGGTGCCGAAGTGGTTGCCTTTGGGGCCATCGACGAGGCCAAAGCCCAGCACGAGGAAGTGGGACCGGAACCGGAAGCCAGCGTCCCGCAGCACACCGTGCTACGCGACCAGCCCGAGCAGGCATGAGGTATTCCACCAAACGGCGCGAGTCAACATCACTGCCGAATGCTTCCCAGCGTCGCCAGCCCGGTAGACTGAACTATGCGGAGAACGATACGGCGCTGCCTGCTGGGAAGCTTGATGATCGTGGCGGCAGCGCTCGCCTCCTGGGGCCTTGCCGGCCGCCTGGATAGCGACGCCGCCGCCCCGATCCTGGCCACGGGGCCAACCCCGGCCGCTTCCTCCTCATTACCCGGCGGGCTGAAGACGGTGTTCGTGATTATGATGGAAAACCACGACTGGGCGAGCATCAAGGGCAGCCCGGACGCCCCCTACATCAATCACACGCTGTTGCGGGTGGGAGCACACGCCGAGCAGTATTACAATCCGCCGTCGCTGCATCCTAGCGAGCCGAACTACATCTGGCTGGAAGCGGGCTCGAACCTGGGGATCGGCGATGATAGCGACCCGGCCTCCAACCATCAGAGCACCAAGAAGCATCTGGTGACACTGCTGAAGCAGGCGGGCATCAGCTGGAAGGCGTATGCGGAGGGTATCAGCGGCGCTTCATGTCCGCTGACCAGCACCGGAAACTACGCACCAAAGCATGTGCCCTTTCTCTATTTCGACGATGTTACCGGTGTCAACGATCCCACGTCCACCTACTGCATCCAGCACGTGCGCCCCTATAGCGAGCTGGCCGGCGATCTGCAGCACCGTACCGTGCCACGCTACGCCTTCATCACGCCCGATCTCTGCCACGATATGCACACCGACTGGGGACCGCTCAACAACCAGGTTCGGCAGGGCGATACCTGGCTCTCCCAGCAGTTGCCGCGGATCTTGCACTCGGCCGCCTATCAGCATGGCGGGGTGGTCTTCATCACCTGGGATGAGGGTGAAGGTGGCTCGGATGGACCCATCGGTCTGATTGCCCTCTCGTCTCACGCGCGACGCGGCTATGCCGGCACAGCCCACTACACGCACAGTTCTCTGCTGCGCACGGTTCAAGAAATTCTTGGGGTGACGCCGCTACTGGGCGACGCGGCACATGCTGCGGATCTCGGCGCCCTGTTTTCCCCGGCGCCCGCTGTGCCGCGCGTGACCGCCTTCAGCGCCTCGCGTCGAGGCTCGATACTTCGGTTCCAATGGCGGCTGACCCGACGAGGTGACGCGGTGAGTTTCGCCGTCTACGCAGGCAAACACCGGCTGAACCGCACTCCCATCCCCCTCCATACCGCGACCCAGTACCACTACCAGGCTCACTGGGCAGGACCTGGGCCGTTTCGGCTGGCCAGCATCCTCACGAGCGGTCGGGAGATCACGGTGGCGGGACGGTAGAGAGGATATCGAGCTTCCGCACCCTCACCCCCAGCGCCGCAGGGCTGCCTGTCCAGCCCAATGGCGCTGGGGACAGGTCGCGCGCGGGAGAGGGGAGTTCTTGAGCGAAGATCCTGGCTAAAGTAGCTCCCCCTCTCCTGCCGTGCGGGAGAGGGGACCGGCTGACAGGGGTAGGTATGCGCCTAACGGCGGATAATCGGCCTGGATGTTGTGCCTCGTCGTACGGCCATCCGCAAGGGATAGCGCCTATGTGACGCGGCGTGTGCTATACCTACCCCTATCAGGAGGGGACCGGGGGGTGAGGGTGCGTCCGACGCGCCAGGCCTTCCGCACCCTCACCCCCGTCCTACGCCGTTACATCGCGGGTGCGCAGGGCAAGGAGTGTGATAGCGATAAAGATGGCGGCGTAAATGGCGATGGCCAGCAGTGACTGACTGACACCGGGCGTTTGCGGGTCCACGGCGGCCATGCGGCTGCCGGGGACCAGACCGCTGGAGGCCACGCGGGTGGTGAGGTCTTGCGTATAGTTGACCGGCAGGTGGTCTCCCACGATTTGCCACCACCCTCCGAGCCGTGTCAGGATGGCGCCCAGCACGAACTCCGCCAGGGTCGAGCCAATACCGATCGCGATGCCCACCGCGGCGGAGCGGAAGAGGACCGCCGCGAGATAGGCCAGCATGAGGAAGAAGGAAGCGACCACCCATGCGGCGAGGTACGCCTTGCAGAAGGTGGCGACAAAGGTCCCGGTCAAGAGGCTGGAGGTATAGGCGGTATGGTGGGTCGCCACGGCGACGATGACGGCCAGGACGGTGGAGGCGATCGTGGCGACCAGCAACGCCAGAGCGAGTCCGAACAGCAGCACCGCCAGAGCGCCGAGCACATGCTGAATGCGAAAAGGACGGCGGGTCAGAACCATGCGAATGGTTCCCCATCCGTACTCATTGCCGCCCCAACTGGCGCCCAGGACCGGCCACAGAAAGGGCGCCACGAAGGATGCGAAGATCAAGGCGGTGAGCCAACCACGTGGCAGCAGCAGATTGCCGACATTGCTGGCACGGGTAGAGCTGCCCCAGAACGCGAGCACGATAACTGCCAGCAGCATGAGCATCACGACCCGCGGCATCCAGCGTTTCGATAGCTTGAACCACTCAAACGATAGTTCACCGATCATGCGTCGTTGCCTCCCGTGACATCTAGAAAGTATTGCTCCAGACTCTGCTCGTGTGGCCGCATCTCGGATAGGTACAGTCCCTGGGCCGCGAGCACGCGGGTGATTTCGGCCGATCGGTCGCCCGGCGCCGATACCAGCAGTCGCTCGTTCTCGAATGTCACCTCCTGCACCCATGGCTCCGCGGACAGCACCGTTGCCGCCTCCTCGGGACGGTCGATTCGCACCTCGATCATGCTCCGATTGCCCAGTAACTCCTCGACTCGCCCTTCAACCACCACCTTGCCCCGGTTGAGGATGGCGATACGATCGCAGATCTGTTCAACCTCGTGCAGGACATGGCTCGAGATGAGCACGGTTTGGCCCTCGTCTTTGAGGCGCTTCATCAGACCACGCATGTCGACGATCCCGGCGGGGTCCAGCCCGTTGGCAGGTTCGTCGAGGATCAAGAGATCCGGTCGGGTGAGGATGGCGGCGCCTACTGCCAGCCGCTGCTTCATGCCGAGCGAATAGCTGCCGAACTTTCGGCCGGCGGTGCCCGTGAGGTCGAGCAAATCCAGCACATTGTCGATACCGGCGGAGGCATTCCGGGTCAGCCGGGCTAGAGCGCGCAGATTGTCGCGGCCGGAGAGGTACGGATAAAAGGTGGGGTTCTCAATGATGGACCCGACGCCTTGTAAAATCTCCGGCATCTCGGTCCGGATGTCGTGCCCCAGCACCTGGGCCTCGCCGGAGGTTGGCCGGACCAGCCCCAGCAACATGCGCATGGTGGTGGTCTTACCGGCGCCGTTTGGGCCTAGAAAGCCAAAGATCTCGCCACGTTCGACCCGGAAACTGAGGTGATCGACGGCAAGTAAGCCGCCGCCATAGGCCTTGGTGAGATCGTGGGTCTCGATGGCGGGCGCATCCGCGCCGCGCCTGATTACCGGTGTGGCGCCGCGAGACCGTGCAGGCTCGTCGATGGCGGCCGGTGACGTACTACTCATGGGCAGACTCCTACAAAGATTCTGTGTGTCTGAGACGAGCGTTCGGAAAGGTGTGGGAAAAGTGTGTCGGTACGATGGCGTTTCAGTAGCATGCGATGGAGATTCAACGAGCCAGGTGCGGACATGGACGGCTACTAGTAAGGCACCGCGGACCGTCGTTTTGTGACATGGCACTCGAGATGAGATCGGCGTGTCGCTTGCCGGCGCTTCCATCCGAAATGCCACGTTGGCCGGGTAGATACTCTAGAGTGAAATAGAGAGCTTGGCCGCGATTCGTGGCGGACCAACCGACATCGATCACCCACTGTCGAGGAGGAGACACATGGTTACCAAAGGACTGCAGGTGACGCTCAAGGCAAAGCCCGGCAAGGAACAGGAACTTTCCGACTTTCTGGCCGGCGCGCTGCCGCTGGCGAATGCGGAGGCCGAAACCACCGCGTGGTTCGCGATCAAGGTCGACGCCTCCACCTATGGGATCGTGGACTTCTTCCCCGGCACTCAGGGACGACAAGCGCATCTCGATGGCCCTATCGCGGCGGCGCTGATGAGCAAAGCGGGCGAACTGCTCAGCGCGCCACCGGACATCAAGCCGATCGACGTCCTGGCAGCCAAGCTACCGGCTTAACACACGTCCACCCCCGACGGGACGCTGGCGCCGATGGGCGGACGAAAGGTCAATGCATGTATTCGATCCGACGAGGCTCTGGTAAGCCCCTGCTTCTGATCCACGGCCTGGGTGCCTCCTGGCAGAACTGGGAGCCGATCCTGCCGGCCCTCGCCGCCCAGCGTGAGGTGATTGCGATTGATCTTCCCGGTTTCGGCCAGACCCCTCCGTTACCGGGAGAGGTCTCCATCGCCACGCTGGCCGATGCGGTCACCTCGTTTATAGCGGAGCAGGGCCTGACCGGAGTGGACCTGGTGGGCGTCTCGATGGGCGGACGGCTGGTGCTCGAACTGGCTCGACGTGGGGTCGGTGGTACCACGGTGGCGCTCTCCCCTGGCGGTTTCTGGAACGCCGGACAATTGCGAGTCTTCAATATCTCGATCCGGGCTTCGATCACACTGATCCGGGCGCTGCAGCCGGTGATGCCGCTGTTGACCGGCAACCCGGTTGGCCGCACCCTCCTGCTCGCGCAGCTGTCCCCCAAGCCGTGGGCGCTGCCCGCCGATCTCACGCTGCACGAGATGCGCAGCTGGGCGGCGTCGCCCTCCTTCGATGCCGCTCTGCACTCGTTGGTACACGGTCCGGCACAGCAAGGCGCGCCGGCCGGCTCACTGCCCGGTCCGGTGGTGATCGGCTGGTCCCGGCAGGACCGCATCTGCTTCCCCAGCGAGTCGAAGCGAGCCATGGAGCTGTTCCCGGATGCGACACTCCACTGGTTTGACCACTCCGGACACTACATGCACTGGGATCAGCCGGCCAAGACGGTTGATCTGATCCTGCGCAGCACCGCCTGAGTTCACCCCCCGTCCCCTCGTGGGTTCATGAGCGGACAGTTCTACAGTGTCTCGGATGGGCAATGTCTGCTTTACGCCGACACCGTTCTTGTAGGGGCCGATGACCAGCACCTGATACGTGGTCGCCTTGCGTCCCGTGCCATGCCGAGCCAAGGGCGCGGACGACTCCCGACTCCGCCGAACACGCGAGTTCCGCCAAACTATCCGCTCATGAACCCGGCGAGGGGGAGCGCCGAACACGCTATGATGAGTCCTTACACATCTCCCTGCCACCACTATCAACTATGCAGTCGTTACCTACCATCCGTCCGGAAACAGTGCGAGACTACGCGGCAATCGCCGATCTGCATGCCCATGCCTTTGGCAACCGTTCCCACGAGGCGATAATCGTCACGCTGCTCCGGCAGCGTGCGGCGTTCGATCCCGAACTGTCGCTGGTGGCGGAACGGGGTGGGCGCATCGTGGGGCACGTGCTGTTCTCGCCACACACCATCCGATTGCTGGCGCATCCGGTTCGGGCGGTCAATCTGGCGCCGATCGCGGTTGAGCCGGCCCAGCAGGGCCAGGGAATCGGCGGCGCCCTGATCGAGGAGGGGCATCGGATGGCGCGGGCCAGGGGATTCGCCTTCAGTTTTCTGCTGGGGCACAGTTCGTACTATCCGCGCTTCGGGTATCGTACCCGAGCATATGGCTGGTCGACGGTGACGGTGGCGACCGAGACGCTAACCGCTGAGCCGCTGGAAGGGCAGGCGCCAAGGCCGGACGATATTGCCCAGCTTGACGCGCTCTGGCGGCAGGCTGAATCGGAGGTAGACTTCTCCATCGACCCTGGCCCCCAGCTGCTGGACTGGATCAGTCCCAATCCCGCGATCCAGGCCCTGGTCTACCGGCGGGACGGGGAGGTGGTGGGCTACACGCGGATTCATCGCTTGGAGCCGGCCGAGCCGCGCATCTTTCTGGCCCGAGACGGGGAGGCGGGGCAGGCGATGGCCGGCGACATTGCTCGACGGGCCGGCGCAGGTGTGCAGACGCTTACCCTACCGATACATCCTGCGGCTGCTTCGGCCGGAAGCTTCCCGGACGCGACCATCGCAGCCTGGGAAGCAGCGATGGCCGTGCCCCTGGCAGGGAGTTCCCTGCAAGACTATCTGGAGCTGGTGGCACGCGGGCAACGCCCGCCGGGGATGGTGGTGTGGCCGGTGGCGTTTGAGCTGGGGTGATGAACGAACTGGATATGGAGGGCCCAGACAGCTGGTGCGCGAGTCAGGGTAACCGGGCCAACTGCTCGGTCCACCAGCGCCACTCCGCTTCCGCGCCATTGATACCGGCATCCAGTGCCAGGGCCTTTGACCACAGCAGCGTCATGGCCCCGGTCAGCACTGCCGCGGCTTCCAGCTGTTCCCACTGTGGCTCGCCGATCGCTCGGCCCAGAGATTCTTGCAAGAGTCGACGATAGCGCTCCAGGACCTGTTCACGCGGGCGGGCCAGCCGGCTCCCGTTGACGGCCAGGTAATATCCAATGTCGAACGTGGCGGGTCCCCAACCGACACCCGCCCAGTCGAAGGCCGTCACCCGGCCGCTGGGCAAAAAAGCACAGTTGCCGATCTTGGCATCGCCGTGCAGCAGCGTGCGCGGCAGGGCCACGAACCAGCCGGCCAGGTGATCTGCCGGACGTAGCAGTAACTCGCGCACCGGGGGCGCGACGCGAGCCAGGGCGATCTCCCAGCCGCGGCGCACGTCGTGAAAAATTGGTGGCGGATCCGTTGATCGGCGGAACTCTTCATCCGCCGCGGCCGGCCCCAGGATGCCGAAGCGGTCTTCGGGGGTGGCCAGCCAGGGTAGATCGAGGGCCTCGGAGTCCCAGAAGCGAGCGTGCATGGCGGCGAGCGCGCGCAAAAAGGCGTCCTCCTGGGCGGTGCTCAAAGGACCGCCCGCCTCGGCCATGATGTACTCTCCCAGATCGCCCATCAGCAACCCGGCCTGGTCCGCGCCCAGCGCGAAGGCGAAATAGGGGCAGGGAAAGCAGTCCCACACCTCGCGCAGCGCCGGCTCGCCGAGGAGCAGTGCCTCGCGACCCTGCGTGTCGCGCGTGCGGTATGCCGTCCAGTCGCGCGCCGGCCATACCCGCTTCACCACCAACTTCACCGCGTCGCCGGTCTGCAGCTCCACCAGGATGCGCTCTAGGGTGGCGCCGGAGAGCCCAGTCATGGGCCTGGGACCACGCTCCACCCGATCCACGGGACCAAAGATAGCCCCCAATCGGTAAGGATCGGTCAGGTCGGCCGGCGACGGCAGGCGGGGGGTGATCCGAGGACTCATAGTACAGAGTATCTGCCCGGCGGGTGGCAGGAACAGCGGGAGGCGGGGCGCACGGTAAGGGGGCGCTAGACCTGGCGTCTGCTGCAGACAGAGTCAGTGAGCCGCGCTCAATATACGCCTCGTCTGTTACACCTTTCGTTCGCCCACGTTACACAGAGAGAGGCTGCGATTGGGATCGGGCGGCGAGATTCCTGTTGGCGGAGGTGGAAGGATGGGTGCTCGAAAACGATGCGGTTTGATCGTCCTGCTGTGCGCCTGCGCGGCGGCAGTTGCTGTAGCAACGGCAACGGGAGTCACCGCCCGGCGGGTTGATAGCGGGCGGGCCCTCAGTCTCGGGCCGGGTGATGTTCGTGGGTGGACCGGCGCCGTTGTGCTGGTCAGTCGTGCCGAGAACAACTGGCGTGCGTGGCACGACTCACGCGGAGGCGGGCTGTATCTGTACCACGGTCGATGGGGCACGCTGAGGCGAACCGGAGGCTGGTTTCAGCGGCTGACGCTGTCGCGCGGGGCGGTGGATGCGCAGACCGTGGACCTGGTATCGGTGTTTCCCAGCGTGGCCCAGGCCGAGTCGGCGTACCACGCGGTGGTCCACCAGCACCCCTTCGCCGGCGAAACGACGCTGACGATCGGCGCCGCCGCCGTCGGTTTTACTGGCAGTGCAGGGGTGGGTTCCGGGCCGAGTCAGGTGCTGGACTTTAGGACCCTCGACGTCTATGCCTGGCGGGGGAATATCGTGGTTGAGGTCAGCGCGGAGGAGACGGAGCGTGCGGGGCCTGGCGTTCAGCGTCCGATACCCAATGCTGCTGCTGCGGTGGCCGCGGCTCTGATCAGGATCGCCCCGTGAGACGCAACGCGCTACTCCTCGCCTCACTGGTCGTATCCGGCCTACATTTCGCTGGGCAGACACCGGCCCCCGCCTCAGCCACCGGCGCCTGCAGCACCGGGCTAACCCTGCAACTCCAACCCGGACTGCCGGGAATTGTCCTACAGCGATTGGTAACTCCTGCCACGGATATTCCCGCCGGGCCGTTCTATGCGACGCTGCCGGTCTATCCAGGGGCACGCCGTCTGGCACGGCTGCGGGACAACCCGATATGGTCGTATCCCGTCACACCATATCTCCACAGCGGGTTGGCCGAGTACCGCGTCTCGGAGAACCCGGACGACGTTTCGGTCTGGTACAGCGACATGCTGGCGGCCTGTGGCTGGAAATCGGAGGGTCCCTGGACTTCGAGCTCCGGCGTCTTCACCGACGGCATCGTCTTCGTCGCGCGCGCAAACCCACACCTCCAGGTCCAGGTGGGTTTCGGCGCCGCCATGAACGGCGACACGCTGATCGGCTATGGGGTGCTGGACGAGACCCTACCGCTGCGGCCCATCGCGTCCTACCTGCATGGACCGTTCACTCGGGTGAACATCGCGTACGGGCGCTCCCCCTTTGCGCTTCCGAGTCAGATGGCCCACATCATTCATCTATCCATCATCGCCCCCGCCACCATTCGCCGGCTGGTGAGAAGAATCAACTCCCTCACCGATATCCTGGCCGGCTTCAGGAGCGGGCCTAGCGGCGTCGATGGGCCCGCCTGGCTCACCTTTGTGCGCCCCGATGGCCGGCATATCGGCGTCTTCGACACCGTCTTGGGGCTCCAGGTGCAGCACACGCGCACGCTGTTCGACGGAAATCGCGTGTGGCCCCTGATCAGCAGGCTCGTGAAGGGGTGCCTCACGCAGCACGCCTGCCTACTTTCCCTTGCCGCGCGCGATTCCACGTCCTATGGCTAGACCAAAGATCCAGACGACTCCGACGAGCACGAGGAGCATCACCAAGAGAATAAGAAGCTCAGGTAAGTGTCCCGCCAACATTTCGGTCGCTCCTTCCACCATTTACATAGCTGGGAAACAGGCATCGTGTACCCAATCGTACAACGCCCATATGACTCTAACTCTCCGAGGTCCGACACCTCACGCCCCTCCCAGCAGATCATGTTCCAGGCAGCTTATCCCCGGTCCCGGACTCCGCCAGGCCGGGCACCCGACAATGTGGTCAGTGCGGCGTCGGTCCACTCTATATAGGGAGCGGCGCCCAGACGAGTGAAGATGCTGAGGGCGGCCTCAAGATCCTCCTGAGCGCTTGCCCGGTCCCCGCGCGCGACGTGCATCAGCCCGCGTTCGTACCGTGCCCGTGCCTCCATGAACGGGTAGGACATCTCCCTGGCAAGCTGCACAGTGTGCGCAAACGCCTGCTCCGCGTGGTCCCAGCGTCCTCGGCGCCACTCAACCATGCCTTGCACCCAGCGAGCCGTGACCAGATTCTCTTTGTTACCCTCGTCCTCGGTCCCTCGCACGGCATCCTGTACCGCCTGCAGGGCTCCTTCCGGGTCGCCGATTTCCGCACGTGCCCAGGCGATGAGGGCCAGGATGGTCGAGACATGCCCGCCCTCCGACGCCAGGAGCGCATCCAGCCGCGGCAGCGCGTCCTCTGGTTTCCCGAGCATGAGGTCCTGCTCCGCCATCATGATCTGGGCGTAGCGGGCCACCTGGACATGGCCGCAGCTCTCCGCCATAGCCGCTGCACGCACGAGATGCTCCCTGGCCTGCTCCCATTCACCCTTGAAGAGCGAATACGACCCCAACGATGCGACCGCATATGCCAGGTGCCATGACGGGCCGACCGCTTCGAACGTCGTCACCGCCCGTGTGATGTGCCGCTCGCCTTCCCCGACCGCTCCCAGATGGAGCAACAGATTGCCAAGAAAGGTCAGCGCGTGTCCAACCTGCATAGGGTTGCCGAGGCGTTCGGCCAGGTCCAGGGACCGCTCCACAGAGAGCCGAGCCTCCAGGAAACGGCCTTCGGCGTGGAAGCCGGCTGCGAGACTTTGCAAGAGCCCACGCGCCGTTTCCAGATTGCCGGCACGTTCCGCCAGAGCCAGCGCCGACTGCATGATGTCACGGCCTTCTGTGATGTTACCGCTCATGGAAAGAATGGTGCCGCGGCGACCCTCCATTTCGGCCAGGATGGAGTCATTGCCGGCGGCACGACAAAGGAGTGCACCCGCTTCCGCCTGTTCCAGGCTTTCTTCGAAACGTCCCAGGGCAAAGAGCAGCTCCGAGTGAACGGCCTTCAAAGCCACCAGTGCAGGTGACGCGCTCTCGACGCCCTGCAGGGCTTCCAGAGCCTGCTCGACCTGCTCGAGACCGAGATCGGGTCTGCCCTGCCATCGATACACCCGGCCGCTGGCGGCCGCCGCCAGTCCAAAGCCCTCCAGGTCGCCCAGCTCACGGTACGTGGCCGAAGCAGCTGTCAGCACCGGGAGAGCCTCCTCAAATTGCGACATCGTAATCAGCACGTCGCCCAGCTTGCGCCGAACTCCGGCGGCTTCCAGAGGCCGTTGCAGACGCTCGAGTCGCTGGACGGCATCGCGATAGTAGGTCTCAGCCATCCCGTTGGCGTGAACTATCCAGGCGCGATCGCCGGCGCGTTCTAAATAGACCGTAGCCTGGTGCTCGTCGCCGGCTGCGTCGTAGTGGTAGGCGATTGCTGCTGCCTCGTCTGGACGCTGCTGCTCCAGAACAGCGGCCAGTGTGGCATGAAGGTAGGTGCGGCGATGACGGGAGGTGCGTTCGTACAGGGTGGATCGCATCAGCGGATGGCGAAATGCGTACCCATCCTCGCGTTCCTCGAGAAGGTGAGCGTGCAGAGCCGCATCCAGCGCGTCAAAGAGCCGTGCATCGGAGAGTGACGTGCCAAAGACGCGCTCCGAGGCTGAGCGGAGTATCGCAAAGGACGACTCCATGCCGCTCACTGCCGCACAGGTCAAGACCCGCTGCGCATCCTCAGTGAGGGCGTTGATCCGAAGCATCAGCAGATCCGCCACGCGACGAGGCACCGATGGGATGTCGTGCGACATGCACCAGACACCGTCCACGCGCACCAGCTCGCCGCGCTCGCGCATGGCCTGAATCGACTCGACGGTAAACAGCGGATTGCCCAACGATAGATCATAGATGCGGTCCAGGATGTCGCGCGGAACCTCTCCAACCAGCCGCGATCGAACCAGATCGGCGGTGTCGGAGCGAGCGAGCCGCAGCAAACTGACATGCCGCGACAGGCCTTCAGCGGCCAGGGCGACAAGTAGTGTGGCCAGGGCGCCCTCCGGCGCCACATCTTCCTCCCGGTACGTGCCCACCAGCAGCCAGGGCTGCTCGTGGGTGTGCCGCCCTAAGTAGTGAAGCAGCTGGAGACTCGCCGCGTCCGCCGTATGCAGATCATCCAGAACGAGGACCACAGGTTGTCCAGAGGCGATGTCGGTCAGCAGGCCGGCAACCGCCGCGAACAGGCGAACACGCGCCATGTCGGAGGCGAGCAGCGGTGGTACCGGGTCTGGTTGAGGGAAGACGCCTGATAACGCCGGTACCAGGCTCGACAGTTCCGGATAGGCCTGAGCCAAACGCTGTCGATCGGCCTCTGATTGACGCATGAGGTGCTCATCGAGCATTTCCACAAAGGGGCCATACGGCAGCGATCCCTCCTGCCCGTAGCCACCTCCCCACAGGATCAATGCTCCCTGCTGGTGTGCTATTCGAGCCACCTCGGCGGCCAGCCGGCTCTTGCCCACCCCCGCCTCGCCCGAGATCATCAGCGCGGAGCGCCGAGAGCCGGCAGTACTTTCTTCCTCAACCGCAGCGCTCAACTCACCAACAGCCAGCTCAAGCGGACGCTCGCGACCCATGAGCGAACCCGTGGCAAGTCGACGGACAATTGCGGCCGGTAGCGCTGCGGGAGGATGTTGGACGCCCGGACGGTCCGGGGCCTGGACGGACGGACTATCACGCGCCAGGAGCGATTGGTAGAGTTGCTCGGACTCAGCTTCCGGCTCGACACCCAGCTCCTCCAGCAGCACCCGCCGGCACACCTGGTACTGGCGCAACGCCTGATGCCGGCTTCCTGAGAGCGCATGCAGCCGCATCACCGCCCGATGCGCCTCCTCGCGCGCCGGATCGTGCACCAGCACCTCATGCAGCCGTGTGATCGCCTCCCCATACGCCCCTTCGCGCTCGAACACCTCCGCCAGACGGTGCAGCACCTGCAGATTCAACTCGGCCAGCTGTTCCCGCCGTTCGATCGCCCACTCTTCATATCGATCTTCCGGCAGCACCTCGTCGGTGTAGAGCGCCACCGCTGCCTCCAGTGAGCGTCGTTCAGCTCCGGCCCGCAGCGCGGTGGCGGCCGCCTCCTCGAACAGGTCTGCATCGACCTGCACCATACGCTGGTCCAGCAGGACGACCCCATGGCTCACCTGGAGGTAGGCGCAAGGCGCCCGCGGCGCCAGTCCCGGCTCCAGCGCCCGTCGCGCATAGGTCAGCGCCTTGCGGAGGGCGGTCGTGGCCGATTCGGGGCTGAGATCGGGCCAGAGCAGGTCGAGCACCTGGTCCTGATGCAGGCGGTGTCCTCGCTGCACGGCCAGCAGCTTGATAAGCGTTCGCGCCGGTGGTCGCTGCCACGCGCTGTCGGCGATCTGCTCCTCTCCCCGTTGGGCCCCGAATCCCCCAAGCACCTGCAGCCGTAGGGGTGGTGGCTCCGACCCTGCACTCATTCGTTGCTCCCGCGCTACGCTCCCTCAGGATGATTATGTTGCCGTTACTCGGTGCTGTGTCAAGGCTTGATGGCGACTCGCTCTAGCTCCCATCCCTTCCTTTACGAATCCAGAACCTGGCCCCTCTGGCCCCCGTCAGGAGTTGAATCAATTCATGCCCCGAGAGCAGGCACCAGGTCGGAATGTCGGCCCGGGCGCGCGGATCCGCCGACACGACCTCCAGGGTCTCGCCCATCGCCAACTGATTGAGCCGCCTGCGAATCGCATGCCCCAGGATTACCCACTCTTCGTTGCCGGCATCGAGTATGGCATCAGGCAAAAGAGGAACGTCATCGGGCCAGGCCAGCGCGTCTTCCATGGAGTGTATCTCCCTCCGATCTTACTGATAGAACGAACTGTATCAGAGGCATGTTCCCATCGTGTTCCCGGCTCGCTCTCATTCCGAACTTGGACGAGCTTTTAGCCGCCTATGCAAGGCTTGCCCTCGATGACGCGAAGGCGCTGGTCATCCTGGCTGAGGTACCATAAACCCCGAGCAGAAGGAGTTTTCCATGTCGGTACGCAGTCAACAGGTCGCGCTTGAGCGGCAGAGAGGGGAGCAAGGCACTCCCATCAACGCCTACTTGCCCACGCTCTGGCAACGAGCCGTGGTTATGCTGACGATTGCCCTCCTGGTGCTGGCGGGTGTCCTGGTTCACACCCTCGAGTCCCGACCGCAGGCGGGTGCCAATCTCTACAATGCCTGGATGGAGCAGATGAGGGTGGTTGCCTATGTTTCTGGTCCCATGAACTTCGGGGATAGACCGGCGGTACGCGTTGCCCGCATACAGGCACAGAACCAGCGAGCGGGTGGCGTCGTCGCGGGGGCTGTCGTAGCCGAAGGCAACCCATCAGGTGGCGCCCTGAGTCTTCTGGCGATGCCTCTTGAAAACATCAATATCGCCCTGGACGGCATGCTGACCCTGATGACCACGGGCTATAGAGGCAACGGTTCCCAATATCGGGCCGCCGACATCCGATTCATCCACCGACTCATCACTCGGCGCATAGTGGCACGCCTGCCCCGTTCGGTCGGATCGGACGGCGATGTCGATCACCTGCTTCCTACCCTGCGGAGTCTAAACACCGCGTTTGTTGACCTGGTTCCCCACCACTTTTCCTCGCCCGCTCCGTCTTTTCCACCAGGCATGCCGCATTAATGCTCCGTGGCGAGCTGACGAAATCGTACCGTGCGAGGGGCTGATTTAGCCAGGGGACAGCGATGTGCCACTCGGTGGGTCTCCCCAAACATGTTGTCATGAGTTGAGGCACGCCAGGCCTGAAGGTAAATACGGGCGACCAATCCAACGTTCCGTTTACAGAATGGCACTGATGATGCATCGTGTTTTCACGTCTTCCCCCTGGGATCCTCAGTGAAGAGGCCGCTCGCGTTCGCGCAGCTCAATCCGCCGGATCTTGCCGCTGATCGTTTTGGGTAGATCGGTGGCGTATTCGATCTCGCGTGGGTATTTGTACGGAGCGGTAACCCGCTTCACATGGTCCTGCAGCTCTTTGGTAAGGGTGGCGTTGCCCTCATACCCGGCGGCCAGCACCACGAACGCCTTGACGATCTCGCCGCGTTCTGGGTCGGGCTTGCCGACTACCGCGGCCTCGACCACGGCCGGGTGCTCGACCAGAGCGCTCTCCACCTCGAATGGCCCAATGCGGTACGCCGAGCTGATGATGACGTCGTCGGCTCGGCCCACGAACCAGAGATAGCCGTCCTGGTCGCGATAGGCTCGGTCGCCGGTGATGTACCAGTCGCCGCGATAGGCGTTCTCCGTGGCTCGAGGATCGTTCCAGTACTCGCGGAAGAGCGCCACCGGTCGCTCAGGATGGACGCGCACCGCGATGTCGCCTTCCTTGTTAGGCGGTAGCGGCTGCGCGTCGTCGCCGATGACATCCACCGTGAAGGTGGGCGAGGGAAGGCCCATCGAGCCGGGGCGGACCGTCATACCCGGGAAGTTGGCAACAATCACCACCGTCTCGGTCTGGCCGTAGCCGTCCCGGATGGTGTGCCCGGTGGCTTGCCGCCAGGTCTCGATGACCTCCGGGTTAAGCGGCTCGCCGGCCGCGACGCAGCTCCGCAGGGAGCTGTAGTCGTACCTGGAGAGATCGACCTGCACCAGCATGCGGTAGATGGTGGGCGGCCCGCAGAAGCTGGTTACCCGGTGCTCGCCGAACTGGGCCAGGATGCGAGCGGGGTCCGGCTTGCCGTACTGCCGGTAGACAAACACAGCGGCGCCCTGGCTCCAGGGCCCGAAGAGCGAACTCCAGGCGGCCTTGGCCCAGCCGGTGTCGGCGAGATTCCAGTGAAGGTCGTTGGGAGAGAGATCGAGCCAGAACTTGCCGGTGATCTGATGGCCGATGGGATAGGAGGCGTGGGTGTGCATCACCATCTTGGGATAGCCGGTGGTGCCGGAGGTGAAGTAGAGGATGGCCGGGTCGTCCGCACGGGTATCCTCGCCTCGATACTCCATGGAACCGGAGGCGATCACCTCCTCATACGATTGCCAGCCGTCGCGCTGCCCCACCACCACGCGAATCAGTTCGCCGCTCTCCGCGCCGAACGACCCGTCGGCCTTGGCGGCGGCGCTTTGGTCGAGAATCAAGGCGGTAGCTTGAGCCAACTCGGTGCGATATCGAATATCTCGGCCGGTGAGCTGCGAGGTACCCGGCACGGCGATGGCGCCTAGTTTGAGGAGCGCCATGAAGACCTCCCACCAGGCCGGCTCCGGCGCCACCACCACCACCACGCGATCGCCCTGGCGAACTCCCAACTGCCGCAAGCCATCGGCCAGGGCAGACGACCGCTGGGCGAAGTGACGAAATGTCAACTCTCGCCGCTCGCCGCGCTCGTCCACCCACAGCATGGCGCGCTTCGCCGGGTCCTCGGCCCACCTGCCAATCACGTCCCGCGCGAAGTTATAGAGCTCGGGCACTTCGAGCCGAAAGGTGGCACGCTCCGTCTCGTCCGTGGCTACTCGGTCTTCCGTCATGGCGATAGCTCCTCTCCGCTGGCATTTTCTTTTATGGTACGCCTCGGAGGGGAGCAGAGGTATGCTACCCGCCGTGCTCCGCTGTTGCCAGTACACGTACCTCACCGGCGTCAATCTGCGGCGAGCCCTGCACAAAGTGGGCGAGATTGGCGTTGACCCATTCGCGCGCCTTGGCGGTGGAGGCTTCCGCGCCTGCCTGATCTTGAAACACGCTGATGGTAACCAGCCCAGTGCCACCGGTAGAAAGCAATGAGTAGGCGACAAATCCCTCCGAGCCGCGCATCATGGGCACGAACTCGTTCTCGACCCGTTGCACGATCTCATCCAGAACCGAGCTGTCGGTCAAGGTATAACGTCGGATGGCTGTGTACATGGTTTCCTCCTGCAGTGTTGATATCTCGACCGTACACAATTCAGGTGTTCGCGTCAAGAGCACCGGTTTGCAGAGGGACAGGTGTCTTGCACCTCTACAAACCGTCTGAAAAGGTCATGAGGCAGCCAGTCTCTTGAGCATGATGCGGCTCATGGTGGCGTAGATCATGGCCTCGCTAGTCTCGGGCAGCCGCTCGTAGTCCTTCGAGAACGTCGACTCTGCCCGAACCACAAGAAGGTGCGCTCGGCCACCCAGCGTCTGGGCAGCACCCCCTTGAAGCCCTTCTTGGGCTCGGGTGCGAATCGGACGTATTCCCCGTGCAACTGGCTATCCTCCCCGCGGGTATAGCGCCAGTGCCCCGTTCAGTCGGGGCATGCTGCACGATCTCGGTCGTCCAGCCCAGGTGCTCCTCGATCCAGGCCTTGCCGGAACCTGTGTAGCCTTGATCGAGCCAGATGTGGGCCAGACGACCAAAGCGTTCCTTGACCCCCTCCAGCACCTGAGGCACCGCTGCTCGGTCCTGGATGTTGGCGGCATGCACCTTCACCGTGAGCACCAAGCCCAGGGTATCGACCAGGATGTGCCGCTTCCGTCCCGAGAGCTTCTTGGCTCCGTCATAGCCGCGAATGCCTCCCACGGTGGTCGTCTTGACCGATTGGCTATCCATGCTGCACGCGCTCGGCTGCGGGTTTCGGCCCTGACGGACGCGTTCCCGTTCCCGTTCCCGCAGGATGATGTGCAGCCGTTCCCAGGTGCCGTCGAGCCGCCAGAGGCGGAAGTAGTGGTAGACCGTCTTGGCCGGGGGATACTCCCGCGGCAAGAGCGCCCACGGGCAGCCGGAGCGTAGGACGTAGTAAATCCCATCGAGGATCTGGCGTCGCGTCCACTTGGCGGGACGGCCACCGGTGTTTACGGCGCCTGAAACTGGGCTCTCCCGCAGGTTGTGGGAAGCCAGGTCAGGCATTCCTGACCGACTATGAGGTCGGGCAAGATCGCCGACAGCGGCCAGCACGATCAGCAGCACGACGCAGC
>JAABUL010000304.1_pt1 | contig 106722 bp, 105 predicted proteins | sample 5559151 | NCBI WGS metagenome assembly JAABUL01 (sample SAMN10711876, study PRJNA513368) | rock metagenome | isolation source: Antarctica rocks | place: Antarctica: Victoria Land, Pudding Butte sud | reverse complement strand
CAACCCCGATTACTAGGTCAAACCTCAATATTTTTTAATTATTTTGAAAGCATTGAATTCAGCTCAATCAGAGCTACAATTATGTCTTTCAAAGTATGTCAAGTAGTCAATGCGCATGTGTTGATTCGGGCGAGGGAAGGTGGTGACATGCGGGGGACCGGTCAACCAACGCAGTTAACCTTCCCAACCTCGATTACTAGGTCAAACCTCAATATTTTTCAATTATTTTGAAAGCATTGAACTCAGCTAATTCAGGGCTACAATCATGTCACTCAAAGTATGTCAGGTAGTCAATGTGCATATGTTGATTCGAGTCGTGAAAGAGTTACTACTAGATGAGCGATCGGTCAACCAGCGCTTTGAACCTTCCCAACCCAATTTACTAGGTCAAACCTTGACATTATTCAATTATTTTTGAAGCATTGAATTCGACTGACTCAGAGCTACAATTATGTCTTTCAAAGTATGTGAGATAGTCAGCGCGCATAAATCAATTCAAGCGGGGGAAATTGATGATTTTGATGTTCAAACTGATTCGCGCTAGCAAAACTCTTTAAAATCTCAATGTTCAACATTTTTCTAAAAATGCAGTTTGATGTCTTTGAGTTCAATATTATGTTCGTGAATACAGCTGACTGAAAGAAATAAGACCTGAAAGTTTGAAGAAAATCGATCAAGAAAGTTAAATAATACTCAATCTCTGAAAACAATGATATCAAGCTCTCTGTGTTACGACTCTAGCTACGCATCTACATTGATAGCTATGTTGATGACTATCGTCGATCGCTCATCGCTAAACTATAGAGTTGTTTCAAGGTCAACTCTATTCAGAGTTAACTTATGTTTCTCTGAGTCATATAGATAGTCAACTCTGCTCTTCTAGATACTTTTCTTTCTTAGCATTTATATACTCATTACATTACACTCATATGACTCGCTCTATGCTGATTTCTAACATTATATAAATGCTTCTTCGTTACAGACGAAGTGAAATAATCTGCATCGACTCTCAAGTGCTTCTGTCAACTCTTCAACTCACTATCAACATTTGATTTAGTTGACTTGCAATCATCAGCAACACTCATCTTTCTCTTCTTGTGAGCTGATTCAGCGAGAATAAACAAAAGATTTGAACTCGTGCGCTGATCAGCGAGTATAAACAAATGATCGAAATCATTCAACTAGATCAAAGATCAGCGAATTAATCATTCATTCAGATTCGCAAGAAATTCTTCGAATTTGTTGAACAATCAAACAAGATCAGTCTATGACTGCGTGAAGTCTCTACTTCAAAGAGCAATCAAAGAGACTCATCAAGAACTGCATGAAGTCTTTATCTTGATGAGCAAACCTCAACAGTGAGTCTGCTTCAATGACACTCATCATCAATGCAATGACTCATCTACTTTCATCATTCTGTTCATCAGTGAATTGATTCATTTACTTGTTCATGTGCAACTAGTGAGTCTGCTACAATGACATCTACTCTCAATGCAATGATCTACTCACTCACATCGTTCTATCTATCAATGAACCTGATCAAATGTTCATGTGCAACTAGTGAGTCTGCTTCAATGACATGATCATCTTTGATAACAAGCAAATCTATGAGCTTGTTCATGTATTGAATCTCAACAAACTCATGAGCTTGTTTCTATATTGAAATCTCTCAGTGAGTCTGCTACAATGACAAGTCGATGATCAATCTCTTTAATGAGCAAGTCGACTAGTGAGTCTGCTTTAATGACATTTTTCGTTAATGCAATGATTCATTTACTCACATCACTCTATCTATCAGTGAATTGATCTGTCGACTCATTTGCATGCAACTAGTGAGTTTGCTACAATGAAATTCTCAATGCAATGATTTACTCACTTTCATCACTTTATTTATCAGTGAATTGATTCGTCAACTCGATCATGTGCAAATAGTGAGTCTGCTACAAAGATGTCTTTCGTCAACATGATGATCTATCTACTCACATCATTCTACTCATCAGTGAATCTGATCAAACATTCATGTGCAACTAGTGAGTCTGCTACAATGACATCATTCTATCTTGCATAGTGAGTCTGCTACAATAGACATTTCAATTCTACATAAAGCTAAGAAACACATTCATGCAAACATGAATTGTTGAAGAAAAGAAATAATGTTACGATTCTAGCTACGCATCTACATTGATAGCTATGTTGATGACTATCGTTGATTGCTCATCGCTAGACTATAGAGTTGTTTCAAGATCAACTTTATTCAGAGTTAGCTTATGTTTCTCTGAGTCATATAAATAGTTGACTTTGCTCTTCTAAATACTTTTCTTTCTTAGCATTTATATACTCGTTACATTACACTCATATGACTCGCTCTATGCTGATTTCTAACACTCTGTTTTCAAGTTCTCGCTTAATTTTCTCTTCAAAAACAATGATACTCAGCTCTAAGTATCATTATTCATTTGAGATAGAGTTCAAGAAGTAAAGACTGTACTTTGTTCAACTTATAAGATAGAAGTTTCTTATCAAAGTTTGTGTTTGAATCATCATTTGATGAATCAGACTCTGAACTTGAAAAATCATTCTTTCTTCTTTCTGCAACAGTTGTTTCTTCATCATTTGACTCAAATTCATCTGTATCAGAAAGAGAAGAATCAGATACATCATTGAATGAAGAACTTAATTTTGTTGAAGAAGAAACAGAAGCAGAAGAAGATGAAGATGAACACGAAACTTGCTTTCATTTTTGTTGTCATTTATTCTTCTTCTTCTTTGTTTCTTCTTCAACAAAAAGAATATCAACTTCGTCAGATTCAACAAATTCATGCAAATCATTGATTAAAGCTTGACTTCTATCAGATAAATGAAACAGTTTTTTCAAAGATCTTTTCTCATCTTTTGAAGATGCAAGTTCAATTGCAGATGTAAAAGACAATTCTTTATTTGTAACTGAAGCAGTTTTGAATAAAAAACAAAAGAATTGAGCAAAAATCTTCGCATATTTATTAATAGTAGATAAATTCTGCGTAGCTTTAAAACTCTTGATTTAAATGTTATTTAATTCAAAACTATTCAACACATTAAGATGCTGTCTTGATATATATTAAACTTGTGAAAGACTTTTTTGAAGAAGCTGTTTGATTTGTAAAGAAAGTGCAAAAAGAATGTGTTCAAATGTTTTATCTGCTGACTGCACAAAAGTATTCATGAAAGAATAATTTCATCTGTTCAAGAAATTCAAATATTGAGTTTGAATTTAAAAAGCAGAAAGTTTTTCTCAAGTATGTTTCAAATTAATGATCTCAGATTTTGCTTGAATTTTCTCAACTTTCTTCTCATAAGAAGACAGAAGAGTTGAAACAGCAAGATCAGATTGTAAATCATTATCATTGTCAGATTTAATACTTTGAATATCTGATGCAACGTTTGAAACAGTTGATAATGAACGTGCTTGTACTTGAAAGAAAAAACTATTCTTAAGTAAAAATTGTGTTAAAATGCAAGAAGTAACAGTATGTTTAAAATCGCTTGCGTGATTTTTTGAACAATGTTTCTTTATGTTTTCTTTATTCATCAAAACTTGATGACATAAATTGCAAGAAAATGCATTTTTATGAACATTAAGCTCTGAAAAAGCAAACAAAGTCATTGATGATTGTTGTATCAAAGCAAATGTTTCTGCAGCAGTGAATAATGAAAAAGAAGAAATTTGTGAAAAAAGTTCTTGCAATTTTTCTTTTTCTGCATCATGTTTATAATGAAATCTGACGTGAGAAGAGAAAGTGTCAGAAAATAAAGCAATACGACACTCTGAACAAAGTAATAAAGAAAACTCAGAATAATATGATAGAAAAGACAAAGAAATACACTCAGCTGTATTCTGTGTATGTGATGTTGAGTTACTATTCAATAAATTAATATATAATGCTTTATTATTGCATGTTTTATTATATTTACTTACTGTAATGCAGATCTTGCGCGTCAACTTTTGTCAAGTGCTACGTCGTTGACGAGCTCGTTATGTACAAACATGTTGAGTCATGTACACAAAATGTAACGCTGTAGATTCAATAAATATTGATATATGTGACTTTGATAATCAGATACAAGCAGTATGAATGCTGTAGCAACGTTGTTGAGTGCGCTGTATATAGCTTGTCAATGATGTTCTGACGTTGAACAAGATATAAAGTTGAAAGAAAGATGAAGCAAATTTACTAAAGTAATGCTGAACTAAGAGCTTGCGCAGAACATTAAAACTGAACATGTATATTTGATCTTTGACATTTTGATTTACAGCGAACGAAGTAAACTTAATGAGCTTGATATTATTCAAATCATAATTGCTTGAATCAAAACTTTGTCATATAAAATTATTCATTTAAAGTGTTAATTGTTGAACTGTAGTGATTTTACATTAATTGTGTGATGAGCATTGCTATGTTGAACGTTGAACTTTAACATTCGCAATACTTTCAATATTGACTGCTATGTCAGACATTAATATTATTCAATTATTTCTAAAGATTTGAATTCAGCTGATTCAGAGCTAAAAGCATGTCTCAGAAAGTTTTATTACATAGTGAATGCATGAAGTGCAGTATTGATTGAAAAATTGCTGCTATGCGGGAAATTCAATTGCTCAGCGCATTGAAATATTTTCAACCTCAACTGCTAGATCAAATCTCGATATTTTTCGATTATTTCTGAAGCATTGAATTCAGCTCAATCAGAGCTACAATTATGTCTTTCAAAGTATGTAAGATAGTCAGCGCGCATAGATTGATTCAAGCGAGAAAAGAGTTACTACTAGGTGAGCGATCATTCAGCACAGTGAATCTTCTCAATCTTGATTATCAGATCAAATTTCAATATTTTTCAATTATTTTTGAAGCATTGAACTCAACTGATTCAGAGCTACAATTATGTCTTTCAAAGTATGTAAGATAGTCAGCGCGCAGAAATCAATTCAAGCGAGAAAAGATGGTGACAGTTGAAAGATCGAGTCATCAACACTCTTAATATTTCTCAATGCATTTGTTGAGTCAAACCTTCATCTTTTTCCATGATTTCTGAATCGTTGAAGTCGTCTTGATCGACTCAACAATTCATGTCATAGAAAGTATTGAGCTTGAGAGCGTTTAGAAAGCATTCAAGTGAGATGATGAATTAATCAAGAATGAGATGATGAATCGACGTGTCAAGCAAATCGTTGTCGAGAGAGGTTGAGAGCGTCATCTCAGCGATGACGATCAAGAATACAAGATAGATCAAAATATTGATGTCATTTATGAAGTTAAGCACTTTGATTTTGATTTTTAAAGCTTTGCATTTTTCAATTAAGCTTGCGTTAAAAAATAGAAAAAGAATCAATGATATGAAGAATTTCTGCAATATGTCAGTATTTATTCATTGCATCATGCTGATTTGTTCATTGAACATCAATGATGATTTTCTGTCTTTCAGAAAGTTGTAAGTTCATTTGATTATATAGTTTGATGTTCTTTTTATTTTCAGAGTGTGCAGAAGTCTGATGTGCAAGACATGATTAAATGCTTTAATGACATTTAAACTAAGCATGAAGATCACGTACTTGATTTCACAGTTTCATACTGCATGTACTTAATCTACTAGTAAATTCAATGCTGAAATCATAAATCACTTGCATCTTGTTCTCATTTAAGCGTTTAAAAGCATGTGATGAGTCTCAGCAATGTCACTTAATCTTTTGATCATGATTGATTTCAATGTTTTACTCATGATGTTTAACAAAGCAATGAATCAATACATTTTTGAATCAATGTAATTACTTTTCTTTGATTTACATAGTACTATTGTTTGAGCTTTTTTGAACTGCTTCAAATGATATTTGTGAGTTATATATGCATTGAACAGATTGATTAATATCAAAGTCAGTTCTGTTAAACTTATTTAAAGCACTTTATTTGAAATTTCAAATGCATCTGATGCTTTGTTAACTTTTACTTGTTGAATCATCTGTTTCATCTTATTTTATAATAAGACTGAATTGAATAACATTGTTAATAATATAAATGACTTTGAAATGTCATTAATGTTTATTTGAAACAATGATGAAAAGAACTTCTTTCATAAAATCTTTGTTTTTTCTTTGAATGAATCTGTTATGTGATTGAAATCATTGCTTTTTAATAATAAAAACTGCAAAAGTTTCTTGAGTAACTGACTTTCAATTCTGACTCATTTTACAAAGCATCAAATTGATTTCAATTCATTGCTCAGTTTATGCATTTGTAATTTAAAATGTAAATGTTTCATTTCTTTAATGATCTTGTTTTTATGATCATTGTATTTCAGATAGTCATTTCATATCTTTAAAGTACTTTGTGTTTTTCATATAACTTGTAATCATTGTGATTTCATCATGATTTTTAAGCAAATTTGATTTCAAAAGTCTTATGCTCAATTTAACAACTTTACTTAAAAAGTAAATTTTTTAATGACTTCTTGTAATGCATAAGTGATTTCAGCTACTTTATTATCTATCACTGTCTTATTGTTGAAAGAATGATCAATAAGAAAATGTATTTTTAAATGAGTGTTTAATGCTTTTGTGTTCATTTTCTTTCATAATCAATGAGTCATGAACTGCATGAAGAATGTGCATAGACATAACTTCATGACAATCAAAAGATGATTAAATTCTTGATGCAAATCAGTTTTCATCTTGCATTTGTGTATCATGAACTGTATTTTCTTACTGTCAAACGTTAAATTTATTGTTGTGAGTTGATTATAAGTCTTTCTAGTAATTGTGTTTAATTCAAGCAATAGTTTTAATCTTGCATTCATAATGATGTTTAGTAAAGCATCAATCATTGTATGATGAGTAAAACATTTTTTGTCTTCTCAATGTGAATGATGTAAATTGAAATTTACTATGATTAACTGTTTACAATCATCTTTGATTAGTTTGTTTAAATAAGAAATAGTAAATGATTCTTTTATAAAAATAATAAACAGTGAGCACAAATTGTAAATATTTATGAGTCATAATGTTTATATCTTGTCTTTCAAATTGCTAGTTTATAGCTTGATTAAACAGATGTTCAATTCAATAATTTTCATTGTTCATTAATTGAGTTTTAAATGCTTGTTAATATAAATGCATATTCTTGCTTAAAATGATGAGTTTTTCACTAAATGAAAGAAGTTGTAAATTAAGCTAAATGTTTGTGAAACATTAATGTTGCAATCTTGTTTCTGAATGATTATTATGTTGAATTTACAAACTTCTTTGTTTATCAAAAATGATTTCTGAATTTTCAATGATTTTCTGATGTTGTACTATAAAATTCATAGAAAGATTTAATTCATCATAGAAATATTTATAGTTGCTGTTGACTCTGCACAAAAACAGCTTTTTGTATGCTTTTAATTGTTGAAAATTTTTTGCATTTTTTGATTTGATGTTTTTATATCTGTTCAGACATCATGTTTTCTGAGTCACTAATCATGCATGAAGAATGATTAACTCATCTTTTCTTGACTTTCATCATTTATCATGTTAACTTATTAATGTTTCAACTGCTTATCATCATTGAAATGTTCATTGAACTCAATGAGTTCATTGAACTTACAAGATTCATTGAACTCAAGAAGTTCAAAAAGAAAAAAAAGAATGAGTGATTGTTTTTTGACACTTCAAAATATTTGATCAATCTGTTTCAAAAGATTTCTTCTGATTGCTTTATCTGTAATTTTCACTTGAAACATAAACATCTTCAAAGTTTGTGACTATCATTGCAGTTTGCACATCATCTTTTATTCATCAACACAACGCATTCTTTAATGTAATGTTTATTTATGCATTTGAAGCAACACTTTTCATTTTTGCAAAATCTAGTTATATGATCAAAATTAAAGCATTTATAACACTGTGTAATATGACAGTTTCTTTCAAACAACTTGCATAAACATTCTTAATATGAGTTCAGCATGTTTACATCTAGCAGTCAATTTATCATCATTTCAATTGCAATTTTTACAATGAGTGATGAGTAAATTTTTTCACTTTCAACTATTTTCTTAAGTTAAGTTATTTTCAGCATCTTCAAATCTTCATGAAGTTTTGCATTGTCTTTCATTAATCTTTTAATGATTGTCTTCTGATTGCTTGTATTCAGTATAATGTATACATCATATGTCAGTATTATGAAGCTTCAATGCATTACATGCGCTGAGCTTGCAATTTTCTTCATTCATGTTTGAGACTTTTTTAAAGCTGCTTGAACTTTTGAACTCATTACATGAAGTGCAATGTCTTTGTTTTCAAACTTGTAAAGCAACACTATTAAATCTTGTTGCATCATCAACATGCTTGCAATTTCTTAAAAGATCTGATCAATTGATTTCTTTTATATTTCTTTCACTTCTTTTCTTTTCATTATTTTCACTAAAGTTTCATGTTTCTTGCAAAGCAATGACAGATCATCTTTGAATTGCTGCTCTTTCATTGTTGCTTCTTCTTTTGTTACATTGACTCATGATGATGTTTTGAATGTGAAACATGTATTTTCTTACATTTATAGTTATTTATTAAAAAGTTGAATAAATGTTTTCAACTTTTATACATTCTTTGCAATGAATGCATCTTGACTTTTAATCTTTCTTTTTGAAATGTTTCAAAGACGTTGAATCAGCTTTAAAATCACTTCTTTTCATGAATGATCTTTGCTCTTTTCTTTCTTTAACGTTGATATCTGTGTTAATAAATTAATGATGCTGATAACTTTCATTTCATCATTGCATGAATGTTTAAATTTTACGTCACTGTTTCTTTGCAATGAGTCAATGCTGCTTGCAATCATCATTGAATCAACATTACTGCTGCTTATGCAATTCATCATCATTTATTCATTTACTTAATCTTTTCTCTCTTGTTTATAATGCTTTTTTCAAAAGTTCATTTTACACACGTTGTGATTGTTTTTTTAAACATGCAAAGATTTAAAAAATAAACAGTTAAAATTTTATCAAATTATTGTCAAAGTTAAAATCTTTTATTATTTTCATTTATTTATAAGCATGAAGCAACTGCATTTAATATTCAGTTTAAAGCTATTATGTTTTTATTTTGATAATTTTTTATTAAAATAACATTCAAAATCATTTAAATCTCTCACTATTGAAAATAATAAACATTGAAAGATAAATGACATTTTGAACTTTAAATATTATTAAGATTAAATATAATACAAGATTAAATAAATAGAATTAAATTAAGACAATAAATGATACTATGTCAATAAAGAGAAATTTAATGACTTTGAAGATGTTTTAATTAAATTTCATAAGCTTTACTTAAACAAATCATGTTAACACTAATTTGAGTTGATGTTTTATCAATTAATCAATCAAAATTTTGCAAATCTGAGTTTGTAAAATTATGATTAATCAGATAAGTAAAATGAAACAATATTCATATGAACATGAATTTTCAAAAAGAAAAATAATATTATAAATGCATCAAAATTAAATAAGATCAAAGATTTAACTTTGATCTTTATACAATTAATGTTAATGAGTTGATTGTATATTAATTAAAGTTAGTAAAGATCTGATTCAACATTTTTTCATTTTCTAACATTTTTTAATCAACTTTTATTGTTTTTTAATAATAATAATAAATTCATACACTTTTGTGACATTGATTAAATTAACTTATGAGAAACTTTATGCTATTTGTATTGAGTGAACAAAACTCTTTGAGATAGAAAATCACTCATAGTTTATATAATTGCTTCATGCAGTCAAAACAATGAGTTTTAAAACTATGTATCAAATTTGTTCATATTGATTGCATGTTAAAGAATGAGTGTTTTAGTCACTTTAAATTGCTTCAAAAGCTTTATTTTCATCATCATCTTTGTTACTGCTTTAAGATTCTTTGTAATAATAATAATTATTTCATAGTTTAAAAAGTTAACATCTTGTAGCATTCTTGATTGCAAATGCAATCAGTTCAAGCAATGCATAAGTACATGCTTCATTATTTGATGACTTTATTCACAATTACATTACAAACTATTCATGTCTAAAATATTTCTAAAGTGCAGATAAACATTTAAATTTATGCGTTCAATTCTGATATGCATTGCAAGAATACTTTCTGCTTTCTGAAAATTATTATGCATTTTTATCATTTTATTGTTCAGATACAATCTTTGTGCTGAAATTGTGTTGATATTTGCAATGTTTTCTCTGTACTTTTTTCATTGTTAATTTCATTGATCTTTGTGATATTGCATTATTGCAATGCTATCATTTGTTAAAATCATTGTGAAGAAGAAAGTGCATTGTTTGCATCTCAACTGTATCTTTGCATTTTCTTAAATGAAAACATTCAAAAGTATTATTTTCTTAATGATGAGTGAGTAAGAAATGACACAGTTAACTTTCGTCAAATGAATGCATATTAGTTTGCATATTTATTTAATTTCTTATGTTCAATTATTAACTCAACTGTATAGCGTGATCTTGTTTTGTAACATGTTCAAATGAACATATAATAAGTTTATGTATATTTCTATTTTTAAAGTTTCAATGCTTACTTTTTTAAACACTTTTATTATGTGATGCAGAGTTTGATTCTGAAGTGTTTCTAGTTTGCATTCTTTGTTCAACAGTTCATCTTTCTTATCACGTTAATGTTAAATTGATGCTTTGAATATGATTTCTGATCTTACTACTGCTGAGTATACTTGTTTCACTTTTGTGAAAATAGCTTTTTATGTGAAGACTTTGAAATGACTAAGTATCAACATTCTTATGACGTGATTTGTCTTTATTTGTCAAAGATGTACATTTCATTGCAGTTTCATGTTTAGTTGCATTTTTAAAACTTGTACATCTGATTTTAATTTAATAATTGAGTTTTTTATTTATATATTAATTATCATGTTGAATCTTTTTGATTTTCTAGTGAAATGCGTAAGTTCATACTTTTTTGATGTAAATGCTATGTCATGAATGCAAACTCATTTCGCACAAATATCATGTACTTTGCTTAATGTTTTGCAGATTTTTTCAGTAAATTTGTTGTAAACTAGAATGTTAATATCATTTATGAAGTCAAGCACTTTGATTTTAATTCTCAATGTTTCACATTTTTCAATTAAACTTGCGTTGAAAAATAAAAAGAAAATCAATGAAATGAGAAATCTTTGTGATATGTTTGCATTTATCTTGTGCATGTCACTCATTTATTCATTAAATATTAGCAACGTCTTTTAATTCTTTAGAAAGCTGCATGTTCATTTGATTATATAACTTAACTTTCTTTTCATTTTCAGCGTATACAGAAGTTTAACATGTAAGACTTGATTAAATGCTTTGACAACATTTAAGCTTAGCATGAAGATTATATATTTGATTTCACAGTTTTACACTATGTGAACTTAATTTATTAGTAAATTTAACGTTGAAATCATGAATTACTTACATCTTACTCTCATTTGAGCATTTGATAGCATGTGATAAGTCTCAATTATATCACTCAATCTTTTGATCATGATTAACTTCAGCACTTTGCTCATAATATTGAGTAAAACAATGAGTTGATATGTTTTTGAATTGATATAATCACTTTTCTTCAATTTGCATAATATTATTATTTAAGTCTTTTTGAACTGCTTTAAATGATACTTGTGTATTATGCATGCATTAAATAAACTCATCAATACTGAAATCAGTTTTGCAAGACTCACTTAAAGTGCTTTGTTTGAAATATTTGAAGCACTTAATGCTTTGTCTGCTTTTACTTGTTTAATTGTTTGCTTCACTTCATCTTTTATAATGCATGAATTGAATGAGACTGTCAGAGATATGAATGACTTTGCAATATCATTGACATTTGCTTAAAAAAATGAGAAAAAGAACTTTTCTTGCAGTATCTTGATTTTTTTCTCAAACATCATTGTCATATGATTAATGTTGCTTCACTTCAATGATGAAAATTGAGAAAGCTTTTTAAATAGCTGACTTTCAATTTTAACTCATTTTGCAAAGCATCATATTGATTTAAGTGCTTTACTTAACTCATGCATTTATAATTTGAAGTGTGCACATTTCATTTGTTAAATGATCTTATTTTTATGATCATTATGCTTTAAATATTTATTTCATGCTTTTAATATATTTTACGTTTTTCATATAATTTACAATCATTTTGATTTCATTACTACTTTAAAACAACTTTGATTTTAAAAGTCTTTTGCTTAATTTAATGACTTTGTCAAAAAAGTAAATTTCTTGATGATTTTCTGTAACACTCTGATAATTTTACACACTCTGTCATTCATCATAGTTTTGTCATCTAAAGAGCATTTCAAAGATAAATGTATTTGCAAATAAGTATTCAATGCTTCTGTATTCATTTTCTTTCAAAGTTATTAAATCAAGAGTTGCACTGAAATTGTTTATAAACATAACTTTGTGATGATTGAAAAATGATTTAATCTTTGATGTAAATTGATTTGTATCTTGCACTTGCATATCATGAACTGTATTTTCTCGCTGTTAAAGATTAAATCAATCATCGTAAATTGATTGTGAGTTTCACAAGTAATAATGTTTAATTTCAGCAATAATTTCAATCTTACATTTGTAATAATGTTTAGTAGAGTATCAATCATCATATAATGAGTGAAGCATCTTTGCTTCTTTTAATGAAAATGATGTAGATTGAAATCTTTTACAATCAATTGTTTGCAGTCATTCTTAAGTAGTTTGTTCAAATGAAAAATGATTAAAAATTTCTTTGTGAATGTAGTAAACAATGAGCATGAATTGTAGATGTTTAAAAGTTTTAGCGTTTGCATTTTATCATTTGCGTTACAAGTTAATATTCTGATTAAGCAAATGTTTAACTCAACTGTTTCTATTATTCATTGATTGAATTTTAGATGTTTATTAATGTATATGCATGTTCTTAATTGAGATGACGAGTTTTTCACTAGATGAAAGAAGTTGTGTGTTGAGTTAAATGTCTGTAAATCATTATTGTTATGATTTTGCTTCTGTATAGTTACTATGTTAAATTCATGAACTTTTTTATTGATTAGAAATGATTCTTGAATTCTTAATGACTTTCTGATGTTGTACTGTAGAATTTGTAGAAAAGATTATTTTATCATAAAGTTATTCATAACTGTTGTTGACTTTGCAATGAGAAAACTCTTTATATGCTTTCAATTATCAAGAGTCTTTCTTGCTTTCTGATTAAACATTTCTGAATTTGTTTAAATGTTATCTCATTTGAGTTATTACTTACATAAAAGAAAAGATTGACTCATCTCTTTTTAATCTTTACTATTTGTTAAGTTGATTCATCAGCAATTCAACTGCATGTTTTTAACATAATTGTTGCTGAACTCAAAAGATTTATTAAATCAAAAAAATTCATTGAATCTGAAGAGTTCATTGAATTTAAAGAGTTCAGAAACAGCAAGAAGAGTGTGTGATTATATTTAAACATTTTAAAATATTTAAAAAATCTGTTTTTATAAATTTTGAACGTTTGTTTCATCTGCTGTCATCACTTAAGACAGATGTGTTTTCAGAGTTTATGATTTTCATTGCAGTTAATGCATCATCTTTTATTCAAAAACATCATGCACTTCTTGATGTAATGCTTGTCTGCACACTTTTTGCAGCACTGATTCTTTCTGCAGAACTTAATCATATGATTAAATTCATGACATCTGAAACATTGTATGATGCAACAATTCTTTTCAAATAACTTGCATGCACATTCTTGATATAAATTCAGCATGCTTACGTTTATTAATTGATTTATCATTGCTTCAATTGTGATTTTTATGATAAGTAATGAATAAGTCTTTTTGCTCTTTGCTATCTTCTTGAATCAGACTATTCTTAGAACTTTCAGATCTTCATGAAGTTTCATGTTATTTTTTATCAGTCTTTCAATGATTTTTTTCTGATTGTTCATGTTTATTGTAATGCATACTTCATATGTCAGCATTACGAAAATTCAACATGTTACATGTGTTAAACTTGTGATTTCTTTTGCTCATATCTGAGTCTTTTTCAGGTTTATTTATTGAAAATATGTTGTATACATTGCATACAACATACATAAAGCATAATCTTTATGCTGATTTTTCTCTTAAACTTAAAAAGTTACTCAAAGAGAATTTCTTGCAACAGATTTATAGTTTAAGATGAATGAAATTTCTCACTGCTTAAATTTCAACAGTTTACTTCTTAAACATGAGTCACAGATGTTTTGTCTGTGATATGCATGCATATCACAGTCGATTTCTTCTTTAATCACATTGATATACACTATTGTTCTTTCAAACTATATAAATAATGTCTTTAACTAAAAGTTGATTTTATCATTAAAACATTTAAGAGTCAGAACTCAGTGAAGAAATGAGATTCTTAAGATCAATAATTATCATCATTGTATATCATGTTTTGCAGACGCTTGCTTCGCTTGTAAAGCATGCAACTCATCTGTTTCATGTTATCTGTAAAGATTTCTCTCATGCAGATTAATCATGTTTTGCAAAGATGTTCATCTGCTACACTTTTAATCAGACAACGTAGTTCAATCAATTCTTTACTAATTCGCTTGTGTTTTTCTTTTCTTAACAAAGTTTTCTCATCAGCATATCATTTATGTATAAAATATCTGTATCTGAACATTTGTTAAACAATATTAATGAAACTTTCAAGTTTACTCATGTTGAACTTAATGAGTCTTGTGAGTTGCTTATATTGTAGTAACAGACATGCAGTCTTAACAAGATTTATATGTAGTCAGCATGTAAATTTAAAGAATGTTCATGATTTAAGTTCTTTCTGCTAATCATCTTCAACAAATCAAACACGAAAGTATTTTATCTCAATTTTCATCATTGCAACAACAAGATACTGAATTGAATGATTTTCATAAGTAATTTTTCTCATAGTTTTGCATTTTATTTGACTTTCTCATTTGCATGCAGATTGCTTGTAACATGCGCATTGAAATTATCAAAGTCTGTGCAATCATGAAAACTTTACATGCAATTAATGCATAATACTTCATCATCATGCAATATTTTAATATCATTCAAACTTTTGATAATTTTTAAACTTTACTGTAATTAAACAGTAAATTTGTAATCAATATTGCATACAGATGAGTTTCATCACTGATTTTATTATCTTCTAAACAAACATATTTTTTTGTATTATGAGTAATTAATAAATGTTTATAATAAACATATTTCTTTGTGTCATAAACATCTTTCAAATCAACATTTTTCTTATGTTTCAATACATTCTCTTTGAAACTAACGTTGAATTTGAATAACTATTATAATAATAATAATAATAATAAATTCATACATTCTTGTGACATTGATTAAATCAACTCATGAGAAACTTTATGCTATTTATATCGAGTGAACAAAACTCTTTAAGATAGAAAATTACTCATAGTTTATACAACTGCTTTATACAGTTGAAACAATGAGTTTTAAAACTATGTATCAAATTTGTTCATGTTGATTGCATGTTAAAGAATGAGTGTTTTAGTCACTTTAAATTGCTTCAAGAGCTTCATTTTCATCATCATTTTCGCTACTGCTTTAAAACTCTTCATGATGATGATGATTATTCAATAGTTTGAGAAGTCAGCATCTTGTAACATTCTTGATCGCAAATGCAATCAGTTTGAACAATGCATGAGTATACACTTCATCATTTGATGACTTTATTTGCAGTTACATCACAAGCTATTTATGTTTAAAACATTTTTAAAGTGCAGATAAACATTCAAATTTATGCGTTCAATTCTGATGTACATTGCAAGAATGCTTTCTGCTTTCTGAAAATCATCACGCATCTTTATCATTTTATTGCTCAGATGCAATCTTTGTGCTGAAATTGCATTAATGTTTGCAATGTGTTCTTTGTACTTTTCTCATCATTGATTTCATTGATCTTTGTGATACTATGTTATTGCAATGTTATTGCTTGTTAAAATCATTATGAAGAAGAGAATATATCATTTGCATTTCAACTGTATCTTTGCATCTTCTTGAATGAAGATATTCAGAAGTATCATTTTCTTGATGATGAGTGATCAAGAAATGACGTGAATAACTTTCATTAAACAAGTGCATATTAATTTGCATGCTTGTCTGATCTCTTGCATTCAATCATTGATACAATTGTGTAGCATGATTTTGTTTTATAACATGTTCAAATGAACATGTAGTAAACTTGTATATATTTCTATTTTTAATGTTTCAATGTTTACTCTTTTGAACACTTCTGCTACGTGATGCAAAGTTTGATTCTAAAGTGTTTCTAGTTTGCATTCTTTGCTTGACAGTTTATCTTTCTTGTCATGCTAATGTCAGACTGACGCTTTGAATGCAATTTTTAATCTCACTACTGCTGAGTATACTTGTCTCACTTTTGTGAAAATAGCTTCTCATGTAAAGACTTCAAGATGACTAAGTATCAACATTCTTGTGACGTGATTCATCTTTATTTGTCAAAGATGCGCATCTTATTGCAATTTCATGTTCAGTTGCATTTTTTAAACTTGTACGTCTGATTTTGATTTAATAACTGAGCTTTCTATTTATATGCTAATTATCATGTCAAATCTCTTCAATTTTCTAGTGAAATGCGTAAGCTTATACTTTTCTGATGCAAACGTTGTATCATGAATGCAAACTCATTTCGCGCAGACATTATGTACTTTGCTCAATGTTTTGCAGATTTCTTCAGTGAATCTGTTGTAAACTAGAATGTTAATATCATTTACAAAGTTAAGCACTTTGATTTTAATTCTCAATGCTTTGCATTTTTCAATTAAACTTGCGTTGAAGAATAGAAAGAGAATCAATGAAATGAAAGATCACTGCGATATGTTTGCATTTATCTCACGCATATTGCTCATTTGTTCATTGAATATTAACGATGTCTTTCGATCTTCTAGAAAGCTGCATGTTCATTCAATTATATAGCTTAATGTTCTTTTCATCTTTAACATATGCAGAAGTTTGATGTGTGAGACTTGATTAAACACTTCAACAACGTTTAGACTTAGCATGAATGCTACTTATTTGATTTTGCAATTTCATACTGTGTGAACTTGATTTATCAGTAAATCTAATGTCAAGATCACAAATTACTTATGTCTTGCTCTCATTTGAGCATTAAATAGCATGTAATGAGTCTCAACTATGTCACTCAATCTTTTGATCATGATCAACTTCAACGCTTTGCTCATGATATTAAGCAAAGCAATGAATCAATACATCTTTGAATTGATATAGTCACTTTTCTTCAATTTGCGTAGTACTATTGTCTGAGTCTTTTTGAACTGCTTCAAATGATACTTATGTATTACACATATGTTAAATAAACTCGTCAGTACTGAGATCAATTTTGCAAAACTTACTTAAAGCACTTTGTTTAAAATATTTGAAGCATTTAATGCTTTGTCTGCTTTTACTCATTTGATTATCTGCTTCATTTCATCTTCTGTGATGCGTGAATTGAATGAGACTGTCAGAAATATGAATGACTTTGTGATGTCATTGACATTCACTTGAGAAGATGAGAAAAAGAACTTTTCTCGCAGTATCTCGATTTTTTTCTTGAACGTCGTTGTCATATGATCAATGTCACTTCACTTCAGTAATGAAAACTGAGAAAGCTTTTTAGATAGTTGACTTTCAATTCTAGTTCATTTTGCAAAGCATCATATTGATTTAAGTGCTTTGCTCAGCTTATGCATTTGTGATTTGAAGTGTGCACATTTCATTTGTTGAATAATCTTGTTTTTATGATCGTTGTGCTTTAAATATTTATTTCATGCATTTAATATATTTTGCATTTTTCATATGATTTGCAGTCATCTTGATTTCATTACTACTTCAAAGCAGCTTTAATTTCAGAAATTCTTTGCTTAATTTAATAATTTTGCTTAAAGAATAGACTTCTCAATAGTTTTCTGCAATACTCTGATGATTTTTGTCACTTTGTTATTCATTTTAGCTTTGCTGTTCAAAAAGTAATCTGATGAAAGATGTATTTGCAGATAAGCACTCAATGCTTCTATATTCATTTTCTTTCAAAGTCATTAAGTTGAAAGTTGCATCAAGATTGTTTGTAAACATAGTTTTATGATGATTAAAAGATGATTCAATCTTTGATGCAGATTGATTCATATCTTGCACTTGCATGTCATGAACTGTATTTTCTCATTGTTAAAGACTAAATCAATCATCGTAAATTGATTGTGAGCTTCGTGAGTAATAATGTTTAATTTCAGCAATAATTTTAATCTTGCATTTGTAATGATGTTTAGTAGAGTATCAATCATCATATGACAAGTGAAGCATCTTCATTTCTCTCAGTATAAATGATGTAAATTAAAATCTTTTATAATCAGTTGTTTACAATCATTCTTGAATAGTTCATTTAAACAAAAAATGATTAAAGATTCTTTTGTGAATGTAGTAAACAATGAGCATGAATTGTAAACATTTAAAAGTCTTAGCGTCTGCATTTTATCATCTGCGTTGCAAGTTAATATTCTGATTAAGCAAATGTCTGACTCAACTGTTTCTACTATTCATTAATCAAATCTTAGATGTTTATTAATGTATATGCATGTTCTTAATTGAGATGACGAGTTTTTCACTAGATGAAAGAAGTTATGTGCTGAGCTAAATGATTGTGAATCATTATTGTTGCAATCTTGCTTCTGTATAATTACTATGTTAAATTCGTGAACTTTTCTGTCAATTAAAAATGATTCTTGAATTTTTAATGACTTTCTAATGTTGTACTGTAGAATTTGTAGAAAAGATTGTTTTATTATAAAGTTATTGATAGCTGTTGTTGACTTTGTAATAAGAAGACTCTTTGTATGCTTTCAATCATTGAGAGTCTTTCTCACTTTCTGATTGAACGTTTCTGAATCTGCTCAGATGTTATCTTGTCTGAGTCACTACTCACGCAAGAAAAAAGATCAACTCATTTTTTCTTGATCTTTACTATTTATTAAATCAATTCATCAATGATTCAACTGCATATTTTCAACATGATTGTTACTGAGTTTGAAAAATTCATTGAATCAAAAGAATTCATTGAATCTGAAGAGTTCATTGAATCTAAAGAGTTCAAAAACAGTGAGAAAAGTATGTAATTATATTTAGACATTTCAAAGTATTTGAATGATTTGTTTCTATAAATTTTGAATGCTTGTTTCATCTGCTGTCATCACTTGAAACAGATGCATCTTCAAAGTTCATGATTTTCGTTACAGTTGATGCAACGTCTTTTATTCAAAGACATCATGCACTTTTTAATGTAATGTTTATCTGCACACTTTTTGCAACGCTGATCTTTTCTGCAAAACTTAATCATATGATCAAATTCGTGACATCTGAAGCATTATGTGATGCAACAGTTCTTCTTGAATAGCTTGCATGCACATTCTTGATATGAATTTAGCATACTCATGTTCATTAGTTGATTCATCATTGCTTCAATTGCAATCTTTATGATAAGTGATAAATGAGTCTTTTCGCTCTTTGCTATCTTCTTGAGTCAGATTATTCTTAGAACTTTCAGATCTTCATGAAGTTTCTTGTTATCTTTTATCAATCTTTTAATGATCTTTTTCTGATTGCTCATGTTTATTGTAGTGTGTACTTCATGTATCAGCATTGCAAAAATTCAACGTGTTACACATGTTGAACTTGCAATTTCTTTTGCTCATGTTTGAGTCTTTTTCAGATTTGCTTAAGCATCTGAGCTAACTGCATAAAGAAAAATATCATCATTACTCAACTTGCAAAGTAATACAATTAAATCTCTTTGATCTGTTAACACGCTTGCAATTTTTTGTAGAATTTGCTCAATCAACTTCTTCTGTATCTCTTTTATTTTTCTTTTGCTCATTATTTTAATTATGACTTCTCATTTCTTGCAAAGCGATGACAGATCATTTCTGAAACATTGTTTCTTTATTGTTATTTCTTCTTTTATCATGTTCACTCATGACATAATTTTTGTTGAAAGATGCATGCTTTTCTGTGTATGCAACTGCTTGTTAAGCAGTTGAACTGATGTCTTCAATTTCTATACATTCTTTGCGATGAATGCATTCTGATTCACATGATGTTTTTCTTCTGAGTCAAGTCAAAAATGTTGAATCAGCTTCAATGCTATCTTTTTTCATGAATGATCTTTGCTTTTCTCTTTCTCTAATGTTGATATCTTTATTAGTAAATCAATAATGTTAACAACATTCTCTTCATCATTACATAAATGTTTCAATCTTATGTTTCTGTTTTCTTGCAATGAATCAACATCACTTGCAATCATCTTTGAATCAGCATTGCTGCAATTCATGCAATTCATCATCATTCAATCATCTTTTAGATTTACTTTGTCTTGTTTATAGTGCTCTTTTTCAAAATTTGTGATGCATGCATTGTGATTGTTTGAATAACTATTATATAAAGCATATTTTTCTTATCTTTTATATCTTCTTTCTTCTGTATTCTTAAAATCTTAGTTTTAACTATCTTTATTGAATTAAACATTTTACTTACAACATGATTAGATTGAATATTTAAACATGATTTCAACATTATTTAATATTCATTTTCAATCATGATGTTTTATAAAGTTAAAGTATTATTACTTCAATTCTGATGCAACTATGTTTTTGTTATCATACTTGAATATTAAATTATTATTTTTAAGAAAAATTTAAAATTATTAAAATTATTAAAACTTAATTTATTAAATGAATAAATGAAATTTATAAAAATGATATGACAATGTAATATTCAACTAACAACAAGATTCATTTATACATGATGTTAATTATGAATCTTTTGATTCTATTTTGTGTTCAAATAGAAGTCAAAAGAGTCAAGAAATTTTAATTCAATGCAGTTTAAATGATGTTAAAACATTGCATGATCAGAAAAGTCATTATGCAGAGTTTTCACTTATTGTAATTGTAATTCATACACTTTTGTGACATCAATTTAAACTCAACTCATGAGAAACTCTATGCTATTTATATTGAGTGAACAAAACTCTCTGAGAAAGAAAATCACTCGTCATTTATACAATTGCTTCATGCAGTTGAAACAATGAGATTGACACTGTGTTATCAAGTAATGAATCTATAGCTTTTATTCAGCGCATGATGCTCAAGTAAACTCTTGATGAAAGTGTCTATGCTGTTTGATTATGACACATCATCTTTGCTCTGCTTTTCATTGACAATATTCTATACAACGATGTTTTGATTTGATTCTCAATTTGAAGACGAAAGATGTTTTCTTTGCACTCGTGATGCTTGTGATTGTAACGTACGTAAAGCTGTGTTCTCTTACTCAATGATTGTCATTCATTGAGCAGAGAAATATGTGATGAAAGAGAGATGCACATGATGAGAAAATAAAGTGTGATTGTATTAAGTAATTCTTTTCTTCTCTTGATTTGACTTATGTCATGTAGACGTTGAATGAATTGTTAGTATAAATGTGCAATCGCAATCATTTGATGTTTGACTTTGATCAATGAAAGAGAATGTGTTCTGATCATTCTCTTGAGCTCTCAATTTTTCACGTGAATAAATGAATGACTTGATGTCAAGTAAAGAAGATGAGTTCAAGCTCTCTCAGTATATCAACGTGATTGATGAGTCACTACTTCTTCGAGCACTGTAGTCACGTCTTTCAATACTTGAAATGACTATTCTATCTGATATCTTTTCATTAATTACTCGATGATACTGTCGATGTGATGAAGATGTTTCAATATCAATGCAGTCAACAAGTTGCAAATCTTTTGATCATTTATAGTTATAACTTGCAGACTCTTCATCTGAATTGTCTTTTTCATTAGTAGTATCTTTTCATCTTTTACTGACATCAACATGTCATTAATCTTCTTCGTAAATTGATTGTGACTGTTAGAGAGAATGTTGTCGTGTGAGTGAAAACTCTGCATGATGACTTTTCTGATCATGCAACGTTCTAACATCATTCAAACTGCGTCGAATTGAGATCTCTTGACTCTTTTGACTTCTATTCAAACACAGAATAGAATCAAAAGATTTGTAGTCAACATCATGTATAAATGAATCTCATTGTCAATCAGTTTTCACTTATGTGACAATCTTTTTTCTAACAGTCACAATTAATTTACGAAGAAGATTAATGACATGTCAATGTCAGTAAAAGATGAAAAGATATTACTAATGATTAAACAACTTAAATAAAAAGTCTGAGAGTTGTAACTATAAGTGATTGAAGAATTTGCAACTCATTGACTATGTTGATATTAAAACATTTTCATCACATCAACAATGTTGTTGAGTAATTAATGAAAAGATATCAGATAGAATAGTCATTTCAAGTATTAAAAGTCATGATTACAATGCTTGAAGAAATAGTGACTTGTTGATCACATTGATATATTGAAAAAGCTTGAACTCATCTTCTTTACTTGACATCAAGTCAATCATCTATCTACGTGAAAAATCAAGAACTCAAAAGAATAATCAAAATACATTCTTTTTCATTGATCAAAGTTAAAACATTGAACAATTGTGATTGCATATTTATACTAACAATTCATTCAACATTTACATGACATAAGTCAAATCAAAAGAAGAAAAGAATTACTCAATACAATCACACTTTATCTTTTCATTATATGCATCTTTCTTTCATTACATATTTCTCTGCTCAATGAATGATAATCATTGAGTAAAAGAATACAGCTTTATATATGTTATAATCATGAGCATCATGAATGCAAAGAAAATATCTTTCATCTTCAAATTGAAAATTGAATCAAAACATCATTGTATAAAATATCATTAATGAAGAGCAGAGCAAAGATGATGCATCATAATCAAACAGCATAAACACTTTCATCAAGAGTTTACTTGAGCATCACACGCTGAATAGAAGTTATAAATTCATTACTGATAATATAGTGTCAATCTTACTGTTTCAATGATGTGAAGTCATCATGTAGTTGACGAGTGATTTTCTCTCTCAGAGAGTTTTGTTCATTTAATACACATAGCATAGAGTTTTTCATAAGTTGAGTTTAAATCAATGTCACAAGAATGTATGAATTACAATCACAATGTAATATTCTAAGCAAACTCAGTATAAATATTAAATATATATTATAATAAAGTTAATTAGTAAGAAGTTTTTAATAACTTGAAAAGATTAATCAACTATAAAAAGTTTGTTAAGCATTGTTAAGTTGAATATGATACATCTCATGATATATTGTTACAAGCATATTAAGATTGAATAGAGCTAGTCAATGTCTTTAGCTCAGATCTGACTCAGATCTGACTCAATCTCTATTTTCTTTTCTCAACATCTTTTTGTTCAACATCATCTTTCTTTCTACATTACATTTTACTCATGTCACAAACACATCTTCTTCAAGCTTAGCATAGTTTCTGAATATTACTTAAATAGAAGCTTTTATACTCATTTTCTTCTGTATTCTTAATATTCAGTTATAGCTATTTCTAAAGATCAAGCACTATTCAACTCTGACTTTCGCTGATTGACTCATTTAAACACGATTCTGACATTATATTAAGAATTCATTAATCATATGATACTGATCTCATTACTCATTCAACATACTCATACAAACAGAATGAGTTTAAAGAAATTCATTTATCTGATAATTGATGCAATTGAAAAACTGAATAACATTAAAGAGTTTAATAAAATCAACAACAAGACTGTTTGAATTGCTAGACAATTTATCGCTCATTAAGTACATAAAGTTTACTCAATCAAGAGAATCAACTCATTCTTATGAAATAAATGAGTGAAAATAAACTGTTCAACTCAATTAAGAGAATCGATGATAAAGAATCTTCATGAATTGCTTGAGAATCACTTAAAAACTCACAAATCAAAAATACTTTTCTAATCAACAACATTCTTTTCTGAAAATTAAACACTTGATCATACATCTTCATTAATATTGTTGAGCATCATCATTCACTTAATCTCATTCTTTCTTCAAATTTCATCATGTCAAAACGTTCATTTATTGAAGAATATTTCAAAGAATTTCAAAGTCACTTTTCTCAAATTTTTAAGACTGATTCATCAAAACTCTCTAGTGCTGAATCATTCATTAATGAAAACAACAAGTCATTTGCTGAAACAGTAATATCTTCTGTTTCTATTGAAAACTGAAAGACTCAATGCATGATTCTCAACAGAGAAATAAATTGACTCAACGAGCTGAGTAAACAATGAGACAACGAAATCAAAAAGTTGAAAACTAGACTTCAAACTAAGAAAATCACTTCTTTTGATTTCATTTACTCTGAGCATTTTAGATCTCAGAAAAAACCTGATTCTCTCTGATTTACTGATGAAAAGAATTCTACTTGAAAAAACTGGTACAACAAAATTCAGAATAAACTAAAGATCAACATCAATCTCTTTTCAAATGAATGAGTCAAACTAAGCTATGTACATTTTAGATTATTCAATGACACAGCTGATGTTGCTCAATCTAGACGTGAACTTGACTATGTCAATTTCTATAAGATCATCAATGATTTTTTGAAAGAACTAACTGAGTTGTTCAATAATTCAGATAAGAAAGTCAACTTTCATAAAGAATACTACAACTTAATTCAAGAATCAAAGAAGTTCAGCAAGTTTTACACTTAGTTTCAACAATTATCTTTCTATTTGAAGTATCATGAAAAGCAACTGATCATTGATTTGAAAGATAAAATAAACTTTCGTCTTTGATTCATTTGAATAAATCAATTAGTTCAATCTGATTCTTTTAAAAAGATTCATTTCTATCTGATTCATTTGAATAATGATCAGCGAGTCATTTGAGAAATCAAGAACAAAGTCAATCTCATTAAATGCATTGATGATTTGTCAAAGATCATCTTTCATAAAGTTGTTGTTACTCAATCAGTTGATCATTCAAAATCTGATCATCTAAAGCTGCATAACGTGATTTTAACTAACGTCAAAGAAGCAGACGTTTTAGTTGAAATTTGTTTCATATATTATAAATCAAATCATAGCTTTAAAGAGTGCTCTGATCAATTTATCAGAATCAATGCAGTGAACAATGAATATGATTGTTTCAAATTTGATTTCAATTTGAATTTTGATTCAAAAAATCAATCATTTCTTCAAAAGTCATCAAAAAGATAAAGATTATATCTTTGTGCAAACTAGATGAAATTCTATCAGAAGAAAATTACTTTGAAAAGTCTTTTTTAATTGATGCTCATCTCATCTTGCAGAATCAATTCTTCAGTCTTTGTTTATTAATAAACAGTGATTCAATTGCTCATACACTCATACATGTTAATTTAGTCAATAAAGTATGCAAGAAACTAGAAATTCAATTTATACTTTTGACAAAAGAGAAGTTAATAAAAAATTATGATGAGAAAATATTTAAGAAGATCATCACTCATAAAATTCTACTCAATCTTATCATCGAAAGTCATAAGAAATTGACTGTATCAATGTTGATAATTGATATTGATCATCATGAAGTCATATTGAGTAAGTTCTGAATGAATAAAAATGAAATATTACTGAATATGCAAAATGACATCATTGTTTTTTTGAATCAATTGAATACTTCTATTTCAATTTTTTCAATTTTTCTCAATTCAAAGCACTCAAATTGATTACAATCAACTTCATCTTCTTCAATCACTCAGACTAAAATCTTTATGATGCTCAAACAACTCATTTCAATCATTGCTCAGAAAGAATCATTCTTGATTTGAAGCATAAATGCAGCTTTATTCAAAACTTTACTGAATTGATCAAAGAAGAATCAGACTGAAGTTTTTATTCTATTCATGACTGATATTGATAAAGAAATCACGTATAATACTCAGTGTAATTTGAATGTTTTAAACGTTTCTTCAATTAATGAAATGACTCAGAATTTGAAAAATATTAAAGTTAAGCTGTCATCAAAATATCATGAGTTTTTAAATGTTTTTGATCAAGTTCAATTAAACTGACAACAAGATTCATTTATACATGATGTCAACTATGAATCTTTTGATTCTATTCTGTGTTTAAATAGAAGTCAAAAGAGTCAAGAGATCTCAATTCAATGCAGTTTGAATGATGTTAAAACGTTGCATGATCAGAAAAGTCATTATGCAGAGTTTTTACTCATGTGACAACATCTCTTCTAACAGTCACAATTGATCTACGAAGAAGATTAATGACATGTCAATGTCAGTAAGAGATGAAAAGATACTACTAGTGAAAAAGACAACTCAGATGAAGAGTCTGCGAGTTGTAACTACAAGTGATTGAAGAATTTGTGACTCGTCAACTGCGTTGATATTGAAACGTCTTCATCACATCAACAGTGTCATCAAGTAATTGATGAAAAGATATCAGATAGAATAGTTGTTTCAAGTATTGAGAAACGTGACTACAGTGCTCAAAGAAGTAGTGACTCGTTGATCACGCTGATATATTGAGAAGACTTGAGCTCATCTTCTTTACTTGACATCAAGTTATTCATCTATTCACATGAAAAATTGAGAGCTCAAGAGAACAATCAGAACGCATTCTCTTTCATTGATCAGAGTCAAACATCAAATGATTGCGATTGCACATTTATACTAACAATTCATTCAACGTCTACATGACATAAGTCAAGTCAAAAGAAGAAAAGAGTTACTCAGTACAATTACACTTTATCTTTTCATCGTGTGCATCTCTCTTTCATCACATATTTCTCTGCTCAATGAATGATAATCATTGAGTAAGAGAACACAGCTCTACGTATGTTACAATCACAAGCATCACAAATGCAAAGAAAACGTCTTTCGTCTTTGAATCGAAGATCGAATTGAAACATCGTTGTATAGAATATCATCAATGAAGAGCAGAGCAAAGATGATGCGTCATAATCAAACAGCACAGATACTTTCATCAAGAGTTTACTTGAGCATCACACATTGAATAAAAGCTATAGATTCATTACTTGATAACACAGTGTCAATCTCATTATTTCGACTGCGTGAAGCAGTCGTATAGACGACAAGTGATTTTCTTTCTCAGAGAGTTTTGTTCACTCGATATAAATAACATAGAATCTCTCATGAGTTAAGTCTAAATTGATGTCATAAGAGTGTATGAATTACAATTACAATTACAATTACAATCAAGTTCAATTGAATAAACTACTCTTTCATCACTTTTACAATCATAAAATTGAACTCATCAATAATTCAATGCTTTCTCACTGTTGAGTTTATTGAATGTTTCTTATCAAACTTCTGAAAGTAAAGAAGTATTTAAACGAGAATCTGTTGAAGAAATTCATCACTTTTAGTCAAACTCTTTATTTCTTTCTCGTTTTATTCATTCTTAAAGCAAATGAAGATCTTTGATTCTGCATAAACTATCAAAAGCTAAATGTCATTTTCAAAAGAAATAAATATTCTTTATCGTTGATAAACAAGATCATTGATAAAATAGTGAGTTGCAAGCATCTGACTAGATTGAACATCATATCAGCATTCAACAAACTTCAAATGCATCTTAATAATGAGAATTACATCACTTTTATCACTGCTTTAAAAGCATATAAATACAAGATGCTATTATTCAAACTGACTAACAAATCAATCTTCTTTCAGTAATATATGAATGATGTTTTATGAAACTTTCTGAATGACTTTTGTTAAGTCTATCTAGATGACATTCTCATCTATAGCAAAATGAGAAAGAAACATAAAGATCACATCAAACTAGTATTGAGTTGACTATGTGAAGCTGAACTGCAGATGAATATTTGAAAGTGCGAATTCAATGTAGAAGAGACTGTCTTTCTAGAAGTCATTGTATCAGAACTAGATCTTCATATGAATTCAAGCAAAGTGACAGTTATAGTCAGTTGAATTACTTCGATCAATCTAAAAGAAATTCAAAGCTTCGTGAAATTTGTTAACTTCTATCATCATTTCATTAGAAACTTCTTGAAACTAGTCAAATCATTCACTCAGTTGACTAGAAAGAATACATCTTTTGTTTGAAATGAGATTTGTGTTCAAGTCTTTGATAATCTAAAGAAACAAGTCAGCTTGATTTCAGTACTTTGTCACTTTGATCTCAAACGACAAGCTATTCTGAAAATCGATGCTTCAAACTATGTAAAAGATGAAATACTATCTCAGTACAATGATGAGAAAGTTCTTTATTTGATGATCTTCTACAGTAAAAGCATGATTCTCGCTGAAATCAATTATCACATCTATGACAAGAAATTGCTAGTCATTATTCAATGTTTCAAACACTGATGATTCAAGCTGAAGTGCATTGAACTACTCATTCAGATATTCATCAATCATCAAGCTTTGAAGATTTTCATGAAAAATAAACAGTTGAGTTGATGACAAGTCAACTATCTGAACATTCTGTCAAAGTTCAACTTTCAGATCATTTTTAGATCAGGCAAAATGAATACTAAAGTTGATGCTTTAACTTGAATGTTTCTAGCAGATATCTCTGAATCAGCTCAACAACTTGAAGATTATTTTCAGACTATTCTGACTTTCAATAAAGTCAATGTTCTACTCGTTGAATCGAAAGCAAATCTCTATCAGCAAGTATGTATGATCAATTAAATGAATGAGCTCTGCAATGAATATAGACAAGCTATGAACGAGAACAAGCTCAAATTTCATATCACTAAATTGAAGAACTGCAAAATCATTGACAGCATTCTCTTTAAAAAAGACTTACTGTAAATTTCTGAGAACATGCATATGAAATTACTACAAGAAGTGCATGATCAATCTTCAATCTCTCACTTCGACAATAAATGAATCATTGATCTAGTTCAGCATTTCTACTATTGATCAGATCATTGAGCTACTATTCAATAATACATTCAAAACTGTTATGCTTATCAGCAAAGCAAAGTCTTTAAAGATAGCATCAATGAACTTCATCATTCTCTTTCAATTTCATAGAAATGCTGAAAAGATATAGTTATAAACTTCATCATTGAACTACTTCTGTCAGAAGACTATAACATCATTTGCACAATCATATGTTATTTTATCAAAGAACGTCACTATGTTCTCTATCATTGAGAAAATGATGACATCTCAGTCGAAGAAATGATTTGAATCATGCTATGAAACGTTTATTGACTGCATGATCTACTCAGTTCTATTGTTTTAAACAAAGACTTTCAATTCATATCAACTATGTGAAAGAGTCTTTGCAAGCGACTGAGAATCACAGCTAGTTTATTCACAGTCTATCATTTGAAGATTGATAATCAGACGAAATGAGTCAATCAAGACGTTGAACACGAACTTAGAATCTACTGCAATTACATGCAGAATGACTAAGTCAAATGAATATTTATGATGAAATTCAGCAACAATTTCAATATCTTCTCAATCATCTCAATGATCTCTTTCTACTTCAATAAAGATTTTCATTCTCAAATGAGTTTCGATTCAAATACAACTAACTATGAAATTACTTATGAACGACTGAAAGTTAGAAAAGCAGATGATATTATCATTTGAATGAAAAAGTTACTGAGCTTTGATCATTAACAATTGAAAAAGATGAAGCTGATCATCAAAGCACAAATTAATAAACATAGATGAGACATCATTTATGAGATAAATGACTGAGTTTGACTATTCTTCAGAAACGTCAAAATCATGAAATCATGCAAAGATTTGAAAGATAAACAACTAGAATTGTATCAGATCACTGTCAAAGTGAAGATCTTCTATCATTTTCATTTATCAGTCAGCATGAAGCATTTGCATTCAATGTTCAGCTTAAAGCTACTGCAATCATATTCAGAAAACTTTCTATCAGAACAGCATGCAAAATCTTTCAGACTCATCATTATTAATGATGATGATGATGAACATTGAAAGATAAATGACATTCTGAACTTCAGATGTTATCAAGATTGAATACAGTACAAGATCAAATGAAAAGATCTAAATAGAGATGATGAATGATACTATGTTGATAAAGATGAATTTAATAACTTCGAGAAAGTTTTGAATGAATTTCATATGCTATACTCAAGAAAGTCACGCTAGTATCGAAATAACTTAATAAGAAAGCAAGCAAATGAACGACATTCATGCAAACATGAATTTTCAAAGAGAAAAGTAATGTTACGAGCATATCAAGACTGAATAGAGCTAGTCAGTGTTTCTAGCTCAGATCTGACTCAGATCTGACTCAGTTTCTATTTTCTTTTCTCAACATTTCTTTGTTCAACATCATCTTTCTTTCTACATCACATTTTACTCATGTCACAAACACATTTTCTTCAAGCTTAGCGCAGTCTCTGAATATTACTTAAATAGAAGCTTTTGTACTCATCTTCTTCTGTATTCTTAATATTCAGTTATAGTTATCTTTAAAGATCAAGCACTATTCAATTCTGACTTTTGCTGATTGACTCATTTAAACACAATTCTGACATATATTAAGCTGAAAACATGACGTGATTTAAACAATGTCTTAACAGAGTCACAGAGTTAACTTAAATCTGATCTTCAATTTAATCTTTGATAATAGTTTCTGATTTAATCTTTATATATCAATTCATCATGATAGAATGATGTTATGCTCATTTATTTGTTTTAATAAATAAGACTTCTGCGAAGTTGAATGTTATTCAAGATTCAACGAAGATCAGACTGTAATTTGAGTTACTGCGCTTAAATGTAGTAAGCTAGAAGCTAGCTTAAAGAGGCTTAATTGTCGTCGCTTACTTGAAAAGATGTAGCGCATCTAGTCTTGAAGAGGCTAGGTTTCATCTACTACGTCTGAGGTTTTGAGACAAGTATTCTAACAGGTAAAGTGGTCGTATACCTGGTATGACAGAATTAATGACGGTTTAATGTGGCGCAAGATATCATCATCATGACTCTGTGCTTCTTTTGTCTGTCCTTACCACCCAAACTGTTCAGCTACAAGAGCAACGATCAATGTATCATTGATCATCATTCTTCATATCTTTCATTGCAAGAATCAGGCAAAGGAGAATGCGAACTCTGCAATCTTCTGCTCCACGCAATTCAAAAACGGTTCGAAGATTCAAATTACGAAGGGCACATTCCATCTTGGTCAACCACTGAGGCGATAACTGTTCGAAGCACTAAATTCATCTCTCAAGTGATCTCGATTGGGCACAAGGAAGTGGGAGCTTTCAGAGGCCGGCTGGTACCGCCAGAATGGAGTGAGGGCTACTCAGAGGTCTTCAGGGCAGGTCAGAATTGTATTGACATCGAGCGCTGAAAGCAGACGTATATACTGTCGACCCGAAGGTAGGGAACGATGCAGATGTTCGACTGTGCAAGCAGTGGCTACAAATCTGTCTTCGAGAGCATAAGAACTGCAATGGAATGCATTCTGGTGGGTTTGTTCCAACGAGACTTGTCGATGTCGGTTCTTCAAACAGCTCAGAGGTTCGCCTTCGACATACCGTAGGACTTGACCTGAAAGATCCTCGATACCTCGCGCTAAGTCATTGCTGGGGCCTGACCATGCCTCCGTCGGCCACAACAACATCAGCCACGTTGCCGGAACGTCTTCGCTCAATCCCGTTAGCTAACCTGGCAAGGACATTCCTAGATTGTATCACCATAGCTCGAAACCTCGACATTCAATACATCTGAATCGACTCTCTCTGCATCCTTCAAGACAGCCGCTCTGACTGGGAGCAGGAGGCCGCACAGATGGCCTCAGTCTACTCAAACGCCTACTGCACCATCTCAGCCTCCGGCTCCTCAGACGGCAACGGTGAATGTCACGTGGATGAAAACTCTCGTGCATACGGCCCTGTTACCCTCTCATGGAACAACATGGACCAAAAAATTCGCACCTTCTCCCTCTTCGGCGAATCGATCCTCAACGTCCTCATCAACGACCCCCTCACCCAACGAGCGTGGACCCTTCAGGAGCGCGAGCTCTCCCCCCGCGTCTTACACTACTCCCACGACGCCGTGCGCTGGGAATGTCGTTCTTTAAAGGCTAGCAGCACGTTTCCTTGGGAAGATAGCTCTGCGTTCAACGGCGCTCTCAGGGCCTTTGATGTGGGACAGATTGCTGGGGTGACGGCGCATGAGCTGGATCAGGAGCAGCGAGAGAAAAACGAGACAGCTTGGTTCGATACAGTGTTCAAATACTCTGGCCGCGCACTCACAAAGCATTCGGACCGCCTCCCTGCTATCTCGGGTATTGCGCGAGCCGTGCAGATTGTTTCCGACGATACCTACCTTGCTGGGCTCTGGCGCTCTAATCTTTTGCACTGTCTCCTTTGGACTAGCGCGTGGTACGATTCGAAAGGATTGATTTCGCACACTCGACCTGAATCTTTTCTTGCGCCGAGTTGGAGCTGGGCTAGTGTAGCGGGGCAGGTCAAATACGAAACTTGGATATTCGATGCGTTGCATCCGGCGCCCGATACGCGGCTGCTGCCTACAATTTTGGAAGCTAGTACCACACCTGTGGGCTTCGATGCTTTTGGGCAATGCAAAGGTGGAGCTATCCGCTTGAAAGGCAGGCTAAAACCAGCCATGACGCTTGGAGAGGGTTTCGCGAGGCAGGATCGTGAGGGGCTTTATAACCTTGCAGCCGACGTTGAAACTCCTGTTAAAGTAGAGAATATCCGCTGGGACGTCCCCTCGGAAGCCCCGGCTGGACGTATCCAAGGTCTTATCTGCCTCTGCGCGGCGATACGGAAGGAGAAACATGGCGACACGGTGGGACTAGCCATTGTCCCGGTCGCTGGCGAAGGATCGCCAGAATTCAGACGAGTGAGCCTTGTTTACATGTTGCTGGTGTCTTGGTGGGAGAAGAGCGTGGAGCTCGAAGTGACCATCGTGTAAGCTTTGGCGCTTGTGTCATGTCATGCCCACTGCTATAGATTGGAGCAACTCTTACTTTATGGCTTGGACTGATAATTCTTGGAAGATCCGAAGATTTGCTGCACTGTCGATTTCAATATCATTCTCGATGATGGAAACGCCTCTTGTCCGGTAATCATATGCATTCACTCCACCATAGGTGCGAGAGTGGAATCGTTTCTCTCGCTTTCTTTGTCGTCAATGCTTCCAACATTTAGACTTAGTGCTTCGTCTTAGTTTTCGCGGAGAACTTCAGCCAAGGCATTCGACCCCCTGCACTTACTTTTTTAGGAAATCCTCACAAACATGCAATTCTGGCTTTAGCGGCCACTTTTATTCCTTACTGGTAAGTCGTTTTTTCAATTTGAAGTAGGTCTTGAGAGCAGAGCCGAGACGTGATACTCGAGAGTCATGGTTCAAGAAATTCTCAAGCTTCAAATTCACTTACTATTCAGACTTTTACGAATGAGAAACCTTATTATCTACATAAGATTCGGTCACATGTCGAAGAGGAAACTTGGAAATTTCAAAGGGTCAAAAAGCTCGAGATACTCACTAATATCTCATTTCCTTGGCACGGTATCGGTAAGTAGTAGTATATCAATTCCCAAAATCTTCTTACTTTCATTCAGCACTCATCCTCGCATATCTTGAAAATTCGTTAATACTCTTCAACATGAAAGTCTCAGAAATACCTTTAAAATGCGTCGTTTTCACTCGTAGCTAGATCGATAAAACAAGATACATTTTTAAGAATTTCAAAAACACACAAGAAAATAATCAAACGACCTTGATTCAATAAGAGAATCTAGATACAAAGTTGAAGACTCTCATTAAGTTGAGAATAAGATAGTCATGAGAGCATAGGCTGACGGCAGAAAGATGAGAAGATAAATGAGTAGATGAGTGAATAAATGAATGAGTGAATGTGAAGTTGTTAGATGATAGAAAGAAGTATGATTACAAGATTAATATATTTCTATGTTTTGATGAAGAAATCAATATGATCAATTAAAACATGAACATTGAGATTCATCATGATGTATTGCACTTTTGATGAGGTCACTTCTACTTCGCGAACTGTGCGTTGATCAATTGTGCGTTGGATCCGTGCAGTTTGGGGGCATCTCGCTGCTACCCTTCCTGACAAAGCATTCATTCCCCCAATTGCTGACCCAGATTCACAAAAGAAGGCCAGTGGTTGCAGTAAGTCCTGCGGTTTCGGGATTCACTGCCGCCGTCTCATTCAGCAATGTAGTATTTCCAGCCCCTACACCATTCACCGCATCCCCAACCACCTCATCAATGTGGCTCCCCGTCGCATAGAACATAACCCCAATGCTCTCAGCCCCTGGTTGCCCTACAGCCGTCCACCCTGCCTGGGCGACCGTTGGATGCAATATACAGTGCGTCAAAATTCTCACAGCACCAAGAACGACATCTTCCCATTGAGAAATATCCCAAGTCCTGAAAGTCGACCCCGGTGTCTCTCCTGGCAGCGTCCCGGCGGGAATGGTTTTCAGCATGGTCACGGCGACGGTGCAGCGATTGTAGACAAATTTCCGCGGTGTGAAAATTCTCGGATCATGAGGGAAAAAGGGACTGGTACCACGTTGGAGGAATTGAACCGGCTGATGTGGGTCCAGAGAGCTGACGGCATCGAGGAACTTGTTCATGGCTTCACTGCACTCGAAGATAGTGAAGTAGTGGTAGAGCCAGTCGGGTGAGGGAGTGCAATGGTGAGGGACAACATTCGCAGGTACTGCTAAAGAAGGTGGGAGAGCAATGGCGAGGGCGTTGAAGGGTAGGATGGTGAGAGAAATGAGAGTGTTGATGAAGAAGACTAAAGAGAATGGGTGATATTTCGCCATTTCTTTCGCTCGCTGATACTGTTTTCCTTCGTGCTTTTTTCCCCATGAATTTAAGGGTATGAGGCAGCCTTTTGAATTCTTTCGGTTGTTTGTAAATAGTAAACGTAGCAAGCGTGCGGGACTCACTTTCTTGTTCTGCGGCTCTTGAAATGGTGCCGAAAGATACGGGATATTCGCGTCATCACGAATCGAATGAAAGGCCATCATGAGACGCTCGAGTGACGCGGGCGTAAGAGGCAAGACTTTCCGCTGTGAAGGCGGTAATCAAGATCGACACTGCGAAAAGTCTTATCTTCTTGCGATTTGCGACAGATACTGGCGAGATACTGGCGAGATTTTAAATGCACGATTCAAGTTTTCTGTTTGATGCGGATGATTATCTTAAGCGCTCGCGTACTAAGGATCAGGCATTACTATGCGTCGCCCTTTGTGTGTAATTAAGAAGAACCAAGTTCAAGACAGTTCTAGTCTCGTCTTTCGAATCTTCTGATTCATTATTACTCTTCCTTTAAGGTGAATGAGACGATCGAATCTCAATTTCCGCACGAAGAGTCAGTCTTCTGGGGATGGCGCTTAGTTCTGGCAAGAAGATAGAAAAAGAATTCATGAAGGAGAGCACAGATAAAAAATTTGATTTGGTTCTAATGTTTCTATGAGGTTTCATACCGGATGAAGAAAGATCGGGCTAATACGTTATGACCTACATCCTCGTGATTCTGAGGGAGCGCTGCGCTACCACTTCAGAAATCACATTAAAAAGCTTCATACCGTGCAGTCAAGAGCGTTCCGGAGTGCAATGTCCACATCGGTGAAATACTGATAGTGAGACTAATAGAGAGACTAGCAGAAAGACTAGCAGAAAGACTAGCAGAACTGAAGACTCTAAGAAGCTTGATAAAGCGCCATGGTAGCATTTTGATAGTGGGTAGAAAGTTTTGCCTCATATCGATCCCACACATGCCTGCTTCGGCTCATCCTCTATCCTGTCAACAGTCTATTTGACACATGAGTTTTCTTGGTTAGAACCCAGCGCATCCCCATACCTGGTCATGGTGACGCCGGTAAAAAATGCATCCGAACAACCCGTTGTGCCTCCTTTTCAACAATGTACAAGTAGCAAAAAAACGGGTTAAGACTAATGTTCTATGTCGTTTAGATGGATTTGGTTTAGGCCCGTTCTGTGACCTAGAATCTGTTTGAAGTGGTTTCTGTTTCGAGTCTTTAAGGGTAGAACCGCTACTCTTCAAAACCATTGGGCCTCTTTCCCAAGAAACCACGCACTGGTCGTTACGTTGCGCTTGCGCTCGTATACGCCAGCCCCCAGGGATTAGCACTGGCTCATCATCCTCTCCTGGATCCGGATAAAGTGTATACGATATTGGGGTTTCTGGCGGATATTCGGGCCAGTCCAGAGGTTTTGTAGCTTCCATGTGATTCTTGAGTTGGCGGGCTGTGCGGCGTACAGAGGCCCACTCTTCCAGAAAGTCCCTGTACCGTAAGATGCCATATCCTCTTCTTCGATAGGAATCTTGAGGTTCCACTTGGTCAATTTCTCCACCTTACCGACATCCTGTTCAGGGAAAGGAACATCACGGTACTGTTCGTCCGTGGTGAGTTCCTCATAGACAGTGGAAATCACACCATCCACATCGTTGCATCCACTAGCTTGCTTCTTACTCCCTATCTTGGCTGCCCGGTCGACATCGAGGATTTTCAGCGTCTCGGTTCTTGGGTCGATGAGTACAATTCTAGGAGCAATGTCCTGGAGTACGATGCCACCTTAGGTTAGTCGACGGCCTGTGTCAAATCTTTCAACCAAGTAAAGTAAAATGTATAAGTAGTGTTGTCTCGCAGGCTTCCACCTGAGATAGACACAGTAGTAAAGCCAACGAGTCGAGGCTCGACATCATCAATAATGGCTCTATGAAAAGGCACAAAAGATGAATGGCCTTTCAACACCTTCATGATATGCATCTCATCCCATATGTCCCGGGTACGCTGGTACAATATGGTGTATTTGAAGGTATACAGCTCTTTAGCATCATGCGCTGTTATAGGTCGTACGAGATCGACACAGACATGAAGTCGGTCAATCTCAGTAAGCTGTGATCTTGAAGCACTTCACCATTGCTTTCCCGGCCACTCTCTTCAACCGGATAGCGTGGGTAGTACACAACGTCAGTAGGATCTTTGGGCGAGACGCTTATTAGTGCGCCGTCATCACAAACGTTCAGCGCATATATTTCCGGCCCAAGATCATCAACATATCTTGCGAGTATCCCGATTGCATCCGATCCTTCAGAAACGGCCCCGATTGAGTTAGTAACAGAAAACCATCGTCGTAATTCAAAATCAATGATGTTCCAAGTATATGGGCCTTCTGGGAAAAGCTCGCCGCTAGGGCTGTAGAAACGGTATTGCGGATCAACCATAGATCGTAGCCAGGAAAACCCGATGGATGCTGTACAATTTTGCCTGTTGTACCTTGGGCTCGCCCTTGATATCTAAAACTTCTCCGGTCCTAATCTAAGCTTCGAATGGAAGACCGCTGCCTCCCCACTGGTGCGTCTGCTGGGCAGTGTAGCGCGCGCGCTTCGCAAACCGCAAGCTAGAGAAGCCCTGATTACAGGCCATCCACTCATGTCGCAAGCTGCACGAAAAAATGGTCCAATAAGTACTTCATACTCGTAGTGCAAATACCGTTGTAGGTTTTCAGCCTTCGCCGGTCAAAGAACATCTCATGGGTTCAACGGCTCAGCCTCAGCCTTGCGCCATATAATTGCGTCTGCATATCCACTCGGTCCATGCCAAACGTCGCGATTGTTAGAAATAGGGGAGTTGGTAACCTCCGCCTCATAGGGCTGGTAGGGCTGGCCCGCTAGTAGAGTTTTCACCTGCTCGCTCCGAGATAGACTCCTAACAGCTTCAACCCCATATACCAAAATGCCCCATATGACCTCGTATTTCAACAGCGATACCAATGTCAAACATTGGGCCATCGTCGTGCATCTGAGTCTAATACATACTTTAGCTAATGTGATAGGCCACCAGCCTTGAACCTTTAGCTCATCAAGACATTGTGGTCACATCGTTCGGTTTTGAGACATTCGAGCGCTTACTTTTACAGGTCGTTGATTGTTAGGAGTATCGATTGCTAGATGGACATATTCTGGTTTGAAAAAGAACATGCCACCTTCAAATAACTTTCAATGGGCAACCATTGGAGTAAGTATCAATCTACCACCCTCTCATCGCCTTTGACGCTTCACAAAGTCCAATCCCGTTATCTCGCTTTTCTCCGAATCATACTTCTGATATTTTACTGATAATGGCAACCATCATTGCCCCAAATCGCATCACAGTAACTGTCTCCAACAACCTTGTCGTCAACCCTGTATCAAATTGCCCATGCGGTCACTACCATTTCTACAGCCAATATGGTCATCTTTTCCAGGATTATCCATACAGATGTGGGAATACCACCACTTGCTCTATGCATAGCGGGTTCTGCCGCATCCCAGCGCTCATCATTATTATGCAGAGTTATACCGTGAACGAAGTAGCTGTGTTACCAAAACCTTTCCATGACACATCAGAGCTGATCTTGATAAGAGTCAAACCAGTCATCTTCCGAGGTGGCAAAACCAGCATTCTCGGGACTAGTCACACTGCGAGACGATCCCAAGCTTCAGAGTAGGGAAACCTTGCACAGTCTTTGATATTTGAATTCAATATCGTCCTATCTCTACAAGCGTTGCAGGGCTGGCCTCAAATCGAGAGACAGCTGTCAACAATATCTGAGTCTTCTTTTCCATGACAGAGCCTTTTCAGGTCCCGGCTCTTGGGTCATTCTGCGCGTCCAGGTTACCAGAGCGACGTGCTACCGCTTCGGGACTCGTAATAGAATGCTCAGTGCGTTGGAGCCAGAAGCGTCCCGGAGTTCTTCGTGCTGAGTAGAAGGTCCACATCGGGCTGGAGCCTTTGACACCTCAATCCACATCTTTGGGTTCGTGGATATAACTCAACGGTTGGCAGTTGGTCACGCTTACTCCGTAGCGGTTGCGGCACGCTAAACAACCCTACGTCATGTCAACGCCCAAAATCTATCTCTTTTTGAACCTCCTACTAAGGTACTGCTTTTTCGCTACAAAGTCGCTGCTGAACCGAATGCAGGGAACTGTGTCCGAAACCACACCGTTGCTTGGCCGCGAGCAAGCGCCGACGATGATGCAAATGCGAAAGCACCTGTCATCGTCAATCAGCCTCAAGCATGCTGATCTGCCACTATTGGTTTGTTGCTACGTAACGGGACTGATCGATGCTGGTGCCTTCAATGCCTGGGGCATCTTCATGGGCATGCAGACAGGCTAGTACGCCCACTGATCTTGAAATGCTCCAAAGTAATGACTCAAGCTTACAGGAAACACCATATTCCTCGCCCTTGGGGCTTCCCACCTTCCCGTTGGGAGTAACCGTCTGCAATGGCTGCGCTGCCTCATCGCCATAGTATCGTTCATGCTGGGGTCTTTCTGTGCCGGACGAGCATATCGCGCCTTTGGCGCAACACGTCGTGCGAGCCTGTCAGGGTCATTCCTGCTGCAGGGCTGCTTCGTCTTTATCGCTGCTATCCTCGTTACCACCGACACAATCCCCGAGAGCGACTCGAATAGCAACCTCATCCTCATTGCAATACCATCCCTTGCATCCCAGTTCGGTGCTCAGGTCGCAACAAGTAGGGCGCTTGGATACAACGAGATCCCAACAACGGTGCTCACAAGCGTCTATAACGATTTCGCAAGCGACCCTAGACTGTGGAAGTGGAACAATCCGAAAAGAAATCGAAGGGCAATGGCTGCTATCCTAGTTCTCCTCGGTGGGATTTGCGGTGGGTGGTTATCCAGGATCCTTAACGGGTATCAAATTGTTCTATGGATTGGAGGAGCTATCAAAATTATACTGGGAATCTTATGGTTGACATTTGATGTAGATTCTGAAGGCTGAAATCCTGTGGGGTTTTAACGTGATGGACGTACAACCTGCGCCTTCGACTGCTATTGCTTTCAACCCAACCGTCACCTAACCTAGGGGCGAACCCCCTCGTCCTACATTGAGACTTCACTAGCAGCAGTCACAGTTAGTGGCCTGGTCCTTGAGCGTTGGCAGCTGCGCCTTTACCGGTTTTGGGCAAGATTGGCAATCTTGAGTCTCTCGAGTTTAACGTACATCTCTAGTGAAGAAAGCCTTCACCCTTGATAGATATATGGAAGGCGCGTGTCCTGTACCCTTGTTTGGCGGAAGCTTCCAGACCGCTGACTTCCTCGGCTTTGTGTCTGCCACACTTTGCACTGACTCGCCAAACCTGTTCTATTTCATCGGACCTTTTGTCTGCAATCATTCGCTGAGCTGTCAGAGTTTGAATGGCCATGAGCAAGCTGAGCCACCACTGGCGGGCTGTTTGCCATTACAAATAGGGCACAGCCCGACTGCTCCGTGTGGCTTTCGCTCTATATCAAGGCATAGAGGCGATGCATTAATTAATCTCGAATGATGACAGTGACAGTGGATGTAATAAGTTCACACATGTCTATGTGTTTTTGGTCTCTTGGTAATTCAATCTATGGCAGAATCTGTAATGATTGTACAAGTTATAAAGCGGGTAAGTCAGCTGATAATCAGCCAACGGCAAATGGGCTGCTGTTCGTTGATGCAACAGCAACCGAACAGTATCTAGCGACTTGCAGTATCCTCGTCGAAAACCCGATTTCCAACGCGCAATGCTTCTGGACTCCCCAAGCAATTTTTATGCCTTTTCTCCCCCAAAAAATTCTCTAACAACACAATAAGGAGTAATGGCCGGCTCTATCACTTTGCAACCCAGCGCAACACGAGGACTTTGGAAACGCCCTGCCAATTGTGCCCATTCCTAGACAGACCTGCGGCTGGAATTTCCAAGGTCTGATACCAGCCTTGCTACCTCGCGCTTGCACATATTTTAGACTCACCTGCCAGGAGAAGCCTAACAGCATAAGGATCTCAGCTCGGAGGTTTCTTCGGCTCTCGTATGATTCAACCCGATGCAGTGCTATGAAGCAAGTTAGAGCAGATGTAGGCGCGCAAGCTATAGTATCTTCACAAATATCCGTCGCTCGCAAGTGGCAAGAGCGGTTCGGTGCTACGAAACTGTTCGCACATCGCATACGGATCGCGATCCCATAGCGAGTTATTTCTGTGAAGATTTGATGCCCTGTCATCCTAATCTGATAAGCTCAATGCGCTTTGATCTTCGCCATACTTGGTGTCTCACCCAGTATACCGCATTGTGAGAGTACTTTGATATCTCCCATCTTTCTTTCCTACATCCATGGGCTTCGACACGACGCTCCGCCCCTTCAAGATCATAAGCATCAATGAAAGTAACCCATACTCAGAACCACGATTATGAAATCGACCCAGTATTGGCTTCCCAGATTATCCTAGCTGACATTGTCTATAACGTTTTTATTGTCTCACTACGATATACCTTTCCCACTCCAGGTGCACCTTACCAGCGAGTCTTGGCCCGCCTGATGCGTCCCCTTGTTGATGTTGTAGTCCTGATGTATGTTAGAACTTGGCTGAGAGTGGAGTCAATCGTCACGTCGGTAAGGTTTACGGGAGAACATTTGGTGAAAAGGACTTTAATGTCACACATGATCTTGGTTAATTTAAGGTTCATCAACGGTCTGCCAGGTTATACAACTTAGAATGCTTTGCGGGCAGTCTTGAGAGAAACAAGAGCTTTCGCATCTGACCAGAGTTGTAATAGGAGGAATCCCCATATCGACAGTCAGCACAGGACGTATATTGCGCACGATCGATATCGTGAGATAAAAGCGCCGCCAGCCGTCTCAGCTGCCTGATATGAGAGATACTCGAGATGCTTCGACTTGACGACATGGTTGGTCATTAGGGGGAAGACAGAGAAGCAGCAGAAGATGTAAAACAACTCTTCGCGGGAAATTGGTCCTTAAAGCAGGAGCTCTGTATTGGTGGTTGATTTTCCGTGCTTTACGTACAGGCAGAAACATGGAAAATCTGCCGTCTCTCAAATTGTGGGTTCGGGACGTACTATGTGAAGTTTTATCGGAAACCGAAGAAGCTCTGGGAAGTAGTCTCTTAGTCCCTGTTTTAATCTCAAGCTACGTCGGATTAAAGAACGTTTTACCTGCTTTTACACTAGGTTCAAAGCATTTACAATGCCACCTTGCTATTATAACGCCATGCGGACCTTTAATTTGTCCCCTTTAACAATCTCATCCTTCTTCTTCATCAACTCGGGCATGTCCCAAGTACAGCTAATGTATCTCCCAGCCAGCCAATCTCGCCTTTCGTTAGTCAGAAACACAATTGTATCGGCTGGCAGCTCCGGTGTATCTTGGAACTCTAATCAACATTTAGCTAGATTCCATGTGAACCTAAGAGAACCACTCTCGGAGAGCCCGAGAGCCAGGACCTACTGTCTTTCAACTCTTCCGGGAGGCCGCCAAAACTATCGAAAATCTCCGTAATGATAGCTCCAGGATGTACGGCATACGCCAGCACCCCCTTATCGCCATACTCGGCATTGATAAATTCCGTAAATCTCAGAACCGCCAATTTCCCCGGCTGATAGGCACTAAGCCCGGGCATAACGGCGTGGGCTCCAACGCTGGTCGTATTGACAATGTGCTTGTAGTCTCCCTTGAGAAGCAAAGGCAGAAAGGCGCGAGTCACGAGGTAAGGTCCGCGAACGTTGACGGTCCAAGTGTTCCACCAGAGTTCGGGATCGCTGTCGCCAATGGGAGTGGGTGGCTCAATTACACCAGCGTTATTAATTAGGATATCTAGCTTGCGAAATTCCTTCTCCACTTTAGCAGCGGCGTCATCTACACTCTTCTTACTCGTTACGTCCAGAGATATCAGTAGAACCCGAGGAGGTTCCCTGTCCGCTGAAGCCGCAGCATCTTGAATGGCTTGTTCAAGAGATTGAAGATTGGAGCGAGCACCAACAGCAATAAAGGATGCGCCTGCTTTCGCAAATGACACGGTGATGGCTTTGCCGATGCCTTTAGAAGCACCGGTGATGAAAACGCTTTTACCGGTAAGGTCGGCTTTCTTCGAGTCGATGGCTTCGTAAGAATCTTTATGCAATGGCTCTGCAAAGTAGTGGCCTTGTACTGTATTTAGTTGTCGCCATTGAGCAAAATCACCAGCGAGAACCTACCAGGTATGATGAAAGATTTATTCTGGTCTTCGGTGGACGACATAACTGCAAGGTGTTGCTAATAGTAAAATAGAGAATAAATGTTTCCCACGCTTCAAAGACTTCGACGTCTGACGTCTGATTATATATAAGGTCGAAAAGACTTACCTATCCAAGATTTCGGACTTAGGGCTTAGGTTCCCGTGCACACTAACCACAATCACTAAGGTATCTAAGCGTAACCGAGAACAGTTAGCGTTAGCGGAAACCCAGTCGCAGCCAGTGTGCGGCAGGAAGCCCGTAAATACGAGGATATAAAGTCCGGCCGAGAGAGCGTCGGATCCATTCGGGACAGGCACCCACCTGGTCTATCCACGGACGTTTGGCGCGGAATACTACTCTTTCGCTATTGTAATTTGGCGAGGGTCGGCTTGCCTCGTTGCCGTGTGCACATCAAATATCACATTAATGGTGTTCATGAAGACTCATTACCGCCCCTATTCCGCTTGACATCTAACGTATCCGAGGGATCCACGAAACGATTCAGTGTGCCATGTTGGGGTCGCGGGAGAAAACCAGATATCTCTTGCTTCCTTCTACGGACTTTTGAAAATTCTTCGGAACAGAACCGAATTAACTCTCGAAACAGCACCGACTCAAGGGAATTCGCCCATGCACCTTCGGAGTATCAGTACGAGAATCTGCGAACACGCGCCTGCCATGAAACGCATTAAAAGAAAAAGCGTTGCCCTTCTCAGATAGTCTCATTGTTATCAAGAGCTCCGACTTCTCCACGCCGTAGCCATGTGCCCAATTAATACGTACAGAAACAGAGGTATGGACTAAGGGGCAAAGTACTCAGGCCGAGATGATGGCTTTATCGCTTTCCCCCGTAGTATGCGAATTTCGAGATATAAGCGGCGTCATAATTGCGTCTGGTTTTGCATGTTGAGAATACCTGCGGTTCAGAAAAATGCAATTCACAGCGTTTATTTCAGGAAGCAACACTCAAAGCCAACATGGTTCATTGGAAGAGTGACTTATTCACGCTACAGGATCCATCAAGGATTGGAGTTGTTCTATTACCAAATGACCCTGACTAAGATACAAGATTGGCACGAGTGAGTTGGCAATTCTGACTGGATTGTACAAGGCTGAGTGTAGACGATCGCTTCACAATCAATTCAGCATGATTGTTTTCTCTACTTGCACAGCTGTCTATTTTCTAGCATAGTCACATTCGGGGTCGAGTTCCGACTCATTTACACGCATCCTATCTCTGTATGACGAATCATGAATGATAATCATCCTTACTCTACACAACCATGATCTTTGCAGATTTCTTTATCAGAATAATCTCTGCGTTTGAGAAACGATGAACGGTCAATGAACCAAGGGCACATTGTTGTGTGCAATGGATAAAGGACAAAGAATGACCATCAACGGCCAGAGTCAAGAACAATGCTCCTAGCGTCAATGGGTCTTGGAAGGGAAGACATTCACTTGCTTCAACAGTGAATCCCTCGAAACACTCATTATTCTTCCATCCGTATACAGAGCTGTGCTACCAAATCATACATATCGCAATCTCTCGAATTCTCTTGCCTCTCACAATTCTTCCACACCTTGGACAACCTAAAGCGAATTTCAAACAGTGCAAGCTATACCTCAGCGCTTCTGCTTCCCACCATGAAAGCTTTTGCACCCGTCTTCCCCCTTGTCCTGCTCTTGACAACCATTTCCACAAGTTCACCAGTCTCAATATCTTCAATGCCGCCATCTCCTACATCCTCCTTACTCTCTCGACCCATCTGCAATACAACCAAATCTGCGCGACCAAACATCCGCTCCCTGCCAGACAACAGCACTGTCTCGCCTTTCTTCGACTCGGAGGACAAGCGAGGGGGCGGCGGATCGAGTGGAGGGGGAGGGGGAGGCCATGGCAGCGGCTCTGGAGGAGCTTCTAAAGGCGGAGGAAGCAGCGGAGGCTCGGGTCCACCGTCAGGGGGAGGCACGGTTGTGGGATCACATCCTGTTGGTGCTGGTGCGCCAGCTGCGGCTGTTGGTGGAAAGAGTGTGATATGCAGTGCTGCTATAGTAGGGTTGGGTGCAATTTGGATGGGGATGATGGTTTAAGTCTAATACTCGCAGCAGATGTCCTTTAGGTATGCAGATGTTCAACGTGCGATTTCGTTCAATGCGTATAGCAGAATATATCTCTTTACTTACTTGACTTGCGCACTTAGCAGTGGTTTTTGTTAGATCTTGGTGTAGATGCTGCATAAGCTTTGAAGTACAATTTTCCGTGATATGGTATTCGATCTGTTCCGAACGCCTTTAGGAATCGAGAATTTTTGATAAGGTAGCAAGATCAATATTCAAAGACGGTCAAACATAACATCGTTCACATAAGATGTGCAGGACTTACGCATGTGGTTTCAATTCGGGGCTCGTCATTGTAGACAATCCAAAACCAGTGCCGAAGGACGTTGTTGATCTATCGCATGCTTGAACCTTCAAAATGTCTGTTGCATCTAAGACCAGCGTTAGAACAGTCCGCATAGTAAGCCCACGATCTCGCTCCCTTGCATGGGTGGAGCGGAACCCAAGTGAACTTGGCATGAACATTTAGCTACGTTCTAATGTGTTCGTGTAGATGTATTCATCAATGAATCGTCTTACTGAAACTACTAAAAGTATCGCAAGTAGTCTTCCAAAACGAATTCCAAGTGTTTACCTATAAGTTGGAGGAGAGGTTGAAAAGTACGTTCATTATGACTACTAAGTAGCCAGCGCTTCTAACAGTACCTGGCAAATCAACCATCAACGTGTCTTTCAAGATCGGGCCTTAATAACTACCAAGAGTATCCGTCGTTCGCTGGCAGAAGTAAGAGGCCATGAAGCTTCTAGTCTGGCTCAAGCTTACGGGAATATCGATGTAGCAGCGTTTGCTTTGGGATTGGTTTGGGCGTTGTTCATCTTGCTGCTAATGCTTACCCCGTAAAATCCGTGTGTTCACCCATGAAACGTCATTTAATGAACCCTAATATATGCTGATGTGTCGTGTTAAGTCCGTACTCAAAATTTAGCAGTATCGTAGACCTTCATATCTTCCCTTGTCTCTTGCCAACTTCTGCCGAGTCGCCAGAGCCCCTGCCTTCGTAATCAAATTTCTGAGGCCTCTCATATTACCTCCAAGCTGTGGACTCTGGAATCTTTCCTAGCCACTTGATTTGCTGAAGCAATTTTGGTCCGTAGACAGCTACGTTAAACTGCCCCCCCTGCGCAACAAAGTCTGGATCTCCAAATACGTGGTTTTGCTGCTGCAAAAATAAGATTCCTGGGTCCTATGACCAGTTAGGTTGCATATCAGTGATAAATTGATCTTGGTACCCGGTGTGGACATCCGATATGCATGGACTGCCGCATTCAGTCGATAGAGGAATGTAAAGCAATGAATATGAACGCTACGTAGTAGGGAGCTACCTGTAGACGAAAAGAGGTTTCAATGCGTTGCTGACGTATCGTGTTGTAAGTATCTGACGAAGAAAGTTCTTGGGTCCTATATCATTTTGCCGCCAGGCTACCATAAGACCAAGGACGATACTCATGCTGTTTCCCATCATGGAGGTATCAACGAGGACGAAGTGTTGCCTTGACGGCGTCATGATATGGTAATCTGGCAGGCTAAGACGTCCTTTCGAGTGTTCCATACGGGTGATCTCGAGAACTTGTATGGAGTTTGGGGTGATTGAGTGCTTGCCCGTGATGTGGGCACAGTGTGGGTGGAAGAGAAGGGTGGAAAGATATCCTTGAAGTGATCTTTCATCGACGAGAAGGAGCGTTTGGCAATCTGGCTTATCTGTTATGGCCGTTGTTGCTTCTACAAAAGCTATTTTACAACGCAAAGCACCTATTAGCTCTCCAGACTATCCATTGAGTTTTGCGAGATATCGTGTTCCGTGCAGGTTGAATGGATGATGTGTTCTGATCATATCCTCATCAACGGAAGGAGTGTGTCTCGCCTTATCGAGAGTTACTATGGAATAATGAAATACAGGCTTTACTTCGCAAATGTCGTTCGACTCGTACTTTCTATCGGTATTCTTCCTACGAGTAGTTGTTGCTTAAGCTACTGCCCTTTCACGATTGTTTTCAACTTGCTATCCTCATCTCCAATTTGGAGCCCTTATTAGGACAAATTCGGTCGCCAAATCTTGACGGCGGTTCGATCGACATCGTGGAACTTCTGCAAGCACCTTGGACCTCCAGTGCAATGGGCCACACACATATGACCATACCAACAGCTGCTAAAATGACAGCCTGAGCCCCGGTCACAAGGTAATAGTCGGGCACGGTATATCAATGCTACCATCTCTTTTGCGTCTACCCCGGCGTCATGAGCGTATTGACAATTTGCTTGGCCACACTTCCCGATAATGACGTAATTATTGCACAGCTATTGTTAATTTGTTCGTCTGAACAGGTTCCTTTCCGCTTCGCCATCAACGGGCCCGAGGTCAGCGTCGACTCGCTCGTTGTTGACGTTGCGTAGGACGATTCTCTTCTTTGGACCCCAAGTCTTTGTAGCTAGCTCTGCGTTATCGCCATCACCGGGCACATCTCGTTGGGACGACGAACCCGGAAAGCTATTAGGAGCTATGCTGGAACCGTGACCAATGACATCATTGCTATGGTGAGCTTTGTTATCCGAGAAGCGGTAGATTGGAGAAGATGAATCGTGACCGTGTATAGTGATAGAGCTTCTGTTAGTTACAGGTGTTTGATGTTGGGCTGGTGATGATATCGACAACCCATCAAAAGCTATGCTTGAGAACTCGTCATCGCTCGCAGGCGGTACAACCTCGGGTGGGTTTCCAGAGGTCAAAGCTTTAATGAGATCCACGGCGTCGAACGCTGATTGCAGACCAGGCTGGACGTGTCCAAGCAAGGAGATCCGAGACGCATCTAGTACATTTCCTCTATAAGGTTCAAGTACTCTTAAAGAGTCTTGGTCGTGCCGGCAGCCGTAAATAATATGTTGACATTGGATGTTGTTGATGAACAGCTTGAAGATCTCTGTCTCAAGCTATTAATGCTTTTTCAACAGCATGGGCCGAAAATAGATATAATTTGGCTTACCCTCAAGCTTGCGACTGATCGAATACTCATTTTCAATATTGATAAAATCAAAGAAAGGCTGTCTTTGGGTGAATCCCTGAGCAAAATTTGTGATATCCCACTTTTCGACTTGTTTAGATAACCCCCGAGACTCCTGAAGCAGTGCTTCGATGTTTACGTAGATGCGAGCCAAGATCTTCCAGCCTTTCGATCCACTCCACCCTTGTATGTGCCTGGTGGCTTCGGCAAGGAGGCGGTCCGCTGCTTGACCACCACCACTTGCACCTTTGAGCAGCAGATCTGGCGGGAACTAAGCACAAAAAATGTCAGAGAACCTAACTAGAAGCCCGAATTCATAGTGATTGAAGGCTTACACTATGTGCGTTGCCATCGATAAGGACAAGAACAAAGTTGTTGCTTTGCTGCGGTCGTCTCCGCATCAGCTAGAGGACAAAACAGAGATGGTGATGAGAACTACTAACCATGGATACCTGTGCCTCTCGGACGCTTCGCTCCGCCGCCACAGCTCGAGCCTGCCATTGTCGTAGCTTGTCGACGTTGACGTTATCAATATGTCTAGATGAATCTTGTTTAAGAGCATCGCTTGAACTACCTCTTGATTGGCTCTCGTAATCCGTACAGTCTGCGAGTTTACAATCAAGGGCCTTTTTCAAGTTGTCATTCTCGCTCAGTAGGTCCTGGGTGCGTTTCTTTCAGTAACGAAGACAGAGCAGTGAGAGATTTGGAACGCTGACATGGACAAGCTCTCTGTGAGCAAAGGCATTCACCTCAAGTGCGAAGACGCGCTCTTGTAGAGCAGCTACTTGAGACATTGCGTGAGACGGTTTGGTTGTGAAGCCTTTACGACTCTGTTGATAACTTAATTGGTGGAAATTGAGGTGAGGCCGAAATTTCTTGCGCATGTGATTACACACATGGCAACTTTCGTGAGCATTAAACGACGGAACATGACCTAGCTTTTGTTTACTCACCAGCCCATCGCATAGTACTGTTTACGACTGCATGTGCCTTCTTCGCAGCCGCAACGTGCCAAGGCAGCACATTACTCTCTGGGTCTACAACTCCCCTTACCTTTGCCAACATTGTCAAACCTCTATACATGCCCAGCACGTCCTTGAGCAGTGCCTTGTCAGGCTTTTGCGCGTGTATTATATTTACAGCAAATGCCGTCAGCCCATCCTCGTCCCTTGCGCCAGCCCTTTTGATCAAGTAGCCACTCATTGACGCATGACAGCAGTCTGTAGGAACATTTGGGTCGTCAAGACCACGTGCGATGGTTGCCCCCCAGGTTTCGTCCGTGATATCTATGAGTCTCGCCTCAGCATTATGATCGAATACGCCAGTAGTAGGTGTTGGAGCGCTGGTCTGGGCTGTTGTGCCGCCAGGAGTTGACACAAATCCAGTCTGATCGGGCGAAAAGGTACTTGTGAGTGGAGTCGATACAGGCGTTGGGCATGGATTATTAGCGATTGTAGGATTTCTGTCAAGAGTATATGACCTGGGGAAACGCAACGGTGGGTCTGGATCTACAGTAATCAGGGTAGTTGATACAAAAGGATGTCTAGTATCAGAGCACAAGGATAGCCATACTATGATCACTGTTAGATTCACAACTACAGGAGAACAGAACGGAGGCTTACCACGAAGCTCTTCCTTGTTCATGCGACTATCCTTGGCGATAAAAAATCGCCATGAGGAATTGCCAGGTTTCAGGATTTCCATGGTCGTTTCCCACATCTCTCTAGCGATTGCTAAGAACGTTCGCCACGGCTCAAGCTCTTCTTCACCCAAACAATATGCTGCATTCCATTGGAGCGCACCTTGATTATCGGTCCAAGATGCTGTAAGCCAATCTTGGTTATATGACCAAGTATAGGACAAGTGAAAGCACCTGTCGGAATGCAACAGTTCTGTTGAAGGATCTGATGTCAATCTGAAATTGATTGTTTTTGGAACAGCTCGCGCCAGGCGTGTTGCTGGAGCGCAGCGAAACTGCGAGCCTTGTCTGTTACGTTCTACTGAATTAGGCCGACAACGATCATACACCTCCAAGGCCAGCCTTGTGTAGGTCTTTGCTGATGGTAAGGTAATCACTTGGGGTGAAGCGATAAGGTCAAGAGGAACAATTTGGAGAACCAGTCCGCTTACCGGATTTGGCTGCAAGCTCTTCATACAGCTGTCGTACATCTTGAAGAATGCTGCACAAAGCCAGGGGAGGACACTGCGGCTTCGAAATGGATTGACGATATATACCACTGTATTCCTCGCTTCGGCTCCAATTTGCGACAAGTGTCGACCTACGATGTTCCAATTAGCCCGGGAAGGAAGTCAAGGCTTCTCCTGGAAGCTTCTTACCAAGTTTCTCACACGTTATCTTAATTGCTTCAAGTACATCGGTAATCGCATGGCTAGTAATATCGACTGGAACCAACCCTCTCTGGTACTCTGGAAGGAGCGACCCTTGAATATGGGTACCAAGCTTACAGCTCTGGTAAGCATTTCCCATCATAGACAAGAATGCATCAACGCCATCTTGGACGTACTCTTGGGCGGGATAAATGCAGAATGCCGCAATATCTTTGGGATCGGATGCCGGTGCAAGGCCAAGCTCCTCCCAAAATTTAAGAGCTGAGGAGCAAACTTCCACCAATAATCCTGCGCGTCGAACACAGGTAAAAGGCGCTTCGAGCTTGTATACACTCTTCTGAGAAGTGGTCAAGCCCCGTGAGCTCTGTACCATGCTCGGGCGTTTGGGAGCTTGTCGCGCTGGAGAATTGCCATGAAGCTGGTTTTCTGGTCCTAGCCGCGCAAGAGCGGTGTAGCCCTTCAGGTTGCAACATTCGAGTTTAGTAAACAAACATGAAAGAATCTGTGGCAGTGGATCATCAAATCCAGCCTCGACATTAATTCTCCGAAGCTGGAGATCCATCATCGTGTTCGGAGGATATTCGAACAAAATTTCTGGTTGCGAGATAATCTGATCCACCAGTATCTGAGCAATTTGGATGAAAGATTTATCTTTGCCCGTAAACATCAAAGGATTGGGTCCGCCTTTTGATGACATCACCAGGAGCTGGTCTTCTGTCGGTATAGCACCTGCAGGCAAGAACATATCCAGCAAAGGACAAGACGTGCTGGGTGCAGGTTTGGAGTCGTGCACATGCGAGCTTGCTAGAGAAGCCGGAAAATCTGGTGTTGCAGGCTGACTACAACTCCAACCTTCCTCATGTCTGCGCTTACGTGGATTAAGATTATCGGGTTTAGTCGCTGTCCTAAGTTCATCTGAAGCCGGTGAGTCTTTACGGACAATAGATGCCTCGGAGGCCTCATCCCTTTCCGTGTCGTCGAGCTCTGACGAGGAACTTGTAGAGACTCCGGACTCCTGAGACGGGCGACGCTCTGGGCACCGATCAAGCGCCCGTCTACTAGCCTGCAATGCCCCAGCTTCAATTCCGTATTGACGCAAGGGATACCGTGGAAGCCTGATCTGTTGCCCAATTGCCTGGTCAGTATGCCCGGACACACCAGGTGGCTCTAGCGAATCGAATCCAAATCGGCCTTGATTCACATACTTGCTATCAAAGTCCTGGAGCCGGTCTTTGAAAGCCACTGAGTCAAAAGAACTCCTGAGGTACTTTTTGTCCTGACCATCATCCATCTTGACATAATCTTCAATTTGCCTAAATGAATCGCTCATAGAATCGAGCAACTGCATAGGCGAACATATGCTGTTACCCTTCGCATCTCCAGATACTCGGAGTTTGCAGGAAGCCCAAAGTTGATTAGACTCATCCAAGGATTCCGAACCTGAAATCTCGATTCAGTCCCGCTTCGAACATGCTCAGGGAAACCATAGTATACCTTGTCGGTCGTGACCAGATGTAGAGCTGACCGCGACCGTTTCCCTGTCTTGTTTTCGCTTATCAGGCAAATTTTCAGCAGCAGCTTCGGTAGTTTTAAGACAACTAGATGCTGCGGCTTGCGAAGCTGTCTCCTCATTTATCCCAAGTATAGGCTTGCTCCTTACTGAAGGTGATACTGTGCCTGGTTCATTACCATCATCTTCACTAGGCTCGTCAAAGAAGCTAAAGTCGGCTTCTGTAAGACCACTAGTGGCAAAAAGCCCGGTCTCCAAATCTCCAAAGAGATCGTCATCTGTAGCTTGGTTGTAACGAGTAGAGGAGGCAACAAATCCAGGAGAGGCTGGAAACTGTGTTTCACCCAAAGCTGAGCCATCATTCCCAGAGTGTAACCCATCATTGTCGTCAGGGCCCCCAGATGTTGTTTGAGGTTCGTGAGTGCCCAATGGGCCAACAACCTCTGCCCGTAGCCCATCTGGTGGTGTCGGATATATTCGACTAGCCTCTTGCGTACTGAGATACTGAGTTACGCGGGTATCAGAGTCAGAATGGGTATCCTGCACATCAGGAGACCTAGCTTCATATGCAAGCCTAGCCTCCAGCTCGCTATCCTTTATTTTCTTCTCCAAAGCGGCTTTTGTAGACTCTTCTCGAGCGTATTTTGCTCTATACCACGCCTCCGCATGCGCTAATGGATCGAGCGACATCTCTTTGGCAAGCTTGCCAATGCACGTTGTGTCATAGTCTTCTACGGGGGCCTTGTTGCTTGTGACAAAGCAAAGGCTTGCTGGCCACAGAACTCGCTCAGACTCTGGCTTGAAATGAGATCGAGCGCCGTCGCCATGCGCAAATACGCTGCGGGATCTCTTTGCTCTCAGGCGAATCCATTTGTCCCCTTGTGGTACATCTATACCTTGCTGAATGAGATGGTGAATAATAGAAGCTCTCATGTCGGCTTCATAAATCGCTCCTGACACCAAGGCTGGGTACTGCTGAGCGGGTTGCGTTGAAATCCTGATCGAGGATTGCAAATCTGCCTCTCCATCATAGGTGTAGATGTCGCCGGATGGCGCTAGTATAATATCACTGCCCACGATGACACCAATACTTCCAGACCCAGTTTCAACTTCATTGTATATCCTGCGTAGTTGGCTCCCAAGAGTCGGAGTACCTGCAACAATCAAGGACCCTGATGGCAGTAATTCGATATGCAGAAGGAAAAGGGTTAATCCGTGTACCGCTTCCTGAATCCCAAAACCTCTCGCTTGACTTTCGGACTTTGCCGAAGGAATGGGTCCAATGAAAGAATGCGACCCTATTGGTAACCACTTCCCAGACACGCCAGCTTGGAACAAAATAGACCTTGACACCGCTTCCAGGAACCTTAAATAGATCAGTGAGATAGAATTAAATTGTTGACTAGCCTGCACTGGATTTGTCATAGGTACATCTAGGGGGCTGAAAAGAGCTGTTTTGCCGAGAGCCGTATACTCTCCGAAGGCGTTGCCGTGCATTGGATAAGAATCGATTGAGGGATGCACCAAACGATTAGACGTAATCATAGACTTGGGTGCGGATATATCTGATCTCAAATTGCTCCGCAATTCTGATGGCTGAAGTAGGCCTGAACCGACTTCTTCAAAGGAGAGATTAGATGAAAACTTAACAGCCTCTGAGTTGTACCTACCTATTAAGTTGTACTCGTCTATCATTCGTGAGGTTACCTCCTTCGTAGGGTTACCAGAGGTAGCTGTCCCATTCGCTTCAATCAGGTCGAATAGCCACAGCACAGATTCGCCTGCATCGAGAATCACATGCTGACCCGCAAGCCGCAATTGATTCTCAATGATTTGCAATGATCCGATTCTGTCGTCATTCTGTTCGTAGGTGCATTCCGAGTGAGGCGACTCGCTCTTCTCGCCATTCTGGGAACGAGGAACTGCAAAGCTGGAAAGGCTATACCGTGACCAGCGAATACCTGCAATGCCGTCCTGAAATTTTTTAGAGACTGTTAATCAACTAAAAGGATAAGACTCTTGACTGACTATCTTGTGCACATTTGTCGCGACATTATCCGGGAACTCCATGCCCATTCACTCCAAAACACTTTATGTTGTTAAAGGATGATACAACCATGGGAATCAATTGGATCGCAGGAACTTGTAAACAAAAGGGGCTCATCCTGCCTATCTTCGGGGATATCTAGTACAGCGTCACCACGCTTGGATGACCAGAAGTTTCCGGGCAGTGGCAATACCTGGAACAGAGCGCTGACCGGGAGAATGACCTCCGATGGCTCTTCAATATACCACTCGACAGCTTTTTTCGTAGGTGTATGAAGGCTCAAAGCTGTAAGATATATAGATAGCACGATAGATATACAAAACCCGGTTCATGTCCGCAACAGATATCGCGGTTGCAGGTCAGCTGGCGGAAACGGTGGATCATGCGCCGGCTATAGCCGCAATCATGGCATGGCAGTGGCGCTACAGTAAGGTTGGTAGGCTTTCACTGTTTTTCTTTGGTACCCAAAACACTGGCTGCTACCTTTTCCGATTCCCAAGCTTCAGCCATGAAGCTCAGTAATCAGTCTGCAGTTCCAGTATATACCATATCCGGATCATCTACTGCGCGACCACTTCCAGAATGGCTTGCTAGGAAGCGGAAACGCAGCCTGAAGAACGATCCCGAATATGCCAGCCGCGTTGAGCTCTTACAAGACTTCGAATTCGAAGAGGCGAGCCAATGCGTAAGAGTCAGTGATGACGGCCAATGGGTCATGAGCACAGGTGCGCCTTGCATGTAGCACTGTGAATTGCAATGTCCCACTCAAGCGTTGCAAGACCAAGCGATAGTCTTGAATCTCTACTAATGTTTTAATATAGGTACCTATAAGCCTCAAATACACACTCACTATCTCCCACACCTATCCCTATCCTTCTCTCGGCATACAATCTCCTTGAATACAACATTTCTTCTCCTATCATCCGACTACACCAAATCAATACATCTGCAATCGGACCGATCTATTGAATTGCACACACCCCAAGGATGCCATTATACCACGCGGCTACCTCGCTACGGGAGGGATCTCAAGTACGATAGGCGATCGGCGGAAGCTCTGGTTCCTGCGGTTGGTGTAAATGAAAACGGAAATGGAGAAGTGTTTAGACTGAACTTAGAAGCTGGGAGATATATGCGCGGCTATGAAATTGATGTTGGCGGTGATGACTTCATGTCTGCAGGAGCTGGCGCATTACAAGGAGGCATAGAAGCTGGGAGTGTCAACACTGCAGCGGTTGCAGAAGAAAGCCACAATCTCTTGGCTTTTGGTACATCCTTAGGGACTGTGGAACTCTGGGATCCGCGATCGCGAGGGCGCGTGGGGCTCCTGCACCTATCTTCAAAACCTGACCCGGTGGATGGTAGGCAAGAGATCACGGCTTTAGAATTCGCCCGATCAGGCTTGCAGTTGGCAAGCGGGTCCTCTACAGGCCATATTCACCTTTACGACATTCGATCTCCCATTCCATTGTTAAAAAAGGATCAAGGCTACGGCTATCCGATCCACACACTAATCTTTCTAGAATCCTCTACCTCCACTCGATCGCAGGTGACTGAGGCTAAGATTCTGTCTGCAGACAAGAGAATTATCAAAATCTGGGATACCCAGGACGGTTCGCCATGGACATCTGTCGAGCCCGCTGTGGATCTAAACTCAGTGGCTTGGTGCAAGGACTCCGGCATGCTACTCACCGCAAATGAGGGCAGACAGCAGCACTCGTTTTTTATCCCACGACTGGGACCTGCACCCAAGTGGTGCTCGTTTTTAGACAACTTGGTTGAGGAAATGGCGGAGAACCCCGACGATCCCAATGCTTTTACAAGTCAAACAGCAGGCAATGTTTACGACAATTACAAATTCTTGACTACACAACAGCTCAAATCGCTGAATCTTGCCCACCTTATCGGTACCACAAGTTTGCTTCGACCTTACATGCATGGTTACTTTGTAGCACAGCGGTTGTATGAAGAAGCGAAACTCATAGCAGATCCATTCGTATGGGAGGAAGAGAGGAATAAGAAAGTGAGAGACAAGATCGATGCTGAGCGCGAGAGCAGGATCCGAGGCAACAAGAAAATAACTGCTAAAGTCAACAAACGCTTGGCTGAGAAGATGCTGGAGCGATCAAACAAGAATGAACGAAGGCGGACAAAGAGAGCACTTGAGAAAGGCGGTGACGATGACATGATAGAAGAACAACCCGTTACGGCGGATGCGCCCGAGAAGGAACCTGGTGGATTACTGGCCGATCCTCGTTTTGCAAATTTATTCAACGATGAAAAATTTGCCATTGATGAGACGTCGAGGGAATTTCAGTCCCTAAACCCAAGCACAATACCGTTCGCCGAAATTGGCGAGAAACATGAGCGCAAGTTTACGGCTGTGGAGGAAGAAGTTCTAGATAAGGTACCAAATTCAAATTCTGACGAATCGAGCTCCGAGGGTGAAAAGCCAGTTGCAAGGACGAATGATAGCGGCCGGATCTCTTCTGCGTCCTACAAGAAGTCTGGCCACCGGTCCCAGCAGCCGCGGTTGCATGTGTCCTCCATGAAGAAACCGCAGCAATCTCGAGATCGGTCATTTGGATCACGGGCTGGTCGAGTCACGGCCTCAAGAGCCAGCACTAGAACTGTAGTTGGTGAGCGAGAGATCACCTTCGCGCCAGAGAAGAAAGGAAAGATCCGAAAAGTTGAGCGAACTGAGAAGAAGCAGAATAAGGGAAGGAGAAGTGCTGGTGGGAATGTCTTCCGAAGTTTGTAAATACTGTAGCGCGTGATACCCAATGAGATACATCAGTTCAACATCCACTATCATAACCAGTTACCTACCTAGGTACGTACCTTTCCTTTCTGATGACAGCGGTCGGTGCCCATCGCCATTTAGTCTCCGTTGAGGAATCACGTGCTGTATGCCTTTAAAGAGCGCGGACCGTCGCTTAGAACGGGCCGAGGTCCAATACCCCGGGGCCATTACGACATAAAGGATAAAGAACATCACATTCGAACCACGACGATCTCATTCAGAAACCCCGTCGCCTGTTTTTGCTTCCTTTTATCAGCTTCTCATTTTCTCAACGGCACAATGGTTGCAGATGCTCTTGTGTACCACCCCACGGTAGCTCACTACCTACGGTTTGTTGCGACCACTGGTAGATCCCCTCCATCCCGTCGTACATCTCGTTTTAGAGAATTCCAATGCTGACACTCTTTATAGTCGGCCGAGACAAGCTTCTACGTACCCTTCAGTACTTCTCCCGGTTCTACGCCTGGTACTTGTACCGAACGAACAATCCTGCTCGCCTGATTGCGCCCTTCGAAGCCATCAAGAAGCAATTCGGATTGACTCGCAAGGCCTTGAGGCTGGGCAAGAATGTCGAACATTTCAAAGCAGCTGCTACAGCGATGGACAGCAAGGGCATGGACCCCATATTGAAGTACTGTGCTGTGGGACGGCAACTAGGATACGCTACGTATCTCAGCTTAGATGCTATTACTTATGTTGTTTTTGGCCTTCACTATGGCGCCATGTGTGACACTAAATCAGATGGAGACTGACTGTTGGGCACAGCTTGACTCCGCGGGTATACGACCGATCGCCAGTGTTAAAAGGTTACAAAAAGAGGCCTACAGGGCATGGTTCGCAGGTCTTATGTTCAGCACCATTGCTGGGTCTTACACACTATGGCAAATACGACAAAGGCAGCAGAACGTTGATAAGAACGAAGGGGAAGGTGTAGTTGAGAGCAAGAAGCTCGTGAAGTAAGATTGGAAAACGGCGACTACGACGACACGAGTGCTAACGACTGTTCGTAGGGAACGTACTTCGACCAATCTCCAGCTTATGTCAGATCTTTGCGACTTGACCATTCCAAGTGCAGCTCTCGGGTATGCCAATCTAGACGATGGACTCGTTGGACTTGCTGGCACAGTGAGCAGTTTGATAGGGGTTTGGAGCGTGTGGAAAAAGACGGCCTAGAGTGAAGAAAAAATCGACCCAGACTCGGAGGTTGCGGGGACCGAAATTAGGTACGGTACGATACACAATGGGCGTTCTGGTTGTTACTCTGCTGTTGACCCTTTACGGGACAGAGAAAGGTTCTCATTATAATTCAGCAATTTGACTGTCGTAGTTCTTGCTAAGTAAGAAAGATCTAGGGACGACTATTGCTAGAGGAATGCGCCAACTTCCGAAGTAGAGCCACAAGACATCGAGTATTGGCTCCTTGAGGCCCTTACCCCTTGTCTGGTGTCTTCCAATAGTTAACCTGAGTTTACACGTTCTCAAGGAGATGCTGTAATGTATCCATTAGAAAGGCACCTTCTCTAATCGGTGATACCGCAGGTCACGTGTATGCTCATAAGAGAAAACCCATCAAGAAGTATCTCTTACTTGATCATCCTACATGCCTCTCTCTGAAGATTTGCTCCCCTTGTGATTGGCACACAAAGGCTTGATCTCGACTGCATCCGTCTATAGTATGATTGTACACGGACTCTCATTCACCATTTCTAAGTGCACTACAAGATCCGTCTCTCGAGACGTGTCGGCTCCCGCTGTATTCGTTGACATTGTTTTTGGTCCCTTTAAGCCCGTTTCAAGGTCCAGGGTCTTCTCACTAATCCAATAGCTATGGATCCTGTCATGTCTCAACTCTCACCAATAGATCGGGCTGTTCAGTCCCTCACAACGTTTACGGGTACGGAAGTAACGAATGAGGAGTGGCACAGTCAATTCGCTGCCGACATTAACAACGAAGAGTTGACTCAGCCTCCGTATGCTAGCTCCAGGCATGCACCTATAGCAACCGATGTGATCGCTCAACGAGCCCAATCCGAAGAGCTTGCAGCTCATCAAAGCGAGGAACTACTAGAGGATGTGCCCCAACTGGGGCCATCGGCATCAGCGAACCAGCAACCACTTTCCAAGTTCACCCCTTTCGTCCGCCCTTCCTCTTCTAATGAAGGTACATATATGTCATTTGCATTTGGCAAACCTCAACCGAAACAACTTGACTTCAGCCGCAAAGCAAGCCAAAACCCCAAACTTTCCTTACCTACTATACGACCGGAGCCCGGTGCAAATACCACTGTACTACCGGAGCCTTGCCGCTCTCAAATTATAGAACCTAGGGATACACAGGCCAGTGCAACTCGTGACGTGTTGTCAGTCCCAGCCGAGGCTTTCAGTCGTCCGCCATCCGCGGATGAATCCTCTACACTAGTGGCAACGATGCAGACGACAGAAAGCCCGAAGGTTCAGGAGGGCACGAGCAGTACTCCTTTAAACTCAGCTGCTCACGCGACTACACCTCCCAATCCGCAAGGCTCTCCGGTAACGTCACCGAACACTCTGCAGACTGACCACTGTGAGACAGGTGAACCGTTACGGGATTCCAACAAGCTTATGGTGGCAACTCAACCAATCCCCCCTCGTTCTTCAGCTAAGATCACGAAGCTTCGACGGCGATCAAAGCCTATGGCTGATTCAAATGCCATGAGAGCACCACAGACTGGGGCCACTAAAGATGCTCTCAGCTACGAAGATACGCTGAACGTCCTCTTGATACGTCACAGGAATGAACGGCTTGAGTGGGAGGAAGCACGGGCCGTACTGAAAGCCAAAGACATTGAACTTCAAGATCTCCGGGAAATCAGCAACGCCATTTACCACCAACTGCAACAGGTTCGGCAGCGGGAAAAGTCACAAGAAGCAGAACTGTCTCGATTCCATACAACCATGCCGCAATGGGAAAGTCGAGTGAAAAGGCTCAGTGATTATATTCAATGCCTAAGTAAGGACCATCAAGCGTTGCACGAGGACGCCCGAGATATTCGTAGCCAGCAAGAGACCCTCCAGGCCGACAAGTTAGACATATCCTCAAAGCTCATCGATGTACGTCATACTGTCGAGCAAGACCAAGCCAAAACGAAAAAGGTGCTAGTGGAGGCCCGTCATCACATGGGGATGCTTGAGCAAACGGTTAGCAATCAAGAGATATTGCTTCGAGAAGATGCCAATCTCCTGGATGCAGAGCGTGACAGATGTCAGCGACTGGAAATCGAAATCTCGAAAATGACCACTAGCCACCAGCAGCTATCAGAGCTTTTGGCAGAACATGGCAGGATCACTACGGAGAAGCTAGATGACCTGCTAAGCAAGAGCGAAGAAGTGCAGATTGTTACTCCATCATCGAGTCAGGATCTTGTCAAGCCAGTATTGGACGAAGCTGTTTCTCTACTCAAAGAGCTTCGGGATGCCGATGTGATTAGGCCAGATGACCTTCACAAACTTAATGCTTCTGTTAGATCTTACGCAGAAGAGTATGTACAAATCTTACGGTAATCGGACTACCCTACTAACTCAACCAAGTATAACAAGATCTTTTCAAGGTTGTCAAAAAACCTTGACCTATGCCGGAGCTGGTCAGCAAGATTTCGCATTGGAGTTTCATAAACAGCTTCAGGCTCTAAGCGCCAGCATTGCGACAGAGCATGCCTTAACTGAGCGTCTGACGGACCTGCGGGAGGTGAAGGCAACGTTCAGAGAAAGGTTACAATCGACTGAGACCGCCTTGACCGAGGCTCGTCAGCAGATAGTTGCTCTTCAGAACAAAGGTCAGTTACAGCTCCAAAAGATCTCGGTTCTTGAACTTGAGGCGGTTCAACTTCGCGATCAGCCGAAGGAAACCCCACACACTGTCTTCCGCGTTCACGACTTAGAGGCTCAAAACAAGGATCTACAGGAGCGTGGTGACGCCCTACAAAAGCAGATCGCTGAAACTTCCAAGCAACTACATCAGAAGATCGCGGACGCGACCCAAATGGAAAGTCGACTAAACACCCTTGGGCCTCAACTTGAGGAAGCGCAAGCCGAGAAACTTCTACTGCAAGAGCAGAAGGGGGCTTACGAGAGCCAGTCCCACGCGAATCTCGAGCAGACGAAGATAGAACTGTGCAAAGTTGCTAACCTAGATAAAGCAAAGATTGAGAGCAATCATCAGAACCGACTGCATCAGCTTCAGCAGCAAAAACTTGAAGTAGACACGGAGCTGAAGCAGAAGGTAATGCAACTGGATCAACTGCAAGCTGAGAAAGATGCAGTCCAGGGAAAAGTGAGCCAAATTTCAGCCTCACTAGCTAATTCACAGATAGAAAAGGCGAAAGAGGTTTGTCCGTGCCTCATGGATGTCGATAGCTTTACTAACCTGCTCAAAGATTGAGGCGTCTGCAACTCTTCAATCCAAGCTAAACCAACTCGAGAAAGAAATCGAAGACAAAGACAACCATTTGGGCCATCTCGAGGAGAGGCTGAGGATTGCCGAGAACGAAATCGAAGCCAGAAATGTACGCATCCAGGAACTCGGCCACGTTGAGGAAAAGCTTAGGCTTATCCCCAATGACATTGACGCTAAAAGCGCAAAGGACGCACAACGCCGGAGACTTGCGGCAACCAACCCATTAAGCCTTGCTGTAGATACGCTTCAAGTGTCAAATGTGAAGGATCGAGAGCGTCCTAAGCGCAAGGCAAATCGAGCTGAGAAGCGACTCCCTTCAGTTGTCGAGGATTCCCAACCAAATGATGATCAAACTTCCGCTATTGCCAACCCAGCCTCTGCAATGATCAACAGAATATCTACGCCTTCGCGTTACCACCATGGCCAAGCAATAGGCACAACCCTCATGTCATCGCCTTTAGAGGACCTTGACGATATGCTGGACGATCTAGGAGATTTGGCAGGATTGTTCCCGCCGACACCTGTCCCAGCAGCGCATGCATCAGGCTCTTCGAAAAAACCGACAACCCAAGACATAGCCACCTCACGAGGAGAAACTGGTGAAGAAGTCTCGCCCACAAAAAGGCTTACGGCCTCACGCGACTCTCAATCTACTACCCACATGTCCATCCATTTTTCGCAGTCTGCAAATAGTAGACACAACCTCGCGGCAATAAGCCCCGTGTCTCAAGCGCAACTAGCCGATTTTTCTACACAGGGCTCGAGGCATGATAAACAGGATGCTCATCGTCAGCAGACAACCTCAAGACAATCGTCTCGACGACATAGCATCCTCCAAGAGTCTACAGTGAAGAAACGCTCTGCATCAGCTGCGGGCTTGAGTCCTCCAAATGCGCGTGGCAGAAGTAAGCGCATCAAAGACTTGGGTCCCGTCATTCCGGACTCGCAATCACCTCATGGCTCGCGAGTTCCAGCGCGAAACCACCGACCTGCTAAATTGAACTCTAAGAAAAAGCCTAAAGGTAAGTCCTTCCGGTAACTAACGTTCTTCTCTCACTGTGTGTCTAGAGGACAAGTACAGCCGCCGGTTTTCTCAGGAGCTGAAACAGGACCTATAATGGCAGTGGGTCAGTATCGAGAGTACATTACCTCAATAGAACTCACGGTACGTACCATTTTGACTTACCGCGAGCACTCCCAAACTCACCATCTACGCCAAGCAGCATCTACCTACGCTGCTGCGGGAGGGCTTTTCATCTGCTTTATTTGCCGTGCTAGATTCGCTATGTCTTGTACTCTCGCAGTATACATTTGCTATCGGATATGGCGAAAGTAGTCGCTGCTCAAAGAAACAATATGTGCATAGCCTGCTTTATCTCTACATTGGAATGGCTTAGATAGAAACACACCTACTCGGCAAAATGCCACTGTACTCGCTCTACAATAATCCTGTATCCGATATATCACATTTCTGATCTCCAGCCTTTCGAATAATATGATGCCGTGCTGTAAAAACCGACGTGAAGTCTAAAGCGCCAATATCGTATGTAATTGCTTCTGCGTTGTATCCGTACATTTGATATCATGGGAGCGGAGCCTTCGTGCCGGTGGTTCGACTGAAGCCTGGCTTATCCTCAATTGCACGCCTACCAAGCCAGTATGGAAGCAGCCCGGGACTGTCTCCGACCCCCCTTATCAAACAATCTCCACCTCACTTCCCACCCCTCTTCTGCTCCAAAAACAACACCTGTTTCCTCACTATTCCCACACCAAGTCAGCTGCCGTCTTCCTCTCCCCATGCAGGCTCTGTCCTCGAGAATCTAGGTCGACACACGTACCAACAGGATCGTACTTTAGCATCGACAAAGGCTTGTGGACTCGGGGCCGCACGAGGGTCTTGTAGTATCCGGTCATGGCCATGGACAAGAGGCGCACGGCTATTGTGCGGGATTTGGCTGTTGTGGGGGAGTATTAGCGATGGCAGTGGTTGAGCCAGGTGCGCCGGCAGGGAGGAAATGAGGGGGGAATAGACTGAGAGGAATTGGAAATACCTTTCTTTGCCATGATGGCTTAGACTCCTCCACCTTCAGCAATGATCAAGATTTGGTCGGTAGCGGTTGAGCGTAGCGGGATGATGGCTACCATGTGTCTGCGAGTCTTGGAGAACGGCACCCTCTTTGTTTGCCTTAGGCTTGCTATACTGTTACCATTTAATCCAAGCGCATACTGTATTACTAGGTGCTACGTACGGTAGCTACCAGAATCCAGATCTTACTGCAGCGTGCAGGATCTATATTTGAAATCAGTCTTCTTTCAATGTCTCTCCATTCTGCGCTCCTTCAAGCCGTTAAGGAGGCTGTGCCTCGCACGAGGTCATGAAGCCTTCCACGAGCTTCGATAGAGCCTGAGTTCATTGACCGTAGGCAAAAATGCCGCAGGAAACAGAAGAAAATGATTGGCGCATATTAGCGATAACAGAAGCTACGAATGTTCGACGCGTGGACTATCGCCAAAGAAAACCCTTTGAGGCTACCTGTTGACCCACTGGCCCACACAGCACACAGTGCTTGGCCATGCCGGCAGCCTGCGGACTCGGAAGCAAAAAACGGCTAGAAAGAAAAGAACAATCTTATGGACCAACAATCGATTACTCTACGCAAGGCACAAATGGATGGTCCGAGGGGTCTGCGGGATATTTCTGATGGTGTGCCTATCCCGGAAGCAAGCTGTCATACTCTCCATAGCAGGGCTTTACTTCTAAGTCTACCTTGCGATGCTAGGCGGACGTATTGCTACAATAGCGGGTAGGCTGAAGAACACCCATCAACGAGTCGTTTCAACCACGCAAGCATTTCCATCTTTTCTAGGACTACAATTAGACAGCTGTTCCCCAGTGCAATAATGTCCCAGCCATTCACAAGTTTTTAATATCACTGTCAACGCTCTTCGATTAGACACTCTCGGGATGTCCAGAAAGATGTCTCTATTCAATCCATCTATCATGATTGCTACTGTCGTCAATTTTCTCCTCATCTGTCTCGCCAATGCTCAGAATACTAGCGCCATTTACCTCCCAACTCTCAATAACTCCACACATGTTGGTGTTAGAACATTTCCCTTGGTTGACAAGCATCGACTTGATCCTTTCACCAATTTCACACGGCACAGAGAGATTATGCTTTCCCTTTACTATCCCGCAGAATACTACCCGTCTGAGCTACACCGTGGCCAGCAACCTTCGCCCAGCCCCAATGCACTCACCACAAGGTACATGCCAAACGCTACAGCTGCCATCTACGACGCGAACGTCGCCCAATATGGCGTACCAAACGGATCCTTTGAACGTCTCCATACCCTCTGCCAAACCAACGCTCCTATCTCCACCCGGAAATCGAGCTTCCCGCTGATTCTTTTTTCCCCCGGCTTGGGTAATTCTCGACTTCTCTACACCACTATAGCCCAAGAAGTCGCCCGGAATGGCTACATCGTCGCTTCCATCGACCATCCCTACGACGCCCAGGTCGTTGAGTTCCCAGACGGCAGACTGGTCTTCAACCCAAAATTCAATTTTACCGGAAGCCCCGAGGCCGTTCTCGCGCTGATCAACGAAAACGTCGCAGTCCGCGTGCAAGATGTATCCTTTCTTCTTGACGAACTCAGCTCCCCATCTGCACGGCACCCTTTCGAAATCGACAGCAAAAAAGTTGTCATGTTCGGGCACTCCCTTGGTGGCACCACCGCCGCGTCTGCCATGGTCAATGAGACGCGTATTGCTGGTGGGCTAAACTTCGATGGGGATTTCTACGGCGCCATCGTTGCTAACGGCAGCATTGTCCGTAAGCCCTTCCTTTTGTTCGAAGCAGCCCGACCAGGTGTCCCCCGCCCCAACTGGGACGACGCATGGGACAACCATTTCCAAGGCTGGAAGCTCGACGTGGAGCTCTTCGGAGGCGTGCATGGCAGCTTTGAAGATTTACCGCTTCTGGCGGATATCCTTGGACTCAGGGCTGCGTTGGGCAAGGCAGGGGATGCAGTGTTGGGTACTGTGCCAGGGTTGAGGGGGTTGCAAATCATGAGCGATTATGTGAGCGCTTTTGCGGAGTTTGTGTTCAGTGGAGAGAAGGCGGAGAGGGGGGATTTGGTGGATGGGAAGAATAGTACGAGGTATCCGGAGGTGGGGGTTGTGAGGTTTGCAAGAGGTTGAATGACCATGGGGGGCAAAGCAGAAGCGGATGGAAACCTTTATGAATGGATGTTATCAGTACGCGAAAAGAAATTTATAACTACAGCAATACTAGGAGAGGACATCTTGGCATTACCTTCAAAGCATCCCGATACGTATGAATTCTCTCTGCAGGCGAATCGAGATTTCTTGAATGAGTTGACAGTGCTTCGAGGTCAAAAAGCAAGTCTCGCGAAGACAAAAAGTGAGGAAATAACATTTGATATGTCATGTGTTGCGCGTAGAGCTTCAAGACTACCGACTCAAGATTGGAAAACCGGTCTGCGATTCCCGTCTTCAGGCGCTTATTGATATACTACATCAATACTACTACTTACGAAATAGCCTGACCTACGAGTGACCGACCCGTTTTACTATAATAAAACTACTCAGCATCCCATCATGACCTTCGACCTAAGACTTAAGATCTCGAAGCTTTTCAGCTACTTTCCTCGAACTTGTCGGTGAGATCAACATAACGGAAGAACAATGCTTCAGATATAGGACCGATTGGCAGATTAACAGCAAAGATCTAGCGAAGTAACCAGGCAAGAGGTTTCTGGTGAGGGTATCCACAGTGTTTTAGATGGGTCATTAGGCAAAGTAAGTAACTCTTTCACGAGCGGTATCTAAAAGTTTATTCATTCGAGCTCTATGCTGTTTCAATGCTAGATATGAATGCAAAGCAGTCTCACGAGATGCTACCCTCTCGATGTATGACGGAGTCCTTCCGGCGTGTAGGGCTGTTTGTGATGATCGATACCAGTGAATGCGAAGGGCTCATACGAAACTTCTCCTTCACCATGAGACATGTTTATTTCAGCGGTGTGGAGACATTTTCAATGCCAGAGATGGAAGCGAAGAGGGCACATACCATGCTCCCCTTTTTTCACAAGAGGAGAATGTTTCAGCATATTTTTTCATCTTCGAAACCATTCAATCGACGCTGTTTCCAGTATCAAGAGATGACTGCAAAGAATTCACACCCAATGCTTCCCCTCCATATTCGACGGGTACGTTTCAGCATGCTCCACCATAATCATAAAGCTATTCGAGATCCCGGCTGTCTCAAAATCTAAAGATGAATGCAAATAGTCCACACAAGGTCTTTCCCCTTCATTAGAGTGATGGCATATCTGAGCGGCGTAGCACAACGGCCATTCAAAAACACTATACCCCTCTTGGCGCTCCTCAATGCCGGCCAAACGAGCAATTTACAGGTCGACTGTTACTCTCCTTCTACCTCGATTTCTGGGCATCGCTGGCTGATGAGTTGGGCTGGACCCGTCGAGACCATGCAAGCTGAGAATCAGCAAGGCTTTAGGCAAGTAGTAGCGCGGAGAATCGCTGACATTGTCAAACAAACGAAATATAAGCCCAAGGACAGGGACTTTATGAAATCGATGCTGTTATACGAGAGGGTCAGCGCGTCAAAGATTACATGGGTCAGAGTCGTTCTGAGACTTCTGGAGACAAGCCATAACAATTCGAGCTCAACACTCTCGCAGCTGCTGGCCAGTTTGCCGCCCTCGGTCGAGGCAATCTACGACAGGTTTTTGTGTTCTATCCGTATGGACAGGAGATCAATAGCTTGCAAGATGCTTCTGATGATAGCTGGAAGCCGACGTCCATTAAAACCGGAAGAGCTGCGACTCCTCCTTGCAATACGGCCACACCACAAGACCATCGAGGATGTAGAGCGTGCGTGTCAAGTGAAGAGTGAAGTAACTTGGGAGCAACTTCTTGAACCCCTGGTTGAGATTCGCAGTGGCGCAGTGGAACTCATCGATCCAACTGCCAAGCGATATCTGTTGAAACTTGCCGATAAAACAGACAATGATCTGTGCACTTTCTTTGGGATTCGGGAGACGGAGCCGGATCAGGTTTTGGCCGAAGCTTGCATGTCATACCTGCTGCTCGATGACATCGGTAATGCCTTTTATAAGATAGTCGAGACTGATTGCAGCGTATTCTCTATGGCAACGGAAATCGAAGACACAAGCCCTGGTGACTCCAGCAATTCTTGCGACTTACATCGGGATACCATGTCTCACAATAAATCAACTAGAATTACCATCGCCAAGCAAGCACTGCTAGATCGTTACGGTTTATTCGACTATGCCTCAAAATACTGGGCTTCTCACCTATCAGCATTTGGCCATGACGGCGCCGTCACTCTTTTCCCCCTTGCAGAGACTTTGTCTGAAGCAAAAAGCAGTGTCCTGCATTGCTGGCTAAGTAATTATTGGATCGAAACTCATCCTGAGGTTGAATATCCTCATTATGCTGGACCAGTCTTTATCGCATCGTTCTTCGGACATCCGGTTTCTCTCCAATTATATTTCAAGAAATGTAATATCGACCGTCGAGTACTCGACAGTGCTTTGTATTGGGCATCTAGCAATGGTCATTATAGCATTGTGATGCTGCTCCTACAGAAAGGCATCGAACCTAATACTGCGGTCAATGAAAAGTTTCCGCAACATGCTGCTGCTGAGTGCGGCCATGTCAACATCCTCAAGTTGTTCCTCACCTACCGGATAGTTGATATGAATGTAATGTATCGAGGGCGCACGCCTATCTCACTTGCCGCAGGGCAGGGGCATGTCGCGGCTGTCGCCCTGCTTATATCCGCTCCCCAAGTTCAGCCAGACCTACCAGACCGCAGTGGCATGACGGCCCTCTCCTGGGCCAGTATCAACAACTTCCCTTTCTGCGCCACCACTCTTCTGAATAGCCTGAGAGTGCAAGTCTGGCATGCCGATACGTCCGGGCGAACTTCCCTGTCCCTCGCCGCCTCCCGCGGCCATCTCGATCTCGTCAGGCTTTTCCTGCATGCTCGAGGTGGAGGAAAGGACTTGCGAGACCTCTTCGGCCGTACTCCTCTCTCCTACGCCGCCGCCGCTGGCCACACCTCCTGCGTATATCTTCTCCTAAATTACCCGGACGTTGATGCTAAATCACTAGATAAGAATGGTCGTTCCGCGCTTTCTTATGCCTTCGAACATGGCCATGTCGAGATTGTACGCGCCCTACTAACACGCAGCCCCTCATGTGCAGATGTGGCTGATAACGATGGTCGGGCGCCGATGGCATGGGCCACAGACGCACAGCCAGGCGAGCGCGCCGAGGTGGCACGCTTACTACCAATGACTAGACCTAGGAACGCAAATCGGCCCCGAATGCGAAGAGCTCACTCCGATTCATGGCTTGATAAGCCGCAAATGCCTGGATATCCTCAAGGTGACGGTCCAGCATGGGGTTGTAGATGTCAACATGCGAGACCGGGATATTAGCCATAATGAACAACTAAATAAGTAGGTGGTGTTGATATATCGAACATGGATAGCTCGGAGAAGACTTGAAGATATGGTAAGAGCGAGAGGAATAAAGCCAATGTTGTGTAGAGCAAACTTGGAAAGTATTTGGAGGCTTCAAGCAGGTGAACGGTCTGCAATAGCGATTACAACGACTGTAACTTCTAGAGCATTGAGACAGCATGATCATTTGAAGTCACTACCCCTTGCACTCGGATGAGTAGATCTGCTCCGTCAAAGAGGGTTTCTTGGCTTCCCAATTTGAAGCTTAAAATTGCGACAGCTCGCTCGTTAAGAATAGGAAAATTATTAACATTATCTTGGTGAGAAACCATGGCAGCAACTGTGAAGTCGCAGCAAGGTGGAGGCAGAGCAGAGTCAGCAGACCCATGCGTCGTGATATTCGTGAATCGCAATTGAGTAAAATATCAAATGACGATTACACTGGATAAATCCCCAAATCAGACATAAAGACGTACGTGGAGACCTTGATGTTTCCAGCCATAGCAGCGTGTTGCATGTTGCAAGACTCCTGTGTCACTACTCTCTTGTGGATGCTGTCACTGATAGCAACTCCAACCGAACTGGGCGTTGTTATAGCCTCACAGCTTAGCGGATGCAGTCCCCCACTCGAAACCCATGTTTTCTTGAGGAGGATTGCGCTTGGATCAATCGGAGAGTATTTTAATAGGCGGAAGAGGAAACATTGTCGGAGTATTGTCAAACTTGGCGACCAGAGAGACTTCAAGGGAGGCATACAAATACAATGTGCTTGCATTATTAGCGTGTGTTTGCATTGCACGGTCCCGGTTCTTGGCACGCCATTTGTCCATCTCGAAGCTTTGGATGAACAACCTTCCCCAAAGGCAACCTTTGCTGTCCGCATTGAGCTGCAAGGCAGAAGGAGTGGAACCCACTCATCATGACGCGTTCCGAGTCTATGACGAGCCTTGACCAGCTCGAAAAAATAAACCAGTATGGTGGAGACGGAGAAGGTTCCCTCTGGGCGGTGGAAAAGAACGACTACAAGAAGCCCAAGCTTCCTCAAGTGTCCAGCGCTCTAGCGACAAAAGCCAGCCTTGTCCGATCGCTGAGAACTAGAAGCATTCAATTGTTTGGCCTGCCAAGCTGCAATCATGCTGTCTGGCTTTCTTGTAATTCTGGCTTGGGCCAGCTTGACCGGTGCAGCATACCTGGACAAAAGACAATCGACTGCAACTGCCGCCAGCAGTACGAGCAAGGTACCCCAGTACTTTCAGACTACTCCCGAGATATATGCTGGTATGGAATAGATAGTCATTTGGTAGTCAATTCATACTGACCTTTAACTTAGGGCCAACTGCTACTGGTCGAGCCCCTTTCCTCGCCCAGACAAACCCAGCGCCGTTTGGCCCAACGGGCTCCTTTGTCGCCAATAGACCACTGGAAACAGCTCTTCCCATTGCTGGCGATACTACGAATGCCAATATCTTCCAACTGATGGGCCAAATAAGTCCCTACTTCCCAAACCCCAGGTTTGCGGCACTAAGAGATTGCACCAATACACATGACTAAGATTAACAGTGGATTTGGTGTTCAAGAGTACCCTTTACCGACCGGGGCGAACATAAGCCTTGTCAACATGCTCCATCGACATGGAAGCCGATACCCGACCTCTAACTCAGGCGTACAGAAATTCGGGGCGGGCCTGACCCAGTTGATCAAGTCCGGCACCACCAACTTTACTGGCGCACTTTCTTTTTTGAATTCATGGTCTTATCAACTGGGGTGAGGCCACTTTTTCTGTCGTTATTAGTGGCATTCTTACTAAAGGATATTCAGAAACGAGATACTGGTGCCAATTGGGCGGCAAGAGTAAGTTTCAAAACAATGGTAGAAAATATCGAAATGCTGACGTGTGACTAGGCTTTTCGACTCAGGCGTCCTACATTATTATCAATATGCTCATCTTTACAACACGAGCACCAAGATAATTGCCCGCACCACCACTCAAGACCGCATGTTGAAAAGTGGGGAATATTTCCTCGCTGGGTTCTTTGGCCTTGAATGGACGAACAATGCGACCTTGGAAGTTATCATCGAGGGCGATGGCTTCAATAATAGCTTGGCCGGCTACGACAACTGCAACAGTTCAAACACCGCGGTTGCTGCAGGAGGTACTAACGCTAGTATCATCTGGGAGAATAAGTATCTGGCCAATGCAACTGCACGTTTCCAGGCATTGTCCGGAAACTTCAAGTGGAACATATCTGACACTTACAAGTATGTTATTCTATGGTTTCCACGAGCCAAGCCTTGTGAATGCTGATGTAGTGGTCCAGTGCGCAGACACTTTGTCCTTATGAGACTGTAGCGTTTGGGTACTCCGCGTTCTGTGACCTTTTTACCTATGAGGAATGGCAGGGTTTCGAGTATTCTATCGACCTCGATTTTGCAGGAAACAACTATTTCCAAGCCCCGACCGGAAGAGCCGTTGGTATTGGATATGTTCAGGAGGTCCTCGCTCGCCTACAAAACCATGTCATCACTTCGGCTACTGCGCAAGATAACATCACGCTGGATAACAATACGACGACATTCCCGTTGAACCAGACGTTGTATTTTGATTTCTCGCATGACACCAACATTGCTGCGGTTTTGACGGCATTTGGCCTTACGCAGTTTGCACCAACTCTACCTACCTCCGGTAAAGCACATGAACAGTTGCGGTTATAGACTTCGTGGATAATCTTTGTAATAGGTCCTCCGCCAAACCAACAATTGATCGTTTCACACCTCCAACCATTTGGGGCTCGTCTCGATATCGAAGTAATAACCGCGCCACACCCCGTTTCTCCCAACCGAACCACCGCAGCCTATGCGTATAATTCGGGTGGTTCCACGAAATACATTCACTTCATCGTCAACCAGGTGAGTTTCCAAAGTCGTTCCTGACTTCGTTAGGGGTTTGAGATGCTAACCTCGCTATAGCGTACCCTTCCTCTGGGGCGCAGTTTTACAGCTTGTGGGAATCGGACCGACGGGTGGTGTGAGCTGGAAACATTTCTAAAGGTTCAAAGCCAGTCACTTGCATCGGCACAATATGATTTTTCATGCAATGGGTGAGGAAATGTTCTCAGTATTTCAATCTTAGGTGTGTTGACTGGCGCTAGGAAATATCCCGCCGTCCCTTATGGGTCGATCACCAACGGCGTCCCTCTACCAACGGCCACCCCTTCCTAATATAAGAAGAGGCTCATACATCAACTGTTATCATTCCATCGTTTCAGGACATTTCCAACATAAGGATTTGGTTTCGCGGTCCCTCCTTATTCCACAAAGAACGCATCTAGTAGCAGAGCTTGTATTTGCCCAGCTTAGAGTAATACGAAATCTACGCGATCGAGGGATGTTCAATACATCGACGTGTCGGTCGTCGTCCTAAGTCCATCCTAATCAGTCAATCAATCCAATTGCTCGAATAAGGTAGGTAGGCACATTAAACTAAGGGTGAGTCAACTGCGAGGAATTAGTCATACGCCAAGCCGCTAAGCCCATCAAGGTCAGTGCAATCTGTCCTGTCCTGATCGACTTCCAGCACACCATCAACTGCTATGTTCTCTTACGCCGAGTGCGACTCGACCATTTGCACTATTGACATCAAAGGAGGATCCATTGTGAGCGAGACTGCACCCCATTGACCAATGACTTGTTATCAGCTATCGATAGACTGATTGGACGCTAGTGGGGGGTGGCTGTGTGTAACTTCTGACACGAACTGCTAACACTTGCTACACTTGCTGCGGCGCGCGGAGGCTCCCTCAAGTTACCCTCCTCGCCCCAGGATAGACCTTCTATCATCAGTCCAATGAAACAACGGCGAGTATCCTTTCAAACAGAACATTGGAGTCTGCCCGTTTCATGGCAACAATGGCAACATCCGCGACCATATATGTCTTGCAGGCAAAGTCGCATTGGTCTCGGGTAAGTCTGGCTGCCACGCGGTCCGGCTGCAGGCAGGCTTCCTTTCTTTCTTTCTTTCTTTCTTTCTTGCATCTCTGGCGTTGCGCATGGCTGCCTATGACTAGACGCTAACTTAGAACTGTCCGATATGTGGAGAAATGGACAGGCATCGATCAAGTCCTATCGGGTCTGCTATTACTCACTACCCCGTGATGCCATCATTGTGCCAGGGTTCCCATTATCGAGTCTCCAACACTTATAACACTCCATGCCTCATCCTATTAATTCATCCCTATACCAACCCTGTTCGAAACGTTTTCGTTCCGTTTCTCCATCTCAAACATTTAGAGACTGGTGGTGTGACGTTGTGGGTGGCTTCGAATCCAAATCTATCTCTAACACAACAATCGTCGCCTCTTGACATATATACTCTCCAAGGTGTCTCATCTACTTTACACCATCACCTACCATTATATCAGACCTCAATCCGACCGGGTTACACAGCAACAAAGATCACAGACCGTCACCATGTCCTCTTATCAGCGTCAAGTAGGCTTTGCACCCGCCCCGGCATATTCGCGCCTGCCCAGGGATGACGAGGTTTATGTAATGAAGGCCTTTGCTCGCCATGCCTCTCACTGTTCCTCTTGTGCCCACCCTTACGACGTTCATCGCAGGGGCGGGACCCTCTGCGCTAAAGGCCATCAACGCGCCATTGACGTGGCCCAGTACCTATACAACAAGAGCGGCCAAGCTTACTCCCTTGTTGACCACGAAGGAAATCAACGCATGCAGGTCGAGATCCCTCTTGGCTGTGAGGCCGTTCGCGAACTTTTAAAGGCCATGGAGCGCGGTTTGCGTCTTCGTCGAAAGGCCCCAGTTGTCAGCTATGACCAGACCTATCATGTTCCAGCCCGCCACAGCGCGAACTTCGATCACCTCCCACGGCGAGAATCTTTACTGTCCCGGAAACCCCGACTCGAGACCGCAGAGCCTCCAGCTTGGTCTCTTAGGCAGCAGCGGCGTGAGAAGCCCTACTACGCGGGTCGGGACAGCCTCTACGAGCAGGACTTGAGGGAAAGAGAGCGCAGATACAAACAGCAGCAGCCGGCTTACTACGGAGTTTCTCCAAGGCAGCCACCGCCAGTGCCACCGAAAGACCCTTACTGGCAAGGTCGAGTACCGTCACGCGCGGGAAGTTATTCAAGTTATTCATCGATGGAATAGGCTCCTGGTGTTGATCCTTGTCCACCAGGATGTGGAGAACACTATGGTTCGTTCAACGATCGTGCATGGTCGCCCGGTTTTGGAGTGACCAGATAACGCGAATGCATCGTCATATGCCACATTCCTTGAGCTGCCTGCAGGTTGCGTCGATAGTCGTCAACCCCGCATAAACAGGGCGTAGTCTGATTCTCCCGACAATCTGACGCTAACGCTGCGATTATATCCGCCTTACAGTCAATCCCAAAAGGCAAAGCTTGCATGATAGCAACAATCCGCTTTGACAGGCAACTTGTCACTCGAGGACGAGATCACGCCACAGCAGGCTGGTTAGATGGAGCTACTACCAATGAGCAAGCCAGCGCAAGCGCATAACCTTATGATAGCAATGTCAGCAATGCAATCTGCAAGAATGTACAAATCTCAACCTCATGTGATCAAAACCCGCCATAGGCAAAACGTATCGTGGCGACTGATACGAGCACAATTCGTTCAACCCTCTGAACCCAGAATATCAAAAACGCCACCACGAAACGTCCTTGCAACTTCCACCAGCCCTACGTGTTTCCAGATTCGAAACGTGTCGCTAATGCCGCCTACACCATCACCGATCCTTCCTCTAGCCCTAACAGTGTCCAACCCCTCAGCCTCGCAGCTCGAGACATCAAGTATGAAACTCAAGACGCTATCGATAAGACGGGAGATGGGCAATGCATTCCCAATGCGGGTCCTTCCGCTGTGGGTTTGATGGTTTCCCACCAGGTAGTATCACGTTGGTCTAAAAATTTCAGAATCAAGACTCTCTGGATATAACCGTGTATTCGATACTCTTCCCATCGACCTCCGTCATTTCACTAGCCTTACGCGTTCCCAACACCGTAAGGAAGCACATCGCAGACACGAAACGATTCTCTAATATGTCTCACACCATCATTTTACCGTCCAGCTTGCGCCATCCAACACCGCGGAACCACCTGCCAGACTTGCGCCTCTGCGTCCCGGTAGAGTGAGGATCAAACAAGATCGGACGCTTTACATCATACTGGATCACATCCATCATATCGGACTAGCAAATGTCAATAGAAAACAATCAATTCCTCCAACTCTAACCTAAAGCTCTCTGCAACATACCAGCCTTACACGTCTCCGCATTCCGAATGAATCAAGTGTTTCTCGCAATACCAACCGCTCACCTCTTCCAAGACACCTAACGCTCCGGCTCCTGACTTGTAGCACCAAACCAACCAACATCGCCGAAATCGTTTCAACCGCACCGATTCAAGTCGACGAACTCGCAGCCTCAGTCCGAATATACCAGCAACCCAACGGGAACATACAGCGTAAGCATCCCTTGCTCGCGAAGGTGGATTGTCTTTTTCTAGTCATATATTAGGCAATCAGCTCTGCGCCCTGTTTGATAGCTTAGGTTCTAATCAAGGGTCGACAATGGTACGATTTCCACGTGCTGCACTAGGCTATCAGTCCTGCGCCCCAGTTTACAGCTTGGGGCTATATGATAGACTCAACGATGGTGAATACGGGTAGGCGTTCAGCTCGGAGTGCATCCGTTTCTCTATTGAGGTTGGCGATAGTCGTAGCTCAAGCTGTACTTTACTTACCATAGGTCCAGGCTATCAGCGATCCAAACATTGTAGATGGTGCATGCTAGGAAGAAGAAAGACCACGATAGTCAGCGATAAGAGCTATCTCATTAAAGAACGTTATGCTTGGCAGGCAAACACCAAATGACCTCTCAAACAAAATTTCGGGTTCCTATGAACTAGCCTCTGAGCATTCCAATATCAATTCCTATCGATATTTTCCAATTTTCCAAGTAGCCACGGCGCCTCTACTCGTAGCCACATTTGAAGACCTCCAGACTTGCCTCTTCCACCTTCCCGACCCTTTTCACTTACCAACATTACACTCCCAAAACCGCCCCCGTCAACCCTCCATACCGTCCCCCACCCCTTCCATCTCCACTACCCTACGGCCCCCACCCCAGCCTCAGCTTTGCCACCCCGGAAAACCGAGCGTAGAGCCAAGGCGTGCATGAGCGCCCCTAAGAACAGATAGTCGTACCGGTGACTGTCCAACGTGTCTGGGTTTGCATGGCAATATGTCGGCTTTAAGAGTTTCTGAGGGCTTTGATCATTTTTGAGAGCCGTGTTTCTTTTGAGAGGAAGTCAGCCACTGGGGGACCGGGTGGGTGTAATAGCGATGATAGTATTATAGCGGCTTTCAAAGTCTGGGAAGGGGTTTTTTTTTACTACCGTTGCCAGCGTTTCGATCTGAGATACGGTATGTTACTTTCACGGAATACGGATGACGGGTGGCGTGCTCATGAGGATAAAGCGCTTTCTTTACCTCTTTACCTCTGGGTCTCGGAGAGATATCTCTACGAGCAGCGATGGAGGTTGAGCGATCCTATGTTTAGAGCAGCATTTTCGTGTTTCAAGAGAGGTTTTGATGGATTAGGAGGCAGCTGTTGTGATATTAAATCGAATAAGTGATAATGTGCCCGAGGCTAGAAACACGATGACTGGGGGAAGTATCCATTTTGACTTTAAACGCGAATTGAACTGTCGTTGTCGTTGTTGTTGTTGTTGTTGTGAAAAGAATTCCCAGGACCAGTCAGATCTTGTGCTACCAGAGTCTTGAGACCTTGGCTACGAGTATCAGTAGTAAACTGTCGAGTCCACTACCCACTATGCGTCGTCTGCATTTTCGCGGATGGCATTCTTAAAAATCTGCAGGCCAGGTTCAAGGGTTTTCTCAATCATTCTCATGGCTAAGGTTTGAAGTGGTCATCCATAGGAATAGCTGGGGTGGCTGGTTGGAAAATGCGAGCGAGGATATGATGCCACTTGGTGTGATTTTGGATTGGGAGGAAAGGTATCGGAGTTTTGGTGTAGATTCTGGAGTACCCAGGTCTTTTTATCTGGAGCTTTTCCCTTCAAAGTACTCTTGCTGGTGCTTTGCCTGTGCCTGGCTCTGCCAATGATGCATGCACGTTCTCAATCATTGCTGACTTCAAAACCACCACCGTGGCTGATCCTAGTACCATGAAATCAACACCCCCAACCGTGAGACCTCCCAGTTCCACACACCCCATGACCTCGAACCGGTAATCTAACAGCTTGGGCACGATTTACCCAGAGAAACTGAAGCTCGCGGGGAAGAAAAAGAAGCAAGAAGCAGAAAAGCTACTGTAAAGGAAAGGTGGTGGAATTGTTATCTGATCCGTTATCAAAGACCACAAGAACCATTTGTGTTCTTCATTCATGATAGCAACTCTACGATGTATCGTTAATAACAACAAGTCTTTAACCAGCTTCTAAATCATCTACAAGAATAGACATGGCAAAGAAAAAATCCCCTGTCGAAGCGATGATAGCACGTCCCAGCAATAATCAAGAATCGAGAAGAAAGTCTTCCTGAATGTGATGAAAAGCTTCGGTTGGAAAGAACCTTAAGCGGTTGAGAAGCAGCGTCTTCATGGCTGAAGACGAACCTGCTATGACAGTGATTTTTCTTGCACCAAAACAACGCCCAAATGGTCAATCATATCCATCCTTGAACCATTGAATCTGATAACCCAACCCGATTCAAGGACTTCTCTCCTCGTACGCACCCTGGAATCTTGGTCTTACTTCTCTATCCTCGAAGTCGGGGACAAACGTACCAGAGACAGATGTCATATCTTGGACGGAAACGACTACAGATGGAAGTACGCAGAGTATAGTCCATCAATAGCATAATCCTGTCGTCCCTCGTAACTCTCCTCGCAGTTCCCAATCCGCATCCAGCCTCCCACGCATCCCAAGCCAAAGAGAACCACTACGCCTTCCTCCACCAGCAGCAAAAACAGCAAACAGTCATAACTCGTTTGTATCGTGACAATCCATCACCTAACAACGGGCCGTTGTTTCCCCATGCCTACTTCCCACCCTCATCTCCCTCACCCCTCTGTTTCCCCTTCCCTCCCCTCTCTCCTCACACCTACTTCGCCGGACAGCTCTACTCACACCAAAAACCCGTAAGCCCAATCAGCTTTTGTAGCAGCAACGCACCTCACCACTCACGAGCAGCCTCGAACAGACACAGGGACGAGAAGTGGGAGAACGTACCGCGCCGCAGCTTCCGCACGTGGTCGATGCGCTAGGGGTCGCGGCGCCGCATTTGGGGCAGGCGGGGTGGTTTTGCGGGGGCATGACTTGTTTGCGTCGTTGGATGGGATTGATAGGGCTGTATTGGGGACTGCAGAGAGTGGGATTTGTTGGTTTGGCAGGGGCTGGGAGATGGGGTGGTGAGGATGGAGGATGGAGGATGCGGAGGGGAGTCAGGAAGTGAAGGTGGGGTTGAATGTCCTGTGTGAAAGGGGGAGATGTCCTTTGCGTAAGAGAGGTAGAGAGCTCCAGTGATTGCTAAAGCGAAGGCTGCATTTCTTTCATAGTTGTGGTACCATGACTTAGGAAAAGTTCGAAGTCAAGTATCTGGTGGAAGATGGCTCGTGTCTTACCATTTTGATCCATTCTTTGCGCTTGAAAGAGCATAGATCTTGATAGATTTCTGCAGTAAATCCGGAGACTTTGCTTTCCTCTCTGCTTTACTCCTTCCTCTTCGAATATAAGGTATATGCTAAACCGGACATAGATCTTTCGCCGCACGAGCAACACTTCTATGTAATGGAACTTATGAAAAAAGCGGCATCCTTAGGGGTTTCCTCGATAACGAGCATTGAGTTGTCAGCTTTACCTCTGTTCGAGTCGATTACTTCGATGATTGCGTCGGAGTTCTTAGTGTATACACGCAGGCCAACGACACAACTTGCGTTCCAGGGGTCCTCCGAAGGCTCGCGTGTAGTCTTTTTATCTTTCTGAGGTTTCTCTTTATCTAGAGATCTCCCCCGGGCCTTTCTATCTTCGGCGCCTTCTTTTTCTTTCTTTTCCCCCAACAAGGGGTTGCCTTCGGTCATCAAAGCTCTTTCCACTACGCTGGTATGACATGCAGCACTCAAAGCCTCGTCTTCGCCTTTTCCCGTTCCATTGAGCTGTGGCTTGGCATGAGCAAGGTCATAGGACAGCCCGATTCGTAACAACTTTTCCCTCCTTACAATCCAATTGGACTTTACGACATCCTCAATCTTGTCTGCATCGTCGGTTCTAGCAGCATATATCTTCATGCGCACTTCGTACGTCCCAGCCTCCAAGTCTAGTTCAACGCTAACAGATCGGTGGGCAGCATCTTCCCCACCAGTCGATGTGATATAGTCCGCCTGGTTACACTCGTATAATCGGAATGATATCCAGAACACGTACTGACCCTCCAGACCCCTGAAGTATTGCTCATCAAGTCGCGAAAGGACAATCACAGTCGGAGATGCTTTCGTCAAGATGATTCTGAATATAACATCCTCGTAATGCCCCGCCCATGGTACTACTAAGCTGGTCCACCGCTGGGTAATATTCCAATCGACAGTAAATAGTCTCGTCTGGTAGAGTATCTTGAATTTACGAAGGAAATCCTCGAAGCGAATCCAGAATACACCGTCGTCGCCAAAAACATGGCCAAGTTCTTTGATAGCTTCGGCTGTCCATTGACCGGAACCATCGCTCCAAGGTCCGTTCCACTCAGCATGTCCCCAAGGATTCATAATCATCAGAAGGCGTTCTTCACCATAGCATTCAGCTCTCAGGATTGAGTAGGCATGGTCGCCATAAATGCCGTCTCTGCCCGCATTATACGGATCGTTTAAGGTATGAGTAGCGCAGCCAAACAAAAAGTCATCATTAACTTTGCAAAGGCCTTCCTCCCAGAGCCTGTTTTTGCTGAGAACGTCGTTAGTGTAGATCTTCGTTGTCGTACCACCTGTCAGATCTTCAATTCCATTTCTCGTGGACCAACCCGTCAGCAAATCTTTCATTTTGCCATTCGGACATCTCGCCACTTACCCAATTGATCCACCGGTTATTGCTTCGTAGTCTCCATGAGCCTTAGCGAAAGCCTTCTCAAGTAAAGGCACCCAAGTCTCGTCGGGGTGTGCGCTATGTGCATAAACAAGTGCAATTGAATTGGTTTGGTTTAACTTTCGATACTGCTCAACTGCGTCCATACGCACACGGTTGTCCTCCCAGGCGTTCCTTTGCCCATCACTAAGATCTTCGTAGTCCGCAGTTCGCAAATAGAGCTTATCGTCCACTATTACAGAGATCCATTCCCCATCACGGAAAAATAGAAAACCATAAATCCCCACTTCTTCATCACGATCGAGGCAAATCCTCTTGATTAAATCTTGTCTGGGTTTGCAGTTACGTATGCTCGATATCGCGGCAACAAACCAGCAAGTTGCACCGCCGCCTTGGTGGATGCTTTTAGCAGTGGTTTCTTCGACAAAGAACTGCGGATTCCCGAATATATCGCCAACCCTTTTGACACAACCAGGGTGTCTTAAATGGTCTGACGAAGAGATAGATCGATTGGAAGGCCTTGAGGGAGAAGGTGACGGTGAGGTACTCTTTCTGGCAAACAGTTCATTCGTGGATTCGTACTTGTCGTCGAGATCGAAGTCTATGTCGCTGAACTTTTTATTCTTCCGCCTGCACTCCTTGACGATCTGGGTAATCTTTGCATTGCACGTCGTCTTCGCTACGTCATATGATGCTGTGACGCTCGTTGTACTAGTAGTTCCCTTCCAGACTTGCTGTTCGAACGTTTGGGAAGATGCACTGCGAGGAAGGATTGCTAAGGCTGTAGCTTGTGAGCATGATATCTGGTCGTCTGTGAGTCCTTAACACAATCGCGAAAGAAATTCAAGGAATGCAAGATGGAGGCTGGGTGGTTTTTGATCCACTCATCATAAAATGCATCACCCACGACAGTGAAGGACGTGTGAGGTTTCTTGAGTAGTAATACGCAAATAGCGAAGTCTCAGGGGAAAGAACCCGAAGTAGAAGTATAAGAAATTGATTAGGTGAGACTTACCTTTGAGCGGAGACTCCGTGGGTGGTAGTTTTGTTCTCCAAAAGTCATTAATAAGTTCCTGAGATGACAGACTTTTTGTCGACGACATATTGATTTGATCTCTTGTAGGTGTGAGAGAGGATCAACGATGACAACCTACAGAATTTGCGATAATTCCCCAAGTCTAATATACTGAAAGACACCAATGGCTCAGCCGCATCGTATTTATTCCTCCAGCTCTCTAGGCAACTAGGCAGCCTTCAGGCGGCGCTGCACGCAGCCGCATCATTTCCTCAAGAGCTCATTATGTCGTACTGTACAGTCGAGGTTGTGCGTAAATGCCGGGCCGAACCTGCAGTATTGTGCTACTGCCTGGAATAAGGCTGCGCTCCTGGTGGCATTAGATACGAGAACATGAGTAGTATTCTTTCAAAAACCTCGAGACTTGCGATCAATTTGATTTACTCTGTTTGGAGCGAGGAAGCTCCAATGGTTTCGAGTTTACAGCGGAAGATTCCAAACCCAAAACAAAATCAAACACCAATATGGATCCAACTTTTTGGGATTGACGTTGTTGGCTGTCACATGATACGCTAAATACAGCACCCATTTCTTAAGTCCCAGCTACAGTCTAAAAGAGGAGAGGCTCGTCTACAATCAAATCTAGTCTCTCTGATCCCTAAAGTCGTCCATGAATTTCTCGTGAAAATCCGTAATCCTCGACACCCATTCCGTACCCGGAGCCAAGAACGTCGTTCTAAAGTGTAGCGTTCCTTCTTTCTGGCCGAAGCCGCATCCAGGAACCACGCAAATACCCGTGGTTTCAAGAAGGCGGAAGCAGTAGAATTCATCTGGTTCACGGCCCTCTTTCTTGGCCTGCTCAATCGCCTTCCTTGGGATGGTGATTGACGGGAAGAGGTACATTGAGCCCTATAAGAGTGTCAGTGATTACACTCTTAGCAACAATGCGAAACTCGAGTGTACCTGTGGACTCTGGCACTCGACGCCCTCCATCTGCTTGAAGGCGTCGTAGAGTGCCGTCGCTCTCTTCTGGAGGCCCTGGGAAATGCTGTTGTATTCTTCCTTATATAAGGGATAGCTTGGATCTCCTTCTTTCGGTGGGTTTACTTGCATCTCGACCAAACACTGTCCAATGACAGGTGGGCAGAGCATTATACTGACAAATTTGTAGATTTGGGCTGCTACCTCAGGATCGAAGCCAACAAGCTCGAAGTAGCCTCCACGGTGGCCGCACTCGCCCACCATGCCCTTGGAGATACTGTTCAGAGATGCGACTTCCAGGTTGTCGTACTTTTTTGGAACTTCCTTCTGTAGATCACGTAGGCCCTTCTTAAAGGAGGTGAATTTACCAATGAAGACATTAGTTTGATAAACTTCATCGGCCAGGACCACGAGCTTCTCTTCTGCAGCGAATTCCAACACACTGCGAACATCGTCGGCAGATAAACTTGCACCAGTGGGGTTTCCAGGATTAATAACAACAATGGCTCTGACGTCGGTTCCTTCTGACCGAGCCTTCTTGTAAGCATCGCGGACAGCGTTGATATCGGTTCCCCATGCCTTGCCCTCGTCCAAGTAGTAGGGCACACAACGTGCGTTCAATACTGCAAGGGTGGCAGTATAAAGAGGGTACTGGGGTATGGGGACGAGTATCCCAGTTTCAGGCTTTGCACAAATGACATTCATCAGTGTGTTGACCCCGGATGACGCACCAGCACTCAAGAATATCGATCCAGGGTCTGCTGGGTAGCCGTCCCGGTTTTCAATATATCTAGCTACACTTCCTCTTATACCTGGTACGCCCTGACTCTGACTGTAGGCCCCGACACTGTGCACTTCGCTCAACAGCCATTTCGCCCTTCCAATCACATCCTGTTTGTAGCCAAACGCGCTCTTCAAGGCTTCCTCATTTTCCAGCAACGGGGGATATTCCAATATGCTCAGCACCTGACGAAAGAACGTTATGGGCTTCTGATCGAGCTGCTGTGGGTTGCCAATGTTGGCGGAGATAACCTTATCGAATGGCAACGGTTCCTCGGGCGGGGTTGGAGGATGCCCTTTCTGAAGCTGAGCCCTGTATTTCTCTGAGCGGGTTGCCAGTTCTCCACGCACAGCATATTTTGCTTCTTTGACATGAGGATTGATGTTGTCAATGTTCAGGCTTCGTAATCTTGAAGTGGAGGACATGGTGCGTGTGGATGGGTTGGAATGGTTACCGGGGCGGAAGCAGACAGCTATTGGCGTCAGTTAGTCGGTATAATACCACGGAACGCATTGGTGACAGAAGTCTTAAGCGGATATAGACTTCAACTCCAAACAGCAGGAACGGGACGCCAGTGAGCTTTACCTTGCCTTGAGCCCTGATGAATAGTCTTAAAGGTAGGTGAAAGCGTAGAAAATCTACAGCAGAGGCTCAAAAGAAGCGAGTCTGCTCTGAAGTAAATATTCGATGAGGACATCGCCGACACAGCGGTCAACCGGGCGCCTGGAGCGTTGATCCTTTTAGCGCCCTTGATAGGCCCTGATTTGTTTTTCAGACACGTCTTCACACCGCACGAGACCGTTGGTAGAGGGATTTGTTATCAGCAAGAAAAAGCAAGATGTTTATTACAGAGGATTTCCGGACATGAAGTCCAGTCGGATTGTGGATCTCCACGTAAAGCTTTGGCTTCCCATTGTCGAGACCCACATCTGCTCGATTACGCCTCAAACGCTCTTCTAGCCGTTTTCTAAGAGCAGATGTCAAGCTCGGCGAGTATTGGATAGTGTGTGGGCTGGGGGTAGTGGGGATTTGGAGTATTTGGAATTGCATATGGAAATGCGAGGTTGATGGAATGGCAAGTCGCTAGGAGTTGCCTCAACAAAGTAAACGGGCAATTGTGTCTCACAGCATTGGTGCTTTCATCTGATATCATTGGGCTGTGTGGCTGCCAAGCTTGACATGAGTTATAACCCTACTCTCGAGTCTAGCCAGCCGATGAAGAGGTCTCTAGGCGAATGTACTCCACCATACGAATGAGTCAATATTGCCAAGAACAAGCTCTATTACTTTTGATAATACTTGGGCACTAGCTTGCTATCTATTAGTATGGTACATGCTCATGCTCGACTCGACCTCACCCCCTTTCACTTCCCCTCAACCTGACCGCCTGCCCGTACTTCTGCAACTTTGTGATCAACCCATCACCTTGCTTAACCACATCAGTGTACTGCTTGTTCTTGTCATCGGGACGATTCGTCTCGATGATCCCGTTGACACGGTCGATGGTGCAAGGAATGCGATCTGCGGCGATGAATTTTGCTAAGTCGCTAGCCAAAGAGGTCGCGATTAGCCAGATTGCTTGAAAAGTAAACGTAGGCAGGAGTGAGCATACCGGTCTAAGAAATCAACAGTGATACCAAAATCGTTCGCCATGCTGGAAAGTCCCACCACCCTGTAGCTCTGCAACAGCTGCTGGTATCCCCTCAAACGCATCTCACGCACGAACCACCCTCTATGTTCATATAGATATCTATCTTGGCTCAGAAAGTTCTCCTCCACAGCCGCCAACGCAAGGAAGAAAGCCTGGTAATTGCAGACATAAAAGCTCCTGACAAGGCCTGCAAGTGGCGTAAAGTCGACGGGAGCTTCGACTTCCGCCGGACCATCGCTCGAGGATCCTAGAGTGGTGAGGTTCACGGCAGCTGGTGCAGGTGTGGGTGTAGCTGAAGAAACATCTTTCATGTCTTCATCGCCGGCCGCAGGACCGGCCGAAGAGGCACCGGAGAGAGCAGCAAGCTTCTCCTCTCCGTCACCCAGGATAGCTTTAATCTCGGGAGCATCGAATACTTTGGCTTTAAAGTCAACGCGCTTCAGGGATATTGAGCCGGCAAGAACAGAATAGACCACGAGGGAGGAGTAGGAGCAAAGTTCGTAGCTCGTAAATGTAGAGAGACTGTCAAGGAGGAGAGGAGCGGCAAGGTTGTATGAGCGTGTAGTGAGTAGGTGTAGGCCCTGGTAAGCCTTGAGACGATTTCGACGATCCCAATCACCGCCACTCTCCACGAGGGCCTTTGCACGGTCGATACTCTTTTTCACAAAGACTTTGTCACCAAAGAAGATGCCGATGCGGATGATTGCGAGGACGATATCGATTTTGGTGCCTAGTACGCCGGTTTTCTCGAAGAGAGCTTCGTAGGATGAGATGGCTTGTTCCTACATAAATAATGAGTTGTGGAAAACAGCTCGAGCTAGCTCATGTACTCATACCTTGTCGCAAACTCTCGCCCAGAACTCTGCCCTCTTCCCTTTCGCAGCTTGCACCTCTGTGTCACCAGCTTTCTCCGCGGCCTCTTCCTCCTCCTTCTGGAAGGTCTCCAACTCCTTCTCATTATCCGCCGTTAGCTTTTCATACAGCTCCTCGTCCCAGGGAAACGAGACCCCCTTTCTGCCAGCCATTATACTTGAAGCTCCATTAGGCCTTCTTGACCCAGACATTCTCCGTGCTGATCCCTCCCCTGTGGCATTCAATACACCGTCATTCGGATGTGCCAGGTGGCGGTATAGAGACGCCATTTTGTGCTCTGAGATAGCATCCTGAAGCTTTTTGAGAGATATCTGCCGTGACGTTTCCGGAGCCGAGGGATTTGTAAGGGTGAAAATGTCTTGTGAAAGTGAGAGATTGGGGTACTTGGCGAATTGCGGGTCTGAACCCATGGCGGCGGAGCCTGTGGCGGTGGGCGCAAACGTATATGTGATTCCTCAAGGTCTCGTAGGATAAATTGTCGTCAAAGCTGGTGATGTAGTGTAAAGTAGTTCTTGAGTAGCTCAGGTTGAGGTTGAGATGGTTGAACATCAACAAGCTCCGCAAGCTAGCCTGCAGGGATTAGGAGCTCAACCTTCAGTACATCATCATGTACATGACTCCATATATGACTTCCCGTGGTACAACTTTTTTGCATCAAACGAACTAGAGGTTTCAATTGACGCCTTAATAATTCTCAACATACAAAAAGGCCTTTGGAAGGGAGTCGTGGTTTTCTTATTAATTAAAGCTTAACCTTTGTTCACCAATCCGACCTCCGCCCCTCAAGCTTCTAATTGAGGCCTGAACTAAAGGGTTCACCACCTGATATAAGGGTTCTTTCTTGAGATGTCCGAAAAGACCTCTCCACTACCGAAGGGGTCCTCACTCTCCGTTGACAAAGCTACCAAAGCAGTCTCGGAAATCAAGCAACCGCAGCCATCTAGCGGGAAAGAAACAGAAGTGGTCTCAGCGGGAAAGAAACGGCCTCGGCCTTCTGAGGACGAAGATGCTGGGGTGGCTCCGCCAGAAACGAAGCGGCCCCGACCCTCCGAGGACGAAGGCGCTCTATCCCGCCCTCGCAAACGCCCCGGAGGTGCCTCTCGCATCGCCACAGCAGACAAAGAAGCAGTTATCCAGCGGCAACACCAACGAGAGGAAGAAGCTAGGAGAGCTGCCGTCACACGAGGCGTGCAAGATGTAGTACGGCAACATTACAACGCAGTACCCCAGCGGGGGAGGGATTGGCGAAAGACGGATAGTCGGATCAAAGGGCTACGGGCTTTCAATAATTGGGTTAAGAGCACAATCATTCACAAGTTCTCCCCTAGCGACGGTGGGGATCAACGGCCATTGCGGGTTTTGGATATTGGGTGTGGCAAGGGAGGGGACTTGGGAAAATGGCAACAAGCGCCTCAGCCGGTTGAGCTCTACGTAGGGATTGATCCTGCGGAGGTTTCAATCGATCAAGCTCGAGAAAGATATGCAGAGATGAGGAGTCGAGGTGGGGGTAGGGGTGGCAGAGGAGGGTTTCGAGGGGGAAGACCACAGAGGACTTTTGACGCCGAGTTCGTTGCCCGAGATGCGTTTGGACAGTCTATCGGAAACATTCCAATAATACGAGACGTCGGGTTTGATCCAGCGGGTGGATCAAGGTGGGGGGGAGGTGGCTTCGACGTGGTGTCTATGATGTTTTGTATGCATTACGCTTTCGAAAGCGAAGCAAAGACACGAGGGATGCTGCAGAATGTTGCTGGTAGCCTCAAGAAGGGAGGACGGTTTCTGGGCACGATACCGAACTCTGATGTAATACGGGCAAGAGTCGAGGAATTCCACAAAAAGCAAGAAATGAAGTCCAAGGAACAGCTCAACGGCGAAAGTAAACATGAGTCTGAGCCCAAATCCCCAAAGAACGAAGACTTGAAGGCCGCATCCGACACCAAAGCTACAGAAGACGACGCCCCCAACCCGCCTCCCCAAATAAAACCCGAAAAAGACAGCGAAGACGACGTAGCAAACTGGGGCAACAGCATCTACCGCGTCCGCTTCCCCGGCCCAACCCCCAAAGACGGCGTCTTCCGGCCTCCGTTTGGTTGGAAATACAATTACTTCATGGAAGAAGCCGTCGAAGTCCCCGAGTACGTCGTGCCATGGGAGGCTTTTCGAGCGTATGTCCTCCATCGTCCCACTTGCCCCTATCTCTCTCCCTCCATGCAACGACGTTGACCATGACTAACACACACGACGGAAAACAGCCTAGCCGAAAACTCCAACCTCGAACTCCAATACCGCAAACCCTTCCCCGACGTCTACAAAGAAGAAAAAGACAGCCCCGTCTTCGGTCCGCTAAGCGAGCGTATGGGTGTTCGTGAGCGAGGAGGGGCCGGGGAGCTGCTGGTCAGCGACGAGGAAATGGAGGCGTGTGCGTTCTATCATGCGTTTTGCTTCTACAAGGTCTGAAACCACCAATTCTATCTATTATTTAATCGGGTGCTGCTGGGATTCTGGTGAGAATTGTGGGGAAGCGCGGATGGATGTGAGGATAAAGCCGTTGGCCGTTACTATCAGAAACGCGGGGCAGAGCCAACCCAATTCCAGCCTGAGGTTCCCCGCATATCGCTCTGCTGCCCTGATTTGCGAATTCTCATCCACATTTCCATTCATGAGAACTGATCCACAGTGTGTGTGTTTGTTTATGTTTGTGGGTTGACCTAGGAATACTTTGTTTGACTGACAGATTGGGACTGCCGTGGTTGGGAAAGTATTTCAGGGTGTTTGCTGAGTGACTGACTGAGGGAGGGGAGGGGTTGATACGCCTCCTAGCAAGCACGTGCAGAACTTTGATTGTGGAGGCAATTGAGGTGAGCGATTCCGAAGCGAAGGAACAGTTTGTACGATATGATCTGAAGTTCGTTCTGTTGGGTTTTGGCCAACCAGGTTCCTGCCGCTTGAGATTTCACCCTCGGAGACTCTGGATACCGGGGTGTACAGAAGTTGACATTAAGTAGGTCCCCAGCAGCAGAAGTCACTCGGTCTCAAATAAACAACGCCAGATCAAGCAATCCTGCCCGTACCATCCACCTCAACCCAGCTTGTAACCCAAACATGTCCTCAACCACCTCCCGCGCCGTCGACACCGCCAAATCCGCCTCCACCAACACAAAAACCGCCATGAAAGACTCCTCCGCCTCCTCCCTCCTCCACCACCCCTACACCCGCACCCTCCTCCCCTTCGTCAACGGCGGCCTCGCCGGCATGACCGCCACCACCGCCATCCAGCCCATCGACATGGTAAAAGTGCGCCTGCAGCTCGCGGGCGAAGGCGGCAAGACCGCTGCGCGACCCTCGCCGCTGCAGGTGACGCGGGAGATTATCGCGAGCGGGAAGGTGGGGGATCTGTACACGGGGCTGAGCGCGGGGCTGTTGCGGCAGGCGGTGTATACGACGGCGCGGCTGGGGTTTTTCGACACGTTTATGACGGCGCTGAAGACGCGGGCGGAGAGCAAAGGCGCGGGGATCGGGTTCAAGGAGAGGGCGGCGGCGGGGTTGACAGCGGGCGGGTTGGCGGCGATGGTGGGGAATCCGGCGGATTTGGCGCTGATACGGATGCAGAGCGATGGGCTGAAACCCAAGGACCAGCGGGCGAATTATAGGAGTGTGGTGGATGCGTTGAGCCGGATTGCCAAGGGCGAGGGGGTGTATGCGCTGTGGGCTGGGGCGGCGCCGACGGTGGTGAGGGCGATGGCGTTGAATTTCGGGCAGCTGGCGTTCTTCTCCGAGGCCAAGACGCAATTGAAGAGTAAGACGCAGCTGTCGCCGCACGCGCAGACGCTGACGGCGAGTGCGGTTGCCGGCTTCTTTGCGAGTTTCTTCAGCTTGCCGTTTGATTTTGTCAAGACAAGGTTGCAGCGGCAGCAGAAGCGGCCGGATGGGACGGTGCCGTACAAAGGCATGGGGGATTGTTTCAGGAAGGTTGCCAAGGATGAGGGGATTCTGAGGTTTTATAGGGGGTTTGGGACGTATTATGTCCGGATTGCGCCGCACGCGTGAGTGTTCCACTCTGGCTGCCATCTCATCCGAGGAGATGCCGAGATATCCTTCTTCTGTCACCGTGGTTGAAGCTCATGCTGACGAGGTTGCAACAGCATGATCACCCTCATCGTCGCGGACTACCTGGGTTTCCTCACAAGCTGATCTGCTGATGACTGGGGAACAAAGGCGCGGTGTCGGTCTTGGGTTTTGGAGGCTGGGATGGGTGGTGTCTGGCTTATGGCGTACGCAGGACCAACGATACAACCGTCTACTGGGGCTGGTGGAAGATCGTGGCGAACGTGTTGCTTGGAATCTTTGGCGTTTCTGGATCGTTCACTCGACATGACTGCTTCCCGCACATGATCAGCCGCTGGCGTTATTATTCCATTCCCGTTGGCTATTTAGCACCTGTGTTGGCATTAGGCTTCGCAGCCGACGCGATAAACATATATTCTCACTTCGTCTCTCAATTGGAGTATGCAGAGTGTTGATAAACATTTTCTATGCATCAGCTAGACAGAGAATCAATTGTCTTCTCCAAAGCAGGCGGCTCGTGGCCGTACTGCTTACTCCTCTTCATCTTCAGCATCCACGTCTTCTAGGTCAACAATCTCCGAAGCAGCTGTTGACGGAGGCCACTCGTCCTCCCTGGCAAGCGTGTGTACCTGCGAATTGGGTACCATGGAGACCTCTCGATCCCTAATCGAACTAGCCAACTTCTCGGCCTTGATCTTTGGGATAGCAGATCTGGCTCGAGCAGCAGCATTGGTGGGATATCCACCCTCGTTGTCGCTACTGATTGGCTCTGCTCGGCGTGCCTGGGTTCCTCGCGGTAGAGATGAAATATCTACGTCCTCGTCAGACTCGCCCTCCTCCATCGCTTCCGCAGCTTGAAGGCGTTTGATTCGGCGGACTAGCACCGCGTCGTTTTGAAGGTCGGAAGCGGTGAGCATCTACAGTTCCTGATTAGCTTGGATCTCTATACAAGATCGATTAGGGAGTAATGGAACGCACCACATTGCATTCGGGACACTTCATCGCTCGTTGTCCGTCTTGAGCTCCGCGTCGACCGCTGCCTCCAATTCGAACCTCGCTGAGCTTGAGCATACCCAAGATCGCGGAACGCTCGAAGCTATGGGGACATTTTGTGCTGGACAAGGGGTCGACCATTGTCAGGAGGGTAATGGGACACTTGAGGCTTTTCTTTTCGGAAGCGATGGCGATATCTTCATCGTCGTCATTTTCGGCCGCTGCTTGTCCATCTGCGCCATCAGCATCTCCATCAAGCGTATCTTGAGAATCGGGGAACCAAGTGGAAGCGTTTGGCATAGGCGGAGCGTCGTCCTCGGGATGACGAGCATCGTGAATGACCTTTCTAAAACCAATATAGTCGTTGTTTAAGGCGTAGCTAGAATGCGAGATTAGTGGATCTCTGACCTATATAATAAGCACCTTCACATACCGATTATGCATCGACAACCCCTCATACGTATAGTTATCCTCAGCCACCTTTTTCTTCCACAAAATAGCAGGTCCATCGCCAAGCACTTGACTCGCGGGAACCTCGTCTCCACTCTCTTCGCTTTCATCATCGTCAGACTCGGCTCCGCGCTTCCGTCCTTTTTGCCTGAACTGGCTCGCGCCGAGAGTACTCTGAGTCGGCGCAACAGCACTCCTGCCAGCCGTGATGTTCGCATCCAGCTCTTTCAAAGCACCCTCAACTCCGTCCACCGCAGCTTTCGCGTCAATGATCATCCGCATGCTTTGCTCCATCCGACCGGTCATCTCTTTCACTTCGTGTTTCATTCTTTCGACGTTGCTGTCATCATCGTCGTCGTCTGCGGCCCCCTGCGCTCTTCGCCTTGCTTGTCGCTTTTGGTGGCCGGCGGCTTTCTGTTGATAACGATCATTGAGCTCGCCCGCATTATTGCACAGAAGACCATTGGCATGTTTCAGCCGGTGGTGGAGCCCATCGAGGCGGTGGGTGTTGGGAAGGTTGTGAAGAGCGCGTTGAGCAGCATCGTTGAGCTTGTTGGCTGGAGGCTGATATGGCGGCAGCAGCGTAGGCAGTCGACTTGGCTGACTGGCCGTGTTTGAACGTCGCGTTCTCCCGGATGATGCCATGATTACGCTGGTATTCTCAAGTATACTCCTTTGTTCGTTCTCAAGCCCACGATCATAGGATAGACGCGAGAGTAGACCGTGACAAAATTAGCCTCATTAAACTACTGTAAGGTAGCCCGAGGGTCGTTGCCAACCAAATTAAGCGACCTCACCAAAAACCGTACCTACCTTATGTGAGAAAGAGGGCCTTGATTCGATCAGCTCATACATCTTATTATAACTTCAAGCTTTCACTAGATACATGAGAGTACTTTGTGATGCTGTAGATATTTAAAATATCCAAATATTTAAATATTCAAAGGTTAATGTGTTTTTTGATGGTAAAGGTACGAGTAAGGTAGACATTTTTGGTGGGCAACGACTTTTGACTCCGACCCTCGGTCCGGCCATTATCCGTGCCCCACCCTAAGCTCATCCTTCACTTCAAGGATGAGCTTAGGGTGGGGCACGGATATCAAACCTTCGAGAAAGATTCTTGGAAACGCCCCGGATTCGAATGCCGATGCTGACATGTTTGGATCGGAGCTGGCCGCTCGGACCGGGGCTGGCTACCATCACATGGCAAGTACGGAAGTACACTGTCCCGGGGTTTCAGAGAGCCTAGAATGAATTGATCAACCAATAAATGACTACATTACATCAGTTTTTGATCATTATAAATGATATGTACATAGTACAACGCAGTTCCGCCCAGGCTGATCGATTGCCCCCCAAGAGTGGCTCAGCGTTTGGGACTTCCTGTTCCGCCAATCGATCTAGTTGTTCAGTTGGATGAAAGATCATCGTGATCACGGGATGGAAAGATACGAGTACATACATGATACAGTACTGTAACTGCAAAGCGGGAAACCTAAGGTAATTTAATCGCCGAATGTACGAGCTTATCCACATACAGGCAAGATCACGGATCACGAGTCAGTGCGACGTCCCGCTTCATCTCATGGTGGTCATAGTGGATTTCATGTCAAAATTCCAAAAGACATTCACGTGATGCATGCTCGACTACCTCCGTATACTGTTGTGGAGGACACCATTCGTACTCTAGGATGTGGAGCAGCATTGGCCGTCTAACCTTGTTGGTAAACAACCCCCCCCCAAAAGCTGAAGCCTGAGGATCGACGAGGTTGATTCGACGTTGAGCGCAAAGCTGGAAAATCTTGTGATCAAAGCGTTTGCTGCTGAAAAGATCAGCCTCGTGGGATTCCCATCCTCAGTCTCTCCAAGCGTCGGTTCATCACATGCCGAAAGGACGTTTCGACGTCCCACTAAAGCATTGAAGGAAGAAGAGCTACAGTACGTTACCATGCTAAAGGCATTCAGTCTTGCAGCATCCGACCGAAGTAGACTGGCAAAAGCAGAGCAAACAACAACAATGTTCACATATCTGGGTGCGAAAAAGCAGTGTCGCTTTTCGCTGTCGAATCTCGGTCCCTGCGTCGGCTGAAAGTTCTCGATCGAAATGTCAAACGAGATTGATAAGCAAGGATTGGCTTCCCTAACGAATGGCCAAGACTACCAAGGTAAGTAGTAAGGCGTTAATAAAAGAGGTGCCTAGTTGGCTAAGGGAGACCCTTGTGAGTCCTCTTTCGGGTGGGGGGACTTAAAACCCCCGCTTTACGCAGTACTGCCTGCTTCGATCGAATCGATTGGGACGACGAGTACAGATTACATGCAGGGAGTAGCATAGTAGTAGTAGTACGTCGCACAATAAAAGTGCGGACCCACTTCACCCGATCAGGTCTAAAAGGTGTGTGCGCAGTAAGCTGGGTCGAGGAGGAGCAGCAATGGTGCAACACCTGTGATCTGTGCTGCCGTCGAGTCGTTTGAAGCATCTGATGTTGGCTTTGAACTCCAATTTAAAATTACCGTTAAATTGCTAGCAAACCCCCGGAAAAAAGAAAAGGGGAAAAGCGGCCGGTTGCCTCAGGACCTCAGACGTGTTTTTGCATTTAAGCCCCTCCAGGTTAGCCTCTCTAGAATCCTTCGGGTAAGCGGCGGCAGCTAAGTCCATTTGGGTTAGCCCCTTTGCTTACTACGTAAGTCATCCAGAGGGTCGCTAACCCAAAGGGGCTCAGCTGCAGAAACACGTCTGAGGTCCTGAGGCAACCGGCTGGTCGGCGTTGCGGTCGGCTTACCAAGTGGATACTAGTACAGGATTATTAAGTCTGTTCCAACAGCCACTAAGATGTCGCTGAAGCCCTGCTAGCTGGCCGTCTAGACCGCGACTAAGGTATTCCGTACCGTACTTGGTGATATTTGATACCTTAGCGCTGCTTGGCACTTGGAATATGGGGTGATCAATGACTGGGTGAGTGCTGAGCATTCCGCAGTGTCGCCCCAGTGAATCCTTCCAAATCTCTGGACGCGCATGGGTAGGTGGATAATAAGTATGCCCTGTATGCCCTGTCCACACACCCTCCAACAGCCCGCCACTCGACACTTAAAGTTCTTGGTCGCACCTTTTTTCCTTCCCCTTCTCTTCCCTCATCTCCCCCCTCCTCCCCCAAAACCTCCTCCTCCATCAACCTGTAAAAGTATTTTGTCTTCAATCTTGACAATCTCGCAACATGGCCGATATTTCGGAGAAAGGCGACTTGACGCAGACCGAAAAGTATGGACCCCGCGCCCTCGAGTCTTTGGACAAGGCTGTAGAGCAGAGATTAACGGTTTCGCTTAGGTCTTCCGATCAATATGAACAGACTGTCGAGACCGAGAGGGCTCGTCAGCATTCAGTCAACTTGAACAGAAACGTCACCGCCAGGTATGTAGAGCAGAGGCATTTTGCTCACTTCATCCATGTTGATCTTCTCCCTGTAGAATCCAGAATCCTCTTGCCGGTATTCCCCGTCATACTCTTCTCAGCAATGTGGAGCAATTCGCCAACGATGCTGGCATGACCGAGTATATCCCGCTTTTGAAGAAAGGTGCTCTTGTCGCCCAGGACCCACCGGCCTTTGAACAAATCGATGAGCTGGACGACGTCGAGCGCGATGCTTTGCGCAACGAGGTCCTTCACAAATGGCGGCAACCAGTTGCCTTGTACTTCACCGTCATCCTTTGCTCGGTCGGTGCTGCTGTCCAAGGTTGGGACCAGACTGGTTCGAACGGTGCCAATCTATCATGGCCTGTTGCTTTTGGTGTCCCCGACTCTCCCGTAGTGAAAAACGTGCGGGTGCCGGGTGTGGATTATGCCAGAAACAGCTGGATCGTGGGTGTTGTCAATGCTGGGCCGTATCTTGGATCTGCTTTCATGTCAGTACCCTTCTTCCAACTAAATGCTCTCACCTAATGTTGATGTAGCGGTTGCTGGTTCTCTGACCCTCTCAACAACTACTTCGGACGTCGTGGGACCATATTCTTCTCCGCCGTCTTCTGCTTTTTATCCGTCATTGGTTCAGCAGTCACTCAATCGTGGCCACAGCTTTTCGTAACCCGTCTGCTCCTCGGAATCGGTATGGGTGCCAAAGCCTCAACCGTCCCCATCTATGCTGCCGAAAACTGCCCTGCTGCTATTCGAGGGGGTCTGGTCATGAGTTGGCAGATGTGGACCGCGTTCGGGATTTTCCTCGGGTTTAGCGCCAACTTGGCTGTCTATAATACTGGAAACATCTCATGGCGTCTTCAACTAGGATCTGCGTTCATCCCTGCAGTACCGCTTCTTGTCGGCGTATACTTTTGCCCAGAATCACCACGTTGGTATATCAAGAAACACCGATACGCGAAAGCTTTTCAGTCACTCTGCCGTCTTCGAAACACACCTCTCCAGGCCGCTCGCGATCTTTACTACATTCATGCTCAAATCCAGGAGGAAGCTGACATCATCGGTAAGAGCAACTACGTGGGCCGCTTCATCGAACTCTTCACCATTCCCCGTGTCCGACGTGCAACGCTCGCTTCGTTTGTTGTCATGTTGGCGCAGCAGATGTGCGGTATCAACATCATCGCTTTTTACTCGTCAACAGTGTTCAAGCTAGCCAATGCCGGAGATCTGCAGGCTCTTCTTGCGTCCTGGGGATTCGGTCTCGTCAACTTTACGTTTGCCTGGCCAGCCATTTGGACAATTGACACCTGGGGTCGCCGAACGCTCCTGCTCTTCACTTTCCCGCAGATGGCTTGGACCTTGCTTGCCGCCGGTCTTTCTTTTATTATTAACGAAAACAACCCAGCTCACCTCGGCTTGATTGCATTCTTCATTTTCCTGTTCGCGGCCTTTTACTCGCCTGGTGAGGGTCCAGTCCCTTTTACTTACTCGGCCGAAGTCTTCCCTCTATCTCATCGTGAGGTCGGTATGAGTTGGGCGGTAGCAACCTGCTTATTTTGGGCCGCCGTTCTCTCCATCACCTTCCCTCGGCTCCTGATCGCCTTCCACCCCGTCGGAGCCTTCTGTTTTTACGCAGGCTTGAACGTCACCGCTCTTGTCTTGATCTTCCTCTTCGTGCCAGAGACCAAACAGCGCACCCTGGAGGAACTTGACTACGTGTTTGCTGTGCCCACCCGTACGCACGTCCACTATCAAGTGACCAAGGCGCTGCCGTGGTGGATCAAGCGCTACGTCCTATTCCAGAAGGGCGCCAAGCTCGAACCTTTGTACAAATTCGATGGTGCTGTTGCCGCGGACCAGGCGATTGCTGTCAAAGGCTTGTAGGATGGTTTAGCCATCACCAGATTCGAAATCTTTGCTTTCTTTCCGATATCTTACCATGGCTTACATTATGACGATAGTTTGTGCGGATATCCTAGTGGGTAAGGCATAGATGCCGGATCCGATAGCTGTAAGCAGTCAATCACCAGGACTGCTTTCAGATTTTAGAAGAGGAATAAAGTTGAACAAGCTCTGGTGCCCAGTGATGTCACAATTTGAACCTGCAAGATCATTTCCAGTACTGAGTGATGTCACAACTCATCATTTTCACAAAATGCCCATCACAGCCTCTCCCACCAACGAACCGAGGCAAAATGCTTTGTTTACTAATTACTGGGTAGCATGAACGGTCCTCCGAATCTCTTTCTTACAGCCTCCTCTCCTTTCATACCATCTTTCCCCTCTGTCCACTCTCTTCCACCTCCCCCAACCCCCCGTCCTCCTCTCATCCCTTCCAACCCCAACCCACCCCCCCTCGCATCTCCCCCTCTGAAATTGAAGCCCTTCACCAACTGACTCCTCCCCGCCCATCGCCCCTCACTCGCCGCCATCAAAAAGCAAACCCTTGCAAAGTCCGATATCGAACAGGGAATTTCGAAAATGGCAGGTCTGCACCAACAGCACCCATTGCTGCGTTCATGCTGCGTTGACGAAGGCCAGGCAGGCAGGCTTGATACGAGGGGGGTTAAAGTTCTGAAGTCCTTGTGTGCGGAGGACGGTAGAAAGAGCGGGACGGGGATGTGATGGGATCTGCTGCGCTCATGCCTTGGAGGTGGGGGAACGATGAGTGGGTAGGGAGGTGGAGGGGGGGGTGTAATGGCTGGGTAGCTAGATTACGGATTTGCTTTATGCGAAGCGGGCGGAGGTATTGGTACCTGCAATGGTATCAGGTATCTCTCTCGTGTGCCCAACCACGATATGCCCTATCTCCATCATCATCATCATCACCACCAAATTATCCCCGCCACGAAGTTTTCGGGAACCAGGAACAACGACTGAGCTCAGTTATGTCAGGCTGGCTGTTGGGTGGGTGGGGTGACAGGGCGGTGTTTTGAGTGTGGGGGGGGGGGCGGGAATGAGTTGTTTGGGAAGTTGAGATTGAGTTGGTGGTGGTTAGGGAGGTTGAGGAGGTGAGGAGTTTTTTTTTATTATGTGGGTTGAGTATCTAAACTTAGCTTTGTGGTTTCAAGCTACGAATTTCTTAGGGTTACTGCAGGAAGCGTTGCAACATATTCGCTTTTTATCTGAACAGCTAATTTCCTCCCCCAATATCTTGATACATCCATCCTCTCCCCCCCATTCTCTTTCGGCTATCGAAATTCACCTTGGCTAACCCCTTTTTATATTTAACACTTCAACTAATCTGTGTGATTCCATTTTATGTACGTTTCTTTCTTAGCATGATTTTCTCTCTTACACGAGTAAATAACGGCTGTTGTCCTGATATTGACCACATTCGTTTGGCGGAGAGCTATACCAAGAGCTTCTACATATTTTTTACTTGGCAAGTTCGTCATACATACATACAAGATCCCTTCCATCTCCCTCTCTCTCTCAATCCCATAATCCAGGCACACCGACAAACTCTCTCTCCTCCTGAAATGCCACTCCCATGCATCAACAGAAAAACCCAAATCAACCACGTCTCTCCACCACACCCCACAACCTAACCTCCCACCCTCCACCCCATCCCCATCTCAAAACAAGCTCCTTCATTACTCTCTCCAATCATCTACACAGCCATGACTGAACCAACACATTCGATCGCCCATTCCAGCTATCCTTGAATACCACCGCTCTTAGGGGTCTGGTTCCGGAATAGCCGCTTCTTGCCGTTTCCACAAACGGGGTTCATCGGAGAAGGAATGCGTGTTTGGGGTTCTAGTGATATAAACGAAATCAGCTGTGTGAGGGAACCCCGTACGACGGGTGAAGTGACTTGCCCGGTGGACTGGACCTATGCCTTGGGAGGGGGGAGGGAGTGAAGGCACCATCCTGAACCCCTGAACCCCGTCCACGCCACCTAGTGCCCACAGCCCACAGCCTCCCACTAAACACCACCACAGCCATCCTCATCCCTCGTCCCCTCTACCCATCCGCCGCCACCACCACCAACCGTCTTCATCGAAATTTCCGGGCGAATTGTGCTGTTTATGCTGTTTATGCCGTCTGTGCTTGGTGCGGCTGCGGTGTTGGCGGGAACGGTTCGACGGGGGAACGTTAAGCGGAAAATTGGGGGGCGGTGTGGAAATGGATAGGATGAGGGCGAAGATGGAGGATTGGGAGGAATGGCGTGGGCCGAGAGGGTGCAGAGGGGGTTAGGCTAGACAGCGCAAGCGAGGCAGGGACCCGGGACGGAAAAAGCTTGGAGAAAGCGTTTCTGGGTCCAAGGAGGCGGTGGAGAGATGCCGGGTCCATTTCCAAGTGACGAGATCCCCATAGCACGTTTTCTGGGCTCAATGGAAATCTCTGGTGTCTGGAACAGGGTCTACTGGCACCGGTGCTCAAAGAGCGCAGAGGCGGTGCAGAGGATCGCTGATCTGGGATGAAGAGAGGATAAATCTACGATTGGAATCCTTCAAGTCCTCATTGTGTGTGGGGAGGTTCATATCCATGGGGGTGTAGAGTGGAGAGGAATCTAGGTGGTGGATATTTCTGGGATGGTAGATGTGGGGCGTTGAGGGGGGAGTGGTTGGGTCGGAGGGAGAGTGGGGGATGGGGGGAAACAGAGGAAGGGGAGTGGGGATACTGGAAGTTGGCGCTTGGGATGGGTGTTGGAGGAGGGGATTCCCTTGCTGCAAGAAAGAGGGGTTTTCTCCCTGTATAAAATCGTGCTGTTTTTAGAATACCCGCAACATAACTCCCAACGTAGCATCTCCATCTTCATGTATCCAGTTACTCGGTTATGCAGAGGATCGGATTAGGCTGGCTCAGCAAAGCAATGCACTCGAGTGTGAGGTTGTTTCTCCCCCCCTCCCCCCCCCCCCCCTTCTGATTGGGGCGGGTTGAAGGCCTGATTGGTTTTGGGGTGTTCAACAACTTGTGGAAATCATTGGTCGGAAGATACGGACAATTTGTGCGGTATAGAGGGATTGTTGGTTGAGAAGTTGGGAGATTGGAGGGACTTCTTTCGGAAGGAGATGACCGCGGGGAGAGAGTTTCGCACATGTTTATCGCGGTAAAAGACTCCATCTCCTCTACTACTTTTTAAAGTCAGTATGCTTGAATTATTCACTTTGAAAGAAAATGATATCACGAGTTGTCGACAAATCATTTCGGTTATGGCCCTCCCGCCCTCCTTCTTACTTAATTCTGCTGTGGCGGCATATCCATTAAGCGTAGCACTTACAAAGGATACTGCAAGCCGCATCGAATACATGGTTGCTTGCCTCTCCTCGCCACCACGGCGAACGAAGCGAGAGCTGGAATCGACGCAGTGGGTGTTCTTGGTGATGTTTTTTTTTTTAGGTAGAGGAAGGGAGGTTCTACCTCGTTTGGAGGTGTTAGTGCAAGGGACTTCTTCGGTAATGCGAGTCTTCCAGCTGTTGAAAGCGATGGCCCGACCTCCACGCTCAAAGTCTCCCAACGAGAGGGTCTCCTAGTCGTTACACTTATCCTCGTCGTTCTGCTGATCGTCTATATTGGATAAAATTGCTGCTGCCGCAATCTGAGACCGCAAGACCAGTGTCGCGAGCTGGGGATGGTGAAGAAAAAGGGGCAAAAGTCGACGAAGCATGAGATTTGGATGATGAGTGTGGAGGAATTGATCCGGAGGAGGAGGGGCGCGGAGGATGCGATTTCTTCAAAGAGAGGGAGAAGGAGGAGGCATTGAGAGATGAAGAGGTGGGGCTGGACGAGCCGAAGAGGGCGCAATGATTATGAGGGAGCTTGCCGGATATTCTGGCGTTGTTGGTGGGTACTGCGACAAGAGCTATCAGATGGTTAGAACGTGCAGGTTGAGGATGCATTCATAACACTCGGCTCCAAGTGAAGGAGCTGAAATGATCGTTTATTGGCCGGCAAATTCTTCAAAGACTCGCGTGTTAGTTTGAACTCATCTTGCCAATGCACGCTTCTCTTGAATTGAAGATGGGGTTATGCAGAACTCGTTGCTGAGAGAGGAAAATTTAAAGAAACCTCGAAAATGGGTCAAGCATAGATACGGAAGACAATTCCATGAGGAAATCTGGAACCTCAAGAACGAGGTTTTCTTGAGATTGCTTGATAAGGTAGCATGATTTCGAGTTGTCTTGTTGGATCTGTTGATGTTTTAAGTATGCGATTTTGGTTGAGAAGTTCTAGATAGTCGTTGGAGCAGCTGTTCGTACTCTCTAGAATGTACTCGTTTATATATCGATGAGTATAGCCTGCATGTTCAGTACAGTCAAAGAACGGTATTGAAAAATCCTGTTTACAAGAGCCTGTTCTCTTGGGATTGTTTCCAGGTAATATCGTATCATCGATATCTCGAACATGTGATGTTTGACAAGAAACATCGATGAATTCGATAAAACAGAACTTTAAACCTATTCGAAAGTTGCACTTGATTCAAGACTGGCAGACACGGCTTCTGTGAACAGTCAATTGTCAATATGATATTCAATTCTCTTTGAAAGAATCTGTTGCTCAAGGATTGTTTGTATGATAGCGTTGAATCAAAGTGTTATATTGATTTCTTCTTGTTTGGTATAGCCCATTAACAAGGATGGTTTGCAAACGCAAAATGTGTTTCGTTCTTCGCCTGTCAGAGGAAGATCTACCAACCAGGGTGTGCTGCATGAACCAGCGACGCGCGATTGCAACGAGCTCCAGGTCGCGAGCGAGGCCAAAGACCCTCGCCCAGCCAACAAAAGCTCAAGGCAGAATCCGTCCCAGTTCAATGCTTTCCAAAGCTTCTCGGCTCGGACCTGCTGTCGAATCGAACCAACAGGCTTGCGCATATTTTCGCATCTTGGCTGAATCCTAGCCGCCGTATCCAGTCACCACTCACCAGTCGTGCCCTTCATGTCCTCCCTCGTTCATCGCAACTCTCGAGAGCATTTTGTATCACCCTGACTGCCGTTCTGGCTTTAATTTTCTGAATGACTCTGACCTCACGTATCCAGTGTCGCAATGGAGCTATAATCCCGACGAATGAAAACCAAACCAAGACTGATGATTATAGAATCTCTACCTTCTTCGTTACACACATCTGACGTTTATTTTCTTTAATACGTTTATTATGTAAATGCACTGTCATTAATGACTTGATGTTCCAACGAACTTAAACTTTTTAAATCAATCTGCGTCACATTCAGGCTATGTTTCGCCGACGCCCCTTCTACCTCAGAAGCCGTTCCAGACGTGAATTTCATTGATGACGAGGTTTGAGAATAAGAACAAGAAGAAATGTATCACAGCTGATTGAAGAGTAAATGTCATTAATGTCAGCTTCTCAGACGTGATAGAAGTAGATTAAAAAAAACAGTAGTGGTAGAACAAATAGAAAGTTTCTCGAGGAAATTAAATTTATATTCCCAAGTCAGATATCAACGATGCAGGTCGACCTCGCTGTATTAGTATGACGGAACCTTGTTTAGGTCGCGCTTATGGCGGAGAAAATGACTGTTCCCGCCGTGGGAGGTGACTGCGAATGGAACTGCTAACTTCACATGGTACTAACCACCTTCTTCCCTGAAACACCCTTCTTCTGACCTTAGCATCTATCTTCTATGGACTCAAGACCTTTCCCAACAATCCAAGGCTCGGGTGCAGAAAGATGTTTACCCTCCGCGAGCGCCTTTGGCAAAAAGTCAATGAAAATAGCTGGACCAACCTCGTTGTCTTTAGGCGTGCTTCCCCATATCATTTTGGCATTGGCACCGCTAGGCTATTTTCGGCAACAGGCAACGATGTGGAAACAAACTTGCTCCCACTGACTTTGTCGACCACCTCAAAGCAGGCTTCGGAGGCTCCAGCTGCGTGAAATACACCAGCGAATCGCTTATCCTTTACCGCGAGAACTAAGTCGTCGACTACGGTTTTGCTGTTGTAGTCAAGAATTTGCTCGCGCCAATCTTTTGAAGATAGTCAAAGTTTTTAGGTGAGGCAGTAGCGAAGACTTCATATCCTCCAGCAACAGCAAGCTGAATGCCATTTGAACCAACTGCGGAAGCACCGCACCAAATGATTATAGTATTTCCGGTTGGCTTTATAGGCACCGTACGGTGCTGAAGAGCTAGGTGATCTTGCTGGAAGAGGCCGCAGGCGGCCGTGGACAGACATAAAGGGAATACGGTGGCTTCGGTATAAGACATGCTGTCTGGAACAGATGCTGCCAAGACGGCGTGGACAATGCTGTAGAGCTGGAAATCGCCCTCGGAAGGCTTACTGAGACCTAATCCAAGCGGCATCTCAAGGGCCCGATCGCCTTTCTTAAAGCGGGTAAAACTACTGCCTACTTCAACTACCTTACCAGCGATATCACCCCCTAAGATAAGAGGGTACTTGAGCCCGTCGAAGAGGGAAGTTTGTTGCGAAATCCAATTGACAGGATTGATAACCCATGCACGGTTCTTGATGACGATCTCGTCCGCCTCAGGAGGTGTGCAGGGAGTCGATCGGATATCAAGCTTGTCTCCCATGGCGTTTGGCCATGCAACTCTGTTCGACGCCGTTCTGGCCTTCTGAGGATTGAGGAAAGAAGTTGGATCTTGCCGAGAGCTAAGAGGCTCCTTTTTCGTAGAAGGAACGAGTAGTGATGAGAAATGCAGTTTTCACAAGATGAGTGAAAGGTGAGAATAAATTTATCTTCTACCAAACAGCCGGGTTAGAAGCGAGCTCCATCCTATCACTAGGTAGAGGGTAGGTTACTACTGTATCATGGATGAGAATGCTGGGAGCTGACACCGCCGATGCCCATCAGTACGTCTCAAAGTAAAAGACTAAAATATCAGCATTTCAGCCTCCCGGACTCGGATTCCCTCGGGATAGCCAAGCTACCACTATCTGGTGCGGTGTGGTATGAAAGCTCGGAGGTTAAAGTAACGTACGATAAATGTCATCCGAATACTTGCCTATCTATGTCTGCCTGAGCCGTTTGGGAACATGCATGGGTGTGACACTAGACCTCGGGAGTACTTTACCACTCCTGCTTCATATTCACGAAGTCTACGACTTTTTCAATCGTAAGATTCTTTGAATGTTTTCCGCTTCACTTTTGGACTTCATTCGGTAAGTCATGTATGATCTGGCAAAGATTCAAGACGGCTAGCTGCCTTTACTGAACACTTATAACCATTTGCTCGTATGCTTTCCAATTTCTGACGATGGCTCATCCCGAGAATCTACCATCAAGGCTCTTCAAGTGGACGCCAATAAGCTCCCAACCAATTTTCCATGGCTCGTTGGCAAGGTCGTCAATTTACCCTTGTTCTCTATATCTCAACAACCTCATTACCGGAATAAACACAAGCTCTGACAAATCGTATGATTCTGCAGCTAGGTATCTCTACAACTTAGCTATAGTAAAATACTCTCGAAGGCGTACCGGAAGTCTTTGCTTGGCCAGCAACCTTTCCTTCTTCTTCATGGACTACAACGTCTTTCACTTCAGCTGCTGTTTCAGCCACTCTCAAGGCGGGGTGACTTCATATACACCTCTTGATGAGTGAAGTAATTTCTCCTGCGCTGGTCGTCAGCTTGGCAAACACAGTCCAAGAGACCTCGAGGACTTACGAATACACGGGTTGGCAAAAGCCACGATGCAAGTCTGGCAGTGCCCGCAATACCACCACGCCAGACTTGGCCCCGCGAACCATTCAACACATCCTTCACTAAGTTCTTGGCGGTGACATTGGCGTCCTCGTTATTCCTCTGCATTACGCCCGCACCTTGATCGAAGATAAACTTCGCTACAGAGGAGTAGTATGATCCCTCAGGCAGCTTTGGGGTCTCGCTGTTCTGGTAAATTTTCGTTTGAACTTCGCCAATCATTGCCGTGATGACACGAACGCCAAGGGGTTCCATCTCGATACGCAACGTCTCAGAAATCCACGTCTCGGCAGCCTTTGAACTGTTGTAGATTCCTGACAGATTTTAGAACTTTGAACGGCGACATATTGAAAGACCCATTAGCAAAATGAAGACACACTAGTGACTTACCCTGCCAGGCCAAGCGGATTGCGCCTGCAATTGAACAAATGTTCAAAACGACACCCTTTGATCTGACCAAAAGTGGTGCAAAAGCCTGGGTAACGGCGAGCACTCCCCAAACATTGACGTCGTAGAGCTTCTTGCTTTCTTCAATGGAGGTGTCAAGTAAGGGCATCATGAACATGGAACCGGCATTGTTGACTAAGACATCGAGAGTCCCCCCAGTCTTTGCCTTCACCTCCTCGGCACATTGCAAAGCGGATTCCTCGGATGTGACTTCGAGAGGTAGAACTTCGATATCATCACTCGCTAGCGGCGCAGCTTTCGCTGGGTTGCGCACAGTTGCAAATACGTGAAACCCCTGCTGTTGGAACGCCCTCGCAAGAGCCGCGCCAAGACCACCTTCGCTACAGCCTGTGACGAGGACGGTCTTCTTTGCCATATCGGGATTTGAGGCTCCCTACTCTTTTTATTCAAACCGAATAGTATATAAAGCGAATTGGTACATAGAGTATATCTTATGTACAGAAAGTAGGAGGAACCTCTTTTATTGTACAGGAAATCAGCCGTATAGGGCGTCGGAGATTACCACCCGATAGACCGAACCCCACGTTCGCCAAGACTCGATTTTTCTCAAAATGTGTTTCCCAGGCTTCTGTGGTCGCTGACCGGCAGCTGGAAGAACATACTGAGTAGCTCAAACGATGGAGGCAAAGAGTCGTTCCCAATTATCCAGCCAGTGCATGCACTTGGGTCCCGGTGCGCACATGCTCAACTACCGTTGGCCTTGTACACCCTGATGTAAGTCGTTGCCTTTGTTAAAAGCCTAGGAGACTAGCCTGATGACAAAAGATCGACAGCTCACCATGACGCCGGAGCTCGGTTGGGAGTTGAAGACGCAATGGCGTTAGGAACTTTGTTGGAGGCGGTGAGACCAATGCTATAAGGAGACGAAGTCAGCAACGACGTTGCACTGACCGTGGCAATCCAAGCTTTTGACAAAGTTCGTTGTGAGTGCAGCCAGTGGCCCGTCAATGGCCCTTGTGGAACGAAACTGGAAGTGATCCAGAGAAATGCAAGCTATCAAGAGGCGGACCCGCAAGATCTGGGACTTTGACAATGCAAATGATGAATACGGATGTCAGCTTAGAGTATAAGAAGGATGGATTGAGCGGAACTGAGTGATTGACTTGAATTTGAGTCTTAGTTAAAGAAATCATTTGCAGCTTGAATTTCATGAACAATCAAGTCCATATAGCCCAATAAATCAATACCATGAAATTCGCAAAATGCGCTCGGAATTACTGATAAGTTGGATGTACAACGTCAAATCACTGCTGAGTATCCCCTTTGGCTTAATCTGGACCGCTAGTAGTGTTGTATTGTAAGAAGCATGAGGTCTCACGGCGGAACTCATGTCAGTAGACTGTTCAAGATGGTGCGAGGGGTGGTTGTTTGAGGAAATCAAGTTGCAGTACAGACTATTCTAGACAACCATCGAATCATTTTGAAGATTGCCGCGATCAATAAGGTACCGTGAGGTCGATTCCACATTTAAGGCGCTACATATTCTAAGGTCCAGACATCTTCTTCTCTTCGAGTACCATCACGCAGGAAGTTCACAATAGCCTCTGTGATGAAGTGTAAATCTGATTAGTTGCTAAAAGGTAGAAAGCTACGAGTATCTACATACCTTGCGTTTTGTGCCGCAATTGGTGCTAGCCCCAACTAGGCTAGCGGGCAGCGTTCCTAATTAGGAATTATGTTCCTAATTGGACGACTACTCCTCCTGCTCCTACTATTGCTCCTACTACAGCTTCTATTGCTTCAACGCTCTGGTCGGTTGAGGGGGGTTAGTATCTAAGAAATGAAATCTACAGGCTTGTTTGTAGTCGCCAGAATTGCCGAACGTGGGCACCTGCACGACCGCCCTAAACCTGACCGGATCCAAAGCAGGCCTTGTTCTTCGCTACCACGCTTCCCTTCGTCATGCCATCTACTTACGCAGCGCTGAGGACAGGGAAAATAGTATTTATATCCAAAATAGAATGGGATGTCGTGTTTAATCTGCATACAAAGAACTGAGTACATACAGGTACCAGGCGGGCAGTTAAAGCAAAGGGAAACCCAAGTCAGTCCCACTACCCACACATGGACCTGCCCGCTACCATGTTCAACAATCAAGCCAATACGGACACCTTCGCATGAGCTTTCTTGCATGCTCGCAAGTCTCAAATGAACATCCCGACAGTAACAACAATCTCCGAAAGTGCTGTAAGACAAGACAACCCAATGATATGGACTCGATATCCGATGTGATCACCCCTTCATACGTGCTTCACCGAGAGACTCGATGGACTTTCCATGAGGTCTAAAATGTTATAACGCTCCCCCGCTCGCTCAT